>Ga0307278_10001552_pt1 | contig 11406 bp, 11 predicted proteins | sample ER_DNA_117_FD_194482 | JGI IMG/M metagenome (GOLD analysis project Ga0307278, IMG submission 194482) | Bulk soil microbial communities from the East River watershed near Crested Butte, Colorado, United States - ER_DNA_117 | ecosystem: Environmental > Terrestrial > Soil > Floodplain | place...
ATTGTCGCCAATCGTGACCGGAGCAACAAACACATTGTCGCTGCCCGTGTGGACGTTGCGGCCGATTGTCGTCCGGAACTTGCCGGGGCCGAGCTCCGGGCGGTAGTTGGCCGTGATCGCGCCGGCGCCGATATTCGTCTCCTCACCGAGGTCGGCATCGCCGATATACGACAAGTGGGGAACCTTTGCGCGCGCGCCGATGCGTGCGTTCTTGATCTCCACAAATGTGCCCGCCTTTGCTCCCGCCTCCAGCTCCGTGCCGGGGCGAAGGTAACAGAACGGTCCGACGGTCGCCTCCGGGCCGATGACGGCGTCGACCGCGACCACGTGCGGTCCGACGACGGCTCCGGATGCTACGCGCGTCTTGCCGCTCAGGACGGTGAAGGGATGGATCGTCGAATCCGGCTCGAGCTCGACCTCGGGCTCGATCCAGGTCGCCTGTGGATCCACGATCGTCACGCCGGCCAGCATGTGCGCTTCGTTGATGCGGTCACGGAGAGCAGCCGCCGCCGCCGCCAGCTCCGCGCGCGTGTTCACGCCCTCGGCCTCGATCGGATCGGGAGCGACATAGGCCGCGACACGCTCGCCATTGTCCACGAGATGGCGTACGGCGTCCGTGAGGTAGAGCTCACCCTGGCGGTTTGAGCTCTCGATCTGCTCGAGCGCCGGCCACACCCGATCAGCCGCGAACACGTAGATCGCGGAGTTCACCTCGTCGACGGCGAGCTGCTCGGGAGTCGCGTCGCCCGCTTCGACGATCGCGCGCACGGCACCGCTCTCGTCACGGATGACGCGTCCGTACTCGCGCGGCTCGGAAGGCCGGAACGAGAGGATGGTGGCCGCGGCGCCTTCGCTCCGATGGGCCTCGAGCAGCTCGCGCAGGAGCTGCGGGCTGAGGACGGGCGCATCACCGGTGAGGACGAAGACGTCACCGGCGACACCGTCGAGAGCGGAGCGAGCTGCTTCGAGGGCATCCCCGGTGCCGAGCGGCTCGGGCTGCACGGCGACCTCGATTCCCTCGAACGCTTCCTTGCCTTCCGGCGAGGTGACGACGACGAGCGGGTCGACCTCCAGCGCGCGAGCGGCCTCGACGACCCAGTCGACCATGCGCCGTCCGAGGAGCGTGTGGAAATGCTTCGGGATTGCCGAGCGCATCCGTGTACCGAGGCCTCCGGCGAGGACGACCGCTGCGGGATTGGACGAGCTCATCGGCGAGGGTGTGCTGGGGCGCCAGGATTCGAACCTGGGATCACGGGACCAAAACCCGTTGCCTTACCACTTGGCTACGCCCCAAAGTCAGAGCCTTCAGATCTGGAGTCTGCCACGAGCTGTCATCAGCGTGAACGGCCGCGCCGGCGAAGCCGGCCCGGCCTCCTTGGTCGGCGTCGCAAGCGACGCCTCAGCACTTGGCTACGCCGCAGGGCTTGCAGACCTCAGTGTGCCACGCGCCCGACTTAGCGGCGGTCGGAGAAAAGGAGGATCAGCGCGACAACCGCAATTGCTGCGACCACGATCAGTGCGACCGTGGTCACGAGGATCAGGAGCACCGGCACGAGCGCAACGAGAGCCTGTGAGACGGCCGCGATCCACGCGACCTCACGGACCGTGGTCGACCGAATTCGGTTCGCTTGCCAGAAGTACAGCGCGATGATCGCGACGGCGACGACGAGCGCGAGGGGTCGGGAGATGGCGCCGACCACGAGTAGGACTGCCTCGATGAGAGCGATCCAAAAAGCGATGCGAAGGCGACGCGCATGGAGCCAGCGCCCGGTCCGGCTCGTCCCGTGTTCCACTAAGGCACCGCTTGCGGTGCCGCCTTCAGGACGCATGGGCCTCGCCCATGCGTCCGTCTGAAACGACCGGTCGAAACGGTTTGGCTTCAACCCGGACCGCTTCTCGGCCACCGCTTGCGGTGCCACCTTCAGGACGCATGGGCAACCTGAACAGCTTCTCGGCTGCCGCGCTCCGGCATGGCTCAACCGTACCAAGTAGGGATGGTGAGCCAGGTGTCGCCCCGCGCGGCAACCGAGCGTCGGGCCGCCTCGGCCGGCTCCCGACGCACGAACAAGCCGTAGACGGCCGGACCCGCCCCGGTCACGTCTGCGCGGAAGGCTCCAAGCTCGTGCAGCTCGTCGGCGAGCGGCGAGGCGGCGAGATCGTTGGACGGCAGCTCCGCGAGGTCGGAGGGCCGGCGGGCCCTCGCGAGGGCAGTGCGCAGCGCCGCCTGGCGCTGCTCGAAGCCGGTCGCGCCGTCGAACGCGTCATAGACCGCCGCCGTAGCGGGCTTACGGGCTCCCGTCGGCAGCACGAGGAGCACCCAGTAGTCCTGCGGAAGGTCGAGGGGCGCCAATTCGCTGCCGTCGCCGTTGCCCAGTTGAGGCCCTTGCGCGAGAAAGAAGGGCACGTCGGCTCCGATCCCGGCGGCGATTGCGTGCAGGCGCTCCGCGGGGAGCGGCTCGGTGAGAGTCTCGTTCGCGAGCCGCAGCGCGGTCGCCGCATCGGAGCTGCCGCCACCGAGCCCCGCGGCGACCGGGATGCGCTTGTCGATGCGAACCGACCAGGTCGGCTCAACACCGGCAGCGGTTGCGAGCGCAAGGAGCGCGTCACGCACCAACGTGTCCTCCGCAAAGCCCCGAATTTCGAGTTGCCCAGCCGGCGCCAGCGAGATGCGGTCAGCGAGATCGATCCGCTGCAGGACTGTCGTCACCTCATGCTTGCCGTCCTCCCGGCGCGGCCCGACGACGAGCGCGAGATTGATCTTCGCCGTCGCCGGCACTCGTCTCATCGCAGTGCCTCCGCGAGGGCGACGAACTCGTGCGGCTCGAGTGCCTCGGCTCGCGTGTCCGGCAGCCGTCCGATCGCGGTTAACGCGTCTGCCCCGCGCGGCCGATCTGCAACCCCCGCGAGCTCGAGCGAGTTGGGCAGCGTCTTGCGGCGGTGGGAGAAGGCCGCCTCGACGACACGCTTGACTGCTGGATAGTCCGCGGGCAGCCCCGTTCGCCGGAAGGCGACGAGCGCCGAGTCGACGTTGGGCGGGGGTCGGAACACCGTGCGCGAGATCGGATGGAAGCCGGTGCGCTCGGTGACGAGCTGAACGAGGACGGAGACGGCGCCGTATGCCTTCGTGCTCGGCGACGCGAAGAGCCGGTCGGCGACCTCGCGCTGAATCATCACCGTCCATTGCCGGACGCTCGGCAACCCGTCGAGGCTCTCGACGATCAGCGGTGTCGCGATGTTGTACGGCAAGTTCGCCACGAGCTTGGCCGGGGGCGGTTCGAGGGCGGCGAGATCCAGACGGAGTACGTCGCCGAAGCGCAGCTCGACGTTTGCCCGGCCGGCCAGCTGCTCGGCGAGATGCGGTTCGAGCGCACGATCGAGCTCGACCGCATGGACGCGTGCGACGCGATCAGCCAGGTAGGCCGTGAGGACGCCCAGGCCTGGTCCGACCTCGAGCACGACGTCGGCTGGGTCGAGCTCCGCCAGACGGCCGATGACGCCGAGGATGTTCTCGTCGACGAGGAAGTGCTGGCCGAGGTGGCGTTTCGGGGAGACCGGCAGCGTCACGCGAGCGAGAAGGCCGCGTCGGCGTTCGCGTCGATCCGGGCGCCGAGCTCGGCCGCGTCTTCGCGGCGCGCCTCAGCGAGAGCCGCGATCGTCAGTGCGACGTTCGCCGGCTCGTTCGGGCGACCGCGTCGAGCCTGCGGGGCGAGGTAAGGGCTGTCGGTCTCGGCCAGGATCTGCTCGACCGGCACTTGCGCGGCGGCGGCCCGAAGGTCGCCGGCCTTCGGGTACGTGATGTTGCCGGCGAACGAGACGTAGTAGCCGCGCTCGACGACCGTCGCGAGCAGCCCCGGCGACGAGAAGCAGTGCATGACGACGGTGCCGTCGAACCCGGCGAGCGCGTCGGCCGTGTCCCTGTCGGCCTCGCGCGTGTGGATCACGACCGGCTTGCCGAGCTCCGCGGCGAGTTCGAGCTGTGCAGCGAAGAGGCGCCGCTGTCGCTCCCGAGGAGCCCGGTCGCGGAAGTAGTCGAGCCCCGTTTCGCCGACCGCGACCGCCCGCTCGTGCCCCAGGAGCTCACGCAGCTCGCCGACACGGGAGGCCTCAGCGTCGCCGGCCTGGTGCGGGTCGATGCCGAGGGCGGCGAACACCTCCTCGTGCAGCTCTGCGAGCTCGAGCGCCGCCCGGCACGACTCGATGCCCGTGCCGACCGTGATGATCCGGTCGACTCCCGCCGAGTGGGAACGGCGGATGAGAGCTGAAGGGCGATCCGCGCACGCGTCGAGGTGCGCGTGCGTGTCAATCACGCCGCGGCGCCGGCGAGCTCGTCGCCGGCAGCCCGTCGCCGCATCCGTTCGAGCTCTTCCGGTACGACTTGCTCGGCGTCCAGCTTCTTGAAGAGCGTTCTCGGCTTCGGCAGCTCGCGGCCCGGAGGCAACTCACTCGGTGCCCAGCTGCCCTCCCAGCTCTCGTAGTCGCCGGTCAGCACCTCGTGCTCGTCGCCCTCGTCGCCGACTTCCCGGAGCTCGAGCGCCCCCGCGATCGTCCCCTCGTAGCCCAGTAGCTCGTGCAGCACCTGGGACGAGAACGGGAGGAACGGTGTGAACATGGTCTTCAGACTGTCGATCGCGCGCAGGCTGACGTAGAGAACGGTGCCTGCCCGCTCGCGGTTGGTCTCGATCAGCGCCCACGGCGCCTGGTCGCTCGTGTACTGGTTGACGAGCGACGCAAGCCGCATCGCCTCGCCGAGCGCGGCCTTGAAGCGCGCGGCCTCGATCGCCTCGCCGACCGTGTGGAACCCCGACTCGATCTCCTCGAGCAAGCGGCGGTCGGCCTCCTCGAGGTTCCCGGGCTCGGGAACCGCCCCGAAGCTGCGCTGAACCGAGGTCAGCGTCCTGTTGACGAGGTTGCCCCAGTTGGCGACGAGCTCGTCATTGTTCCTGCGGACGAACTCCGACCATGTGAAGTCGGTGTCCTGTGTCTCGGGGCCCGCGGCGGTGAGGAAGTAGCGGAGCGGATCCGGGTCGTAGCGGTTGAGGAAGTCGCCGAGTTCGATCGCCACGCCCCTGCTGACGCTGAGCTGCTTCCCCTCCATGGTCAGGAACTCACTCGCGACGATGTCCGTCGGCAACCCGAGCGCCCCCTTGCCGGCGCCGATCTCGCCACCTTCCCCGTAGCCGAGCAGGATGCTCGGCCAAATGATGCTGTGGAAGACGATGTTGTCCTTACCCATGAAGTAGGAGTGGCGAGCCTGAGGGTTCTGCCACCAGTCGCGCCACGCGTCGGGGGTCCCACGGTTCGAGGCCCACTCGACCGCTGCCGAGAGATAGCCGATCACGGCTTCGAACCAGACGTAGATCCGCTTGTCTTCTCGCGCGGCGTACTCGGGCGGCACCGGGATCGGGACCCCCCAATCGAGGTCGCGGGTGATCGGACGGGGTTTCAGGTCGTCGAGCAGGCCGAGCGAGAAGTTGCGGACGTTGGGCCGCCACTGCCGCTGCTGCTCGATCCATTCCCGCAGGCGCTCGGCAAAGGCGGGCAGATCGAGGAATAGGTGTTTGGTCTCCTTGAAGACGGGCGGCGTTCCGTCGATCTTCGACCGCGGGTTGATCAGATCGACGGGATCGAGCTGGTTCCCGCAATTGTCGCACTGATCCCCGCGCGCCGATTCGAAGCCGCAGATCGGACAGGTGCCCTCGATGTAGCGGTCGGGCAGCGTGTTGCCCGTCGCGGCGGAGAACGCTCCCAAGGTCGTCTTCTCGATGATGTAGCCGTTCTCGTAGACAGTCTTGAACAAGTCCTGGACGACCCGGTAGTGGTTCCGTGTCGTCGTACGGGTGAAGAGGTCATACGACAGCCCGAGCCTCCTGAGGTCCTCACGAATCGTTCGGCTATAGCGGTCGACCGCCTCACGCGGCGACAGACCTTCGCGATCTGCCGCGACCATGGCCGGCGTGCCGTGCTCGTCGGTGCCGCTGACCATCAGCACCTGGTCGCCGCGCAGGCGGTGATAGCGGGCCGTGATGTCCGAGGGCACGCCGAAGCCCGCCACATGGCCCAGGTGCCGCGGACCGGCCGCGTAAGGCCAGGCGGGGGCGATCAGGATTCTCTGTTGTGGACGGTTCGGCGAGGCGTTCCTCCCGGCCGGTTTGAGTGTCAGACATCTTACGAAGGGGCTGCCGGGCAACCGCCCGCGGGCCCGGCGATCCGAGAGCCATGGAGCGCCAAGCCGCACCGACGGCGATCAGGACGAGCCCGAGTACGCCGAGGACGAAGAGAAGAGCACGCTTCGGGTGGTGGCGAGCATCCGGGCCAGGGACGGTCCTACGCGGCTGCGCCGAAGATCCGATCGCCTCGACGTGGCGAGGGAAGACCCGGCCGCGGACGTGTGCCGACACAGACGGCTCGACCGCCCGACCCGCCGCCTCGCCGGCCGGCACGCTCGAGTCGCTCGAGCTCGGGGCCGGCAGGTGTCGCGCGTCGTGCAAGCGACGCGCCTTCGCCAAGACCCGCTCGGTGCCGACAGGCCGCGAGCTCGCGTGTGGCTCTGGCTCGGCGGCGCGGCTCGAGCGCGTGCGCGGGCGGGCGACAACACGAGCGCGTGGGGTCGGCGGGGGTGGACGGACCGCCCGCTGTGGACGCGCGGCAGCCGGCACAAAATCAGGAGCGGCGGGCTGAGCGGCGGGCGGTCGCTCCGCCGGTCGCGGGGGAGCCTCCTGCTGCCGCTGCGGGAGCAGCAATTGCGGGTCGATGTAGCCGTTCGGGTCGGCGGTCAGGCGCACGCCGAGGTGGACGTAGGGCTCGGGGCCTTCGGGCTCGCCGCTCGGGCCGACCGTGCCGACGACTTCGCCCTCTGCGATTGCAGTCCCCACTCCAACGGCGATCGACCCCAGGTGAACCAGGGTGACCGAATAGCCGTCCTCGGTACGGATCGTCAGGCAGCGGCCCTCATGGGGAACCTGGCCGGCGAACGCGACGATTCCGGTCACCGGAGCGCGCACCTCAGCGCCCGAAGGCGCGCCGATGTCGATTCCACGGTGCTGCCCGCTTCCGTACGGGTCGTTACCGGAGACGAAGGGCCGGAGCACGGGGCCGTCGACCGGCCAGCTCCATCCGGACGCGCTCGGCACGAGAGCCAGCGCGGCAAAGAGAACAACCGCGATGCTGTTGCCTAATCTGAAAACCACGCGGGCAGAGTACCGAGCCGGGCGGCTGTTGTCAAATCTGGCTACAGTGAGGCCTGGTAGAGCCGGTTCCGAGACTGACCGGTCAGCCGTGCAACGACGTCGACGGCCTGCCTGCGCCCCGCTCCCGCTTCCACGAGGTCGGCGACGGCGGCCAGAGCGTCCTCCTCGCCGCCGGCCTCGGCTTCGAACGCACCGAGGACGAGCGTGATCTCGCCTTTCGGAGGGTCGGGCACCTGCGCCGCCACGTCGGCCGCCGTCCCCCGGATCACCTCCTCGAACCGTTTCGTGAGCTCCCGGCAGACGGCGACCGGCCGCTCGGGCAGCGCCTCGGCCAGCGAGGCGAGGCTTGCGGGCAGGCGGCGCGGCGACTCGAACGCGACGACGGCGTGCGGCCAGCGTTCCAGCTCGGCCCAGAGCGCCTCCAGCGCCCGCGCTCCCCGCGGCAGGTATCCGATGAACTGGTAGCGCTCGGCGACGAGCCCGCTCGCGACCAGAGCCGTTTCGACCGCCGAGGCGCCCGGCAGGACCGTCACCGGCAGATCTGCCTCGAGCGCCGCCGAGATCAGGCGGGCGCCGGGGTCGCTGACCCCGGGTAGACCGGCATCGCTCGTCAGCGCGACCCGCTCACCGGCTTCGAGCCGCGGGAGAACCTCAGCCGTCCGCTCGGCCTCATTGTGCTCGTGGTAGCTCTTGAGGCGCGCCTTGATCCCGTGCCGCTCGAGCAGGATCCGGGTCCGCCGGGTGTCCTCGCAGAGCACGAGCTCGGCCTCGGCGAGCTCGCTCAGGACGCGGAGGGTGACGTCCTCCAGATTGCCGATGGGAGTCGCGCAGATCGAGAGCGGCACTATGACGCTAGGGCCTCGAAGGCGACGAACCCGGCCCCGACGAGTCCCGCTTCGCCCCCGAGCTCGGCCGGGACGATGCGGACGAGGTCGCGGCCCGGAGGGAGCGCTTCCTGCGCCATGACTTCCCGGGCGGGCTCGAGCATGAGGTCGAGCGCGCTCGAGAAGCCGCCTCCGAGCACGACGAGCTCCGGGTTGAAGATGTTGACCAGGCTGCCGATTCCCGCCCCGAGCCGCCGCCCGATCTCGCGCATCGCCTCGAGCGCGGCCTCGTTTCCGTCACGCGCCGCCGCGACGAGGTCTCGCGCATGCGAGCCCGGCCCGAGGAGTTCCGCCGCGGCGCGATCAGCTGCCCAGCCGGATCCGTACTGCTCGAAATGGCCATGCCCGGTACAGGCGCCGCGGCAGGGCTCACCGCCGTACTGGAGGACGATGTGCCCGAGCTCGGCGCCGGCGCCGACGGAGCCGCGATACGGCTGCCCGTCGAGGATGAGCCCGCCTCCGATGCCCGTTCCGAGCGTGAGCATGACCAGGTGGCGCGCGCCGCGGCCGGCCCCGATCCTCCACTCGGCGATCGTCGCCGCGTTCCCATCGTTGTCGATCGCCACGGGAAGCGAGAAGCGCTCGCTCATCCGCGTGCGGAAGTCGAGGTCGACGAGCGGGACGTGCACCGAAGAGACGACGCGGCCGGAACGCTGATCGACCGTCGACGGGACCCCGAAGCCGAGCGCGGCGACGTCGTCTGCCAGCACCTCATCGACGAGTGCGTCGAGCTCGGCAAGCAGCTCGTCTTGCGATCCAAGCGGCGTCGGGCGCTCGACGCGCCGCTCGATCCGCCCCTCGCCGTCGATGACGCCGGCCGCGATCTTCGTCCCGCCGACGTCGACACCGATGGTGCGCTGGCCCGCCACCCGGCTACCATACGCCGCCGAATGGCCCAGGGAGAAAAGCCCTACCGCGTCTACCGAGGCGGGCGCATGAAGGGCCGCGTGCCGACTCTGCCTGCGCCCGAGCGCGCTGCGCCGCGCGACGGCCGCAAGCCGATCCGCTTCAAGGGCCCCGGCCCGAAGGCGCCCCGCACGAAGGGCGCGCCGAACTGGCGTCGCCGTGTGCTCGTCGGCGTCGTCGTCCTCTTCGTTCTCCTCTTCGTCTGGATCCTCGCCAGCTATCTGGCGCTGCGCAGTGGGGCCAAGGACGCGAACAAGCGCCTTTCACGCTCCGCCAAGGCGGCGCTCGTGCCCCAGAGCGGGCTCATGCTCTCCCACCCGAGCGTGATCCTGCTGCTCGGGACGGATCATTCCTCGAAGATCAGGGAGCGCAGCGGCTTCCAGCGCTCCGATTCGATGATGCTGCTGCGCACCGATCCCGGGAAGGGCCGCCTCAACTACCTCTCGCTCCCGCGCGACCTGCGCGTCAACGTCCCCGGCCATGGCTTCGACAAGATCAACTCGTCGTTCCAGATCGGCGGCGCCTCGCTCGCGATCCGGACCGTGCGCGAGTTCACCGGAGTCGAGGTGAACCACGTCGTCGTCGTCGACTTCGAGGCCTTTACGAAGGTGATCGACAAGGTCGGTGGGGTGACGATCGACGTGCCGAAGCCGATCCTCTCGAACAAGTTCGACTGCCCCTACGCGACCCAGGCCCGCTGCGACCGCTGGCAGGGCTGGCGCTTCGCGAAGGGCAAGCAGCACATGGACGGTCATCAGGCGCGGATCTACTCGCGCATCCGTGAGAACAAGCTCGATCCGAGCTACAGCGACATCACCCGCGCCCAACACCAGCAGGACGTGATCCAGGCGCTGCTCTCGCGGTTGACGAGCCCGGGGGTGCTTTTCAAGCTGCCCTTCATCGGCGACGACATCATGCGGCCACTGGCGACCGATCTCTCAGCCGGCGAGCTCACCCAGCTTGCGCTCGTCAAGAAGAAGACGGGGCATGAGGAGCACTGCCGCGTCGGTGGGACGACGTCCGGATTCGGCGGCGGCTACCTGCTACCGGACGAAGAGCGGCTGCGCACGATCGCGGCCTTCCTCGGGCAATCGGCACCGCAGCCACCCCTGCCGGGGTCTACGTTCGGATCGGGCTGCCGGTAGATGGGCATCCTCTCCTGGATCCTGTTCGGGCTCGTGGCGGGGGCGGTCGCGCGGCTCGTCGTCCCCGGCGCACAGCGCATCGGTTGCCTGGCGACGATCGCGATCGGGATCGTCGGCGCCCTGATCGGTGGGCTGATCGGGGAAGTTGTGCTCGGCGACGAGGTGCGCTTCCGCTGGGATCTGGGGCCGTTCCTGCTCGCCGTCGCGGGCTCGGTCGTGCTACTGCTCGCGCTCGAAGCTTTGCGCGGGCGCCGCGGTTGGTCCTAGCTCTCAGGGACCTTCTTTACGTCCTTCTTCTTCTCGCCCTTCTCGGTGTCGCTCGGCTTGTCGCCGTCACTGGATGAGTCCTTCTTGCGCCCACCCCGGCCGTAGTCCGTCGAGTAGAAGCCCGAGCCCTTGAAATGCACCGCCACGGGGTAGAGCACGCGCTGTACCGGGCCCTCTCCGCACACTTCGCAGGTCTGCACGGGGGCGTCCGACATCTTCTGAAAGACCTCGAAGACGTGCCCCTTCGGGCACTTGTACTCGTAGATGGGCACGCAGCCGAAGGCTAGCAACGGACTAGGAAGTGCTAGTTTCCGCGGCCCCGCTCCCAGTGCGGGATTCCGCCGACTTTGGCGTCCACGACAGCGACCCATCCGCGGGCCCGGTCGTACGACCTGAGGGCTGTCGCCGAGCGCTGGTTCCCGCTCGGAATCGGCACGTGCACGGTCGCGCTTGCGATCTTCTTCGTCGCGCGCCTGCACGCTTGGCCTCCCCACGAGGACGAGGCTCTCGCGCTCTTCGTCGGGCGGGACTCGCTCGGCGGCCTGCTCGAGACGGTGCACGGCGAGCGCGGAGGAGCGCCACTGCACTTTCTTGTCGCCTGGGTCGTCGTTCACCTCGGCGGCGGCCTGACCGCGCTGCGGCTGGCCTCAGCGCTCTTCGCCGTCGCGAGCATTCCCGTGCTGGCGGGGCTCTCGAACCGCCTCGCAGGCCAGCGCGTCGCGCTCGTGGCGACCCTCCTGGCCGGGGCGAGCTGGCTCTTCCTCTTCCAAGGCGTGTATGGGCGCATGTACAGCCTCTTTCTCCTCACGAGCGCGCTCTCGTATCTCGCGCTCCTCGTCGCCGTCGAGCGCGGCGGCCGCGGCCGCTGGGCGCTTTGGGCCCTGGCGACGATCGCGGCGATCGCCACGCATCCCTACGGCGCGCTCGTCCTGGCCTCGCAGGCGGTGTTTGTTCTCGCGCGCGCGAGAACGAAATACGCCCTCGCAGCTCTCGGCGCGGTCGCGGTCGCCGGGATTC
>Ga0307278_10001553_pt1 | contig 11406 bp, 10 predicted proteins | sample ER_DNA_117_FD_194482 | JGI IMG/M metagenome (GOLD analysis project Ga0307278, IMG submission 194482) | Bulk soil microbial communities from the East River watershed near Crested Butte, Colorado, United States - ER_DNA_117 | ecosystem: Environmental > Terrestrial > Soil > Floodplain | place...
CATCTTCCAGAAGATCGGGCCGGCAAGGATCGTAGGCCCGACCGGGACGAGATCGAACTCGAACTCGGTCACGATCCCGAAGTTCGCGCCCGCGCCGCACATGCCCCAGAAGAGATCCTCGTTCTCCTCAGGGCTCGCCTTCACGAGCTCGCCCTCTGACGTCACGACGTCGACCCGCCGCAGCTTGTCGACCGACAAGCCGTGCTTGCGCATGATCCAGCCGATGCCGCCGCCGAGCGTCAGCCCGGCGACGCCCGTGTGCGTGACGATGCCCGACGGAGCGGCGAGCCCGAACGGCTGCGTCTCTCGGTCGAGCTCTCCGAGCAGCACGCCGGCCTGCACCCGCGCGGTGCGCGCGTCGGGATCGACGCGCACGCCCTTCATCGGGCTGAGGTCGATCATGAGGGCGTCGTCGGCGACGGACAGCCCCGGGAAGCTGTGCCCGCCGCTCCGCACGGCGACCTGCAGCCCGTTCTTCCTCGCGAACTTCACCGCCGCCATCACGTCCGCCACGCCGGCGCAGCGCGCGATCAGCGCGGGGCGCTTGTCGATCGAGCCGTTCCAGATCTTGCGGGCCTCGTCGTAGCCAGGGTCGTGGCGGCCGACGAGCTGGCCTCTGAGGCCGCCCGTGAGCTCGGCCAGCGCGGTTTCCTCGAGTGTGAGTCCTTCGGCAATCGCAGTCATAGGCTCAGTGTCTCACCGGACGCAATTCCGTACTAGTTTCTTCCCTATGAGGATTGCGGTGCTCGGCCTCGGGGCCATGGGCAGCCGTATCGCCAAGCGGCTGTTGGACGCCGGCCACGACGTCGTTGTGTGGAATCGCACAGCGGAGAAGGCCGAGGGCTTTCCGGAAGTCGCCGCGTCACCCGCCGCCGCAACCGACGACGCGGACGCCGTGATCACGATGCTCGCCAACCCGCAAGCACTCCGCGAGGTGACGCGAGACATCGCGCCGCGAACGCTGATCGAGATGTCGACGGTCGGGCCGGCTGCAATCCATGAGCTCTCCGCGACGCTCCCGCCGGAGACAGACCTCCTGGACGCGCCGGTGCTCGGCAGCCGCGCCGAGGCGGAAACCGGCACGCTGCAGATCTTCGTCGGCGCCCCGCCGGAGCTGTACGAAAAGTGGGCGCCCCTGCTCGAGACGCTCGGCACGCCCCACCACGTCGGCAAGCTCGGCGCCGGCGCGGCCGCGAAGCTCGTCGCGAACTTGACGCTTGTCGGGACCATCGCCCTGCTCGGCGAGTCGCTCAGACTCGCCGATCGCCTCGGCCTCTCACGCGACGCAGCGTTCGAGGTGCTCGCGACAACGCCGATCGCAGCCCAGGCCGAGCGCCGCCGCGAAGCACTCGAGACGAATGAGTTTCCGCCGCGCTTTCCCCTCTCGCTCGCGCACAAGGACGCCGAGCTCGTCGTCGCAGCAGCGGCCGACCTGCGGCTCGCGCAGGCGGCCCGCTCCTGGCTCGCCGACGCCGACGAGGCGTCCTGGGGCGAGCGCGACTACTCGGCCCTGCTCGCGTGGATCCTAGGCAGCCCCGACGAGCAGCAGGATCAGCGCGATGATGAGAATCACGAACAGCCAGTTGTTGACCGCAAATCCGCCTATGAGCGCGAACACGATCAGCAGCAGAACTAGAAGCCACAACACACCCATCTTTCACCTCCGTTTCAGCGGGACGATCGCCCAGTTGCCGGTTTAACGCCTCGTGAAACGCGAGACAGCAGCACCTGCAAACCGCAACCAAGGGAGGCAAACGATGTCGACACAAACGGGTCGTCCCACCGATTGGCGCGCCCGCTGGGCCACTCCGCCGCGCCGGCACGTCCACGACACCGAGACGAGGCCGTTCTTCGTCACGAGCGAGTTCCTTGTCTACGTGCTCTTGCTGATGGGCCTCGGCATCACCGCGAGCACGTCCGACAGCGTCGATGCACGCTTCTTCTGGGAGTGGGCAACGCTGGCGAGCATCGCGTACATGCTCAGCCGTGGCTTTGCCAAGTCCGGGTCGCGCAGCCGCGCCTCGGATCCCCGCGAGGATCTCGAGCTGGGCAAGGACTGACGGGGCCTAACACGAGCCGACCTCGTCGGCCAGGGCGATCCCGGTGATCAGCACGCCGCCCGAGCGGGCGTAGCTGACGAACGACGACTCGCTCCGCGGATCGCCGTAGATCGGCGAGTACCGCGGAGCGCTGACACGGACGTCGGCGAACCCGCGCGGCGGCACGCAGAGCGAGATCTGCTTGCTGGTGCCTCGCACATCGGCCTGTCCCCGCCAGTCGTCCGCGTTCGAGTGGAACCAGAAGCTGCGCGGGGGCACGTCGCGCGGCGCTCGTACGGAGATCGTCAGGAAGCGTCGCTGCGGCCCGGCCTGGCCGGGCGTAGCGAAGACCCTGATCGTGCCGGCGACCTTCGGAACCGTCCAGCCGTCGCGATAGACGTTGAAGACGAGCCAATCGGCACGCCATGGTCGTCGGGTACGAATCAGCGCCGCGCCTCGATCCTCGCCTACGACGAGGCCGGCGAGCCGGAACCGCGTCTCCGCCACTCCCTGTACGACGAAGCTGCTCGGCGACACGTTGGCACGTCCGGTCGTGCGGTCGAAGCTGAGCGGAATCGTCGGGAATGTGTCGGGCGTTCCGGTGAAGGCGTCCTCGTAGACCACCGCGTGACGAACTGAGGCATTCCAGAACTCGACGTTCCACCAGTACGCCACGTTCTCCCAGTAGGTGCCGTACAGGATCGGGTACGGAATCATGGTCACCTTCGCCGACGTGCCGAGCTTCCGGTCGATCCAGTCGAAGACGACGCTCTGATCGACCGTCAGCGGCCGGCCGCTCGTGCCGTCATGCGTCAGGAGTCTGGTGAACGCCGCGCCGGTCTCGGCGGGCGCCGCGAGCACCGCGAGGCTCGCGAGCACGACCGCGACCCGCCGGCCCGCGAGCAACAGCAGCGTCGCGACGATCGTCGTGAACGCGAGCAGAAGCTGCACCCCGTGCGCTGTCCCGGCGATCTCGAGCAGCGGCTCGTTGAGCAGCGAGACCGGAGAGTCGACGTTGAACTTGTCGTAGCTCACGACCGGCATGAAGGAAAAGGCCAGCGCAAGCAGCGCTCCAGTGGCCGCGATCGTCCAACGCGACCACCTTCGGTCGAGGAGCATGGCCGCGAACGCGATCAGGATCAGCGGCACGACGTAGAAGAGGTAGCGGTCGTGGAGCCGCCCGGCACCGAAACGGAGGTCATAGGACGTGACCTCGAACAGCAGCGCAAGGACGGTGACGATGGCGACGCTTGCGAAAACGTGCTCCTCCGGCGTCCCTTGCCGGACGAGCCGCATCAACAGCCATGCGGAGGCGAGCACGAACGGCACGATTCCCAGGCCGAGGCCGAGCACCGCAAGATGCTCGAGCAGCGAACGCGGCGTTCCGCTCGGGACGAGATTCCCCTCAGCGGTGACGGAATACGTGCCAAGGAGGCGCGACAACTGTCCGAGCGCCAGCAGCACCACCGCCACCACTGCGAGCGCGGCGTAAACGGCGGTGAGCAGGCGATGCTCCGCAACAAGCCGTCGCAGCGAGAACCGATTCAACAGCAAGGCGAGCGGTACGACGACCAGCAGGACCGCAAACTGGGTGCGGGCAAAGACCGCCACGGCGATCGCGACCAGCAAGATCGCGTCATTGCGAACGCTCGGCGAAACGGCGGCGTTGTGTAACGCGAGCACTGCCCAGAGGAAGACGGGATACGCGAGTGCCTCCGTCATCAGAAACGACGAGAGAGCAATCCACGGGATGCACACGCTCAGGGCCGCGACGCCGTAGGCGAGCCGACTGCCGGGCATCACTCTCCTCGCCAGAAGAAAGGCGGGAATGCACGCGGAGCTCATGACGAAAGCGTTCAGGATGTGCGCGTCGTGGAGGCCCGACGGCACGAGCCGCCCGGCGAACAAAGGGGCGAGGAGCAACGGGTAGAGCTGGTTGACGTTCGCGATCAGCTCGTCATGTACGTGCGGCAGCGGCGAATGGAGCTGTCCGATCGCGATCGCGAGCCGTTCGTACAAGAGCTCGTCCGTCATCACGTACCAGTCGGCGACCTGGCTGGTCAGGGCGGCGAGTCCGGCGCCCAGGGCAAGCCACAAGGCCCCGATCGGCAGCCAGCCGTTGACTCGCGCCCATGCCACGCGGCAGGAAACTACCGGTGCCCGCAAATTCCGGTCTCGGGGCGTTTCGGCCGGCCGACCCCGGGTAGCCCACAGTTGCTCATTCTTCGAACGCAAAGGGGGTCGCATGGCAACGGTCGAAACGCCGACCGATCTGTTTGTGCACAAGCTCGGGGCGACGTTGACGATGGAGGAGACCATCCTCGAGCTGCTCGAAGAGCTCGAGGACAAGGCCTCGGACCCGAAGCTGCAAAAGCAGCTGCAGCAGCACCACACCGAGACCGTGCAGCAGATCCAGAATCTCCGCCGCATCTTCGACGCGCTCGGCGAGGCGCCGGAGAAGCGGCCGTGCCCGCCAATCGAAGGCCTGGAGAACGAAGGCCGGCAGATGATCAAAGAGGTCGACGAGGCGCTCATCGACTCGGTCATCCTCGGCGGCGTGATCGAGACGGAGCACCACGAGATCGCCGTCTACGACGTGCTGATCATCCAGGCCGAGCAGATGGTCGACGACGACATCGTCGCGCTCCTGCAGGAGAACCTCGAGCAAGAAGAAGCGACGCTCGACAAGGCGGTCAAGGCCGCCGAGCAGTCCGCCAAGCAGCTCGTCCGGCAGTACTCGTAACGCGACTCAGTGGCCGCGGCCGCGAGACGATCGCGGCCGCGCGCCCGCTACCGCTTCGACTTCGCCGGCTTGATGTCGCCGCTGTAGCGGATCTTCCCGCCGACGAGCGAGTCGCGCCACGTGCCGGTGCCGTTCTCCGTCGCGTGGTAGCGGAAGTCGTAGCGCGTGTAACGGAAACCGGCGACGCCGGTGAAGTAGTCACTCAACCAATCCCACGTCCCGCTGCAACGGCCCTTGACGTCTGCGCTCGTGCACGCGAAGTCCTTCACGCCGAGGAAGCCGCGGGCCGGCGCGCCGCCGGGTGTGAGCCTGCCGCGGAACATCGTCACCGACGTGCCCGTGAAGGTGCCGCGGATGCCGGCCGGCAAATTCGTCTTGCCGCCCGGGCTCGGCCCCTCGATCGACGCAAACTCGCCGCTGTAGGTACTGACGGAGCAGAAGCGGCCTGAGCCCTTGCGCCACACGCGCACTGCGCGCGTGTACGTGTCGAATGCCCACGTGTTTCCCTTGACGCCGGTGTCGACGTCGTTCTGCACGCGGTACGTGACCGCGATTACCGGCTTTCCCCCGCCGCAAGCTGGACTTCCTGGTGCCGCAAGTGCGAGGACGACCGAGACGACCAGTCCTCCCATGTTCAAGTAGACGGCGAGAAAACCGGATTCTTGCGGTCTGGCCTTAAGGTCATGATTGACCTGATGCCAGACGAGCAGAACCAGCTCGAGCAGGCGTGGGCCGCGCTCGCCGACCGCGAGCGTCTGCTGAACCAGACGATCGCGCGCCGCTCCTCGGAGATCGACGCGCGCGCCCGGCGTTATGAGGAGATCGGCGCCGATCTCGACGCGCGCAGGCAACTGATCGAGGAAACCGAAGCGGAGCTGAGAGAACGTGAGCGACGCGTTGCGCTGGCGGAAGAAGAGCAACGCGACCAACGGGCCGAAAGCGAGCGCGTCAGCGTGGAGGCTGAGCGGCTCCGCGACCGCGCGCGCGAGCTGGACGTGCGCGCGAGCGAGCTCCGCGTGCTCGGCGCCGAGCTGGAAGAGCGCGGCGACTGGATCGCGACCGCGAGCGCAGCCCTCGAAGCGCAGGAGCGGCGGGCCGAAGCGGTCGCGGCGCGCGAAGCCGAGGTCGACCAGCGCACCGGGGAGATCACCGAGCAGGAACGCGTGCAGGGCGCCGCGCTCCGGCAGCTCGACGCGCGCGCGTCCGAGCTGGAAGCACGCGCCGCGGAGCTCGAGGCCGAGCAGCGCCGCGTCACCGCCGCCGAGGCCGCACTTGCACCGCGTGTCACCTCGTCGGAGAACGAGGCTCGGGCGCTTGCTGCGCTGCGGCAGGACCTCGACGAGACCTCGGCACGCAACCTCGCCGGGGAGGAACGCCTAGGTCGCCGTGCGGCAAAGCTCGCGATGAAGGAGACCGAGCTCGCACGCCGCACGCGCGAAGTGCGTGAGGCTGAGACGCGACTCGCGAAGCTCGACGACCGTGCGAGGGAGCTCGACGAGCGCGCGCTCGAGCTCGAGCGCAACGCTGCCGAGCTCGCGCAGCGCGGTGCCTTGCTGACGGAAACACTCGAGCGCGTGGAGGTGCGGGAGGTCGACGTCGCCGATCGCGAGCGTCACGTCGTCGCTGCCCAGTCGCGACTCGCGCGGCAAGAGGAAGAGATCGAGCTGCGCCTCGCGGCACTTGACGATCGCGACCGCCGGCTCGGCGAACAGGAAGAGGCACTGGCGGAGCGCCGACGCCGCCTGCGGGACGAAGAGCTGCGACTCCAGGCGCCCGGCTAGAGCAAGTACGCCATCAGGAGCGCATCGATGTAGCCGTCGCCGCGGCGGTAGTGCTCTTTCCGGTAGCCCTCCTGCACGAAGCCGAAGCGCTCGTAGAGCGCGATCGCGCCGGTGTTCCAGGGGAAGACGTGCAGCTCGATCTTGCGCACGCCGCTGTGTCGCGCCCAGTCCAACGCGGCTTCCAGCAACCTGGTACCGATGCCCTGACGACGGTGCGACGCTGCGACCATCAGGCCGAGGTCGGCGACATGGCGGCTCGCGGGATGCTGGTCGCGGGCGATGGAGAGCCGGCCGACGATCACGCCGTCGTCCTCCGCGACGAAGACCGCGGCGTTCGGATAGCGGCGGATCGCGCGCAGGTAGCGCCGCTCGTCGGCGACGTCGCGCCAGCCGTTCGTCGTCACGAGCCAGCCCTCGGGCTCGGAGCCGACGGCGTCGCCAAGTCTCTTCAACCCCTGCGCGTCGCCCGGCTCCGCGCGGCGCACGATCATTCGACGACCACTCCGGCGCCGCCGCGGCGCGGGTCGCCGGCGGCCGCGAGCTGCCCGTCCTGGAGCGTGACCGCGGCGGCACCGCCGAAGAAGAGGTTGCGGTTGCGCCATCGGGCGACGTTCCAGCCCATCCCTTCCAATCGCTCCAGCTCGGCCGGATCCTGTCCACCCTCGCAGTGCAGGACGCCGTCTTCGTCGAGGTGGACGCGGGGGCGGTCGATGGCGTCCTCGACCTGCAGGCCGTGGCCGACGACGTTGACGATGATCTGCATCACTGCCCCGCGCAGGCGCAGCGACCCCGCGCTCCCGACGACGAGGTGCGGGCCGCCGTCGCGCACGACGAGCGACGGGCTCATGCCGGACGAAAGGCGTGCTCCGGCCGGCGGTTTTCGCGCGATGTCGAACTCGCCGATCATGTTGTTCATCTGGATGCCGGTTCCCGGGACGACGACACCCGAGCCGGCGCCCGTCGACGCCGTCAGCGCGACCGCGTTGCCCTGGCCGTCGACGACCGAGATGTGCGTCGTCCCGCGCATGACCACCGCTGCGCGTAACTCGAGCGCGCGCAGCAGACCACGCCCGCTCGGAGCGTCCGCCTGCTCACGCATCACGCGCGCAAGCGCGTCGATGGCCTCCGCCGTTCCGGGAGCGCCGACACCAAACTCCTCCAGCAGCGGTAGGCCGTAGGCGATCAGGACGCCGCCTCGCGACGGCGGTGGGTTGGAGTAGAAGGCCTCTCCACAAAAGGTTGCCCGCACCGGGCGGCGGCGGATGACGCGGTACTCGGCGAGGTCGCGCTGCGTAAAGCAGCCGCCTCCTGCGCGCAGGTGCTCGACGATCGCCGCGCCGAGATCGCCCGTGTAGAGCTCGGCCGCGCCGTTCTCTGCGATCGACGCCAGCGTCCGAGCGAGGTCGTGCTGTACGAGTGTGTCCCCCCGCTGGAGCGCGCCGCCGTTCTGCTCATAGACAACGCGCGCCTCAGGTGTGTGACGAAGCATCGGATCGAGGATCCTGTGGAGATACGCTTGCCCGTCGTTCAGCTCGACGCCGTTCCGCGCGAGCTCGATCGCTGCGCCGAACAGGTCGTGCCATGGGAGACGGCCGAATGACTTGTGCGCCGTCTCGAGTCCGAGTGCCGCGCCCGGGATCGCGCAGGAGGGGGCGCCGATCTGGAAGCGCTGTGTCGAGCCGCCGCTGAAGTCGACGAGGACCTCGTCCATCACGCTGAGCTCGCGGTCGTCGCCGAGGCCCGGAATCGCGGTGAAGAAGTCGAACACGCGCGTGCTGCGGTCGCGCGCGCGGTGGACGAGCATGAAGCCGCCTCCGCCGGGGCCGGTGAGCGGGCTCTCTGCGACCCACGAGACCAGCGCGGCCGCGACCGCGGCATCGACGGCGTTGCCGCCGGCCTCGAGCACGCGGGCGCCTGCTTGCGCGGTCAGCAGATGTCCACCGGCGACTGCCCCCCTCATGCGTCAAGGGTAACCGCGGTGCCCACACTTTCTCAGCGAGCTCTTAGGCGCGTTTCATGGAACTCGTAAGCAGCGGTGTGAAAGTGGCTGCATGTCCGACAGATGCACCGACGACGAAAGGAGTTGGAACCGATGCCCGGTGATTGAACGAAGACCTCGCACGAGGACGGTTCCACGCGGCTCCGGCACCCCCCGCCGGAGCCGCAGCTTTAAGGCTGAGAGGGAGAGACCCGCGCCGGCCGCGCCGGCACGGGTCTCTGGGGAGCGCCGCAGGTGCGCGTCACGTTCTGGCCAATCCAGTAGATGCGCGCGCCACGGCATGCTCACGTCGTGCTCCCAGAAGTTCACTCGAACGAGGTAGTCGCGCCACCGAAAGGCAGGGGTCTGACCCCTGCAGTTCAGTTACGCAGGAACGATGGCGGTTCGAGCTCGTCTTCGGGCGAGGTGAGGGCGGTGACGAGGCTGCGGCTCGGACGGCCGATGCCACCGACGCCGGTGACGACCACCGTCACCCACACCTGGCCGGTGAGGCGCTCGTCGATCGTCGCGCCGAAGATGATCTGCGTGTCGTCGGTCGCCGTCTGCCGGATCACCTCGGCCGCCTCGTTCACCTCGAGCAGCGAGAGGTCGTCGCCGCCGGCGATCGAGAGCAAGATCCCCTTTGCCGCGCCGAGCTCCGTGTCGATCAGCGGCGAGCGCAGAGCGCGCTCGGCGGCCTCGCGCGCACGGTTCTCCGCGCCGGACGAGAAGCCGATGCCCATCAGCGCGGTGCCGGAGCCCTCCATGATCGTGCGTACGTCCGCGAAGTCGAGGTTGATCAGTCCCGGCAGGGTGATCAGGTCGCAGATGCCCTGTACGCCCTGGCGCAGGACGTCGTCCGCGATCTTGAACGCGTCGAGCATCGATGTGGACTTGTCGAGCACCTCGAGCAGGCGGTCGTTCGGGATCACGATCGTCGTGTCGCACTCCCTGCGCAGCCCGTCGACGCCCGCCTCGGCCTGACCGCGGCGCTTCGTCCCCTCGAACTTGAACGGCAGCGTGACGATGCCGACGGTGAGCGCGCCCAGGTCCTTCGCGATCTTCGCGACGATCGGAGCGGCGCCGGTGCCCGTGCCGCCGCCCTCGCCCGCGGTGACGAAGACCATGTCCGCCCCGCGCAGCGCGTGCTTGATCTGGTCGTAGCTCTCCTCGGCGGCCTTCGTGCCGATGCTCGGCTCGGCGCCGGAGCCAAGCCCCTGCGTCAGCTCACGGCCGATGTGGATCTTCGTCTCGGCGTCCGAGATCTGCAGCTGCTGCACGTCGGTGTTGACGGCGACGAACTCGACCTGATTGATGCCGGCGTCGATCATCCGGTTGACGGCGTTCAGACCCGCGCCGCCGACGCCGACGACCTGGATCTTCGCGAGGTACGAGCCGAGCGAGCCGACGCGCGCGTGCGACAGGCGCGGCGCGGGCTCCGGCATGGGCTCGAAGTAGCGTGTGACGGGCGGTTCGGGAACCGTGGCCGGCGGCGGCATCGGAGCGGGCTCGGGCACCGGGTCCGGCACGGGCTCCGGCCGCGGCGGCGGTTCGGGCTGCGGATCGGGCCGCGGCGGTGCCGGCGTCTCGACCTCATCCTCCCAGCTCGGGACGTGCTCAACCGTCGACTCGTGCGGCTCTTCGGCCGGCGCCGCGTCGGCAGCTACCTCGCCGCGTTCCTGCTGGCGCTGCGCTGCCTCGGTTGCCTTGAAGAGCTCGGCGAGCGGGCCCTCACGCATGCTCGCGCGTTTTCGCGCCATTGAGCACCTCCTTGGCGAGCTCACGGTAGAGGTCGGCGGCGTCGCCGGTCGGGTCGTAGCCGAGCACGGACTGGCCTTTCACGGGTGCTTCCGCGTAGCGGATGGTCTTACGGATCTTCGTCTTGAACACGAGGTCGCCAAAGTTCTCTTTCAGGATGTCGACGGCTTCCTTCGAGTGCAAGAGGCGCTTATCGAACATCGTCGGCAGGATCCCCTGGATCTCGACCTCGGGATTGAGGTTCTCGCGGATCATCGAGAGGGTGTTCTCGAGCTGGACCAGACCCCGGAGCGAGAGGTACTCGCACTGAACGGGGACGATCACGCCGTTGGATGCGACGAGGGCGTTGATCGTCAGCAGCCCGAGCGACGGGGGCGTGTCGATCAGGATGTAGTCATACTCCGGCTTGACCGAAACGAGGGCTTTCTCGAGCGCCCGCTCGCGGCCGATCATCGAGGAGAGCGCGAGCTCGGCGCCGGCGAGGTCGATGGAGGAGACGGCCACATCCACCTCGGCAACGCGGACGATCTCCTCGATCGGAAGCTTGTGGACGAGCACGTCGAACATCGACCGCTCGATCTCGTCAGGGTTCCAGCCCTGGCTCATGGTCAGGTTCCCCTGGGGGTCGAGGTCGACGAGCAGCACCGAGTGGCCCTTCTCCTTGAGGGCGACTCCGAGGTTCAGCGTCGTCGTCGTTTTCGCCACGCCGCCCTTTTGGTTGGCGAACGCGATGACCCGGGCCAAAGACGATCCCTTCTTAGTGGATGATGCGCGTGTGTTGGGACGCGGAAGTAGGCGTGAGAGCCCCATGCGGCGCTCTTTCGTCCCAGGATAGCCGGTTCCTCCCGATATCCCGCATGATCATGGGCGTCCCGGACGCCGCAGGTGAACTAGACGGCCGTCCCGCTCAGCAGCCGGCGGAAGCCGGCGTACTGTCCGGCCTTGCCGACGGTGACGAGTGTGTCGCCGCGTTCGATCGTGTCGGTCGGCTGCGCACCGGTGACCGGCTCGGGCTCGCGCAGGATCGCGATCACGGTGATTCCGGCCTTCGCGCGGAAGGCCGACTCGGCGAGCGTCTTCCCGATCCATGGGCTGTCGTCGGGGACC
>Ga0307278_10001554_pt1 | contig 11405 bp, 14 predicted proteins | sample ER_DNA_117_FD_194482 | JGI IMG/M metagenome (GOLD analysis project Ga0307278, IMG submission 194482) | Bulk soil microbial communities from the East River watershed near Crested Butte, Colorado, United States - ER_DNA_117 | ecosystem: Environmental > Terrestrial > Soil > Floodplain | place...
AGGGTTACGCAGTAGTCAATGCGGGCTTTGCAGCAGCCGTCCTCGCGGAGCTCGAGCGCGAGCCCGAGGCGACGGTCTTCTTCCACGATTACCACCTCTACCTCGCTCCGCAGATCGTGCGGCGGGAACGTCCCGACGCGAGGCTGATGCACTTCGTCCATGTGCCCTGGCCACAGCCGGACTACTGGCGCGTCCTGCCTCCCTCGATGCGCGGCGCGATCCATCAGGGTCTGATCGCGAACGACCTGATCGGGTTCCACACCGATCGCTGGCGCAGCAACTTCATCTACAGCGCGCGCGAGCTGCTCGGCGAGGACGTCACACAGAAGACGGTGACGGCGCCGATCTCCGTCGACCCACGTGAGTTCGACGCTCTTGCACGGAGCGAGCCCGTTCTCGCCGCCGAGCAAGAACTTGTGGCTCGCCGCCCGGAGCAGCTCGTCGTGCGCGTCGACCGTACCGATCCCTCCAAGAACATCGTGCGCGGCTTTCGCGCGTTCGAGCTCTACCTCGATGCCCATCCGGAGGCGCGTGGGCGCGTCGGGATGTTGGCGTTGCTCGACCCGTCACGCCAGGACATCCCGGAGTACGCGGAGTATCTCGGTGCGGTCGAGCGTGAGGCGCGCCGGGTGAACGACCGCTTCCACGAACAAGGCTGGCTTCCCGTCGACCTGCAGATCGCGGACGACTTTCCGAGATCGGTCGCCGCGTACAAGCAGTTCGACGTGCTGCTCGTGAACGCCATCTTCGACGGTATGAACCTCGTCGCGAAGGAAGCACCGCTCCTCAACGCGCGCGACGGCGTTGTTGTCCTATCTGAAAACGCCGGTGCACATGCCGAGCTCGGCGAGTGGGCGCTGACCGTGAATCCCTTCGACGTCGAGGGACAGGCGCAGGCGATCCACGAGGGACTCTCGATGGACCGCCCCGAACGGAAGCGACGCCTGGACGCGATTCGCACTCACGTCCGCGAGCACGACGTGAACGAGTGGCTCGACATCCAGTTCGCGGCCCTGGATCGCGTCGCGACCGCGGCTCGGCGGTAGTGCCACTAGCATCGCGCCAGGAATGACGGAGCTGAGCCACCTCGGCGAGGCGGGCGACGTTCGCATGGTCGACGTCGGCGGCAAGCCGCTCTCGCACCGGCGTGCCGTCGCCCGTGCGGCCGTGCAGATGGCCCCCGAGACTGCCCGCCGGCTCCGGGAGCTGCCGAAAGGGGACGCACTCGTCACGGCGCAGCTCGCCGGCATCATGGCCGCGAAGCGGACGAGCGAGCTGATCCCGCTCTGCCACCCGCTGCCTCTGTCGCACATCGAGGTGTCGCTCGAGGTCGCCGAGTCGGCGGTCGAGATCACCGGCGTGGTGGAGACCACGGCGCAGACGGGCGTCGAGATGGAGGCCCTGACCGCGGTGTCGGTCGCAGCGCTGACCGTCTACGACATGGCCAAGGCGATCGACAAGAACATGTCCGTGACGGACGTGACGCTCGTGGAGAAGACGAAGGAGCCGGTGTGAGGGCGGCGGTCGTCACGGTGTCCGACGGGGTGGCCGCAGGCGAGCGGGAGGACAAGAGCGGGACGCTGCTCGTCGAGTTGCTGGAGGCTGAGAAGTACGAAGTCGAACATCGAGTCGTGCCGGACGAGCGGCCGCGTATCGCCGCGGCCCTGCGCGAGCTCTCGCAGAGCGTACGGCTCGTCCTGACGACGGGCGGAACCGGCGTGTCCCCGCGCGACTTCACGCCGGAGGCGACGGAGTCGGTGCTCGACCGTGCGGTCCCCGGGATCGCCGAGGCTCTGCGGGCGGACGCGATCCGCCAGACGCCGCACGGGCTGCTCGGACGCGGGCTCGCCGGGTTGCGCGGTCAGACCCTGATCGTCAATCTGCCCGGCTCGCCCGGCGGTTGCCGCGACGGCTTCGAGCTGATCAAGCCCGCGTTGCCGCACGCACTCGAGCTGATCGCAGGTGACCAGACCGAGCATCAGCAGACGTGAGCACGACCGCCGTCCTTCCCCGCCGTTTCGCCTCGCTCGTGAAGATCGAGCACACCGTCTTCGCGCTGCCGTTCGCGTACATCGGCGCGCTGCTCTGCGTGCAGGAGATCCCGTCCGCCCACGACCTCGTGTGGATCACCCTCGCGATGGTCGGCGCGCGCTCGCTGGCGATGGGCATCAACAGGATCGTCGACGCCGAGATCGACGCTCGCAATCCGCGCACCGCGACGCGCGAGCTGCCTGCGGGACTGCTGTCACGCGCACAGGTCGTCCTCTTCTGCGTGCTCGCGTTTGCCGTGTACCTGCTCGCCTGCTTCCAGCTCGACCCGATCGTGCGCTGGCTCTGGCCGATTCCGCTCGCCGGCTTCGTCATCTACCCCTACCTCAAGCGCTTCACCTGGCTGAGCCACTTCTGGCTCGGGGTCGTCGACGGTCTTGCTCCCGTCGGCGCCTGGGTTGCAATCACGGGGCAGTTGCCCTGGGAGGCCTGGGCGCTCGGGGCCGCAGTGGCTACCTGGATCGCCGGCTTCGATCTCTTCTACTCGCTCTTCGACCGCGAGGTCGATCTCGCTCAGGGTCTGCATTCGGTGTCTGCCCGGTTCGGGGTCGACGGCGCTTTCCGCGGTGCTCGGCTGCTCCACGCGGCGACCGTCGTGCTGCTCGCGGCGGTCGGCTTCGGCCTCGACCTAGGCTGGTTCTACTGGCTCGGCGTCGCTGCGGTCGCGGCGCTGCTCGCGTACGAGCATTCGCTCGTGCGCCCCAATGACGTGAGCCGGCTCAACGCGGCGTTCTTCACCGTCAACGGCGTCATCAGCGTCGTGTTCTTCGCCTTCGTCTTGGCGGAAGCGGCGTTGTGATCCGCGCCAGAGCGCTCGAGAAGCGCTACGGCGACAAGCGGATCCTCCGCGGCGTCGAGTTCGACGTCGGCACGCACGACTTCCTGCTCGTCACGGGGCCGAACGGCTCGGGGAAGACGACGCTGCTGCGTCTCTGCGCCGGGCTTGCGGCACCCTCGCGCGGAGAGCTCGACCTCGGCTTTGCACGCGGGCGGGTCGGCTACCTCGCTCACGAGCCACTCGTATACCGGGAGCTGACGGCGCTCGAGAACCTCGATCTCTACGGACGTCTGTACCGGGTGCCCGAGCGGCGCGAGCGCACCGGGATGCTGCTCGAGCGCTTCGGCCTATGGGAGGCGCGGCACGCGCGCGCCGGCTCGTTTTCGCGCGGGATGTTGCAGCGGTTGGCGCTCTGTCGGACGTTGCTACACGAACCGGACCTCTTGATTCTCGACGAGCCGCACAGCGGGCTCGACGACGAGGGTGCGCTGCTCCTCGACCGCGAGCTCATGGAGCGGCGAGCGGACGCTGCATTCGTCGTCGCCACGCACGAACCGGAGCGGCTCGAACGTTTTGCCTCTGCACGGTTGGCGCTGGGATGATGTATCTCGCCGACGTCGGGGCGCTCGCGCGCAAGGATCTGCTGCTCGAGCTGCGCGCGCGCGACACGCTTCCCGCGATGCTGCTGTTCGTCGTCTCGACGCTCGTCGTCTTCCACTTCGTTCTGCCGGCGGACTCGTCCGATCTCGCTGCGACCGGGCTGCTTTGGGTCGCGCTGCTGTTCACGGCGCTGCTCGGCCTTTCGCGCGCGTTCGCGGCCGAGCGGGAACAGGGCGTGATCGACGGTCTCGTGCTCGCCCCGAGCGACCGCAGTGCGATCTGGCTCGGCAAATCGCTCTCCATCCTGGCCTTCCTTGCACTGGCGGAGGTGATCGCTCTGCCGGCCTACGCCCTGTTCTTCCAGCCGGTCGACGCGGCGCTGGTCGGCGGCATCGCGCTCGCTGACGTCGGCATCGCCGCGGTCGGAACGCTGCTCGCCGCGATGGCGACGGCGAGCCGCGCGCGCGAGCTACTCCTGCCGCTCCTCTTCCTCCCGCTGGCGATCCCGATCGTGATCGGCGGTGTCGGCGCCAGCGTCGCAGGAGAGCCCGCTCGCTACCTCGGCTTGCTCGGCCTGTACGACGCACTCTTTGCGATCATTTGCTGGGCTTCCTTTGAGTACGTCGTTACGGAATAACCGCCTGCCGGCGCTTGCGGCGCTCGCCCTGACGCTGATGGGGGCGGCACTCGCGCTGATCTTCTTCTACGCACCTCTCGACGAGGACGGCCTCAACCAGAAGATCTTCTACATCCACGTCCCGATCGCGATCACGGCGTACGCGTGCTTCGGGTGGGGCGGATGGAAGGCGCTGCGGCATCTCTGGAAGCGCGACGAGCGCGCGGACCTCGAGAGCTATGTCGCCATCCATCTCGGCGTCATCTTCGGCGTCCTCACGCTCGTGACCGGATCGATCTGGGCGCGCTACCGCTGGGGCCACTGGTGGGTGTGGAGCGAGGACCAGCTCGTCCTGTTCCTCGTGCTGTTCCTCTTCTACTGCGCGTACTTCATGTTGCGCTACTCGCTTGCGCCGGGACCGCAGCGTGAGAATCTCAGCGCGGTGTACGCGCTCTTCGGCGTCGTCCTGATTCCCGTGAGCGTGCTCGCGATTCGCCTGTCGGAACGCTTCATCCATCCGGTCGCCTTCGACCGCGGTGGCCCGAACATGGCGGGCTCCCAGTTCTTCACGTTCTGCGTTGCCGTTGCTGCCATGCTGGCGCTTGCGGCGATGCTCTACAACCTGGAGCTGGCAGGCAAACGGCTCGACCAACGCCTGCGCGAGCTGCGTGAGGCGCTGCAGTGAGCACCGAGGAGAAGTACGTCGCCGCCGTCTACCTCGTCGTGTTCCTGGTACTGCTTGCCTACGTGTTTATCATCGCCCTGAAGCTCCAGCGCCTCGAGCGCGAGCTCGCCGAGCTGGCGGAATTGGCCGTGAAGGAGCGCGAGCCGGCCGTGCAGCGGCCCGTCCGCGCGGAGCGCGGACCGGTGGAGGGGGTCTGGGGGAACCGGGAGGTTCCCCCAGCAGGAACGCGGAGCGGTGATGGCTGAGCTGCTCTTCTGGCCGGCGCTGCTCGCCTACGGAGAGGCTGCCTTCGCCTACTTCGGCGAAGCGCGGCGACCCGGCCGAGCCGGTGGGCTGGCGACCTGGGGTGTGCGCATCGGCTGGCTCGTGCAGACGGCGCTCCTCGCGGTGCAGGCGGCACGCGCCGACGGGTTCCCGTGGTCGACCTGGGCCGGTTCGCTCAACCTCTTCGTCTGGCTCGTCGTCGGGACGTACCTGATCTGGGGCTGCAGGCCGCGGTACCGCCTGCTCGGTCTCGCCGTCCTGCCCCTGGCGGTCGTCCTCTTCGTGCTCGCGCGCGTCGGCGGCGGCACGGACATCGGCGGCCGCAGCCACTACTCCAACCTTTTCCTGATCCTTCATGTCGGCCTCGTGCTCGCGGCGTTCGCCGGCTTCACGCTCGCGGCGGGGCTGTCGGCGCTCTACGTCTGGCAGGAGCGGCGCCTAAAGCGGCGTGAGAGCTCCATCCTGCGGCTGCACGTTCCCGGTCTGGCGAAGCTGGACGATGTTGCCGCGCGCACCATTGCAGTGGCGCTGCCGGCGCTCACGCTGGGCGTAGCAGTGGGTGTCGCTCGGCTCGAGGATCGCGGCGGCAGCTTCGATGCGCTGATGGTCGTCACGCTCGTGACCTGGGTGGTCTACGCCGCGTACCTCGCGCTCCGGCACTTCGCAGGCTGGCGTGGCCGACGTGCCGCCTACCTCGTCCTGGCGGGCTTCGTGCTCGTCGCGGTCGTTCGTCTCGCCCTGCCCGTCACCCACTTCGCGACATGAGCGTCGTCCTGGTCGGCATCTCGCACCACCGGGCACCCGTCGAGCTTCGCGAGCGTGCGGCGCTCGACCTTCAGCGTGCCCGCGAGCTGGCGCGCACGCTGGCGGGAGAGAACGGTGAAGCCGTCTGCCTCTCGACGTGCAACCGCACCGAGCTCTACCTCGCGGAAGAGTCGGCGGACGAAGCGGAGCGCAAGGCCGAGGCCGCGCTGCTCGCGCTCGAGGAAGAGCTCGGACCTGCGCTCTACCGCCTGCGCGACGAGGCGGCTGCGTTGCACCTTTTCCGCGTTGCGGCGGGGCTCGACTCGATGGTCCCGGGGGAGGGCGAGATCCTCGGCCAGGTTCGCAGCGCGCATGACGCGGGTGCGACGGGGCCGATTCTCGACCGGCTTTTCCGGGATGCGCTGCACGCCGGGAAGAAGGCGCGCACGGAGACGGCGATCGGAGAGAGTCCGGCGTCGGTCTCGTCCGCAGCAGCCGCGCTCGCCGAACAGGTCTTCGGCGAGCTTGCCGGTCGCACCGTCCTCGTCGTTGGTGCGGGCGAGACCGGTGAGCTCGCGGTGAAGAGCCTGGTCGCGCGCGGCGCGACGATCGCGTTCGTCGCCAACCGCACGGCCCAGCGTGCACAGGAGCTGACCAGCCGCTTCGGTGGGAAGCCGCTCGGGCTCGAGGACGTCGGCGGGAGCCTCGAGCACGTCGACGTCGTGCTCTCGTCCACCGCGGCACCGGGTTGGACGCTCTCGCGCAGTGAAGTCGAGCGCGTCCTGCACGCACGCAAGGGACGGCCGCTTTTCCTGATCGATCTCGCCGTGCCCCGGGATCTCGATCCCGCCATCCACGAGCTCGACAGCTGTTACCTCTACGACATCGACGACCTCGAAGCGGTCGTCGCCGAGACGCTTGCCGGGCGCCGGCGTGAAGCGGAACGCGCGGAGGCAATCGTCGTCGGAGAAGCGGATCGCTTCCGGGAGTGGCAGGCGTCACTCGACGTCGTGCCGGCAATCGCGTCGCTGCGCGCGCGGGCGGAGGAGATTCGTGCAGCCGAGCTCGCACGCGCGAAGCTCAGCGGCGCCGAACGGCGGGCGGCCGAATCGGTCACGGCCGCGGTGTTGAACAAGCTCCTGCATCTACCGACAATTCGCATGAAGCAGGCCGCCGCGGCAGCCGACGGTGTGATTTATGCTGATGCAGTGCGCCACCTGTTCGGTCTCGAGGACGAGCGCTGAAGACCGCGGGTCTGATCGGGCGTCCGCTGCCGGTGCAGGTGCCGACTGCGTTCGTCCGCATTCGCCGCCGCCGGACATGCGTCGCAAAGACGAGGCCACAGCGGGCGTGGTGCCGTGCTGATCCGCGTCGGCTCCCGCGGCAGTAGGCTCGCGCTGACTCAGGCCGAGCGCGCCGCCGTGCGGCTGCGCGCGCCCGGCATCGAGATTGCGCTCGTTCCGATCACGACAGCGGGTGACCGTGACCGCACGCGCCCGTTCGGCGAGATCGGCGCACGCGGAGTGTTCGTCAAGGAGCTGGAGGAAGCGCTGCTCGACGGACGCATCGACGTCGCTGTTCACTCTGCGAAGGACATGACCTCGACCGACACGGAAGGGCTGAGCGTCGGCGCGTATCTCACGCGTGAGGATCCACGCGACGCTCTGTGCGGCGCCGACGACATCCGGCCCGGGATGCGGATCGGCACGGCCTCGGTCCGGCGTCGCGCGCAACTGCTCGCACTCGAGCCCACGCTCTCGATCGAGCCGCTGCGTGGGAACATCGACACGCGTTTGCGCAAACGTGGCGAGCGGGGGCTCGATGCGATTGTCCTCGCTGCGTGCGGTCTCGACCGCCTCGACCTCGGCGCCGAGATCGGCCGCCGGTTCGAGGCGGACGAGCTCGTGCCGGAGGCGGGGCAAGGCGCGCTCGCGTTGCAAGGGCGCGCCGGCGAGGAGCATCTCGTCGCAGCGGCCGACGACGCGGAGACGCGGCGGCGGGTCGAAGCCGAGCGCGCCTGTGTCGCCGTGATCGGCGGGGGTTGCCTCGCGCCCGTCGCCGCCCATCACGACGGCGAGCGCCTCACAGCGCTCGTCGCCGCGGAGGACGGCACCTGGATCGAGCGGCGGTCCGGCGACGACCCGTCCGCCGTGGCGGCCGAACTGCTCGCGTGCCTGCCCTGAGAGTGCTCGTCACACGCCCGCGCGAGCAGGCGCGGCCGCTCGTCGAGGCATTGGCGGCGGAGGGCTTCGATGTCGTCGTGGAACCGCTGATCGCAGTCGAGCCCCTGTCCGGTGAGCCGATCGACGTACGCGGCTACGACTGCATCATCGTCACGAGCGCGAACGGCGCGCGTGAGCTCGCGCGTCGCATGAGCGAGAAGCCGTCGAGGATCGCGGCGATCGGGCCGGGAACAGTCGCCGCGCTCGACGAGGCGGGACTTCGCGCTGAGGTCGTCGCCGATGTGCATACACAGGAAGGGCTCGTCGACGCCTTCCCGGAGCGGCCGCAGCGCGCGCTCTTCGTCGGCGCAGAGGGTGCGCGCAGCTTTCTCGCCGAAGCTCTGGACGCCGAGTTTCTGGCCGTCTATCGAACGGTCGAGCTCTCCGTCGACGACTTGCCGCCGGCGGACCTCGTGACGCTGATGTCGCCCTCGGCAGCACGTGCGTACGCGCGCGCCGGCGGTCGCGCTCCCGCAATCACGATTGGGCCGCAGACGACGAGCGCGGCCAAGGCGGCCGGCATCGAGGTCGTTGCCGAGGCGCGGTCGCAGGATGTCCGCGGCCTCGTAGACTCCGCCGCGGCGTGGCGCGCTTCATCACGTTCCTGACGGACTTCGGTCTCCAAGACGATTTCGTCGGCACCTGCCACGGCGTCATGAAGGGCATAGCTCCCGATGCGGAGATCATCGACATCACACACGGGATCCAGCCCCAGGGCGTGCTGCAGGGCGCGCTGACGCTCGCGAACTCGCTTCCGTTCATGCCTGCGGGCGTGCATCTCGCCGTCGTCGATCCAGGGGTCGGCGGCGCCCGGCGCGCGCTCGCGTTGCGTGACAAGGCCGGCCGGATTCATGTCGGGCCGGACAACGGCCTGCTGATTCCTGCAGCTGAGAAGTTCGGGGGGATCGCCGACGCGTACGAGCTCGCCAATCCCGAGTACGCGCTCGAGTCGGTCTCCCGCACGTTCCACGGTCGCGATCTCTTCGCGCCGGCCGCTGCTCATCTCGCGCTCGGTGTCGAGCTCGCCGAGCTCGGTCCGCCGATCGCGGCGGACGCCCTCGCGCGCCTCGACCTACCGGAGCCGGAGGTCGGCGCCTCGCGGATCCATTGCACCGTGCTGGCGATCGACCGCTTCGGCAACGTCCAGCTCAATCTCGACCGCTCTCACTCCGACGCGGCCGGGATCGTGCCGGGTACGCGCGTGGAGTTGCAGGTCGGACCGGAGCGGTACTACGCGGTCGCGGCGCGGACGTTCGCCGACGCCCGGCCCGGCGATCTGATCCTGTACGAGGACTCGTACCGAAATCTGTCGATTGCGATCAACGGCGGGAGCGCGGCGGCGATGTTCGGGGTCAAGGCCGGTCAGGACATCCGAATCCAGCTGGAGCCGTCGTGATCAGCCGGGTCGCGATCGGCAGGAGGTTCGCACGGATCGCCACCGACGTAGCCGTGCGCTACCCAGGACTGTGGAGCTTCTTCCGTCCGCTCGTGCGCAGGCAGTTCGATGCGCTGGCCCCGGTCTGGGATTCGATGCTGCTCGAGGACACGCTCGCTCCCTATGAGGCGGCACTCGGTGCGCTCGACACTGCACCGCAACGCATCGTCGATGTCGGCACGGGGACCGGCGCCGGTGCCTTCAGCCTCGCGCAGCGCTTCCCGGACGCCGAGATCGTCGGTGTCGATCTCTCCGGCGCGATGCTCGAGCAGGCGCGTCGCAATACATCGGAGGAGCTACGCGGTCGCATCTCCTTCGAACAGGCGGATGCGTCGGCATTGCCGTTCGCCGACGGCTCCTTCGATCTTGCGTCGCACGCGAACATGATCCCGTTCTTCGACGAGGTCGCACGCGTCGTCGCTCCCGGCGGACATGCGCTGTTCGCGTTCTCGAGCGGCGCGGGGACGCCGATCTATGTGCCCCTGCAGCGGTTACGAGCGGAGCTCGCCAAACGTGGATTCACGGACTTTGCGGAGTTCCTTGTCGCACGCGGGACGGCCCTGCTTGCCCGCAAGGGAGATCCCGCTTAAGCTCCAGGTCACAAGGTCGTTCGCGGCGCGGTAGCACCGGTCCGGACGGCCTTTCTCTCTGCTAGTTGAGCTCTGCGGCGGCGTCGGTGAAGCCGCGACTCTTCGCTGTGTCGACGAAGGACTGGGCATGGGCCTGGTCGGAGAAGCCCGCCAGGTATGCCTCGAATCCTCCGCACGGGTCGTTTCGAAGCTTGACGCCCGGAAAGCCGGCGTTCGCAGCGCGCGTGACGATGTTGTTGGCCGCCACGCGGTCGCGGCCGTGGCCGAGGATCGCTTCCCAGCGGCCGAGCTGCTTCGCCTGGATGCACTCCAGCGTCACCGCGAAGCCTTCGCGGCGCGCCTCGGCCTGGAGGTCGACGCCGACGTCGAAGGTGTCGATGCCGCGTAGGACGACGCGGAACTCGTTGCAGCCCTCGATGATGTTGGCATTCACGAACCCGCGCGCAGTCACGCGGCTGCGGAAGGTCAGCGCCTGCTGGTGCGTCTTGAACCTGCCGAAGACCGCCTCGAGGCCGCTGATGAACTCGAGGCGCGCACACGCGTCGGCCGCTTTCGCCGCGGTCGGCGCGGAGCTCGACAGGCCGAGAGACGGCACGACGAAGCAAACGAGCCCGACCAGCGTGGCCAAGCCAAGAACCCGAGCGATCCTCACGGCGCACAGTCCTAGCAGACCTCCCGCCGAGGCGGCGCACTCTTAACGAATCCTTTAGATCCGGAGCACCCGCGCCATCCGCTTTCCTACGCGTCGTGCGCAAGGTCGTCAGCCGGAACGTCGGTTTTGTCCTAGTCGCCTACGCGTTCCTCGCCACGATGATCGGGACGACGCTGCCGACCCCGCTCTATCCGCTTTTCGAGCAGCGCTACTCGTTCGGCGAGCTGATGGTGACGGTGATCTTCGCCGTCTACGCCTTCGGGGTGATTGCCGGCTTGCTCGTCTTCGGGAACCTGTCGGACGAGATCGGCCGGAAGCCGGTGCTGCTGGTCGGGCTTGCATTCTCAGCGGCGAGCGCACTCCTGTTCGTGTTCGCCGGGTCGCTGGTGCCGATCTTGGCGGGCAGAATCGTCTCCGGCTTCTCGGCGGGCGTGTTCACCGGCACTGCCACCGCGATGCTCGTCGACCTCGCGCCCGGAGGACGTAGGCGGTTGGCGAGCTTCGTCGCGGTGATCGTGAACCTCGGCGGCCTCGGGCTCGGAACCTTGCTGGCGGGCCTGCTCGCCGACTACGCCGGCTCACCGCTCCGCTTGCCTTTCATCGTCGACCTCGCCTTGCTCGTGCCGGCCTTGTTGGGCCTGCTTCTGACGCCGGGGACCGTGCAGCGAACCGCGTTTCGCTTCCGGCTGCAGCGGTTGAAGGTGCCGGCGGAGGTGCGAGGTGTCTTCATCCGCGGTGCCGCTGCGGGCTTCGGCAGCTTTGCCGTCGCA
>Ga0307278_10001555_pt1 | contig 11399 bp, 12 predicted proteins | sample ER_DNA_117_FD_194482 | JGI IMG/M metagenome (GOLD analysis project Ga0307278, IMG submission 194482) | Bulk soil microbial communities from the East River watershed near Crested Butte, Colorado, United States - ER_DNA_117 | ecosystem: Environmental > Terrestrial > Soil > Floodplain | place...
CAATTTCCCACCATTGTGGCACCGAGAAAATTCAGAACCTGGCCAATTGGATTGGCAAAGGCCTCGGTGTTATTGCCCGCAAAAAGCAGACCAATAGCGCGCGGGTTCGGGGAGATGTCCTGAACCATTAAGGACCCGGAGTCGCCCGCCTTCAGGAAATTCCTCGAGGGATTCGCAACCACAATCTGGCCGTTGAAGGTTTTGTAATACGTCCCGCCATGACACTCATTCGTAAAGGCCACTCTCACAGTCGCGTTCAAGCCGGAAACATGACTGTGCGTCGTCCCGGTCGTGCGCCCGCTTTTTTTCACGTTCTGATTGAGCGAGGCGGCGGAGGTGTAATGGGAAATTGTTCCAATCCCCAGAATGGCGCCATCCGTTCGCACCATGCCCGAAGCGATTCTCGCGATGGCGCAATCGGTGTTGCTGGTGGCTAAGGATCTTTTTTTAACGAGCGTCCCGACCGTTTGTGCGAGATTTCTGTTACACTGCTCGTCAATCAACCCCGGTTGAATAACGGGATCCCCTGTTTGGGCAACTCTATTGTTACCGCCGAGTACTTTATCTCCTTCGAGGACATGACCGGCGCTCAAAATGTAAAGGTTAGTGCCGATTTGCACGAGCGCCCCGAGAGTACCGCCGCAGCAGTAGCCGTTCGCGAGATCGTACGTCCAGCCACCCGACGTTCCCAGCGAAATGGGTGGTGTTTGTTTCGCCGTGTAACCCATCGCGCGAATTTCGTCCATCAATTCTATCTTCACCGGTGTACCGCGAACTTCGTGCGGGAGATTCTGAATCGCTTGTTCCATATTGGCTGCGTCGCGATTCACATAAATCATCAATGTTGGATTACCACTTTCATCAAGGCCAACCGCAGTCCCCAAAATTTCCGACCGTTGCATCAGTGAGGGAGTGACCTCGTCTTGAGCAGCCATGACCGCTCGAACATGGACATCAGTCTCATCGAGAACATCAGCGGTCAGATTGGCGAACCCGCTAATTGAAACGGAAACAAAAGCAATTGCCGCGAACAACTTCGCCAGGCGGCGAACAGGTTGAGTAGTCGAGAACATGAAATCGACGGATCGAATTAACCTGCCACATTACACATACTTTCCAGATTGCAAACGTAAAAACTCATGGACGTGAGTCACCCAAGACAGCCGTCGTTGCCGACTAGTGCGATCCATTTGAGTGAATGCTGTTCTTCGTTTGGCACTCGTCGCAGTATTAATTTCAAGCAGTATTCCTCCAGCGTCCGCGAAGAAAAAGGCAACGCGCGCGCCAGCTCCCAGCAAGGCGAATGTTGAAGCAGCCACTCGCCTGCAGATCTTTCTCGACCGCGCGAATTTTACTCCGGGTAGGATCGGCGGACGCTACAACGAGTTGACCCGAAAAGCGCTTGCGCTCTACCGCGAATCCCGGGGCGAACAAGCGCAACCTCCCCCGGCACAGCCCCACGCAAAATCGAATACCCCGCCCGACGTCAACGGCCTCGATCTGGCCAGCGTCAATCCGGTGTTTGTCCCATACACTGTTACCGAAGCGGACCTCCAAAGTATCGGACCGTTGCCCAAGGAGCCGGCTCAGCAGGCAAAGTTAAAATTTCTACCGTACCGTGATGCTGCCGATGCAATCGCCGAGAAATTTCACAGCGACATCCATTTTCTTGAGCAACTCAATCCCGGGAAGTTGAAAACAATCAAGGCTGGCGATCAGCTAATGGTGCCCAATGTCGAGCCGTTTGAACTTGCCTCGGTAAAAGACATTAAGCCGGGCAGCGAAGTCAGCTCGCACGCTGCTAATGAGATGGAAGAGCAATCCGATGCGCAGAGCCCCACTGCAGATCAAAACAGAAACCCAACCGCAAATGCCGTTATAACGATCGACACGAAGACCAACACTCTCGAGGTACACGACGGTGAAAAGCTCATTGCCGCGTATCCGGTGGCGGTCGGCTCGGCGCAAACCGCTTCACCGATTGGGGAGTGGAAGGTGCGCGGGATCGCGAAAATGCCGAGGTTTCGTTACGACAAGGAGATGCTCAAGCACGGCCAGCGAAGCGGCAATTTTTACCTCCTTCCACCGGGTCCGCGGAATCCGGCAGGCGTAATGTGGATTACGCTAAATAAAAAAGGAATTGGCATTCACGGCACGAACGAGCCCGGTTCAATTGGCCACGCTGCCAGCCACGGTTGTGTTCGTCTGGCCAACTGGGATGTGGTGCGGCTTGCCACAAAAATTAAAAGCGGCGATAGCGTTTCCATCCAGTAAGAATCGTGATCATGAGTGAAACGCTTGCTTCTAATGCGCTAAAGATCCTGCATGAGTGGGTCCAGTCGGAAAGCCTGCGAAAACACTGCTACGCCGTCGCCGATTCCATGAAGCATTTTGCGCAACTCCGCGGCGAAGATGCCGATCTCTGGGAAGCCGTCGGACTATTGCACGACATGGATTACGAGCGGTACCCGAATCTCGAATGCAGTCCGAGCGAAGGGCATCCATTCGTCGGCGTTGCGTGGCTGCGCGAGAACGGCTGGAGCGAAGAAATCTGCCGCGCAATCCTCTCGCATGCGGACTACGCAAACGTCTCGCGCGAGACGCCGATGGAGAAGACGCTCTACGCGGCGGATGAATTAAGCAGCTTCATCGTCGCTGTTGCGCTCGTTCGCCCAACAAAAAGCATCCATGACGTCGATGTCCGAGCAGTGAAAAAGAAAATGAAAGACAAAGCATTCGCTCGCGCCGTGAACCGCGACGACATCGTCCGCGGCGCCGAGGAATTGGGAATGCCGGTCGACGATGTCATCGCGGGAGTAATCGCTGCGCTCAAAACCGACGCGGAGCGGCTGGGCCTCGCTGGCATTGCGAGTTAATCAATCGTCGCCGCCGTTTTGAAGACCGTTACTAGTTATCTTTCGCACGCGACACGCCTGCTTACAGTTTTTCGGCAATAATTTCCAACACCAGTGGCGTAATCATTAACGCATTCGGGTTAGCTTCTGCGTTTGCCAAGGCTGCGCGGACGTTCTCGGCAAATGTCTGATCGATGCGTCCCATGTCGATGAGGCGGGGAAGATAAGTTTCGATGAACGTCGCAGGCCACTGCCACATGTAATCGCTTGGCCGGAGGCAAAACACGTGCGGCCGGGCTGAACGAATCACAAAACCACTGTTCGCAAGCAACTCCGGTAACCTGGCTGCGCCGTCGGGCTCGCCACCGGATTCGCGCCAGGTCGCAATCACATGCTCGCGAAAACGTTCTTGCATCTGCACTCGTGGGAAGAATCTCCAGGTTTCGTAATGCCCGTACTCGTGAAAGATGGACAAACTGTGTTTTGGCATCACGCGCGCCAGTTTTTGAATCAGCAACGCGGGATCGCTAACGAAGGAGACCACCCAGCGGCACCAGGCGAAATCGTAATCTCCTGCGGGTAAATCGTCGGTCATCAAATCGATTTCGTAAATTTTCACGTTCGTGAGCGATCGCGCGCGGCAGGCTGTCTCCATCGCGTGGACGAAGTTCCGCGACCGTTCGAGCGCGACAACTTCACCCGTGGACCCCACAATCTCGGCAAGATCGACAGTCGCGTAACCGGGACCCGCGCCCACATCGAGTACACGTTTGCCTACCGTAATGCCGGCCCGTTGCCAGCAATCTAACACGACCGGACGCCAAACACGGTGTTGCAACCCCAGTCTGGCTAATTCCTCTTCATGCGTGCCAAGGACATAGTCGCGGTCAGTAGGCATTCCTGACGGTTCCTAAATAACGCAAGATTACAACGCGATTTTGCGGCACGTAGTCCGATCGGCGTTCAGGCTCAACAGGCTTCTGGTGTTTCGCCCGTTATGGACAACATTACAGCAAACTCGCCGGTCTCACCTGTCATGGATTACGTGATTCGTCAGCTCACACCTCAGGAGGAACCCATTCTCTGGGAGATGTTGTATCAGGGATTGTCGTCGCCTGGGAAAAAAAAAGAACTCCCTGCACGCGAGATCGTACAGCGTCCAGAATTTGCGCGATACGTGGAAGGCTGGGGCCGCGCCGGCGACACAGGGTTCGTCGCACACAATCAAAAAGATGGCATGCTGCTCGGTGCAGTTTGGTTGCGAAAGCCGATCGGGAAACCTGACGCGCCGCCGGAGCTTGCATTAGTTGTGAAGCGAGAGCACCGCAAGCACGGCATCGGCACGGCACTGCTGACGCAATTGGTCCGCGCGAATCCCGAGCAGTCCACAATCTCGCTGAGCTTCGTGACCGGCAAACCGGTGTTGCGCCTCTACGAGCGGTTCGGGTTCAAAGTGGTAGAAGAACAGCCGCACGGCGTGGTGATGGATCGAAAAATCTAGGAGTACGTCGGTGAAGTTCCTCGCGTCGATCGCGATGACCGTGCTGGCGAGCGCCGCGATGGCGCAGTTATCTCCGGCGCCGAAAGCGGCCGTGGATCAACTCATCCCATGGTTGTTGGACGAAGATGGACAACTGCGAGGTGTCCCATTCAGCGAAGTCATCTTCGATACTACGGGAAAGAAAGTGTTCAGGTTTGACGCGAACAACCCAGTCGATCAGCGCGTCGCAAAAGCGGTCAGCGCAGCGTGTGATGAAACGATGAAGCGATTGAATGCGCCGGGCAGCGCCATTCAAAATGTCGATCGGATCAACGAACTGAGCAGCCATTTTGAAAATAGTTTGCGGGAGTTGCTGAACGCCACTCCCCGTTTGCGCTGCGATTTTCCGTTCACGGCTGAAGGCAAACTGCAACGTTCAGGTTATCCCGATTTGCGCATACTTGATCTGGAGACCAAGCGCGTGTTTTATCTCGATCCAAAACTTTACGCTGCCGAAAGCCGCGACAGCACTTTCCGCACATTCTATTTCGAGCCGAAAAAAGCGACGAACAAAGTGCGCGACGATGCGGTGCATTTTATCGTGGGTTTCCAGCATGAACCCCGTGGTGGATCGCATTCTCCGAACGCGATGTGGAAGTTCACGCGATGGGATCTTGTCGATCTTTCCCTCTTCAGGATGAAATTAAAAGCCGAGTTTCAAGGGAGTAACCGCGACATGTACCGGCCGGAGGCGATCGTAGCCTCAGGCAACGGCAATTGACTGCGAAAGCTTTGGCGAGTTACCTCAATCGCCAACTGCCAGAGCGGGGTTGCTCCGAGCAGCGCCGGGCGTAATGGTATGGTTCCGATGATTGCAAAGACGGCAGAAACATTTCAATTCGACGCGATTGACGATGTGCTGAGCGATATCGCCAAGGGCCGCATGGTCATCGTGACGGACGATGCCGATCGCGAGAACGAAGGCGATCTGGTTATGGCAGCGGAAAAGGTCACGCCTGAAGCGGTCAATTTCATGGCGACGCACGGGCGCGGCTTGATTTGTGTTCCGGTTTCGAACGAGCGCGCCGAGCAACTCGGCTTGCAACGAATGGTGGTACAAAACCGCGAAAAACATCGCACCGATTTCACCGTTTCAGTGGACGCGGCGCGCGGCGTGATCACCGGCATCAGCGCTTACGATCGCGCGACGACGATCCTGGCAATCGCCAATCCGAAATCATCGCCGGAGGACCTCAGCCAGCCTGGGCATGTATTTCCCTTGCGCGCGAAGGACGGCGGCGTCTTGCGGCGCGCAGGACACACCGAGGCCGCTGTCGACCTGGCGAGAATGGCGGGTCTGCAACCAGCGGGGGTGCTTTGCGAAATTCTGCACGACGATGGCACGATGGCGCGTTTGCCGGAACTCATGGAGTTCCGCAAAAAACATGGCCTGCATATTTGTACGATCCAAAGTTTGATCGCTTATCGCCGGGTTCGCGAAAAGCTGGTGGAGCTGGAGCAAATCGTGAAATTGCCGACTGACTACGGCGATTTCGATTTGCACCTGTATCGCTCGAAGCTCGATGGGCAGCATCATCTCGCGCTGGTCAAAGGCAAAATCGACAAGAACAAACCGACGCTCGTGCGTGTGCACAGCCAATGCCTTACCGGCGACGTTTTCGCTTCGCGCCGATGCGACTGTGGAAATCAATTGCACGCGGCGCTGCGGCAAATCCAGGAGGAAGGCAACGGCGTTTTGGTCTACATGCGCCAGGAAGGACGCGGGATAGGGCTCGCTGCAAAAATCCACGCATACAAGTTGCAGGAGGAAGGTCTTGATACCGTGGAAGCCAACGCCAGACTTGGTTATCCGAGTGACCTGCGCGATTACGGACTCGGCGCGCAGATCCTTTTCGAGCTCGGCGTGCGTCAGTTTCGGTTCCTTACAAATAACCCGAAGAAAGTTGTCGGCCTGGAAGGCTACGGTCTGGAAATGATCGAACAGGTGCCAATCCGCGCCGAGGCCAACCCGCATAACGCGAAATATCTCGAGACGAAAAAGACCAAGTTGGGCCACTTGCTGTGATTACGGATTGCGGCGCCGAGTAAGTTGCTGAAAAATGTCGAGCACTGCACCGCCGCATCCAGGAATCGCCAACGCTAGGCGGCGTTTTTTTATCGTGGCCAGCCAGTTTAATGGACAATACGTGCAGGGGCTCGTCGATCACGCTACGGAAGAGCTGCGCGCGCTTGCGCCGGCTGCGACCATTTCTGTGCACCGTGTGCCCGGCGCCTTCGAAATCCCGGTGATCGTGCGGGAGGTTGTCGCGCAGGATAAAGCCGATGCGATCATCGCCTGCGGGGTCATTTTGCAAGGGGAAACAAATCATGCCCAAAATCTAAGCCGCTCCGTCACGGACGCGCTTCAACGCATTGCGGTCGAGCATGCAGTGCCAGTGATCAACGCGGTGCTCAGTTTCGATAATGAAAGTCAAGCCCGCGCGCGTTGCCTTGAAAACCGCATCAACCGCGGCACCGAAGCTGCGCGGGCGGCGGTGGAAATCGCAAATGTCCTGGCGGACCTTCGTGCAGGTTGATTTTCTATGGGTAAACGGCGACGAGCGCGCGAAGCGGCGATCCAATATCATTTCTGGCGCGACCTCCAGCGTGGCGAAGCCCCGGAGAAGATCGACGATTTCTGGGAATTTTGCCCAGCTAAGCCACGGGTTCGCGAATTTGCGCAGCCACTCATCGAAGGAATGGTGGCACATCTTCCGGAGATCGATGAACGCATTCGCCGCTATTGCGAAAATTACGAATTTCGCCGTATCTCAGCAGTTGATCGCAATGTTCTTCGGCTGGCGATTTATGAGATGCTTTATCGCGACGACATACCTCCAGTGGTCTCAATCAATGAAGCCATCGAGCTGGCAAAAACCTTCGGGGGCGCTGAATCGGGCCGTTTTGTAAATGGTATTCTCGATCGCGTGCGAAAAGATTTGGATCGGCCAGCGCGAGAAGCCGTGACGAAACGGGATTCGTAATTCGGCACTAATTAGATCGCTAGAACGACTTACGTTCTCGAATTTCGATTCACGGCTCGCCAACATGAACTTCCTTCGTTCTCTCGCCGACCAATTTGCCGGCAAACCGATCGACTGGGAGGAGTTCGAAGAAGCGCTGATCCGAGCAGATCTCGGTGTGCCGATGACGACACGCATTGTTAAGACGCTGCAGGAGCGCGAGGCTTGGTCTTTGCTCGGAATTGGCGACGTTATCAAGGCCGTGCGCCAAGAGATCGAGCAGATCTTGCCGGCTGATCCGACGCCAATCCACCGAGTGAATGGCAAACCAACCGTGATTTTAATCGTCGGCGTGAACGGAACCGGCAAAACAACATCGACAGCGAAGCTGGCGCACTATTTGCAAGGCACAGGCGCTTCACGTAAACCGCCCGCGGGCGATTTGGGTCAATCGCCCCTACCCCGTCGGCCGCACGTGATGCTGGCAGCAGCGGACACTTTTCGCGCCGCGGCGATCGAGCAGCTTGATGTTTGGGCCAAACGACTCGGCGTTAAAATAATCGGCGGCCAGTACGGCGCCGATCCAGCCGCGCTTTGTTACGAAGCGTACGAGGCGGCAGTCAGGCACGAGATCGACTTCTTGGTTTGCGATACGGCTGGTCGCCAACACACTAAAACGAATCTCATGGCCGAGCTGCAGAAGGTGAAACGCACGCTCGGCAAGCTCGACCCAGGCGCGCCGCACGAGACGCTGCTGGTGGTCGATGCAACCACTGGTGGTAATGCGCTTAGCCAGGCCCGCGAATTCCACAGTGCGCTGACGCTCACTGGCCTGATTGTTACCAAACTCGATGGCAGCGGCAAAGGTGGGATCGTGGTTGCGATTCAGGATGAACTTGGAATTCCAACGCGTTTTGTCGGCACTGGCGAAAACGTCGACGATTTCGCGCCGTTCGAGGCGCGGGAATTTCTTGCGAACATGTTGTAGGCATTCTGTGAACCCCGAATGCGTTCGGAGCTGACACAGACGCGCTACAATTGCTTTTCGCGCGCGGTGTTGTAACGCAAGATCGAAAATCGTGGCCGAAGCAGCGAAAACAGCCGTACCCGCAGAAGAAATTGTCGCACCCACAGGGTTCCGCGGTTTTCTTGCGAAATTCACAGTCCTCAAGGGCGCGCGACGCGAGTTGTGGCTGACTTTCCTGATCAAGTTTCTCATTTACACGGCTTACTCCGTCACAAACAAAACGATGGTTTTATGGCTGTCGAAGGATCTCGGCTTTAGTGATCAGGCGGCGGGAGCACTCGTCGGCTGGGTTTGGGCGCCAGCGATGACTGTGTTCACATTGCTCGCTGGCTCACTGACGGATGCAATCGGATTGCGCCGGACTTTTTTCCTGGGCGTCGCCATCTGCACGATCGCGCGCAGCGTAATGGTCGTTACCACGAATCCATCACTGGCGCTCGCGTGCGGCGTCCTTCCACTGGCAGTCGGTGAAGCGCTTGGAACTCCCGTGCTGCTTGCAGCGACCCGGCGGTACTCGACGGTAGCTCAGCGGTCGATTTCGTTTTCAATCATTTACATGGTGATGAACGTCGGCTACATCGCCGCGGGATGGATTTTCGATTACGTCCGTGAGCTGAACTTGCACGTCAGCATTTTTGGATTTGCGCCAACTGCGCACCAGCAACTGTTCATTGTTAGCCTGGCCTTCGAGATCGTGCTGTTTCCCGTGATCTACTTCCTGCGCCGAGACGCGAACGCGACGGTCACGACCAAATCACAACGCGCTAGTGCGGACTTTTTGAGCCGCATCGGACAAACGGTGCGGCAAAGTGCCGTTGATACAGTCGCGCTTTTCCGACGATTAATCGGCCAATCCGGCTTTTACCGGCTGCTTGCTTTCTTCATCTTCATCGGATTTCTCAAAGCCATCTTTTTACAGATGGATTACGTGTTTCCGAAGTTCGGCATTCGCGAACTCGGCCTGCACGCTCCTGTCGGAAAACTCGCCAACATTAACGCAATCATGATCATTCTCCTGGTCCCGATAGTAGGCGCCCTGACGCAAAAGTTTGCGGCCTATCGGATGGTGGTAATCGGCGGAGCGATCTGTGCTGCTGGAGTATTTATTATGGCGCTGCCGACGGAATGGTTCCTGCCTGCCGCTGATAGCGGCATAGCGCAATGGGTGGGTCGTTGGTATCTCGGGCTGCACGGGAGTATTCACCCGTACTACATCATGGCTGCCCTCTACCTGATCGTATTCTCCATTGGAGAAGCGTTCTACTCCCCGCGCGTGTACGAGTATGCCGCCGCAATTGCACCGCAAGGACAGGAAGCCTCGTACGGCTCGCTCGCATACCTTCCATTTCTCGTGGGCAAGCTCCTCGTGGGCGCGAGCGGCTGGTTACTGGCCGCGTTTTGTCCGGAACAGGGTCCGCGGCATTCAGGAACGATGTGGCTAATCTTTGCCCTGGCCGCATCGGTCGCGCCAGCGGGATTGATTCTCTTCCGTCGTTACATCCGGGTTCCCGAGGCTGGGCGGCAGAATTCCGGCTGAGGAGAATACGCCATCGAAATTAGGAATCGTTCTGAAGCAGGTCCGCGCCGACCGGGTTTAGGCTTCCATACGAATCTAATAAGAGAGATCAACTTCGCGCCTGTGAGATTTGTAAAGAAGGCATTGGCGCGTAAAATACTTAATCAAGACAAGCTCGCAGGGATGAAGGGATGAATAGGTATGAACACCACACGTTTAATACACGCACATCATGGTTCGCATAAAACTTTGTGGTTCGGGCTGCTTGGCACGGTTCTTGTGATTGTCGGCTCAATCTTGTTTGGTTATGCTCAAACGCAGAAAAAAGAAGCCGAAAAAATGAATCCAACCAAACCAGTTCCCAGCGACACCGAATTGCGAAGCCAATTGACAAAAGATCAATATCACGTCACGCGAGAATGCGGTACAGAGACTCCATTTCACAATGCTTACTGGGACAATCACAAGGCCGGAATTTACGTCGATATTATCACGGGCGAACCGCTCTTCAGCTCGCTGGACAAGTTCGACAGCGGCACGGGGTGGCCCAGTTTCACGAAGCCCATATCACCTGAGACCGTGGTAGAAAAACGGGATACTTCGCACGGAATGGAGCGCACTGAGGTTCGCGGCAAAACAAGCGACGCGCATCTCGGCCACGTCTTTGATGACGGCCCGGCTCCGACGGGCGAACGCTTCTGTGTGAACTCTGCAGCGCTGCGCTTTATCTCAGTGGATAAATTGAAGGAAGAAGGCTACGGCCAGTATCTCTCGCTGTTTGAGCAGCAAGGCGGAGAAGCAAAACCGTAAAGCGAATAGTTGCCACGTTGGCGCTCTGCGCCGACCGGACGCCGCAGCACGACGCCCCTAGCGGCGGCTTTGATGCATCGATTTTGAAATGCGGTGCCCCACACGCTAAATTTGCTCTGTCATCATGACCAGAGACGACTTCGATTACGCAATTGAAAACACGCATGTGATCGTCGCTCCTGAGCGACAAATCGCGACTTTTGGCAGCACCAGTTTCGATTTTTATCTGATCTCCGAGTTGATGGATCGGGTCGATCAGGTCCGCATTCGCAATGGAAAAATTCACGCCGAGCGTCCGCAGATTCTCGCGCCCGAGCATTATTGTCGGCTGTTACTCGAGGGCTTCGGAGAAAAGGCGGAGCGATACGTCGAGCAACTGCGCGAGCACACGCGGAACATCGCGGTGCTTCGTTATGGTTTTCAATTCCGCAAAACCGATCTGAGCGAACAGACGCTGCGCGATTCAATTGACGCTGTGATCAATCGCACCAGGCGCAAAGTCGAAAGCAAAGACGAACCGCTCAGCGCGGTCATCCAAGGTGTCGATGACGCCTGGGAAGTTTGCCTGCTTAAGTTCACAATCGACCTAGTAGAGCGCTCCTCGGGCGGGAATCTCGGCGATTTTCGCAAGCGCGGCTTAATCTGAAATCACGTCCCGCCCTCCCAAAATGGAATTGTAAGACCGTAA
>Ga0307278_10001556_pt1 | contig 11377 bp, 12 predicted proteins | sample ER_DNA_117_FD_194482 | JGI IMG/M metagenome (GOLD analysis project Ga0307278, IMG submission 194482) | Bulk soil microbial communities from the East River watershed near Crested Butte, Colorado, United States - ER_DNA_117 | ecosystem: Environmental > Terrestrial > Soil > Floodplain | place...
CACCCGCCGCCACTCCTCGTAGGGGTTGTCCTCGACGGTGCCGGTCGCGCCGATGCCGGCGTTGTTGACCAGCACGTCGACGCCGCCGAAGCGTTCCACCGCCGCGGCGACCGCGGCGCGCACCGAGTCCTCGTCGGTGACATCGGCGACCAGCGGCAACGGCGGCTCGGCGTCGCGCTCCGCGAGGCGGGTGCCGGCGGCGGCCGGGTCCAGGTCGAGGACGGCGACCCGGGCGCCACGGGCGGCGAGCAGCCGCGCGGTCGCCAGGCCGATGCCGGAGCCGCCGCCGGTGACGATCGCGACCAGGCCGTCGAAGTCGCCCGCCATGGCCGGGTCCTACGCCTGGCCGAGGCGCTGATGCTGGCGGCCGAGCCCGTCGACCTCCAGCTCGACGAGGTCGCCGGGTCGCAGGTACGGGTGGTCGGGACGGCCGAGCGCGACCCCCGCCGGCGTGCCGGTGTCGATCACGTCCCCCGGCTCCAGGACCATGAACTGGCTCAGGTACCAGACCAGGTGGCGCACGCCGAAGACCATGTCCCTGGTGGAGCCGTCCTGGCGCGGCTCCCCGTTCACCCAGGTCCGCAGGCCGAGCCGCTGCGGGTCGCCGACCTCGTCGGGGGTGACCAGCCACGGGCCGAGCGGGTTGAAGGTCTCGCACGACTTGCCCTTGTCCCAGGTGCCGCCGCGCTCGAGCTGGAACTCCCGCTCGGACACGTCGTTGGCCACGGCGTAGCCGGCGACACAGGCGTCGGCGTCGTCCGGGCCGGCCAGGTAGCGGGCGCGCCGGCCGATCACCACCGCCAGCTCGACCTCGTAGTCGGTCTTGCCGCTTCCTCGCGGCACCAGCACCGGGTCGTCGGGGCCGACCACCGCGCCGGGGTCCTTGAGGAACACCACCGGCTCGGCGGGGAGCTCGGCGCCGGTCTCCGCGGCGTGGTCGCGGTAGTTCAGGCCGATGCAGACGACCTTGCCGGGGCGGGGGACCGGCGGGCCGATCCGCGCCCCCGCGGCGTCGAGCGCCGGCAGGTCGCCGCCGTCCAGGGCGGCCCGCGCCCGCTCCAGGCCGCCGCCGGACAGGAACGCGCCGTCCAGGTCGGCGGTGAGCGGCGACAGGTCGACCAGGGACCCGTCCGCCAGCATGGCCGCCGGGCGTTCCTGGCCCGGCGGGCCGACACGCAGCAGCTTCATCGCCTCGCCCCTTCCGACGACACCGCCGACAAACATAGGATCTTTTGGGCGGCAATGTCTACCGCCGTACCATCCGGGTGCCATGCCGTCCGAACCGAGGAGGTCCGCCATGACGACCGCCCCCAGCCCGAAGCTGAAGGCGCCAGGGGAGAGCAAGACCGTGCAGCTCTACGGGGTGCGGTTCGACTACAAGGTCGAGAGCGCCGACTCCGGAGGCAGCGTGGCGCTGCTGGAGGTCGAGATCCCCGCCGGCACCCTGGTGAAACCCCACAACCACACCCGGGAGGACGAGTACTCGCTGGTGCTGGCCGGCACCGTCGGGGTCCGCCTCGGCGACCGGGTGCTGGAGGCGGGCCCCGGCGCCTCCCTGGTCAAGCCCCGCGGGACCCCACACGCCATGTGGAACACCGGCGGCGCCCCCGCCAGGGTGCTGGAGATCCTGTCGCCGGCGGGGCTGGAAACCTACTTCGAGGAGCTGGGGCCGATCCTGCGGAAGGAGGGCGGCGCCGGCCCCCCGGACTACTACGCGCTGGCGGAGCGCTACGGGATCACCATCCAGGACGACTGGATCGAGGAGCTGGAGCGGACCTACGGCGTCAAGCTCTGAGAGGGGATCGAGATGCCACTGGCGCGCTACGGGGTGCTGGCCGGCCACGCCATCAGCGGCCCCGGCCCCGAGCCCGAGGCCGCGGACCGGCGCCTCCGCATCGTCGCCGCGCTGGTGAACCCGCGCGGCCCGGCGCCGGAGGTCGAGTCCGTCACCCTCCTCAACGCCAGCCCCGACGACGTCGACCTGGCCGGCTGGTCGATCGTGGACCAGGCGAAGCGGCGGCTGGTGCTCGACGGCGGCTCCCTGCCGGCCGGGGACGCCGTCCGGATCGTCCTGGCGCCGCCCGTCCAGCTCGGCAACCGCGGCGGGCTGGTCACCCTGCTCGATCCCGGCGGGCTGAAGGTCGACGGCATCGCCTACACCAAGGGGCAGGCCAGCGCCGAGGGGTGGAGCCTGGTCTTCTGACCCGCCACCTCCGGCGCGCCATTTGACGGCCCGGCCACCTGGGCCGATCCTCTTGCGTGGTTGGTTGAGGGGAGGCGCGGCCAGATGGGCGACACGCTGCGCTTGTCGGCCGCGGGGTGGCTGATGCTCGCCGGGGCCGCCTTCTTCGCGGTCGCGGTCGGCTACGTCTGGCGCCGGCGCGGTGACGCCCTCGCGGTCAGCCTGCTGGTCATGCTGCTGGCGGCGCTGCAGTGGAGCGTCGCCTACGCGCTGGAGCTGAGCGCCGGCGACGTGGCGCACCGGCAGTTCTGGGGCGACCTGAAATACGTCGGCATCTGCCTCCTCACCCCCGCCTGGCTCGCCTTCGTCTTCCACTACCTCGGCCGGGCCAGGTGGCCGACCCGGCTGGTGGGGGCGCTGCTCGTCGTCGAGCCGCTGGCGGTGCTCGTCCTGCTCGCCAACGACGCCACCCACGACCTGGTCCGCTACTACACCCCCGAGGGGGGCGTGGTCGCGGAGGCGGGCCCGCTGTTCTGGGCGCACCTGATCTACACCGACGTGCTGCTGTGGGTGGGCACGGCCGTGTTCGTGATCGCGTCGGCGCGGCTGTCGCGGCTGTACCGGCGGCAGGGCGCGATCGTGTTCGTCTCGGTGCTGCTCCCCTGGGCGGCGAACTTGCTCTTCAACCTCCGCGTCGGCCCGTTCGGGCAGGTCGACCTGAGCCCGTTCGCCTTCACCGTGACCGCCGCCGTCCTGGTCTTCGGGGTGTTCCGGTTCGGGCTGCTCGACCAGCGCCCCATGGCCCGCAGCCAGATCTTCGAGACCATCCCCGACCCGGTCCTGGTCCTGGACCCCTACGGCCGGGTGATCGACGCCAACCCGGCGGCCGCGCGGCTGGTCGGGCGGCCGGTCCCCGCCGCCGTCGGCCAGCAGGCCGTGCGGCTGCTCCCCGCGCTCGGCGACCGCGCCGTCGGCCAGGCCACCGCCAGCGAGATCACCGTGGCCGGCCGCACCTACGACCTGGACGTGTCCTCGCTGCCGGGGCGGCCGGGGCGACGCGGCGGGCAGCTCGTGGTCGCCCGCGACGTCACCGAGCGCCGCCAGGCCGAGCAGGACATCCGCACCGCGCTCGAGCGGGAGCAGGTGGCCGCCGTGCGGCTGGCGGCCGCCCTGGAGCGCGAGCAGGCCGCCACCGAGCACCTGCGCGGCGTGGACGAGATGAAGAGCGCGTTCCTGCAGGCGGTCTCCCACGACCTGCGCACCCCGCTCGCCTCGGTCCTTGGCATCGCGCTGACCCTGGAGCGCAGCCGCCAGGCACTGCCCAGCGCCGACGTCGCCGACCTGCACAGCCGGCTCACCGCCAACGCCCGCAAGCTCGACCGGATCCTCGGCGGCATGCTCGACCTGGACCGGCTCACCAGAGGGGTGGCGGAGCCCAGGCGCGAGCGGATCGACCTCGGCGAGTTCGTGGCCACCGTGGTCGACCAGACCCAGGCGGACCTGCTCGGCGACCACCCGGTGTTCGTGGACCTGGCCCCGGTCCAGATCGCGGTCGACTCGGCCAAGGTCGAGCGGATCGTCGAGAACCTGCTGGTCAACGCCTCCCGTCACACCCCGCCGGGCACCCCGATCTGGGTCCGGGTCGACCGGCACGACCCCGGGGCGCTGCTCACCGTGGCCGACGCCGGGCCTGGCGTGCCGGTCGAGCAGCGCGAGCGCATCTTCCAGCCGTTCCACCGCGGGCCGAGCGCCGCCAGCCACGCGCCGGGGTCCGGCGTCGGCCTGGCGCTGGTGGCGCAGTTCGCCGGTCTGCACGGCGGCCGGGCATGGGTGGAGCCGCGCGCCGGCGGCGGCGCCTGCTTCCAGGTGCTGCTGCCCGACAGCCCCGAGGTGGTCCCGCCGGCCGACCCGATGAGCACCCTCACGGGGTAGCCGGAGGGGTCCGGGGAACCCCAGGGGGGTTCCCCGGTGAATCGGCCGGAGGGGTCCGGGGAACCCCAGGGGGGTTCCCCGGTGAATCGGGATCGACCGGCACGGGGTGGCCGTCGATCCAGGCCGCCTCGACCCGGGAGCGCACGTCCAGCGGGTCGCCGGACCAGACGCAGAGGGTGGCCGCCTTGCCCGGCGCCAGCGACCCGACGCGGTCGTCGACGCCCATGACCCGCCAGCCGAACTCGTCGGCCAGGCGCAGCGCGGTGGCCAGGTAGTTGCCCGTTTTGACGAACGCGTCGCGGATCACCGCGGCGGTGCCGAGCCGGGTGGAGGGGACTCCTTGCGGTCGCCGAAGACCCGCTTGGGGTTCTCCCCGAGCGCGGACTTCGCCCCGCTGGGCGAGCGCAGCACCATCTCGTCGACGGTGCGGCCGGCGCAGCGGACCGCGACCGTCTGCCCGCCGATCGGGTTGCCCGACCCGGGGTTGACGTTCACCGTCAGCACGCCGCCGGCGACCGCGTCCTGGAAGCCGAGGTCGGCCGGGTTGATCCCGTCCAGCGCGCGGACGTGCGCGGTGACCGGGTCGGTCATCTCGTTGGTGTCCTGGCCCGCCCAGCCCTCGGCCTCCTCGTGCACGCCGAGGTGCACGTGCGCGTCGACCAGGCCGGGCAGGACGACCTTGCCGGTGGCGTCCACCCGCTCCACGCCGTCGGGGGCCCGCACGTCGGTGCCGAGCGCCCGGATGGTGCCACCCTCGACGAGGATCACGCCGTCCCGGAACGGGTCGCCCTCGATCGGGATGACCTGCCCGCCGAGGATCGCCATCGGTCCCGCGCCCACGTTCGCCTCCAAGCCACGTCCTCTCTCCGGAGCCGCGCCAGCAGCCGGGATTCTAGGATCAGGGGCAGGCGGGGGCGCTGAAGTTGGCGTGCTCGCCGTCGGTGAAGCGGCAGCCGAACGTCGGCCTTGCCACCAGCGTCCGGTGCAGGACGGGGTCGCCGGCCGGCCGGCGACCCGTGCGGACCCACCGCACCAGGTCGTCGAAGCCGCGCTGGAGCTCGGCCTGGGTGAAGTCGCAGTGGCCGGTGGCGCGGATCGCGCGGGACACGAACAGCCACCGCTGCCCGTGCCGGAGCGTCCGCCTGGCGTAGGCCTGCTCCATCGAGAACGGCACGAACAGGTCCCCGAGGCCGTGCAGGGAGAGCACGGGGATGCGCGGGTCGCCGGCCACCGCCGGGATCCCCGACAGGTCCGGGGAGGCCGACGCCGTGGCGGCGACCCGCAGGACGGTGGCGTTCAGGCGCCGCTCCTCCGCCGACAGCCTCGGGTCGCCGTCGAGCTGGTAGACGGTCCGCCGGTTGTCCACCACGTTGCCCGGCGCCACGCCGATGGTGCCACCGCTCAGCCCCGGGTACAGGCCGAACAGGAACGGGATCATGGTCAGCGGCGGGAAGCCGAAGCTGTTCCAGAACCCCAGCGCCGAGCCGAAGCCCGGCCGGGTGCCGCCGCTCCGCTGCTGCACCGCGGCGCCCCATTGCAGGCCGAGGGGGGTGAACACGGGCGGCGTGCCGGCCGCGAAGCCGCTGCCGAGCTGGGGCAGCTCGCCGAGGACCTGCTGCACGTAGGTCTGGGCGTAGTCCTGGGGCGGCTGCAGCGGGAAGGTGATGGGGGTCCCGGTGAGCGCCGCGGCGGTGACGTTGGCGTCGGTGAAGTAGTCGAACAGGGCGGTGTCGCCCAGCACGCCGCAGACCGGCATGGCGCCAGCGAAGGTGTGCCGGAAGTGCTCGATCGCCACGGCGGTGACGTGGCCGCCCATGGACGGCCCGGTGATCAGGACCTCGCGGGGCCGGTGGCGGGTGACGCGCCGGAACAGGTCGATGAGCCCGCGGGTGTCGCGCACGCCCTGGCCGACGTCGTAGCCGTTGGTCTGGTAGCTGGAGGCGGCCCAGGCGAAGCCCCGCTCGACGAAGTGCGCGCGCAGCGCCGGGTTGTCGACCCAGACGGTGGTGCCGGTACCCCGGAAGCCGTGCGCGTGCAGCACCAGCTCGCCGTTCCAGCGGTTGGGCACCTCGATCCGCCACGCGGCGCCGCCGTCGATGCCGGCGCGGACCCGGGAGAGCTCCGCGCCGCCAGGGTCGGTGATGGGGGCGAACGGTGCGCCGTCGGGGAAGTCGCACCAGGGGTCGGCGATCGTGTAGCCGGGCTGGGTGTCGCTCGGGACCGGCGCGGCGCAGGCCGCCTGCGCGCCAGCCGCCAGCGGGGTCGTCGCCAGCGTGACCGCCGCAAGGGTCGTGACGAGAACCCGCGCCAGCAGTGGCCGGAACCGAGCACGCATGTCGCACCTCCGGGAAGCCGGACCCATGAGCCCCCCAGTGCCGTTGGTACTACGTGTCCGGGTATCGCGCAAGTGCCGGAAGCGGGAGGAATGCCCGCCTCACGGGCTCGGCCGCGGGGCGGTGTCGACCAGCTCCACCGGGTTGCGGAGCTCGCCCAGGCCGGTGATCGCGATCGCCACCTGGTCGCCCGGCCGCAGGGTCAGCTCGGGCGGCGGCACGATCGAGGTGCCGGACAGCAGCACCGCCCCCAGCGGCAGCTCCTGGCCGCGCCACAGCCAGTCGACCAGCTCGGGCAGGGTCCGTTTCATGTCGCCCACCGAGCAGGCGTCGCGGAACAGCTCGGCGCCGTCCCGCTCGATCGCCAGGGTGATCTCCATGCCGGCGGGCGCCGGCGCCTCGGCCACCGGGACCAGGCAGGGGCCCAGCGCGCAGCTTCCCCGGTAGAGCTTGGCCTGGGGCAGGTACAGCGGGTTCTCGCCCTCGATGGACCGCGACGACACGTCGTTGCCGATCGAGTACGCGACGATCCGGCCGTGGCGGTCGGCGACCACGGCCAGCTCGGGCTCGGGGACGTCCCAGGAGGAGTCGGCACGCACCCCGATCGGCTCGCCCGGGCCGCTCGCGCCGCCGGGCAGCGCCTTGAGGAACAGCTCCGGGCGCTCGGCCACGTAGACCTTGTCGTAGGCGTCCAGGCCGCTGGACTCCTCCAGGCGGGCGTCGCGGCTGCGCGCGAACGTCACCCCTGCCGCCCACACCGGCTGGCCGCCGACGGGGGCCAGCAGCCGCGCCTCCTCGGGCACCGGCCCGGCGGCCGGCCCGTCCAGCAGCGCCGCCAGCGCGCCCGGGTCGCCGCCGAGCAGGCCGTCCACGGTCGCGGCGGCGTCCAGCAGCTCGGTGGGGCGCGGCCGGTCGGCGGGGCCGCGGGCGAGCCGCGGCCGCCCCTCCAGCTCGACCCGCCACAGCGCCACGGCTCAGCCGCCCTCCGGCAGGATCGTGATCGTGCGCGTGGAGGTGTAGAACTCCCTGGCCGCCTTGCCCTGCTCGCGGGGCCCGAAGCTGGAGTCCTTCTCGCCGCCGAACGGGGCGAGGTAGTCCACCCCGGAGGTCGGGGCGTTGACGCGGATCATGCCGGTGTCCAGCCGGGCGGCCACCGCCAAGGCGCGGTCCAGGTCCCTGGTGAACACCGAGCCGACCAGTCCGTAGCGCACCCCGTTGGCGACCGCGACCGCCTCGTCCTCGTCGGCCACCGGCAGCACCACCGCGATCGGCCCGAACACCTCCTCCTGCGCCAGGTAGGCGTCCGGTGCCAGCCGGTCGACCAGGGTGGGCGCCACGAACCAGCCTTCACCGTCCCCGGCCCGCCCGCCGGCGAGCACGCGGGCGCCGGTGGCGGCCGCGGCCTCGGCCGCCTCCACGACTGCCCGCCGCGCCGGCTCGTTGATGACCGGCCCGACGACCGTGCGTTGCTCGGCCGGGTCGCCGACGGGCAGGCGCTCGACGGCGGCGACCAGCGCCTCGGTGAACGGGCCCGGGTCGCCGACCACGATCGCGCGGCTGGTGGCGGTGCACTTCTGGCCGGCGTAGGCCATGGCCGCGCCGGCGATGGTCGCCGCCGCCCGCGCCGGGTTGGCGTCCGGCAGCACGATCGAGGCGTTCAGGCCGCCCATCTCGGCCTGGCAGGGGATGCCGCGGGCGGTGGCCGCGACGGCCACCTGGCGGCCGACCTCGACCGAGCCGGTGAACGAGACGCAGTCGGCCTGCCCGATCAGCGCGGTGGCGGTCGCCGCGCTGCCCGGGACGACCTGGAAGAGCCCGTCGGGCAGGGTGGGGGAGAGCAGCTCGGCGAGGCGCATCGCCAGCGCGGTCGCCTCGGAGGCCGCCTTGAGCACCACGCCGTTGCCGAACGCGAGCGCCGGCGCGGCCTTCCACAGTGGGATGGCGACCGGGAAGTTCCACGGGGTGATCAGCCCGGCCACCCCGCGCGGGCGGCGCCGGCTCAGCAGCAGCGCGGCCGGGCCGGGGCCCGGGTAGGTCTCGCCGTCGGGGTCGAGCACCTGCTGGGCGTAGTAGCGCAGGATGCCGACGCCGCGGCCGACCTCGGCGGCCGCCTCGGTGACCGGCTTGCCGACCTCGCGGACCATCAGGTCGGTGACCTCGGCGGCGGCGGCCAGGGCCTCGGCCGCGGCGGCCAGGGCCGATGAGCGCTCCATCGCGGGTGCCGCCGCCCAGGCGGCCGCGGCCTCCCGGGACCGCCGCACCGCGTCGGTGACCCCGCCGGCGCTGGTCTCCTCGACCTCGAGCAGCAGGTCGTCGGGTCGTTGCGGGGATCGGCTCTGCAGCATCGAACGCTTCGCCTCCGATCGGTCGGGCGCATCCGGCGCCATGATGCCACCCGGCGGCGATGACGCTGGCGCTCAGGTGCCGGCCAGGCAGGCGGCGAGCACCGCCGGCGGGCCGCGGACGCCGCCGCCGACCGCGCGCCAGTCGGCCCGCCGGTAGCCGCGGGTGTCGTAGTCCGCCTCCGCCACCACCCGCGGCGGCGCGTCCGGCTGCTCGTCCACCAGCCAGCGGCCCCGCAGCGTCCGGTCGTCCTGCTGGTAGGCCTTGACGTACCAGCGCTTCAGCCCTCCCGGCCCGGTGAACAGGCGCATGTCGACGCCGGCGAACTGGCCGCTGACACCCAGCTTGGCGCGGATGGCGTCAAGCGGCGCCACCCGGTTCTGGGTCCCCGCCGCCGGCTGGGTCCAGGAACACGCGGCGGGCGCGCCGGTGGTCGCGGTCGCGCCGGTGGTCGCGGGCACCTTGCGCGTGGTCGGCGGCGGCTGGCTCCCGGTGCGCGCCATGAGCTGCACGGCGGCCAGGTAGGCGACGGCGGGCACCAGCAGCAGGGCCAGGACGGCAAGCCACCGCCGGCCGCCGGCGCGGGGGGCGCCCGGCCGGTCTGGAGGGCCCGGCGGCGCGGTCGGTGGCGGGGCGCCCGGGGGCGCCGGCTGGGCGGCGACCGCCTCGGTCCTGGCGGCGGCGGGCCGGGTGGCCGCCGCGCCGGCCGGTGGCGGCGGCCCGGCCGGCGCCGGGGGTCGGACCATCGACCTGGTCTCGTCGTCGACCAGCGGGGCCCGCACCCGGCCGCCGGCGGTGACCTGGGCCGCGGCCGCCGCCACCAGCGCCGAGCAGGTCACGTAGCGGTCCTCCTTGGACCTGGCCATGGCCCGGGCGATGACCCCGTCGAGCGCCGGCGGCAGGCCGGAGACGCGGCTGGAGAGCGGCGGCGGCTCGCCACGGAGGTGGGCGTAGACCACCTCGACGTCGGTCTGTCCCCGGTAGGGCACCGAGCCGGCGAGGCAGTGGAACATGGAGCAGCCGAGCGAGTAGACGTCGGTGCGCCCGTCGATCGCCCCACCCTCGACCTGCTCCGGGGCCACGTAGGGCACGCTGCCGACGAGCTGATCGGTGGCGGTCACCGCGGTGTCGGCGTGCATCTCCTTGATGAGCCCGAAGTCGCAGAGGTAGCAGTACTCGCCGGCGCCGCCGGCCGCCGGGGCGAGCAGGATGTTGGACGGCTTGACGTCGCGGTGGACCAGCCCGCGAGCATGCGCGGCGTCCAGGGCGCCGGCCACCTGGGTCATGATCGCCAGGGTCCGGGCGAGGTCGAGGCGGCCCTCCCGCCGGAGCAGAGTGGACAGGTCGGAACCCTCCACGTACCGCATGGCGATGTAGAGCAGCCCGTCGACCTCGCCGGCGTCGTAGATCGGGATGACGTTGGGGTGGTCGATGCCGGCGGCGATCGTCGACTCGCGCAGGAAGCGGCGCCGGAAGCCGTCGTCGGCCGCCAGGTCCGGGCGGAGGACCTTGAGCGCGACCTTGCGGCCGAGGTTGAGCTGCTCCGCCCGGTAGACCTCGCCCATGCCGCCGCGCCCGATGCGGACCTCGATGCGGTAGCCGGTGACGTGGATGCCCGGGTCGCTCTGCATGTTCACGGGAGAGTTGTAGCACCCGCGCCGAGGCGGACAGAAGTGCATGCGCCGGCCCAGCGCATAACGAAACGAGACGGTTGCGTATCGTAAGTGCTCGGGGTAGCCTGCCGGCGTGACCACACGCGGTTCGGTACGGCCGGGGCGGCCCCGTAGCGCCCAGGCCCATCAGGCCATCCTCGACGCGGCGGTGGCGCTGTTCATCGAGGACGGCTTCGAGGGGATGAGCGTGGAGGCCGTGGCCGCCAGGGCCGGCACCGGCAAGACCACCATCTACCGTCGCTGGCCGTCCAAGGAGGACCTGGTGATCGACGCGATCGCGCAGGTCCTGGCGACGGCGCCGACGACCGACACCGGCAGCGTGCGCGAGGACCTGCGCCGGTTGGGGCGCGAGCTCCACGGGCTGATGGGCTCCAGCGCCACGGGCGGGGTGTTCCCCCGGATGGCGGCGGAGGTGGCCAGGCGCTCGCGCCTCGGCCGCCTCTACGGGCAGCGGGTGATCGGGCCGCGCCGCGCCGCCTTCGCCGAGGCCCTCCGCCGCGGGATCCGGCGCGGCGAGCTGCCGGAGGGCACCGACGTCGAGCTGGCCATCGACCTGCTGGTCGGCGGGTTGCTGCTGCGGAGGCTCACGGGCCGGCTGGGGCGGGCCGACCCGACCCCCGAGCGCGCCGTGGACATCCTCCTCGCGGGGCTGGCCCGATGACCGTGGCGGTGATCGGCGCCGGCTCCTCGGGGCTGGCGGTGCTCACCGCCTTGCGCGAGCACCACCGGCGACGGCACACCCGCGAGCTGGCATCCGGGCGGAGGCGATGACGACGGCCGCCAGCCGCCGGCCGGGCCGCTCGACGCGCACCGCGGCGCTCGGGACGATCCTGTTCGTGCTGTTCGTGGGCCCCGGACCGGTGATCGGCCTGGTGCCCCTGCTGCTGGCGGGCTGGAGGGTGCGGCCGCCGTTC
>Ga0307278_10001557_pt1 | contig 11372 bp, 13 predicted proteins | sample ER_DNA_117_FD_194482 | JGI IMG/M metagenome (GOLD analysis project Ga0307278, IMG submission 194482) | Bulk soil microbial communities from the East River watershed near Crested Butte, Colorado, United States - ER_DNA_117 | ecosystem: Environmental > Terrestrial > Soil > Floodplain | place...
CCCACCACTTCGACCGGCCCGGGTACCTGGCCATGGCCAACGCCGGCCCGAACACCAACGGCTCCCAGTTCTTCATCACCCAGGTCCCGACGCCCTGGCTGGACGGCAAGCACACCATCTTCGGCGAGGTGGTCGAGGGCATGGAGGTGGTCGACGCCATCGCCGCCGTGGACCGCGACCGCTCCGACCGCCCGGTCAAGGAGCTCCGCCTGGAGCGGGTCGTCATCGAGCAGCCCGAGTAGCCGCCCCGGCGCCCGCGCCCCGGTTGACGGGGGCGTCGGGCGGTGCCACCTTCGCTGCAGGGATCGCGGAAGGGGCAGCACATGCACGCGCAGGCACAGGACCCGGGGTTGGAGCCGGTCGTGGTGGGGGCGGTGCGGACGCCGGTGGGGCGGCGCAACGGGGGGCTGGCGGGGGTGCACGCCGTCGACCTGGGGGCGGTGGCGCTGGGGGCGCTGGTCGAGCGCAGCGGGGTCGACCCGATGCTGGTCGACGACGTGATCATGGGCTGCGTGTCCCAGACCGGGGAGCAGTCGGTGAACGTGGCCCGCAACGCCTGGCTGGCCGCGGGCCTCCCCGAGGAGGTGCCGGCGACCACCATCGACCGCCAGTGCGGCTCGTCCCAGCAGGCGGTCCAGTTCGCCGCCCAGGGGATCATGGCCGGCGGCTACCAGCTGGTGGTGGCCGGCGGGGTCGAGCACATGACCCGGGTCCCGATGGGCTCGACCATGAGCGGCCCGGGCGTGCCCGGCGTGCCCTTCGGGCCGGCCATGCACGACCGCTACCAGGGCCGCCTGGTCCCCCAGGGGATCTCGGCCGAGCTGATCACCGAGAAGTGGGGCCTGACCCGCGACGAGCAGGACGCCTTCGCCCTCCGCTCGCACCGCCGCGCCGCCGCCGCCCAGGACGCCGGCCGCTTCGACCGCCAGCTGGCCCCGGTCGCGGGGGTGCGGGCCGACGAGGGCGTGCGGCGGGACACCTCGATGGAGAAGCTGGCCGGGCTCAAGCCGGCGTTCCGTCCCGACGGGCAGGTGACGGCCGGGAACTCCAGCCAGATCTCCGACGGCGCCGCCGCCCTGCTGCTGGCCAGCCGGGCCGCGGCCGAGCGGCTGGGGCTGCGGCCCCTCGCCCGGTTCGCCGGGTTCGCGCTCGCCGGGGTCGACCCGGTGCTGATGCTCACCGGGGTGATCCCGGCCACCGAGCGGGTGCTGCGCCGGACCGGCCTCGGCATGGACGACCTGGACGTGATCGAGATCAACGAGGCGTTCGCCAGCGTGGTCCTGGCCTGGGGCCGCGAGGTGAAGCCGGACTGGGACCGGGTCAACCCCAATGGCGGCGCGATCGCCCTCGGACACCCGCTCGGAGCCTCCGGCGCCCGCATCATGACCGACCTCCTCGCCGAGCTGGAGCGCGGAGGCGGCCGCTACGGCCTCCAGGTCATGTGCGAGGGCGGCGGCATGGCTAACGCCACCGTCCTCGAACGCCTGGACGGCTAGGACGATGGGGCGGAACCGGGTGCGGGTCGGGCTGCTGGTGGCGGTGGCCGTCGCGGTGGTGCTGGTCGCCGTGGGGCGGGGGGACGTGGTGGCGGCGCTGCTGCTCGGGGGGTTGATCCTGGCCACCGGGCGGGCGGTGTTCCGCGGCTACTCGACCACCAGGGGGCCGACCGGGCCGCCGGTGGACGTGGCCGAGGAAGGGACCCTGCTGGTGTTCGCCTGCGAGACCTGCGGCGAGCAGCTGGTCCTGCTCCGCAAGGGCACCGACGTCCCGCCCCGCCACTGCGCCGAGCAGATGGTGCTGCGCCGCATCCCGACCCCGTCCAGCGACCCCGACCCGCGCGTCAACTGATCACGACCGTCAGCGGACGACCTCGACCAGCAGCACCCAGGCGTTGACCACCGCGACCCCGGGAACGAGCCAGTAGAGTCCGCCGCCGGCCTCCAGCAGCAACGACACCCCGGCGACCACCATCGGCAGGGTGGCGGCCTGGGTGACCACCACCGAGATGAGGGGGACGAAGCGCGGCTGGTTCGGTATCGGTGCGCGCAGCGCCCGAAGCGAGATGCCGGTCACCGTCGACCAGGCGACGATCCCCACCACCAGCACCTCGCCGCCAAGCACCCAACGGGGCTGCTCGGGCACCAGGAACAGCTCCTCCCAGCCCTGGGTCGTGTAGCCGGTCATTGGCGCCTCAGCCGGCTCTGACCCCTTGCGGACACGCGCTCAGTCGCCGTCGGCGATGCGGTCGGCGCGGTCGCGGAGGGCGCGGAAGTCCTGGCCGCGGCGGTCCTCGGGGACCAGCTTGTCGGTGCTGGTGAAGCCCCAGCCCTGGTACTTGACGGCCACCCGGGACCAGCGGCGGCGCAGCTCGCCGCCGCAGGCCACGCACGGCCCGGGGGCGTCGCTGCCGAGCGGCTGGAGGTGCTCCTCGGTCTCCCCGCAGGCGCGGCAGGCATACTCGTAGACGGGCAAGCGGTCGGCTCCGGTCGGTTGTCCCCAGCCTTATCCCCAGCTGGGGAAGAAATCACAGAGGTGTAGTTCGGCAGCTCAGCGGCGACCCGGCTCAGGTCCAGCGGGTCGCCAGCAGCAGCCCGACAATGAGGGGCGCGAACCCGATGGCCAGGTTGATGTTGCCCAGGTCGGCGATGAACGACGGCATGATCTGCATGTAGTAGAGCAGGATGTAGACGAGCCCCAGGAGCAGGCAGACGACGATGGTGGGACCGACCCAGGGCGGCGACGGCTTCGGCTTGGGCCGCGGCGGCGGCTGGTACCGGCGCCGCTTGGAGCGGGACTTTGGCATGCAGGAGGTTCCTTTCCCTGGGCGCCGCCCGGCCCGGCGAGGGAGGGCGGCCACGACCAACGATCGTACCCTGGCCGGTCGCCTCGCGGCGACGGTCGCGCTGGTCGCCTGCCTCGGCCTCGCCGCGTGCACGGGCGGCGGGTCGGGCGGCCGGGCGCCCGCCACCACGACCCGGCCCCTTGGGGCCGAGCCGCTGGTGGCCCGCACCCAGGCCCAGTTCCAGGCCGACCTCGACGGCCTGCGGGGCCGGGTCGTAGTGGTCAACTTCTGGGCCAGCTGGTGCGTGCCCTGTCGCCAGGAGATGCCCGCCCTCGAACAGGCCAGCAAGGGCTACGCCGAGGCGGGCAAGCCGGTGACGGTGATCGGGGTCGACGCCTCCGACGCCCGCGCGGCCGCGGCCAAGTTCCTGGCCGAGGTCGGGGCGACCTACCCGACCGTCTACGACCAGCAGGGCCTGCGCGGCGGGGTGGCGGCGAGCTGGTCGGTGACGGCCCTGCCGCAGACCTGGTTCGTGGCCAGGGACGGCAGCCGGGCCGGCCGGATCGCCGGCCGGCTCACCGCCGCCGACCTCCGGGCCAAAGTCGACGAGCTGCTCGGATGAGAGGTTGATGCCGAGAACCGCGTAGGATGGCGGACGACCTCGACCTGGCCGCCGGCTGTTCGGAGGTGATGGTGCGGAGGCTGCTTCGCGGAACGGGCTGGACGTTCATCGGGATGGGAAGCTTCGTCCTCTACTTCCTCGTCTACCAGCTCGTCGGGACCAACGCCGTGACCAGTCGCGGCCAGGACGAGCTGCGCAGCGAGCTCCAGCGCCAATGGTCGGCGGCGCCGGCGGCCCCGAGCCGCAACCCCAAGAAGGCGGTGCCGCGGCGGGTGCCGACGGGCAAGGCGCTGGCCGTGCTCGACATCCCCAAGATCCAGCTCGACAACAAGGTCATCATCGAGGGCGTCGGCCGCGACGAGCTGCGCAAGGGCCCGGGCCACGTCCCCAGCACGGTGCTGCCCGGCCAGCCGGGCACCTTCGGGGTCTCCGGCCACCGGACCACCTACGGCGCGCCCTTCTACCGGCTCAACGAGCTGACCAAAGACGATACCATCACGGTCGTGACCCAGGAAGCGATCTATACCTATGCCGTCACACGCACCGCCATCGTCCGGCCCACCGACACCCAGGTGCTCGACAACGTGCCCGGCCCCGACGGCAAACCGAAGGCGACGATCACCTTGACCACCTGCCATCCCCGCTACTCGGCCCGCCAGCGCTTCATCGTGTTCGGCGACCTCCGCTACGCCTCGACCAACACGGGCAAGGTGGCGGCGTAGCGATGAGCTGGCGGGGACAGGGCGGCAGGCGGGCCAAGGGGCGCCGCGGCGACCAGGACCCCGAGCTCGACAACACCGCCTGGCTGGCCGAGCTGGAGCGGGAGGCCGCCCAGGCCGACGACGAGGAGGACGACTGGGCGAGCACCCTGCGCAGCCGCCGCTCCCCCGGGCCGGCCGCGGCCGCCCCGCCGCCCCCGCCGGCCCCCGACCCCGGCTGGGCGCCCCCGGACCGGCCGCCGCCCGACCCCGGCTGGTCGCCCCCGGCCCCGGCCCCGGCCCCGCCGGGCCACCGCTTCCCGGACGCCGAGGCGCCGGCCTCCGGGGCGGACCTGTGGGCCGACAGCCCGTCCCCGCACGACCCGCCCGCCGACCGCCCGGCTCCCGACCCCGACTGGTCGTGGCGTCCCGCCCCCGACGCCTACGGCGAGCCGCCGAGGGAGCCGTTCGGTGAGCACCGCAACGGCACCGAGCCCGGCGCCGGCTGGGACCGGCCCCGGGCCGCCCCCGCCGACTGGGGGTCGCCGGCCGCCCAGGCCGACGACGGCTGGCAGCCGGGCGGGGCGGACGCCGCCACCGGCGCCTGGTCGCCGCCGGACCCGTCCGCCTACGGCGCCGGCGAGGCCGACTACCCGGTCGGCCGCGAGCCGGACTACCCGGCCCTGTTCGGCGAGCTGTACCGGCGCAGCGCCGCACAGCAGGACCCGATCTGGGAGGCGCCCCCGGCGGCCGAGCCGCTGCCCGAGGCCGCCCAGCCGGAGGCGTCCTCGCAGGCCTGGCCGTTCGAGGAGACCACCCAGAGCTGGGAGCCGAGCGACCGCTCCTTCATCTGGCCGCCCGACGAGCTGCCGTCGGCCCCGGCCGAGTGGGAGCAGCCGCCGGGCCCGGCGCCCTGGCTGGACGACCCGACCCCGGCCCCCCCGCTCGACCGGACGGCCGCCCCCCCGCCCCCGTCCCCGCCGCTCGACCACACCGCCGCCTGGCCGGCTCCCGACCCGGGCCCGCTGCGCCCGCCTCCGGCTGCGCCGGTCGCCCAGGGGCCGCCGCCGGCGGACTGGGCGGCGGCGATCCCGACCGACCTGCCGGCGGCCAGCCGGGCGGCCGACCCGGCCGCGGCGACCCGGATGTGGCGGCCCGACGTCGCCGAGGCCGAGCCGGGCGTGCCGCTGGCCGCGGCCCCGGAGGAGGAGCCGGCCGAGGTGCGGCGCAAGGCCCCGCCCCGGCGCAACCGCCCGGCCGGGGAGCGCCAGGCCAGGTCCTGGCCCCGGATCGTGGCCATCCTCTCCTGGATCGTGCTGGTGATGGTGGTCTGCTGGTTCTACGTCTTCCCCTGGCTGGAACGGGTCCTGCCCGAGAGCTTCTGAATCCCTCCCGGAGGTGGGACCACGATGCCCGAGACGACGACGCCTTGGCTCGACAACTACCCGCCCGGCGTCCCCGACCACGTGGAGCTGCCCAAGGCCAGCCTGGCCGGCCTGCTCGACGACGCGGCCAGGGACTTCCCCCACGCCCCGGCCCTCCACTTCGAGGGCCGCACCACCTCCTACGCCCAGCTGGCCGCCCAGGCCCGGCGCTTCTCGGGCGCGCTGGCCTCGGTGGGGGTCGGGCGGGGCACCAGGGTCGGGCTGATCCTGCCCAACTGCCCGCAGGCGGTGGTGGCCCTGTTCGGGGCGCTGCGCCTCGGCGCCACCGTGGTCCAGAACAACCCCCTCTACACCGGGCGGGAGCTCGGCCACCAGCTGGCCGACGCCGGGATCGAGGTGCTGGTCTGCCTCGACCTGGCCTATGAGCGCGTCAAGGCGGTGCGGCCGCGGACCGCCATCCGCGAGGTGATCGTCACCTCGGTGCTGGACGAGCTGCCCGGGATCAAGCGCGTGCTCGCCCCCTACACCAGGAAGGGCAAGGCGGCCAGCCCCACCATCGCCAAGGACGAGCCGGTCAGGCGCTGGCGGGAGGTGCTCGGCTCGGCCCCGGCCGCCCCCGACCCGGCCGAGGTCGACGCCGACCGCGACCTGGCCCTGCTGCAGTACACCGGCGGCACCACCGGGGTCTCCAAGGGCGTGATGCTGACTCACGCCAACCTCAGGGCCAACGTCGAGCAGGTCCGGGCCTGGTTCCCCGACGCCGACCCGGGCCGCGAGGTCATGATGGCCGTCCTGCCCTTCTTCCACGTGTACGGGCTCACCGTCTGCCTGCTGCTGGGCGTGCGCATCGGCGCCGCCCTGGTGCTGATCCCCCGCTTCGACCTCGACGGCGTGCTGGCCGCGGTCGGCAAGTTCCGGCCGACCCTGTTCCCGGGCGTGCCCACCATGTACGTGGCCATCAACAACGCCGTGGCCAAGGGCGGCCACGACCTGTCCAGCATCAAAGCCTGCCTGTCCGGGGCGGCCGCCCTGCCCCTGGAGGTGGCCGAGCGGTTCGAGCGGTTCTCGGGCGGGCGGCTGGTCGAGGGCTACGGCCTGTCGGAGACCTCGCCGGTGGCCATCGCCAACCCGATCTACGGCAAGCGCAAGGCCGGCACCATCGGCATGCCGATCCCCGACACCCTGGCCCGGGTCGCCGACCCCGACGACCCGGCCCGGACCATGCCGGCCGGCGAGCCGGGCGAGCTGGCCCTGGCCGGGCCGCAGGTGATGCTGGGCTACTGGAACCGGCCCGACGAGACCGCCCAGGTGCTCAAGGACGGCTGGCTGCTCACCGGGGACATGGCGGTGATGGACGAGGAGGGCTACTTCTCGATCGTCGACCGCAAGAAGGACATGATCATCGCCGGCGGTTACAACGTCTACCCGCGCGAGGTCGAGGAGGTCCTCAACGAGCACCCCAAGGTCCTGGAGGTGTGCGTCGCCGGGGTGCCCGACAGTTACCGGGGCGAGGTGGTCAAGGCGTTCGTGGTCCTGCGGACCGGCGAGCAGGCGACCAGCGACGAGATCCGCGAGTTCGCCAAGGCCCGCCTGGCCGCCTACAAGGTCCCGCGCAAGGTCGAGTTCCGCGACGACCTGCCCAAGACCATGATCGGCAAGGTCCTGCGCCGCGCCCTGGTCGAGGAGGAGCAGGCCAAACAGCAGAAGGCGGAGACGACGTGAACGATCCACCGGAGGGGTCCGGGGAACCCCACAACGGCCCAGCCGGTGAGCGGATCGGTACATCGGCACCCGATGGACCTGGGGGTGCCCCGGTGGATCGGGCGCTGGGCGACCCGGGCCGGGGGCTGCGGATCCTGGTGGTCGACAACTACGACTCGTTCGTCTTCAACCTGGTCCAGTACCTGGGGGAGCTGGGCGCCGGCACCGTCGTGTGGCGCAACGACGCCGGCACCGTCGCCGACGTGCGCGCCCTCGACCCGGACGGGGTGGTGATCTCCCCGGGGCCGGGGCATCCGCGCGACGCCCGGCTGTCGGTTGACCTCGTCCGCGACCTCGGAGCCGAGCTGCCGGTCCTCGGCGTCTGCCTCGGCCACCAGGTCATCGGCCACGTCTACGGCGGCCGGGTCGCCCGGGCCCCCGAGCTGGTCCACGGCAAGACCTCGCCGATCCACCACCGCGGGGCCGGGGTGCTGGCCGGGCTGCCGGCGCCGTTCGCGGCCACCCGCTACCACTCGCTGGTGGTCGAGCGGGCCGGCCTGCCCGAGACCCTGGAGGTGACCGGCGAGACCGCCGAGGGCCTGGTCATGGCCCTGCGCCACCGCAGCCACCCGGTCGAGGGCGTCCAGTTCCACCCCGAGTCGATCCTCACCGACGCCGGCCACCAGCTCCTGGCCAACTGGCTGGCCGGCCTCCGGGATCCGACCCTCCGGGGGGCTACGCTTGAGCCCCCCGGACCCCCGGCGGCCGCCGCCTGACGGTCAGGTCGTCCCCGGCTCGCTGGTCGCCGGCTCGCTGGTCGCCGGTTCGCTGGTCGGCGGCTGGGTGGTGGTCGGCGGTTTGGTGGTGGTCGGCGGCTCGGTCGTGGTGGTGGGCCGCTCGGTGGTGCTCGGGGCCTCGGTCGTGGTCGGCGCCTGGGTGGTCGTCGGGGCCAGGGTGGTCGTCGTCTCGGTGCCGGTCCCGGTGACGGCCCGAGTGATGAAGAACGCCACCACCCCGACCAGGACCAGGGCCAGCAGGCTGACCACGACCCAGCCGACCGAGGTCCGGCGCTCCTCCTCGTACGGCTCGTACGGCTCGGCGTAGCGGGTGGCCCGGTCGGCGGCGGTCACCCCGCCCAGCATCGCCGTCGGGTCGGCGCCGCCGTCGCCCCTGGGGATCGCCTGGGTGGTGGCGGCCGCGTCCAGCAGCGGGGTCGCCTGCACCGGCCGGCCGTTGCGGAACCGCTCCAGGTCGTCGTGGAGCTCGGCCGCGGTCTGGTAGCGGTTGTCGGGCAGCTTGGCCATCGCCTTCAGGCAGATGGCCTCCAGCGGTGCCGGCCAGCATCTCGTACAGGCAGCAGCCGAGCGAGTACAGGTCGCTGCGGTAGTCGACCGCCTGCCCCTGGGCCTGCTCGGGGGAGATGTACTGGGCGGTGCCGACCACCGCGGCCGTCTGGGTGATGGTCTCCGAGGTGGTCGCCCTGGCGATGCCGAAGTCCATCACCTTGACCTTGCCCTCGGGGGTGAGCATCACGTTGCCCGGCTTGATGTCGCGGTGGATGAGCCCGCGGGCGTGGGCGGCGGCCAGCGCGCTGCACACGTCGGCGCAGATCTCGGCCGTCCGCTCCGGGTACAGCGGGCCCTCGGCCCGGATCACGTCCTTGAGGGTGCGGCCGTCCACGTACTCCATGACGATGAAGTGGGTGCCGTCCTCGGTGCCGGTGTCGTAGACCCCGACGATGTTGGGGTGGCTGAGGCTGGCCGCGGCCTGGGCCTCGCGCTTGAAGCGGATCAGGAAGCTCGGGTCGCGGACGAACTGGGCCTGGAGGACCTTGATGGCCACCCGGCGGGCCAGCAGCCGGTCGCGGCCCTCGAACACCTCGGCCATGCCGCCGGCGCCGAGCAGCCGCCCGACCTCGTACCGGTCCAGCAGCAGATGCGGAGTCGTGGCCATCAGTCGTCCCCAGGTCGGGTGGTGAGAGTGGGTGAGCAGGCTAGCAGGCCGGGGCTCATCCGCCACCTCGCAGGTAGGCTTCCATGACCGCCTTGGCGATGGGCGCGGCGACGTGGCCGCCGGTGGCCTCGCTGCCGGCGTTGCCGCCGTTCTCGACCACCACCGCGACCGCGATCGACTTGTCGCCCGAGGCGGTGAAGCCGATGAACCAGGCGTGGGGCGGCTTGCCGGTGGCGTGCTGGGCGGTGCCGGTCTTGCCGGCCACCTGCAGGCCCGGGATCTGCGCGAAGCTGCCGGTCCCGCGCTCCACCACCTGCAGCATCATGTCCCGCAGGTCGCCGGCCACCTGCTCGGGGATCGCCTGGCCCAGGTCCTCGCCCTCGAACCGCTTGACCACCTGGCCCTTGTCGGAGAGGACCTGCTGGGCCACGAACGGGGCCATCCGCCGCCCGCCGTTGGCGATGGTCGCGGCCACGCTGGCCATCTGCAGCGGCGACACGCGGACGTCGCGCTGGCCGATGGCGCTCTGGGCGGTGGCCGGCACGTCCTGGCGCTTCGGGATCGAGCTGGTGGCCGCCGGCAGCTGGTAGGGGCTCGGCTGGTTGAAGCCGAACTTCTCGGCCTCGGCGGCCAGCTTCTTGTCCCCGAGCTTGAGCCCCAGGCCGGCGAAGGTGGTGTTGCAGGAGATCTCCAGCGCCTCCGGCATGGTCAGGGTGCCGCCGCCGCAGCTGCCGCCGCCGAAGTTGTGGATGTCGGCCGAGGTCTGGGGCACGTCCAGGACCGTCGGCGAGGGCAGCGGCTGGTTGACCGAGACGCCGTTCTCGAGGGCGGCAGCGGCGGTGATCACCTTGAAGGTCGACCCGGGCGGGTACAGCCCCCCGGCGGCCCGGTTCAGCAGCGGCCCGTCCGGGTCGTCGATCAGCCGGTCCCAGTTGCGCCGGATCGCCTCGGGCTTGTGGCTCGACAGCTGGTTGGGGTCGTAGCGGGGGAAGGTGGTCATGGCCAGCACCGCCCCGGTCCTGGGGTCGAGCGCCACCACCGCCCCCTTGCGGCCGCCCAGCGCCGCCTCGGCGGCCTGCTGGGTGCCCTTGTCGAGGGTCAGGACCAGGGTCCCGCCGGGCGTCTCGCGGGCGGTGAGCAGGTCGGTCACGTTCTGGCCGAACTGCTCGGGCGCCCGCCCCAGCAGGAACGAGTTGAACTCCTGCTCGGCCAGGGTGCGCCCGAACACCAGCGAGTAGAAGCCGGTGACCATGCCGTAGCGCTCGCCCTCGGGGTAGTGGCGGACGAACTCCAGCGGGTCGCCGCGCTGCTTGGAGCGGACCGAGGTGGCCACCGGCGTCTTGTCGGCGAGCACGATCGGCCCCCGCTCGATCGAGTACTCCTTGATCAGCACCCGGGTGTTGCGCGGGTCGTTGGTGAGCTTGGGGGCGGCCACCACCTGCCAGTACAGGGGGGCGGCGAGCAGGGCCATGAAGGCCACCAGGACGACCACGGCCACCCGCCGGATCTGCCGGTTCATCGGACGACCGTCACCTCCCCGGTGTCGGCGGGCACGGGCGCGCGGGCGGCCGCCGGGGCGGGCGTGCCCTCGTCCGAGATGCGGCACAGCAACGCGATCAGGGCGTAGTTGGCCAGCAGGCTGGAGCCGCCGAAGCTCACGAACGGCAGGGTGATGCCGGTCAGGGGGATGAGGCGGGTGACCCCGCCGACGATCACGAACACTTGGAGGGCGAAGCTGGTGACCAGCCCGACGGCCAGCAGCTTGCCGAAGTCGTCGGGGGCGGCCAGCGAGATCCGCAGGCCCCGGAAGACCATCAGCAGATAGACCAGCAGCATGGCCGTGACCCCGAGCAGGCCGAGCTCCTCCCCGAAGGCGGCGAAGATGAAGTCGGTGGAGGCGAACGGGATGAAGTCGGGCCGGCCCTGGTTCCAGCCCTGCCCCAGGATCCCGCCGGTGGCCATGGCGAACAGCCCCTGGGCGAGCTGGAAGCCGCGGCTGGCGTAGTAGCGCCAGGGGTCCAGCCAGGTCGCCACCCGGACCTGCACGTGGCCGAACAGGTTGTAGGCGAGCACGGCGCCGCTGAGGAACAGGGCCAGCCCGGCGGCGACGTACGAGAAGCGCCCGGTGGCCACGTACAGCAGGGTCACGAACACCCCGAAGAACAGCAGGCTGGAGCCGAGGTCCTTCTCGAAGAAGAGCACGAACAGGCTGGCCGCCCAGGCCAGCAGCA
>Ga0307278_10001558_pt1 | contig 11371 bp, 15 predicted proteins | sample ER_DNA_117_FD_194482 | JGI IMG/M metagenome (GOLD analysis project Ga0307278, IMG submission 194482) | Bulk soil microbial communities from the East River watershed near Crested Butte, Colorado, United States - ER_DNA_117 | ecosystem: Environmental > Terrestrial > Soil > Floodplain | place...
GCGACTCCTGCTGACGCAGTCTGCCTGACTGTCCTGTTCGGCAAGTGCGCCAGATGTGCGCCAGGGCGGACGGTGAGCCACTGTCCGCCCTGGTCAGCGCCGTTATGAGCCTAGATGTCGTAGAAGTGTGCGGCGCGCATCGCTGACCTGCGCTGATGCTCGAACCGGCCGGCTGACCTGCGTGTATTCGGTCCTGCCACGTCTCGGCACGTCTCGGCGTTTCTCGCTGTTGCGTAGCCCCGGTGTAGCCCCGGGCTACTCGGGCGGCGGCTCGTCCTCGGCCGCTCGCCGGCGCTCCAGCCATTCCTGCACGTCGCCCCACCGATAGCGGGCATGGCCGCCCGCCCACAGAACCGGTGGCCCTTCGCCTTCGTTGCGCCAGCGTCGAACCGTGCGCTCGTTGACCTTGAGCGCGGCGGCAAGCTCAGCGGTCGTCAGGAGATCATCAGGTTCGGGCATCGTGGCCTGAGTTTGCCGGCTATCGCCGCCAGTAGCCATGTACGTTCGCGTCGTTTCGCCTGCTCAGCGGCGCAATGCGGCGTAACAGCCGTCAATAGCCTAGAATCGCCGTTCACGACGGGAACGGCGCCGGTGCTCGCCTGGCCTTGTGTCGCGGGCGCCGGCTGCCCCCGGCGGAAGGGGCGAACGCGCGTGGTCAGGCGGTGGAGGCGGCGCAGGCAGGTCACCCAGCGCGCCCAGCTCGCCGACGATGTGCGGCGCGTGGCCGGCTTCGCCGACGCCGCGGCCGAGCGCGCCAGGCGGCTCGGCGCCGAGGTGCCCGATGGGGTCGCCGCGTGCGCGACGGTGTGGTGGCATTGGCATCGGCGGCTCGCCGAGTGGGCCAGAGGCTCGGAGCCCGAGTAACGCCCAGCAGTGATGAAGCGCTCTTATTCTCGGTACAGGGGATGAAGGGATAGCGAACGGCCTCGGTGTCGGGAGGATCCCGGGGCCGTTTGCTCATTCTCGGGTAGCTCATCAGACGTAGATGCTCGGCCCGCGGTCGCCAGCCAGCACCGCGGCGCGATCGTGGGCCATGACGGCGGCGACGGCGGCGTCGATGCGGCGCTTGGAGTCCTTGTGTTCCTTGGCGAGCCGGGCGCCGCGCGAGTCTTCCTTGAGCACCGCGTTGCCGACGTGGCGGGCCAGGGCGCTCGACCCGTCGTGGGACAGCAGCCGGTCGACGACGGCCGAGTAGAACCGGCTCGTGGCCGGGCCCATGCGCGCGGGGCCTTGCGGGTACTCGCCAACCGGGATGCCCTCGCCGTCGAGCAGCTCGAGCGACCGGGCCCAGCGGTAGGGGTCGGCGGCGACCTCGAGCACGCGCCAGCGGCGGCAGGCGGCCCGGATGGCATCCTCGACGGCGACGACGGGCACGCGCCAGTCGCGGGCGCCCTCGGGTGCTTCCCACAGCTCGACCAGCTCGACGTGGGGGCGCGGCTCGACGGTGACGGCGACCAGGGCGGTGCAGTCGCCAGAGAACGACCCATCGAACCCGAGCACCACGTCGGCGTGGTCAGCAATCGAGCGGGTGGCGTCGGCGCAGCCGGCCCAGGCGCCATCCGGCAGCCAGGCGCCGTCCAGCGCGACCCACTGGCCGAGCCGGTAGCGCCTGAACGCCGCTTCCCTCATCTTGGGCGGCAGGGTGGCGCGCAGCGCGTCGCGGTGCAGGAAGTCGTCGAGCGCGGGATTGGCGACGGCCCAGGCGGCTTCGTCGTCGACCGGGCAGCCGGGCGGGGCGGCGAACTCGGCGAAGTAGAACGACGGGTCATCACCCGAGCGGCCGTGGTCGACCAGGCGGCGCATCACGCCGTCGTCGCCCACCCTGGGTGGCGTCGAGATGGCGAGTAGCAGGCTGTGCTCGCGCTTGCCCGCGCGGGCGGCCATGGCCTCGAAGGTGTCGTCGGTGACCACGTGCAGCTCGTCGACGATGGCAAGCGACGGGTCCCACCCTTGCAGGGCGCCCGGGTCGGCGGGTAGCGCCATGAACACCGAGTCGGTGCGTGGTTCGAGTAGGTGGTCGGCGAAGGTCTGCACGCGGGCGGCCAGCTCGTCGTCGAGCTCGACCATGCGTTTCGCCGTGCGCAGGATGATGCCGGCCTGCCGCTCGTCTGAGGCGACGACGAGCACCTGGGCGCCCTCGACGCCATCGGCCAGCAGTCCGAACAGTCCCAGCGCGGCGGCCAGGGTGCTCTTGCCGTTGCCGGCCGGGATGCTCACGAGCCCCTGGCGCGGGCGCGGCTCGTCCAGTAGCCCGTGAACGATCGCCTTCTGCCACGGGCGCAGCCGCATCCGGCGGCGGGCCCCGGTGCCCTTCGGCGTGCGGACGTAGCGCTCGACGAACGCGATAGCCCGGCTGCCGCCGCGCTTCGGGAGACGGCGCAGGTCCAGCGGCGGGGCGGTGACCTGACCCTTCGGCCCGGCCTTCATCGGCCTATCCTGGCGCCATGGACGAGACCAACCCGGCAACCGCCACCACCCGAGTCGCCGTCGACTGCCTGACCCTTTGGCTGCAGTCGGACAGACAACGCGCAGTCGACCACATCGCCAACCTCGAACTCGACCCGGGCGGGTCGGGTGCAACCAATCTCATCATCGGCCTGCTCAACCTGAGTGCGTGGCTGGTGTTGACGCTGGCCAAGGAACGGGGCACCGCAACCGACGATGAACTTCGGGAGTTGACGCTGGCCAAGGAACGCGGCGCCGCAACCGACGATGAACTTCGGGAGTTGACGCTGGCCAAGGAACGGGGCGCCGCAACCGACGATGAACTTCGGGAGAAGGCTGGAGACATCCTGCGCGACTTCTCGCGGCAGCTCCCCGAGTAGCAGCCTGGCCTTCATGCGACCGCCGGGCCGTCGTCGCCGGTGTGTGTCGGAAACTTCGGCGGGCGCGGGGACGCAGCGGTCGCCCTCATGGGGAAACCGACCTCGCGGGCCAGCAGGACGGCGGCCCTCGCCGAATTGCACGAGCGGCAGCGAACCACCAGCGGGCCATCCTCGGGGCCGCCGCGGCCGACCTCGACGACGTGGTCGGCGGTCAGGTCGGCCGAGGGGTGGGCGGGGCGGCCCGGGCGCTCGTGGAACCCTGGGCACCAGTCGCCGTAGCGGGCGCGGTGCTCGGCCACGGCCTCGCGGCGTCGCCTGGTCTCGGCGGCCGTCTTGTACTCGGGCCGCCGCGCTGCCTTGGCGCGCTCGCGTAAGGCCTCGCAGCGCGGGCAGCGTGAGCGCCAGCGGCCCAGCTTGCCGCAGTCCAGGCACGCGCGGCGCAGCGCCATCGGCTACCGCCGCATCATGAGCGCGACGCGGGTGAGCAGCGGCAGCCCACGCGTGTCCTCGGCGCCACGTACCGCGGCGACCTCGGCGCCGACGTACGCGGCCCGCCTGACGATGGCGATGTGGTCGAGCGCGGCCCGAGTGCGGGTGACGCGGCGGCGGTCGGCCGACCAGCGCGACCCGCCGGCCACTTCCATGAACCCGACGGAGAGCCCGAGCGGCACGCCGTCGCGGGCCAGCTCCAGCACCTCGTCGCCGAGCGCGGTCCTGCTCACGCGCCAGCTACCCCAGGCGGCCTCGGCGCGCTCGTCGATCGAGAGCGTCACGCCGATGGGCAGCGTGCCGGCGTCGCGGGGGTGGGTGGCGGTGAGCGGCACCCTGGCGGGGTCGACGTCGGCCAAGGCGCCGCGCTCGAACACTTCGGTGACCAGCCGGCCGCGGTCGAGCACGCGGGCCTCGACGCCCCACGGCAGCAGCGGGCCCTCTAGGGTCCGGCCGTCGCCGTCGTCACGGACGGCCAGGGTCGCCTCGAACGCGCGGATGAGTACGTCGGTCATGCGACTGCACCACCTTCGGCCGGCGGCAGCGGCGGCCGGTCCTCTAGTTCGCGGACTTCGGCCAGCGTCAGGAAGCCAGCGCGCAGGCCAATCTCGTGGGCTTCGTAGCGGGTCTTCAGGTCGACGCGGACGATGGCGTCGGGGTTGAACTTCACCGTGAGCCGCCGCGGCAGCAGCGCCGAGATGGCGTTCTCAAGCCTGACCAGCCACGGCCGCACGGCGTAGGTGAGCAGGTCGAGCGAGCGCAGCTCGGGGCTGGTGTAGGCCATGTGCCCGGCGGTCTCGCCGGCGACCATCTCGGGCGGGACGCCGTAGAACCGGGCGATGGTGGCGACGTTCGCCTTCGTCGTCTCAAGGAATTGGCTCTCTTCCGGCGCGATGCTGATGGGCTGGAACTTCGCGCCGTCGCCGAGCACGGCGATGCGGCGGCGGCCCTTGTGGCGGGCGTCCCAGCGGTCGCGCAGCGCTTCGGCCTGCTCGGTGTTGATGCGCTGGTCTGACGTGAGCACACCTTGCGGCGTGGCGCCGTCGCCGAACCACCGCGAGCCGAACCGCTCGGCGGCCAGTCCCAATCCGACGGCTTGCCGCGCATGCTGAATCGGGCTCAGCCCGACGACCGAGCCGGGGAACACGTAGGCGCGGACGTGCCAGACGTCGGCCGGGTCCAGCTCGGTGCCGTTCAGCCGGTAGGTGACCATGCCGTCGCCGTTGACGCTCACGCCGACGCGGTCAGGGTGCAGCAGCTCGACCTGCGCCGGCAGCAGCCCGGCGCCCGAGCGGGCGACGACGCGGCCGTAGCAGTTGCCCGCGACCAGCAGCGAGACCATGGCGCCGTACAGCCAGTCCGGCAGCGACATGCCAGCGGCCGGCGAGCGCAGCAGCGGCGGTAGGTCGGGCAGCGGGTCGCGCTCGCCGCGGCGGTAGGCATGCACGGGCAAGGTCGAGACGGCGTCGCTCAACAACCGGATGCACGCCCATACCGCGGACAGTCGCATGGCCGAGTCGGTGGTGACCGGCTCGCCGGCCGCGGTCGGCGTGCCCTGGTCGGCGAGTAGCTGTTCGAGCGTGAGCTGCTCGCGCTGCTCGACCCGGCGCCACACCCACCGGTCCCACCAGCTCACGGCGGCCTACCGCTTGCGGGGCTTGGGCTCGCGTGGCCGCCGGGGAAGCGCGGCCAGCTCGGCCGGGATGACGTCGCCCTTGGCGACCAGGGTGGTGCAGCCGGGGCCCAGGTCCTCGCGCTCGATGAGCAGGTCCTCGGCGGCCCGCTCGGGCTCGGCCATCAGGTCCTCACGCCGGTGTCGACCACGAACGCGGTCGGCTGTGCGAGCTGGATATCGGCGCGCAGGTAGCTGAGAAACGCGTAGCTCAACGTGTCGGCGATGTACCGCTCGCGCAGGAACAAGAGCTGGAAATCGGTCTTGATGCCGACCATCAGGTTCGACCAGTCGGCCGTGTAGATTTCCGAGCAGTCGGTGCTCGTGCCCACCGTCAAGTTGATAGGGACTTGCTTGGTGTTCAGCCGCGGGATGGCGGCCAGCCCGGCCGGCGGCGCCATGTAGGCGTTCGTCGTCGCTTCCTTCAGCTTGCTCAGCGACGTGGCCGTGCGCGGCGCCTGAATCTGCGCGTTGGGCTCGAAGTTGGCCGCCCGCACCGCGCCGACCGCGTCCAGGTGGAAGTCGTAGTTGGTGATGAGCGCGCCGTTGGCGCCGTGGGTGGTGAGCGTCACGCCGGTCTGGTTGACCACGCCGCGGGGCTCGGGCGGGGTGCCGCTGCCGCGCAATGCGACCCGGTCCAATTCGAGCGCCATCTGCGCGGCGAAGCTGCGCGCGATGACGTCTTCGCTGGACGGGTCGGCATCCTCGAACAGCTCGACCGACAGCGTCACCACGCGGGTGAGCGTCCGGGCGGTGAACGTGACCGCATCGAACGCCAGGTCGCCGGTGGCGGTGATGGCGGCGCCTTCGGACTTCCACCCGGGGGTGCTCTCGCCGGTGAGCCGGGCCAGCTTCAGGGTGGCTGCGGTCATCGGGACGGTGATGGCGCCGGCCTGGAACACGCGGGTGGCGTTGCGGGCCAGGTCGATGACGCGGGCGGACAGCGGCGTCGGCACCAGGTGGCCGCCGGCGGTCGCCGTGCCCTCGCTCATGGCGCGCTCGTGCTCGGCGCCGTCCCAGTTGCCGGTGGCGATGCCTTTCAGCCAGCGGTCGAACGACGGTGGCCGCTCGTCGGCGGGCGGCTCGAACATTCCGCGCTGCTGGCACCAGTCGTAGACGCTCTGCTCTCTGGTCAGGATGGGCTCGTCCGGCAGCCGCGGGCCAGCGGGGCGGCGGGTCGCCGCGGCGCGCAGCTCGGCCAGCTCGCGGTCGCGCAGCTCGTCGAGCTGGTCGTCGGCCTCGCGCTGCTCGACGACGCGGGCCTGGTACTCGGCCAGCTCCTCGGCCGATAGGTCGCGCTGCTCGGCGGCAGCGCGTTCGAGAACCTGGTCGGCAGCCGTGCGGGCCGCGGTGCGCTTGGCGCGCAGGTCTTCGAGTAGGGTCGCCACGGCGGCGGTACCTCTCTTCCCACGGACTCGGGAGTTTGCGAGAAGTGTACCGCGCGGCTAGTTTGAGCTCGGTACGCCGCCGCGGCCGTAGGCCATGTACCGCAGCCAGTCGCGGGCGGCGTGCACGATCGAGTTGCCGGCGGCGACCAGATATATGTCGTGGCGGTCGCCCGAGATGGCGACGCGGCCCTCGGTGGCGAGTTGGTCGAGCGCGTCGGCGGCGGTCTGCTCGTCGGCGCCGGTCTGGCTGGCGATGGTGCGGACGGCCAGGTAGCAGAGCAAGGACCGCTCCCGGTCGGTCAACCCGCTCGGGCTACCGTGGACCTCGCTGAGGTACTCGCTCAAGGCGACCTCCCCAGGTCGGGCCAGCGGGCGACCTCGGCCGGGACGTCAGCCCCCGAGTTGAGGCTAGGCCTGGGGCGGTGCTGCATCCGGGGCGCCACCGATCCGTGGCGCGACCATCGGTGCGTTGACCCAGAAACCGGCTTCCTCCGTCACCCCGCCGACGGTGACACGCCAGATGAACCTGCGTCGCGCAGCGTCGATCCTGATGGTGCCTTGGGCGAGATCGACTAAGGCTGTCGTCATCCCTGGAGTACCGTTCGGTGCGGTGGGTACCGATGGGATCGCGATCTCCTGCTCAATGCGAACCGGTTGCGGCCCCGTCGGCGTCAGGAAGTGAGCGGGCTGCGATTCATCGTTCACGAGCTCGATCACCATCTGGTGGGGACGATTCAGTTCGGCCCACGTGCCCTCGACGAACACTGCTAGAGCTTGAGCCGGCAGGGTGTATCCACCCTCAGCCAGCGGGATAGCCGTGGTGTACGTCCAGCCGGCATTGAGAAGATTCGCGGCACTACCCATTGGACGCCCGGTGTCAGCGATAATGGGATGGATCTTCACGCTTGGACGAATTCACGCCGTTGGCTTCCAAGCCCCGTCAAGGTGCGGAGGGATCGGGTCACCAGAATGAAGTGCCGCGACGAGAGGATCTGGCCAGCAGCGTCCGACGATGGGGCTGTTATCCCCTTCGTCCCGGTCTCGAAGATCGCAACGATCTTGTCCACCGGCTCATCTTCCTCATAGAACCCGGAACCACTGCCCGTCTCTGTCATAGCCATCACGCCCCCAGTGGTGTCCCTAGACCTCTCATCGTAGGCGATAAGCGCTACCAAGGTCGAACACTTCCCCGAAGGGATCATCGGCTGGGTAGAGGACGACCAGTACCCTGTGTCCTCGAATGAAGGTCTCGACGATCGCCCTTCGTCCCCGGTCATCATCGTCATTCCACACGAACGTCAGCCCTCGGACGCACTCCACCGCGCCTCGGACCTCATCGGCTTGTAGACCGTGCTGAGTTGAGATCTTGTGCGCTGTCGCATCGCTGATCCTCAACCGCGCCACCCAGATCGTTTCAGCCATGGCTCTTCACTAACGGTGTCCCAAGTGTCCCATTGTCCCATTGCCTGGTTAGAGGTCCTCATCGGGGGACGGCGGTGTCCCGTTGGCCCCTTGCTCACCCTCGCTGACCTGCGAATGGGACAATGGGACACTTGGGACAGTGGTGTAGAGCCCGCGGGATAGCCGGAGCAGGCGGCCCGAATCGGCCAAGCGCTTCAGGTAGCGGCGGGCGTCCTTGCCGAACTTCTCCTCGACCTGGGCGATCGTCACGCGAGGCGGGTTATCGGCGACGAACGCGATGATCTCCGCGGAGCGATCGCCGAGCCCGGCGCTTTGGCGCGCCTGGCGTGCGCGGGACGCGGCCTCGTCGAGGTCGGCGCCATCGAGGTCCCAGAGGAACCCGCCGGCGAACTGGAGTGCGTACTCGCCCTCGGGGACGTCGCGGCCGGTGACCTTGAGCAGCCCGCTGATCTCGTGCCGCGAGCGGGTGAGCACGATCACCGTGTCGGCCGCGCCAGCTAGGCCGTGGGTGCCGGAGACGGAGTCCACGAAGTCGTCGGCGCTCGCCTTGCGATCGTGGTGGTTGACGAGCAGAGTCATGCCGGTGTGCTCGTCGGCGATCCGCTTGAGGGTCGTCCCGACGCGGTAGTCGCGTTGGTAGCTGGACTCGCCGAGCAAGGCGGGCGGCATGACCTTCCCGAGAGTGTCGAGGATCACCAAGGGCGGCGCGCCGTGTTGCAGGTCGAGCCACGAGGCGATCGTACCGACGATGCGGCCCTGTTCGACCCTGATTAGGTACTCGAACTCGCGGGGGATCGGATCACCGTGGAGCAGCTTACGGCAGCGGTCCTGAAGGCGTCGGTCGCCGTCCTCCAAGGCCAAGTACAGCACCGGCCGCTGCGTGACGGCGATGCTGAGCGCCCGGCCGCCGGTAGCGGCGGCCAGCGCGACGGTCAGGACGAGCCAGCTCTTGCCGATCTTGGGCGGTCCGACCAGCAAGACGGACCCCTCCGGGATCACGCCCGGAACAGCGTAGGCCAGCGGCGGGAAGTGCTGCGCGTCCAGCCAGGCGCCATCGCGGAGACCGGCGAGCAGAGGCGCACCGTCGGGTGTGCCATGGTCGGGCGGGTCGTAGACGATGCCGCTCATCGCCGGGCCGCCTTGCGCAGCTCGGCCAGCTCGTGCTCGACGGCGGCCAGCCGGACGAGGATCTCCCCGGCGAGCAACCACAGGGTGCGCAGGTCGGGGAGGCTCTCGACCCGGCTACGAGCCTCGGCCACCAGGCCGTCGATCTCCTCCACCTTGGCGCCGATGAAGGCGCCAACCAGCTCGCCGATGCGTTGACGGTCGTTGTGGTCGGGTATGCTCATCTCGGTCCTGCTATCGGGGCGGGGTCTAGGTATCGAGGCCGGGTCGCTCGCGGCGGGGCGCCCGGCTTCGGCCGTTATCGGGCACGGACGGCGGGCTCTTGCTCTTGCGCCTTGAGCCATGCCTCCACGTCGCGCGCCCGGTAGCGCACGGTGGCGCCGACCTTCAGGTACCTCGGGCCGATGCCCAAGTAGCGCCACTGGCGGAGCGTCCGGGGCGGCTTGCCGAACATCTCCGCGACCTGCGCCTCGCTCATCAACGGCTCCACCGTGCGTCTCCCTTCGTCTCCAGTGGGCCTGGCATGACGGGACTGTGCCATGTGTGGGGCAGTCTTGACAAGCTTGTCTCGCGGCGTCACAGTGGCGCCATGGACAAGCCGCTGAAGCAGTCGAAGCTCATCCGGTTCGGGCCGCGCATGGCCGTCTGGTCGCCGTTCACCTACCGCTCGCCGGTCTCGTTTCGCATGGACGGGAAGGAGCAGCTTTACGACGTCGAGGCTGAGGTCGTCTTCGAAGAGGGCCGCCTCATCTGCGACCGGCTCACCGTCGCCCGCCGCGAGGATGGGCCGCCGGTCACCACCGAAGGGCTCCGCCGGATCGCCGTCGCCACGCTGCTGCACGTTGCCGCCGAGTACAACGTCGTGCACATCACGCCGACCGGCGACGAAGCCTACAAGGCGGTGTGGCCCATGCTGCCGATGCTGTCCGAACGCGCCCAGCACGGCGGGGGGCCGAGCGAAGAGGACTTGTGGCTCGTTGCCACCGTGTACCAAGTCGCCTACGCGGTCGGCGAGGCGCCCACCAAGACCGTGATGAACCGGCTCGGCCTGCCCCGGTCCACGGCCAGCCGATGGATTGCGCTGGCGCGCGAGCGGGGCCTGCTCGGCCCGGCTACCCCAAGGAAGGCGGGAGGCTGATGGCCTCGATTCAGAAGCGGGTCCGCAACGGCAAGACCACCTACCGCGTGCAGTACCGAGATCCGGGCGGCGCCATGCGCGGCCCGGTCTTCGACCGCAAGGTCGACGCCCAACGGTTCAAGACCGAGAACGAGCACGCCAAGCTGCACAACGCTTGGACGGACCCTCGGGCCGGCAAGGCGACCCTGCGTACCTACGGCGATGCGCACCTCGCCGCGCAGACGTTCGACGAGACCACCAGGGAAGCGGTCGCGCTGCGGCTCCGGCTGCACGTCTACCCGCAGCTTGGCGGCTACCAGCTCGGGGCGCTGCGCCCGAGCGTCGTGCAGGCGTGGGCGCGCGGCCTTCAGCAGCAGCTCGCGCCGAGCTACGTCCGCGTCGTGTTCGCCAACCTGAGCGCCATCCTGCAGGCGGCGGTCGACGACGGCGCCATCGCCCGCAACCCGTGCCGGGTCGGGTCGGTGAAGCCGCCCGCGCCCGACCGCCGCACGGTGGTGCCCTGGCCGGCCGAGCGGGTCGCGGAGGTCGCCGCGGCGCTGCCCGACCGCTACCGGGCCATCGTGGCGACCGCGGCGGGCCTTGGGCTTCGGCAAGGCGAGTGCTTCGGTCTGGCCGTCGACGACGTCGACTTCCTGCGCGGCGTCGTCCACGTGCGCCGGCAGGTCCGCATCGTCGCCTCCCGGCTCGTGTTCGCCCCGCCCAAGACCGGCAAGACCCGCGACGTGCCGCTACCCGAGTCGGTCGCGCTGCGGCTCGCCGCCCACCTGGAAGCCTGGCCGGCCGTCGCGGTCACCCTGCCGTGGCGCGAACCGGCCGGCCGGCCGGAGACGGCCCGTCTGGTGTTCTCGACCCGGGAGCGGACGGCGCTGGCGCGGACGTTCTTCAACAGGCACGTGTGGAAACCCGCCCTCGAAGGGGCCGGGGTGCCGGCGACCCGGGGGAACGGCATGCACGCGGCCCGGCACTATTACGCCTCGGCGCTGCTGGAGGATGGCGTGAACATCCGGGCGCTGGCCGAGTACCTGGGCCACAACGACCCGGGCTTCACCCTGCGGGTCTACGCCCACCTGATGCCGTCCAGCGAAGGCAGGGCACGCGCCGCCGTCGACCGCGCCCTCGGCGGTAGTCCCGTTGTAGCCCAGGACGCTCGCGCGGATGCGTAACCGCTGGTCAGAGCGTTGTATCCCTAGATGTCGTAGTAGAGGTGGAACTCCCAGGGGTGGGGGCGGAGGCGGACGGCGTCGACCTCGCGCTCACGCTTGTAGGCCAGCCAGGTCTCGACCACGTCGACGGTGAACACGTCGCTCTCCAG
>Ga0307278_10001559_pt1 | contig 11362 bp, 10 predicted proteins | sample ER_DNA_117_FD_194482 | JGI IMG/M metagenome (GOLD analysis project Ga0307278, IMG submission 194482) | Bulk soil microbial communities from the East River watershed near Crested Butte, Colorado, United States - ER_DNA_117 | ecosystem: Environmental > Terrestrial > Soil > Floodplain | place...
GAGGAGGCGGGCCTCAAGTCCACGACCTTCACCGTCTCCGGCGAGAACGCCTACGGAATCCTCAAGGCCGAGCGCGGCAAGCACCGGCTCGTCCGCCTCTCGCCGTTCGACCAGGCGCACCGGCGCCACACGTCTTTCGCGCAGGTGATTCCGGCCCCCCTGCTCGCCGACGACGCCGAGATCGTGGTCGACGACAGCGAGATCCGCGTCGACACCTACCGGGCAAGCGGCGCCGGCGGCCAGCACGTGAACAAGACGGATTCGGCGGTGCGGATCACGCATCTGCCGACGGGCCTCGTCGTCAGCGTCCAGAACGAGCGCTCGCAATCGTCGAACAAGGCGACTGCGTTGCGCATTCTCCGCTCCCGGCTGGTCGAGCTCGCAGAGGAAGAGCGTGAGGCCGAGCTGGCTCGAGAGCGCGGCGCCGTGAACATGGGTTTCGGCGGCAACGCGATCCGCAGCTACGTCCTCCACCCGTACCAATTGGTCAAGGATCACCGCACCGAGCACGAGGTCGGGAACGCCCAGGGCGTGTTGGACGGCGACCTCGATGGCTTCGTCCAGGCCTATTTGCTGGCGAAAGCCGCCGGCAGGGTCCTTTAGGTCTAGCAGGTGCTTTCGCTAGACTCAGGGGCTGTTCCATAGCCGGGAGCGGTCCCCGCGGGCCGCCTTTCCCCTCGACCCCGTGCCGGAAGACATCGTGCAGATAGAGCCAGAAGCCCCTGCGGCCGCTAGCCCCGCAGAGCTTGCCGAGCAGAACGGCAAGCTCGACGGCTCGGCCGCGAGCGCGCGTTCGATGATCGTCTTCGAAAGCGTGACGAAGATCTACGAGCCGAACGTCGCCGCCCTCTCGGACGTCTCCTTCGTCATCGACAAGGGCGAGTTCGTGTTCGTCGTCGGCGCCTCCGGCTCGGGCAAGTCGACGGTCGTCCGGCTGCTGTTGAAGGAGCTCGAGCCGACCTCGGGGCGAATCTTCGTCGCGGGCCGCGATCTCGGGCGCCTGCGCGGGTCGAAGGTGCCGCAGCTCCGCCGCAACGTCGGCTGCGTCTTCCAGGACTTCAAGCTCCTCCCGAACCGAACGGCGGCCGAGAACGTCGCCTACGCGCTCAAGGTCCAGGGCGAGGGGACGAGCTCGATCCGCCGCAAGGTGCCCGAGGTGCTGAACATGGTCGGCCTCGCGCACAAGATGAGCTCGCATCCCGACGAGCTCTCCGGAGGCGAGCAGCAGCGCGTCTCGATCGCGCGCGCGTTCGTCAACCATCCGCCGCTACTGGTCTGCGACGAGCCGACCGGCAACCTCGACCCGGATACGTCCGTGGGGATCATGCAGCTTCTCTACCGCATCAACCGGGCGGGGACGACGGTGCTCATGGTCACTCACGATCGCGAGATGGTCGACAAGATGCGCCGTCGAGTGATCGCGCTCGAGGACGGACGCCTCGCCCGCGACGAGCGACGCGGAGGCTACGCCGAGGAATGAAGCTCAGGGTCGTCGTCGCCGAAGCCTGGCGCTCGCTGACGGCGAGCGTCTCGACGACCGTCGCGTCCGCTGTGACAGTGCTGATCGGAATGTTCCTCGTTGGACTTCTGATCGGCCTCGGAACCTGGGCCCGCTCGTGGGCCGACAGCGCGAAGCACAAGCTCGTGATCGACGTGTTCCTCTGCACGCCGGCAAGCTGCAACAACGGCGAGGTGACCCCGCAGCAGCGGGACAACGTGCGCGTCCTTCTGCAGTCCGACTCGAGGATCGCATCGTTCGAATGGATCTCGAAGGAGGACGCGGCGGCGATCATGCAAAAGCGCGCGCCGGAGATGATGAAGAACCTCCCCGCCAATCCGCTGCCCGAGTCCTTCAAGGTCAAGCCGAAGCGCGGGGAGGACGTCGTGGCGATCGCGAACAGCCTCGAGCCGTTGCCCGCGGGAGTGGAAAAGGTCAGCTTCGGCGAGAAGACGGCGAAGAGGATCCTTCGCGTTGCCCGGATCTTCGAGATCCTCTCCGTGCTGGCGATCGTGATCCTGTTGGGTGCGGCGACGATCCTGATCGGAAACACGATTCGGCTCTCGATCTTCGCCCGGCGAAGAGAGATCGAGGTGATGAAGCTCGTGGGGGCATCGAACTGGTTCGTCCGCGGCCCATTCGTCGTCGAAGGACTGCTCACGGGGGTGATCGGGGCGGTGGCGTCGATCGTCCTCCTGTTCCTGGGCAAGGAGCTCGTCCTGCCGGCGACGATCGGCAAGCTCGATGCGGGTAAGGATGTAAACGCGATCGCCTTCGAGTACATCGCGCTGATCCTGCTCGCGCTCGGGCTTCTGCTCGGGGCCGCCGGCTCGAGCTTGACCATGCGCCGCTTCCTCCGAGTCTGATCGTCGAGCTCACAAGGCGCGGCAAGCTCGTCACGGGCGAGCCCTACTTCACACCCGGGATGCCGGTCGTGATCGACCGCAAAGGCCTCGGCGAGGCCGATGTGGGCGATCTCGTCTCGGTCAGCGAGGGTCGGGGGCGAGCGCGTGTGGAGCGCGTCGTCGGCTCCGCGAAGGTGATCGAGAACGTGCTCGAGGCGCTGCTCGTCGAGGAGGGGCTGCGTCAACCGTTCGAGCCGCACGAATTGCCGGAGCCGAACTTCGAGGAGCGCGTCGATCTGCGAGACCTGTTCACGTTCACGATCGACCCGGAGACGGCGAAGGACTTCGACGATGCAATTTCCGTCCAGGCCGAGGACGACGGCCTTCGCGTCTGGGTGCACATCGCGGACGTCTCGTACTTCGTCCCCGCCGGGACGCCGCTCGACCGCGGCGCCGCTGAGCGGGCGAACTCCGTCTACGTGCCGGGGCTGGTCGCCCCGATGCTGCCGCCCGCCCTCGCCGACGACGCCTGCTCGCTGCGCCCGAACCAGGACCGGCTCACAGTCACGGTCGAGATCCCGTTCAGCGCCGAGCTCAAGGCCGGCGAGCCGTCTTTCTACCGCTCGGTCATCCGCAGCCGGGAGCGGCTCTCGTACTCGCGCGCCGAGGCCATCCTCGCCGGTCGGGAACGCGTCGAGGCAGAGCTGGCCGAGGCCCTTCGGCTCACCGACCGGATCTCGACCGAGTTGCGCCGGCGGCGCTTTGTCCGCGGCGCGCTGCGGGTCGAGAGCCCCGAGATCACCTTCGCCTTCGACGGCCGTGGCGGAGTGGAGCGCGCCTGGCTCGAATCGGAGCCCAAGGCCCACGCGCTGATCGAGGAGCTGATGATCCTGGCCAACGAAGCGGTCGCCGACTTTCTGGCCGGCCGCCGACGCGAGGCGCTCTACCGCGTCCACGAGCCTCCGGAGCCACAGGCGGTCGAGCTCCTGCTCGCCAAGCTCACCGACCTGGGAGTGCCGACGCCGCCTGCGCCCAGGCGCGAGACCATGGCGCCGGCCGATGCGGCTCGCCTCGCCGCCGCGGCGAGTGAGCGGGTCGCCGACTATGTCCGGAAAGGCGGGCATGGGGCCGAGGCGTTCCCGGCGCTCGTCCTCCGTGCGCTCAAGCAGGCGCGCTACGACCCCCGCAACCTCGGCCACTCCGGTCTCGCGAGCAAGGCCTACGCCCATTTCACCTCGCCGATCCGGCGTTACAGTGACAGTATCTGCCACCGCGCTCTCTTGCGTGAGATTGGGGCGAGCGATGAGCCACTCCCGGATGACCTGCCCGCCCTAGCCGAGCACGTCTCGGCCAGGGAGCGGGAGGCGGCGGAGGTTGAGTATCAGGCGGATGAAATCTGCCTCGCCTGGCTCCTCAACGACACGCTCTTCGAGCGCGGCTGGGACACGACCTTCGAGGGGGAGATCATTGGGATCATCGGCTCCGGCCTCTTCGTCCGCTTCGGCGAGGTGTTCGAGGGCTTCCTGCCCGCGCGCCGCCTGCGGGGGGACTTCTTCGAGGTGAACGCGCTGGGCACGGCGCTGCGCGGCAGGCGGGGCGGTCGCACCTTCCGCCTCGGTGACCCCATCGAGGTGCGCGTGGAGGAGGTACGCCGCGCGCAAGGGAAAGTCGAACTCTCGCTCGCGGGTGGAGGCGGTGCCTGAGCGCATCGCCCGCGCACGGTCACTCCAGGACGAGAGGACTGCCCGGCATGCCGGGCGTCCGCCCAGTGCATGCCTGGTCTCTGGGCCGGGAAGCAGCCTTTCACCGAGGGACGAGCTGTCGCGTTGTGGCGAAAGCGCGACAAGGACCGCCCGTACGCAAGCCACGTACTGGACTCTCCGCCGTCGCGTTAGCGCACCAGTAACGCACCATCGCCTGGACGGCTTTGTCACCTCGCCGATCGCCGACCCCCGAAACGCCCGCTTTTCGGGCTCGGCTGTCGGCTCGCTTGTCGGCGTTGTTCGCCGAACCCGCATGGCTACCAGGCTCGAGCAGTCCAGAGGCCCCACTAGCAATCCGATACTCGTCGACAGGAACGGTCCGTGCCCTGGCAAAAGTTTGGGCCTGAATCGTTCGTCCAAACATGGCAAAAAGAGCCCGTTTGCGGGCTCTTGGAAGCTTCCCTGGGTGGGACTCGAACAACAACCCTCCGGTTTACGGTCTCAGGGAGTGTGGTCAGCTTGCGGTGTACTCGACCAGGAGGTGTTTGCTGAGCGTTGCCCCGCTCGCAGCTGAGGCGATCAGGAACGCGGGCCGCCGCCCCGCAGCGAAATGCACTTGGGGCACGGGATAGAGGTAGAAGCCGTGTTCGATCGCGAGTTGCTGCTCCTTGCCATCTTGGAAGCGGAGCCGTAGTGAGGCGACGTCCGCGCCGACCTGACCCCACAAGATCTCGGTCGTTCGCCCCTGGGCGTTGAATCGGAGAGGCACAACCTCCCAAAGCGAGCGAGGCGAGGGCACATTCCGACGGCAGCCGCCACCATAGACGGCGCGCTCGAGCGTGAGCCACCAACACTGGGCGGGCGCCACACCTGATGGCGCGGTCCAGATCACGGCGCGCCCCCCTGCGCTGAGACGCTCGATTGCCTTCCGCTTCTGTGCTACTTGCGCCCCGCCCGGGGGCCGCTTGATGCCTTCAAAGGCAATCGGCTGAGGAAATCCGATGCCGAGCTCCTGCCGGCCGATTTCCGCGCCGCTCCTCCCGTAGGCGACGAGGGCCCTCGGGCCTCCCTGCGCGAGCACCTCGTCGGGGACGCGGAAGAGGAAGAAGCCGTCCCTCATCGGGACCGCCAGTGTGCGCCCGTCTTTGAACTCAAGCTTCAGCGTCTTCACGGCGCTCAGCGGGGCTCGCCCCCAGAAGAGCTGGACGCTCCATGTCGCGGCAATGGGGCCGTAGCGTTGATCAGGCCAGCGGCAAGACACCTGCCGTCGGTCGAAGCGAACTGCAGAGCGCTGCAGACCCTCGCACCAGCCACCGCCCCGCGCGGCCGAGACCCAGAGCGTGAGTTTCGGGATTTGAAACGCCTTTCGAGGCTGCTTTGCAAAGCGACGTTTTGCGAATGCGATGCGGACCGATGCCGGCACTTGGGTTGCGGGAAGCGCCACCGTATGCCGGGCTGTGCTCGGTGTGCTCGACGCCGAGGATGATCTAGCGTGGCTTTGGTGGTCACCCCTACAGCCAGCGAGCGCTACCGCCGTGAGTCCGGCTAAAGCGAGGAGGGGAAGCGTTTGCGGGCGCTTCATTCGCTTTTGAAGGGTAGTGGCTCCCGGTCACAGGCGAGGTCTTGCCTAGCGCGGTTCGTCGACGGCCCGAGCAGTCGGGCAAAAGTTGGGCAAAAGTTCGGCTACGGAGGGCGCGATCTGTTCTTGGCGACCCGTATCGGATTGGGCTGCTGGGCCGCCTGGGCTGTTCGAGCCCAGTGACCATGCCGGTTCCGCGACGCGTCCGCTAGCCCATTCCACTGGTCCGTTCTGGCCGGAATGAGCTGTTGCTTGCTCGGGTGCCACCCGCGTCGCACTTCCCGCATTCTGCGACATGCCGGCCGACGCATATTCCGCGGTGTGGGGCTTAGCGACCACCCGATGCGCCTGCACCTACCGCGAGAGAAACGCTAGCAGCGCGCTAGCGTGGCGTCCCGCGTCGAGACCCGCCCCCGGCCGTATCGGGTCCACGTTGCCGCTGCTCTTGCCGCTGCCGCGTGGGCCCCGATCCGGCTTCATTACACGGGTACAGCCTCCCCTTGCCGCATTGCCGCATTGCCGGTCAGCGGCAAGGAGAGAGCGCGAGCCGACGCTTACGACGCGCAGACGCACTGGCGGCCAAGAAGCGGTCAACCCTTCCCGGCCGCCGCGCCGCTAGGCCTTCTGCCTCAGCGCCTTGCCGGACATCACGGCCCCGACGACGAAGATCACCGTCGCGAGGTAGATCAAGCCGAGGTGACCGATGGTGTCGAACCCCCATGGATAGTGGGCTGGAAGCGCCACCGCGAGCGCGAGCACGGGCGTAGCGACCGCCCCGACCCACTCCCAGCCGTAGCCCCTGCGAACGCCGAACCAGGACAGGAAGATGACCGCAAGCCCTGCCGCGGCGATGAAGCCGGAGAGGGCGATCTGCAGGTGGCTGATGTAGTGGTACAGATCGTTGTCAAACGCTTTGATCTCGCTCTTGCCGCTCGCCACCTGGTCGGGTCCGATCCCGAGCTCGAGGAAGTCGCCGGTGAAATTGCGGATGAAGAAGATGATTCCGTAGCCGATGAACGCGAGCCCCGCGATGGTCATCAGCCAGGCGCCCCAGCGCAGCTGGCTCGACTCGGGCCGCTCGACCTCGGCCGTGGAGATGCTTGCCATTGGCTTACCTCCCGTGGTTTGCGGGGGACGCTCATCCGTCGCCCGTCACGTTCAAGCCTAGATGACCGATGGCGGCCATCGGCGCCGTCGATAGCCTCGCGCGGAGGCGCACAGCCGCCCCCTCGCCGTCATCCGCGACGGCGGTCGGCAGCCGCGCGACCGGGGCCCGGATCCTTCGCCCCCGCTCGCAGTCGTACGCGGACTGGCTCGACGAACGCGATGCCCGTCTCCCGGCCCCGCCGGATCGCCGGGTACGGCTTGTGACCGAGAGCGGCAAGACGATTGCGCGCACCGCCGAGAGCAACGCTGAGCGCATGGCCGCCGCCCTCGAACCCCGCCACGGCCCGCTGACAGTCGTCCCTGCCTAGCGGCGACGGGCCCGAAGCGAGGGTGCAACCGGCGCTGGTTGTCGCAGAAGAGCCGGAAGGCGACATCCGTCTCGAGACGAAACGTCAAACCCGCACCGACCAAGGTCTGAAGCGGCGTTTTTCACAATCGCATCATCGGGAAGCGATCTTGACGCGAGCGAGGTGAGCGCCGAGGAAGCGACGGAGCTGCTCGCTTAGGCGTTACAAAATGTGAGCGCGACGTCCGCGCCTACTCGCACGCGAACCGCCTCGTAGAGCGGAAACCCCTGACCCGCCCCGAAAACGCATCGACCGATGTAACGAGGGCCGTGTGCTCCCTACGTCGAAGGGATCTTCTCGCCCGCCGAGCCGGCTCGTAGCGGCGTCGCCTGGGAGCAGGTGTTCGAGGGCTATTGCGACGGGGCAGGAGGCGCGCGAGCGTCGCTTCAGGAAGTCCCGGTTCGCGTGCTGTAGCCCTAGCGCGGGCGAACGGCAAACCGGCCGCCGAGTCTGCTTTGAGCGGCCTGCGAATCGGCTTCGAGTCGGGGGAGAGCGGTTAAAGCACCCCGTACGGCTCGCCGGACATGTACTTGAACCCACTGTCGACGGCGAGTGTGACGACCATGGCGTCGGGTCCGAGCCGTTCGGCGATCCTGAGCGCGCCGACGACATTGGCGCCGGTCGAGATGCCGGCGAAGACTCCCTCTTCGCGGCTGAGCCGCAGCGTCATCTCCAGAGCCTCGTCGTCCCCGATCGTCTTGACCGCATCAACACGGTCGCGATCAAAGTGCGGCGGGACGATGCCGGTCCAGCCTTGCATTGCGAATGAGCCCTTCTCGCCTCCCGAGATGGCGGCGGACCCTTCCGGCTCGAGCGCGACGACTTCGATGTCCTGGTTCCGCGACTTGAGCGCCGCGGAGACGCCCATCAGGGAGCCGGCCGTACCCACGCCGTGGCAGAAGGCGCTGATACGGCCTTCCGTCTGCTCCCAGATCTCGCGACCGAGCATCTCGCGATGCCCGGGGACGACGTAGGGATTGTTGAACTGGTCGGTCGCGTAGTGGCCGGGCTCCTGCGCGAGCTCGCCCGCCCGCTCGACCATCCGCCTGATGTCTTCCGCCGTAACGCGCCCTGGCCCCTCGACCGACCCGATCACCTCGAGGTCCGCACCGAGGGCGCGCATCAACTGCATGCGCTCCTCGCTGAAGCAGTCGGAGATGACGATCTTGACCCCGTAGCCCTTCGCCCGGCAGACGAGTGCGAGAGCAGGCCCCGTGCTGCCGCCGGTGTACTCGACGACCGTCGTCTCCGAGTCGATAAGGCCGTCGCGCTCGGCGCCTTCGATCATCGAGAGACCCATCCGGTCCTTCATCGACCCGGTGGGGTTGAAGTACTCGAGCTTCAGCCAGATCTCGGCACCGCTCTCGGGCACGCAGCTCTGAAGACGGACGAGCGGCGTCTCGCCGATCGTCGCCAGGATGTCTTTCGCGGCGGCCCCGGTTCGAGAAACCATGCGTCGCGAGCCTACTCACCGGCAGCGATCGCGTAAAGATCGAGACAACCTGCAAGTGGGCCGAACTGTGCATTGGACGAACCACTTAGCCCCGCAGTGCGCGTACGAGCACGCCCTCGAGCTAGGGCTCGGCACGCCGATCGAGCGCTGAGACCACTTTCTTCGCGGGTCACGCCAAAGTTGGGGCGAAAATGAGGGAGCTGTCGCAGGTCCGCCAGAGGACGACATCGCGCGCGGATCGAAACCGGGCCGGGTGTTTCTACAACCCGCGCTTAGCGACGGAAAGGGCGGTACGAGCGTGACTCAGCGATATGTCAATCGACGAACAGGAAAAATGCCTTGACATCATTGGATCGTGATGCCAGACGGACGCACTCCGAAGAGTGAAAATCATTACAGGCTATGCCGATGAACAGCGCACTTAGAGAATCCCTCGAAGACGACATCCTGAGTCTTCTAATCAGCGGTGCGTGCCCGGTGCTACCCCGGGATGTCGCCGAACGAGGCGACGCTAGCTGCGCCCGCCGGTGCCCCTAATACGTGGCCTCGTCCGCGACCTCGACGACGGTCGGCTGTGTCTTCACATCCACGTTGTCCAGTGCTCCCGAGCCGAGCAAGCGCTCCCGGAAAGACTTTGCCTCATCTACCGAAGCGAACTCGACCCGTACGAAGATATCGCTCGGGTTGTCGACGCTGCGGGAGATTGTGTGGCCCTTGGCAGCTTCTTTGCGACCCGCCGGATCTGAGTCGAACATCTGCTTCCAGGCATCGTAGTCCCCAACGTCGAAGTGTCCCAGCAAGAACGCCACCGTCACGCACCTCCTGTCGATTGCTCGCGCCGCGAGGGCTGATCCTAACGCGTCCTTCGACCGGGTCAGCCGCGCACAGACTCGTGCCGCTCTCGCCACCGCCGGTTCGAACACCGCCGCGAGCAGCAGCGGCGCCGGGCCCGTGGGGTGCGCAAACTCGGCCGCGTACCGAAGCCGGTCGATTTGCAGGAAGATCGAATAAGTGCACCCCACGGCAGATGACGCACTTCCAACAAAGGGCGACACGGCTGCCTCTCGCCGTTCGTCTTGGGGCGCGAGCGTCTCGGGCCTAGCCGTGCTCAATTAGGGTGGTCTCGATGGAGCGCCAGCTGACGGTGGAGTTCGGCCCCTCGCGCTCGAAACGGTTCGGCAAGGCGCTGGCCGAGGCTGAAAACGGGCCCAGCGAGTGCAGCGAGCTAGAGCCAGGCCGCTACCGGGCGAGTTTCGTGCTTGGCAGCGACGCCGCCGCCTACACGGCCCTCGCCCGTCTGCTGGAACGGGTTCGCCACTGGCGGGCATCCGAGGTCTGCGAAGGGGACGAGCCGGCCTCCGCCTACCACGCGAAGGAGATGGCCTGGTGTGCTTCCTCGCAGCTGAAGTCGTTCGGAGAGTGCCGCTTCCGCTTCTCGTACGGAATCTTTCCCCGCTGTTCCAAGATGGCTGCCTTCGATGTGGCGGAGTCCGCCACGTCCGCCACATCCGCCACATCGAGGCGCAAACCCGCACCGAATGCGGGGTCGAGGCGATCTGGAGTTCGACAATCGCCTCCGCCACATGGCGCCGCACGCCGTCACATGGCAGAGGCTGCGGCGCGGATTCCGCCCGGCGGGCGCATGAAGGCAGAGGTCGTCACGGAGAACGAGGACGGCACAAAGGTCGAGAAGTGGTCGGGGCCGGGCGCGTATGAGGCCGCTCTCGCGCTCGTCGGAGAGGATTGGGACGTATTGGCCGTCCCGGCGGAGGTCGCCGGCGCCGAGAGGCGGCTCCCGCCGTCTAGTGGGCGTTGGTTGCGCCCCTGCTCGGAGGAGCAGGCGGCGCGGGCGCTCGAAGGCGGATCGCGGCGACGTGGGGCATCGAAAGGCCCGGCGGCGATTCTCCAAGACAGGACGCCGGGAATCGCACATGATGAGCGTCATGAGCGACGACACCGTACGCCGTCTCAGCGTCGACAAAGCCCGCGCGAGCCTCCGCGACGAGAGGGCGTTCCACACCGAGATGATGGCGTCCGAGGGCTCGACATCTATGTCGAGTTCGGGTTCGCGGAGTGTGCGCTCAAACGCATCGACGCGCTCGAAAAAATGATCCGCACCGCTCGACTGAGAAGCTCGAGCGCCTTGAGCAGTCTTCAGCGAGCTTGACGCGGCCTCACTAGCCGCTCGGTCTGCCGAGTGGGTGCTCCTAGCGCGGGAGCGGGAAGACGACGGCGGTCACGCCCGGAAGCAGCCCACTGCCTCCGCTCTCGCCGGCGAGGTCGGCGAGCGCGAGCTCCACCCCCTCCAACTGCCGCTCCCAGTCCGGGTTTCCCGCCTCGTCGGTCGCTTCGAGCAGTGCCCGGATCCTCGGGTCGCCGTCGCCGGCCGCGCGGGTCTGCTCCACGACCTGGCGGATCTCGGGCTTGGTCATCAGCCGCTCACCGGTGCGCGTACCGATTCCGACCGCCCCTGCAGCCTCGTGCTGGGTGGCGCCGAGCCCGACCAGCTCGGCAAAACGGTGCGCGACCTGCTTGTCCACTGGTTTCTGGGCCACGGGTGGGATTTTAGCTCCGCCCCTCCGAAGTCATCAAAACGACGGAGCTTCGAGTCGGCAGCACCCTCTGCCATCTGACGGCCCTGCGGCGGCATGTGGCGGAGGCGATTGTCCAACTGCAGATCGCCTCGACCCCGCATCCGGTGCGGGTTTGCGCCCCGATGTGGCGGATGTGGCGGACGTGGCGGACTCCGCCACATCGAAGGCGGCCATGC
>Ga0307278_10001560_pt1 | contig 11360 bp, 7 predicted proteins | sample ER_DNA_117_FD_194482 | JGI IMG/M metagenome (GOLD analysis project Ga0307278, IMG submission 194482) | Bulk soil microbial communities from the East River watershed near Crested Butte, Colorado, United States - ER_DNA_117 | ecosystem: Environmental > Terrestrial > Soil > Floodplain | place: USA...
CGGCTGACCCGGCAGTTCCCTGGTGTGCCGCTGGTGTCGGCGGCGACCGGGGAGGGCATCGACGTCCTGCTGGCCGAGATCGCTGCGCGCCTGCCCCACCCCGAGGTGCTGCTCACTGTGCTGCTCCCGTTCGAGCGCGGCGACCTGGTCGATCGCGCCTATCGGGAATGCGAGGTCCTGGCGGTCGAGCACCTGCCAGAAGGCACCTGGCTGGCCCTGCGGGCCCCGCCCGCGCTGGCCGCGGCGCTCGAGCCCTACGTGGCCCTCGACCACGGCGAGGCGGCGCACGCCGCGCCGGACGCCCCCACCTCGGGGGAGCGGCGCTGAGCCACGTCCCAACGCCTTCGAGCGCCGGCTCCGGTGGCGAAGGGGACCGGAAGGGGGACCGTCTGGACACGCTCGAGCAGCTCCCGAGGATGCGCGAGGCCCGAGACGGCGACGCGGATGGGCTCATCAGCCTCATCAGCGCGTGCTACGCGGAGTACCCGGGCTGCGTCCTGGACGTCGACGGCGAGGAGCCATGGCTGCGGGCTCCCGCCACCGCCACCGCGGCCCGCCGTGGACGCCTCTGGGTCGCCGAGTCCAGCGGCCCCGCGACCGTCGGCTCCGCAGGGTCGGGTGGCGCCCTGGCCGTCGGGTCGGCGGGGTCCGATGGGGCCCCGGCCGTGAGGGCGACGGGATCAAGTGGTGCTGTGATCGTGGGGTCGGCCGGGTCGGATGGCGTCGCGACTGTGAGAGCAACGGGGCCGGGTGCTGTGATCGTCGGGTCGGCGGGCCTGCGTCCCGCGCGGCAGGGCACGGTCGTCTTGCACGCCCTCTACGTGGCGCGCGGGGCACGTCGGCGGGGGCTTGGTGCCCAGCTCGTCGGGCTGGTCGAAGCCGAGGCCAGGAGCCGTGGGTCACTTCGGGTCGAGCTGTGGTCGGATACCCGCTTCGCCGACGCCCACCGGCTCTACCAGCGGCTCGGCTACCTCCGAACGCCAAGTGTGCGAGAACTCCACGACGCCAGCCGCTCGCTGGAGTACCAGTTCGTCAAGCAGCTGTCTCCAGCCTGAGCAGCACTCCACATCTGGACGCGTAGCCAGGGTCCACGGCCACAGGTCCACGGCCACAGGTCCAGTCCGCGGCCACAGGTCCGCGGCTGTTCGGCTTCGCGAGCCCGAAGGTCTTGACCCGTGCGGCCGAGCCGGGTGTGCGTGGACCCGCCGTTGTGCTACAGGCGCCGGAGGACAGCGACCACCTTGCCGAGGATGGTGGCCTGGTCGCCGTCGATCGGCTCGTAGGCCGGGTTGGAGGGCAGCAGGCGGATCCGGCCGCCCTTGCGCGACAGGCGCTTGACGGTTGCCTCCTCGTCCAGCATTGCGGCCACCATCTCGTGCTCGTCGGCGTCGCGCTGGCTGCGGACGACGACATAGTCGCCGTCGAACACGCCGTCCTCGGTCATCGAGTCGCCTCGGACCCTCAGCATGAACAGCTCGCCCTGCCCGACCAGCTCGCGAGGGAGCGGCATCACTTCCTCCACCTGCTCATCGGCCAGGATTGGCGCACCGGCCGCGATCTGACCGAGCAAGGGGACGTAGGTGGGCAGCGGCTTGGGCACGGCCACCGGCGGGCCGTCCATATGGACCTCGATCGCACGCGGCTTGGTCGGGTCGCGCCGGATGAACCCCTTGCGCTGCAACGCCTCGAGCTGCGAATGCACGCTGGAAGTGGAGGTCAGCCCGACGGCCTCGCCGATCTCGCGGATGGAAGGGGGATAGCCGCGGTCGGTGACCGCGTCGCGGATCACGTCGAGGATCTTCCGCTGTCTGCTGGTGAGCTCGTCGGACATCGCCCTTCCCCCGAGGTGGTCGGATTCCCTGGCCGGCAGGCGACGTGCTGTTGCTTCCTGCACTGGCACGGACTCTAGCAGCGCAGATGAGCGGAAGCAAACATCTGTTCGAGTCTGGGGACGAACGTCGTTGACATCGAACACGTGTTTGGGTAAGGATGAGGACCGAACAAGTGTTCCCTACCTGACGGAACCCGCCATGCAGATGCAGCCAGCGACCTCCGGCCGTGCGGCCGGGACGGCGGCCGGCCAGCCCGGCATCCGGGCCCGGCTGCCGGCTCACCAGCCGCCCCCGCGCGTGCGGGTGCGGGTACGGCGGGCCCGGGCGCTCGCCCTCCTCGCCGTCGTGGCCTTCCTCCTGCTCATGGCGCCCGGCCTGGCCAGGGGTGACGGTCCGGAGCGGCCTGTGGCTCGGGTGACCTACACGGTCCAGGCCGGCGACACGCTCTGGGGGATCGCCCGCCGGGCCGCTCCCGAGCGTGACCCGCGCGAGGTGGTGGACCAGCTCCTCCGCGACAACCGCCTGCGCGGCCAGCTCCAGCCCGGCCAGCAGCTCTCGCTTCCGGTGCCGAGCCGCTAGACGGGACGGTGTCGCGGCGTGCGCCTCGCTGGCCCGTGCGGTGAGACGCGACGCCTACCTGCCTCCGTCGAGCGGAGCCGGTCACGCCCAGCGAGGCGGCCCGGTCCAAGGGCCCACACCCCGCCCGGAGTCGCAGGGTGAGAGGGGCCGCCCACCGGCGCCGCGCCGTTTGGGAGGTAGGCGCGCGCCGGCGGGTCTTCCCCGTTCGCCGTCTGGGGCGCGTCGTGGCCTGCCGACCGGCAGGACGAGATTTGGAGATTCTTCCTCCTCGCCCGGGCCGCGTCCCAACAGGTGGCTGTAGCCGGTGTCCCCGGTCGGGCGTCGTCCGGGGAGCGGAAGTACCACTTGGCCATCCACGCCCCGCCGACGAACAGCGCGAGGAACAGCGCGACGAACACGGTCGACGCTAGCCGGCCGCCGGGGTCCGGTCGCCGAGCAGGCGCTGCAACAGCCGGGGCTCACCCGGCCACGCCTCGACCAGGACCTCGCGGGGCACCTGCCGGGCCGCATACCGCAGGGCGAGCGCGACCACCACCACGTCGTCCAGCGGACCGATCACCGGCAGGAACTCCGGCAGCAGGTCGATCGGGGACAGCAGCCACAGCCCCGCCAACGCGACCGCGACCTTGGCCCGGCGCGGCACCCTCGGATCGCGGCGCAGCCTCCGCACGGTGGTCACGCAGTCGGGCACGAAGCTGGCCAAGTCGCGGAGCAGCCCGGGTGGCAGCCGGCGGGCGAGCAGCACCAGCACCGCCCAGCTGCCCACCATCAGCGCGACCGCCAGCAGCCCCGCCCGCAACCAGCCGTTCATGCCTGCCTCCTCGATGGTTCGTGGACCGCCTGGTAGACCCGCTCGGCGTAGTCCTCCAAGGCCTCGATGCACGCCTTGAGTCGCAGTTCGGCGGCCACCGCGGCGGGCAGCGCGAACACGTCGCGGGTCTTGAGGTCGCGCCACCAGCGGCGCAGCCGCTCCAGGCTCTGCTCTTCCTCTTCCAGCTCGGCCAGGGTCAGCTTGCCGATGCGGATCTCCTTGGCGATCTCGGCTTCGAACCGGTCGCATTCGGTGGTGAACTCGGTCCACTCGGCCTCCCGCGCCTGGGTGAACAGCGCGGCCAGCCGGGCGGCGGTGGCCTCGTCGTGGGCGGCGGCGTCCAGCACCAGCACCTCCCCGTCACCGCGCCCGGCCAGCTCGATCGCCCGCTGGATGCGCTCGGTGAACGCGGCCACGGCTGGGACCGCCCAGGCGCCCGGGCCGATCGAGAGCGCCCCGAGCCGGCGCAGTTCCCGCCAGACCGCGACCCGGTGGCGGGACGGTTCGGTCGGTAGGTGGACCAGCAGCAGCACCCAGCGCATCGCACCTCCGGCGTTACAGGAGCCCCCTGCGTTACTAGGAGAGTGTAGCAACCGTTACTACCCGCAGCTAGAGGGGTCTTGGGTTGAGCTGACTGTCATGACCGACAGGCAGGGCGTGACGCAGGAACGAATCGGCCAGGTGCGGCTTGGCGGGAGGCGCCGAGCTGGCGGGCGACCTCGGCGCAGGCCGACACCCAGCTCTCCTTCAGGAGGTTGCGGCGCGCCTGCGCGGCTTGGGTGGGGTGGTCTTGCGCAGCGACCGCAGGCTGGCCAGCTCCCGCTGGAAGTCGGCCGGGTCCTGGAAGTCCTTGTAGACGCTGGCGAAGCGCATGTAAGCAACGGCGTCGAGCTCGCGCAGCGCGTTCAGCAGCTCGATGCCGACCTCCTGGCTTTCGACCTCGCGCTGGCCGCGGGCGCGCAGCGTCTCCTCGATGTCACTGGTCATCCGTAGGATCTGGGCATTGGTGATCGGACGGTTCTTGCAGGCCTTCTCGAGCCCGGAGATCAACTTGGCCAGATCGAACTGCTCCTTCGACCCGTCCCGCTTGAGGACGAGCAGGGGGGTCTCCTCGATCCGTTCGAAGGTCGTGAAGCGCCGCCCGCACCCGGCGCAGGCCCGCCGGCGACGGATCGTCCCCCCGTCCTCGGACGGGCGGGAGTCGATCACGCGGTCGTCGTCGGTACCGCAAAAGGGGCAGCGCACCGGTCTCCTTCCCCGGCCGACAGGAATCGGCCACCACAAGATATAGTGGTATAATCGCTTCCGGAGTGCAAGTTATCCACAACATGTTGTGTATGAAGCGCTTGACCAACGCGCCCGGTCCGTTGCTTAATCACAGCGCTGTAGTTCTGTCCGTAGCCGTCCCACTCGGTCCGCGGAGCCGGTCCGCCGCCTGCGCACCACTTCTCCGGGACGTGAAGAGGTGCCATCCCCTGCCGGGGATTGGCTAGGAGGTCATCGTGGCCAAGACCCGGGACGCCCTGTCGGTCGAGCAGGGCCCGGCCCGCAAGGGCCTGCAGGTGCGCCGCTTCTTCTCCCGCAGCGGAACCCACCCGTACGACGAGCTGACCTGGGACCGCCGGGACGCCGTGATCACCAACTGGCGCGACGGCACGACCGCCTTCGAGCAGCGCGGGCTCGAGTTCCCGAGCACCTGGTCGCAGAACGCGACCAACATCGTGGCCCAGAAGTACTTCAGGGGGCCGCTCGGCACGCCGCAGCGCGAGAGCTCGGTCCGCCAGATGGTCGACCGGGTGGCCGGCACGATCACCCGGTGGGGGGTCAAGGACGGCTACTTCGCCAGCGACGCCGACGCCGAGGCGTTCCAGTCCGAGCTGACCCACATCCTGGTCAACCAGAAGGCGGCCTTCAACTCGCCGGTCTGGTTCAACGTCGGGGTCGAGCCCGAGCCGCAGTGCTCTGCCTGCCAGCCCTACGACGCGCTGGTCAGCACGCCGACCGGCATGGTGCTGATTGGTGAGCTGGTCGAGCGCAATGCTATCGGCACCGTCGTCTACGATGCGCACGGCGAGACCCGGGTGCGGGCGGTCAAGGCCAACGGCGACAAGCGCGTCTACCGGGTGCTGCTGCGCAACGGTTCGTTCCTCGAGGCGACCGCCGACCACTTGGTGTACGCCGTGCCCGAGCGGCGGACCCACGGCGCGTGGCTGCGCATCGACCAGCTCCAGCCCGGCATGCGGCTGCACCTCTACCCGCATCGCGCCTCCAAGGACGACGCCGTCGGCCGGCTGGCGGCCTCGCTCGAGCGGCGCTCCGAGGAGGGCGGTGGCACGGCGACGCTCGTCCGGAGCGAGCCAACCACCGGGGAGGCCTCGGAGGCCGCGCTGGCCGGATGGCTTCAGGCGGACGGGTTTGTCGGCCAGTACCCGACCGGAACCAACACCTCGCTCACGATCGAGTTCCAGACGGCGACCGAGGAGGAACACGACTGGGTGCAGCGGCACCTGCAGGTCGTCTTCCCAGGGATCCACCAGCACGTCCGGGCGTTCGAGACCCGCGACGCCACGCTCGTCGGCCGGAGCATCCGGCTCTACGGGGAGGTGCTCCGGCCCTTCGTCGAGTCCTGGGGTCTGCTCGCCCGCCGGCACGAGCTCCGGGTGCCCATGCGGCTCTGGAGCGCCCCCAACGAGGCCGTCGCCGCCTACCTGCGCAGCGTCTTCCAGGCCGACGGGTATGTCACCGTGCAGGGCGGCAGTGGGCATGTCGCCGTTGCCGTGATCAGCGAGCGGTGGATGGAGGACCTCCAGGTCCTGCTGCTCCGCCTCGGCATCTACTCCCGGCGGCTCCGCAAGGCGGACGCCCGGCCCGACCGCTCGGACCTGTTCGAGGTGAGCATCAGCATGCGCTCCGAGCGTGCGACCTTCCGGTCGAAGGTTGGGTTCCTCTCCGCCAAGAAAGTCGCCACCCTGGACGCGTCGCTCGGCCTGGATGGCAAGGTCTGCCCGTCGCTGCGCGAGGAGGAGATCCTCGCCATCCAGGACCGGGGCATGCAGCCCGTGTTCGACATCCAGACCGACAGTGGCGAATACCTCTCGAACAACATTCGGGTCCACAACTGCTTCATCCTCTCCGTCGACGACACCATGCCCTCGATCCTCAACTGGTACGTCGAGGAGGGCATGATCTTCAAGGGCGGGTCCGGGTCGGGTGTCAACCTGTCCACGATCCGCTCGTCCCGCGAGCCGCTCGGCAACGGGGGAGAGGCGTCGGGGCCGGTGTCGTTCATGCGGGGCGCCGACGCTTCGGCTGGGACGATCAAGTGCCTCCACCGCGACACCGAGGTCGTCACCGACGCCGGAGTCGTGCGCGTCGCCGATGTGCTGCCCGGCTCGCGCGTGCTCACCCGCCACGGGTTCAAGCGGGTGGAGGAGGTACATGACAACGGCACGCGGTCGCTCGTGCGGGTGCGGACCGCGCTCGGTGACGAGATCCTCTGCACTCCCGAGCACCGGTTCCGTGTGCGCGGCGCCGACGGGGAGGTTTGGCGTCGGGCGCAGGATCTCAGGGCCGATGACTACGTGATGATCGACCTCGGGGCGACGCAGCACGGGTCGTTGCAGGCGCTCACCCCGGTGGGGCCGGGTCACCACAACGAGATCAGCCACGAGCTGCCGAACGTCCTCGACGAAGCGTTCGCGCTCTGGCTCGGCTGGGTGTACGGCGACGGGTCGATCACCACCCGACCGGCCACCAAGTTCATCGCGATGCAGCTTGGCGACGGAGACCCCGAGCTCGTCGCCCGCTACACGGCCCTGACGAGGACGATCTTCGGGGAGCAGGCGCACTTCTTCATCGACCGACACCTCGACAAGGCCGATGCGTCGGCGTCGGTCCGGTTCTGCTCCTCCCAGGTGATCCGGTTTCTCGAGGTCAACGGACTCCGGAAGGGCAAGGCCGCGGAGCTTCGCGTCCCGAGCCTGGTCAAGTCCTCCCCTCCTGCGGTGCGTGCAGCGTTCCTGGCCGGCGTCTTCGAGGCGGATGGCCATGTCGGCAACGGCTACCCGATCGTCTCGACGGTCAGCGCGGAGTTCGCTAGAGATCTTCACCGCCTCCTGCTGTCGATCGGGATCCCGTCCCAGGTGGGTGTCATCAACGACCGGGTGGCGGCGTACGGTCGCAACCCGGTGCATACCGTGCGGGTCGCTGGAGGCCTGGGGGTCCGCCGCTTCGCAAAGCTCGTCGGCTTCCTCTCCGAGCGCAAGTCGCGACTCCTCGAGGCCGCCGTGGCGCGGAAGGCTCGCAGCCCATACGAGCTCGCCTGGATCCTGCCCCACGTCGGCGACGAGTTGGATGTGCTGTGGCAGCGGTCGACGGGCGCTCTCAGGCGCGCGCTTGCGCCCTACGCCCGGTACGCCAGTCGCCGGAGCATGAGCCTCCTCCGAGCCCGCGCCCTGCTGAATGCCTTCCCCCAGGAGCTCTCGTCGTCCTCCCTGGTCCGGTTCGCGTTGGGCGACGAGATGTACGCGCCTGTGACCGTCGAGCCTGCCGCAGAGGGGCCGACGTTCGACCTCACCGTCGAGGACGTGCACGAGTACCTCGTCCATAACGTCGTGACGCACAACTCGGGCGGAAAGACCCGTCGGGCGGCCAAAATGGTCATCTTGAACGTCGACCATCCCGACGTGCGTGACTTCATCTGGTGCAAGGCGCGCGAGGAGCACAAGGCCCGGGCGCTGCGCGACGCCGGCTTCGACATGGACCTCGACGGCCGCGACTCGATCAGCATCCAGTACCAGAACGCCAACAACTCGGTCCGGGTCACCGACGACTTCATGCGCGCCTATGAGGCCGACGCCTCGTTCGACCTGCGCGCCGTGCTCGACGGGCGCACCGTCGAGACCGTCCGGGCCCGCGACCTCATGCGCGACATCGCCCAGGCCGCCTGGGAGTGCGCCGACCCGGGCATGCAGTACGACACCACGATCAACGTCTGGCACACGACGCCTGAGTCGGGCCGAATCAATGCATCTAACCCCTGCTTCACGGGCGAGACGCTCGTGCACACCGACAAGGGGCTGATCCGCTTCGACGAGCTGGCCCGTCGGGCTGTCGAGGGTGAGACCTTCGGGATCTACACCCACGACGCCACCAACCCAGACGCCCCTGCCGAGACAGTGACGCTCAGCTCGCACGACGCCGTCATGATTACTGGGACCAACCCGGTGGTGCGTCTGCACTTCTCGAACGGCGCCGAGGTCCGCTGCACGCCCAACCACCGCTTTTGGACGGCCAATCGCGGCTGGGTCGCCGCCCAGGACCTTGAGGCGACCGACCGGGTCCGGCTGCTCGACCAGGAGACGCCCGCCACGTCGGCCGAGCGGCGGTTGCCCGTCCCGACCGATGTCGCCGCCTACGCTTCCAAGGGCGACCACGCCTCTCCGATGTCGCTGCCCGAGAAGTGGGAGCCCGACTTCGCCCACCTGCTCGGCTGGCTTGTTGGCGATGGCGCCTTCAGCGGCGACGTGATTTCGGCAATCTACGGCTCGGCCGAGGACCGCGAGGCCATTCTGCCGAGGCATCAGCGCGTGTTCGCAGAGCTGAATTGCGGTCGCGCTCCCAAGGCCAGCGTACAGGCCAACGGTACCGTGCAGCTCCGCCTGTCGCGCCGGGCGCTCACCCTCTTCTTCGAGGCGCTCGGCCTGAAGCGGGTGAAGGCGGCCGAGAAGGACGTACCCTGGTCGATCCTCCAGGCACCGGAGGAGGCTATTACTGCCTTCCTCCGCGGGCTGTTCGACGCCGACGGGACTGTGGTGAACGGGAAGACGACGCGATACGTGGGCCTCGGCAGCCGGTCGATCGGCCTCCTGCGTTCAGTTCAGGCGCTGCTGTCGTCACTTGGAATCACGAGCCGTGTCTACGCCAACGACCCGGGTAGCAAGGGCAAGTTCACCTACACGACCCGAGCTGGTGCCGAGCGTGCATATGACTCGTCTCCGGGCTATGACCTCCGCATCGGCGGGCACGGCATCGACCGCTTCGTCGCTCTAGTTGGGTTCGACCTGCCGAGCAAGGCAGCTCGGCTGAAGCAGCTCGCCGTTGCCGAGAAGTGTCACGCAAAGGGAACGACTACGCTGATTAGCCGTGAGGACGACGGGGTTGCGGTCACTTACAATCTTGCGGAGCCGCGAAACCATTCGTATATTGTTCAAGGGTTTATTGTCGCCAACTGTTCGGAGTACATGCACCTGGACAATTCGGCTTGCAATTTGGCGAGCCTTAATTTGATGAAGTTCCTCCGGGACGACGACGTGTTCGACGTGGACGCCTACCGGCACGCGATCGACATCGTCTTTCTCGCGCAGGAGATCATCGTCGGCAACTCCTCCTACCCGACCGAGCGGATCGCGAAGAACGCGGTCGACTACCGCCAGCTCGGCATCGGGTACGCGAACCTGGGAGCGCTGCTGATGACCCAGGGCCTGCCCTACGACTCCGACGCGGGCCGGGCCTGGACAGGCGCGATCACCGCGTTGCTGACCGGGCAGAGCTACCGCACCAGCGCCCGGGTCGCGCAGGTGGTGGGGCCGTTCGCCGGCTACGCCAAGAACCGTGAGCCGATGCTGGGCGTAATCGCCAAGCACCGCCGGGCGGTCGACGACATCGACGCGGACCTGGTGCAGCCGGACCTGCTCGAGGCCGCCCGCCAGTCCTGGGACGACGCGCTGCAGTTCGGCGAGGAATTCGGGTTCAGAAATGCGCAGGCGAGTGTACTCGCCCCGACTGGCACTATTTCCTTTCTCATGGACTGTGACACGACCGGGATCGAGCCGGACCTGGCGCTGGTGAAGACCAAGAAGCTGGTGGGTGGCGGCTCGATGTCGATCGTCAACCAGACGGTGCCGCGGGCGCTGCGCAAACTGGGCTATGCCGAGGAGCACGTCCAGGCCGTCGTGGAGTACATCGCCGAGCATAACTCCGTGAAAGGGGCGCCCGCCCTGCGCGAGGAGCATTACCCGGTCTTCGACTGCGCCATGGGCGACTCGCCCATCCACTACATGGGCCACATCCGCATGATGGCGGCCGCCCAGCCGCTGATCAGCGGCGCGATCTCAAAGACCGCTAATCTTCCCGAATCGGCCACGGTCGAAGACGTGGAGCAGGTCTACGTCGAGGGGTGGAAGCTTGGGCTCAAGGCGCTCGCCATCTACCGGGACAACTGCAAGGTGGGGCAGCCGCTGTCGGCCGACAGGAAGGTGACCACCGACACCGGCGCTGTGATCGAGGTCGACCACGCGCCCGTCCGGCGGCGCCTACCCAAGTCGCGCCCGTCCAAGACGACCTCGTTCCGGGTCGGGGACATCGAGGGCTACCTGACCGCCGGGTGCTACCCGGACGATGGCCTCGGCGAGATCTTCGTCAAGGTGTCCAAGCAGGGCTCGACCCTGTCGGGGGTCATGGACGCCTTCGCGATCGCGGTGAGCGTCGGCCTGCAGTACGGGGTGCCGCTCGAGGCCTTGGTGGCGAAGTTCACCAACATGATCTTCGAGCCCAACGGCATGACCGACGACCCCGACGTCCGCATCGCCCAGAGCCTGGTCGACTACCTGGCCCGCCGCCTGGCCATCGACTACCTGGACACCGAGACCCGGCACGCGCTCGGCATCCGGACCACGGCGGAGCGCACCGCCGCCCTGAACGGCACAGACGCGACCACACCAACCGCGCCACCCGCCCCGGCCCAGGCACCCGCGCAGGGCGTGGCCGAGGCGCGCGCGGCGCAGCCACCGGCGCCCAAGCCGCCAGGGCCCACATCGGCTGCCCCGGCTGTGGCGAGCGGGCTCGCGTTCACCCCGGGGACGGCAGCGGTCGACGCGCCGTTCTGCTCGACCTGCGGGGTGCGGATGCGGCCGGCCGGCTCCTGCTTCGTCTGCGAGTCCTGCGGGACGACCAGCGGCTGCAGCTAAACGAGCGGAATTACATCTGCTGCAACAATTCGTCTGACGTGAGGAAGCGTGAAGGAGCAGGTGGAGAGGGGTCGCCGGCAGCCTGCTGGCGCCCCTCTCGGCATCTCTGAGCTGATGAGCGCAGGGGTTGGCTGCATCAAACGCAGCTGAGAGCCTGAATCCACCGAACTG
>Ga0307278_10001561_pt1 | contig 11358 bp, 8 predicted proteins | sample ER_DNA_117_FD_194482 | JGI IMG/M metagenome (GOLD analysis project Ga0307278, IMG submission 194482) | Bulk soil microbial communities from the East River watershed near Crested Butte, Colorado, United States - ER_DNA_117 | ecosystem: Environmental > Terrestrial > Soil > Floodplain | place: USA...
TGCGAGCGAGCCATCGCCGTCAACCGCGGCTCATCACCAGCTCTCAGCATCAGCGGTGCGGCAACGGACACGTCTCATTGTCTCAACATCACACCGTAAAGTCATTTATGACACGCAACACTAGCGTGCTCGCGGCGACCGCGAGCGTCAGCCAGTCGGTGTCGGTCGCCACGCCCAGGAAACCGCGCACTTCCTCGACGATCGTGCCGCCCTCGTAGGAGGTCCCGGTCAGCTTGCCGAGCTGGCCGACGACCATCAGTACGGCACCGCCGGCCAGGTAGCCGACGAGCAGCGGGGTGGACAAGAGTTCGGCGATGATACCGGCGCGCAGCAGCCGAGCAAGCAGCGACCACCCCGCAACGATGAGCGCGAGGGTGGCGCTCAAGGCGACGGCGCGGTCAGGGTTCTGCGCGGCCAGCGGGGCGATCGCCACGCCGGTCATCAAGGCGATCGTGGACTCGGGGCCGGAGGACAGGATGCGCGAGCTGCCTAGCACGACATAGGCGACGATCGCCGCAAGCGCCGTCCATAGGCTCGCCACCGGAGGCACGTTGACGATCGCCGAATAGGCCATCACCTGCGGGATGAGGTATGCCGCCACGGCCACCCCCGCAATGCCGTCCACGCGGAGCCACCGCCACGAGTACCTCTTGGCGAGGTAGTTCAGGCCGGGTGTGAGACTGCGCAGCACCGAGAGGACTCGGTGCTCGGGCTTCTTGTCGAGCTTGTAGTCCAGGGCAGGGCGAGGGCGCAGGGGCGCTGGGATGGGGACGTGCTCGTCGGCTCCCGGCTTCCTGGCAGGCCGCTTGTTCGCCACCGCGCGTCCTTGAGTGTCACCAAAGCAACTGGTGTCCCCAGCCTTCACCTGGTCTGAACCAAGCGTTCAACTCGGGACTCTACCAATCTGTTCGGTCGCCGGCTCCCGGGCCGGGGGCTGATGCGGCCCGCGCTAGCTGTGCTCGTCAAGGGTGACCGCGAGGCAGGTCGAACAGACACTGCTCGACCGACTCATCAGCTGAGCTCGTCGACACCTTGCTCAGCCGCAGCGCCGTCACCGGCTACGAGCACCGTCTCCACGCCACTAGACCCCACATCCCTTCTCGCACGTGGCCGGCTGCGCGTACCCATGCCACGCGACTGGCCGAGACCAGGCGGCATCGCCCGCAGGCCAGTGCACCGCGCCACCGACGTGCGGGCAGTCGAGTACGAGCCGGCTGGTCCGTGGGCAGGGTCCAGCGCCAACGACGGAGGTCGGCAGTGTGGTGCTTGCCTCGGCCAGGCCTTCCTTCGTCGGTCCGGATCGAAGTCACGCTGGAGCTACACGAGCTGAACGGCCAGCGGGCGCGATCCTCCGCGATCGGGACAACAAAGTCGTCGGCACGTTGACGATAGAAGTGCTCGGCGGGCAGATCCAGACGATCCGATCGGTGATCAAACCCAACAAGCTCAAGCACGTAGATCCGGTGGCGGACGCCTGGGCGGTCGTCCGAGAACTCAGCGGGCTCGCCGGCCCACGGATTGACCGGAAGAGCCGACTGCGCTCCAGACATGTAAAGCAGTTTCAACGGCAACTGGGCGGGACGGGAGTTGATTAGGCGCGAGTACAGCCTGGTTAGACGGCCTCAGCCGTCCCCGGCATGGCACTGTCCAAGCGCGGAAGGGATCGCCGCCAACATGCCGCGGGCACGTGGCGCGCGCCATCAACCAGCTCTTCGGTGGCGACGGCAAGCGATAGGCCGACACAGTCTGGCCGACAGATCAACCGATCCAGCGCCAAACGCCCGCAAAAGCGCCGCTGACCAGGGGTATTGCTGGTGGGCGATACTGGATTTGAACCAGTGACCTCTTCCATGTCAGCCAAGGGCGCCGCGCCTCAGAAGACCCTTCTGAGCGTGAGTCGAGTGCGCTGGCGTACGGGTTGGTACTCCGTTGCGCGGGGTCATTGGCAAGCAGGTAGGTAGGCATGTCCGGGCCGCTCGTCAGGCCCACATAGCTCACTGCACAGAAGATCAGCGTCTGCTGATGGTGGTCGCATCTGCTCCCTGGTCCCACTTTGGTTCGGTGCCGCTCAACGGAATCTCCAACGCGATGGTGCGGGAGTGAGTGTCAACCCTTCTGAGTTCGGGGCTGTCCGCAGCTACTACCCGCAAGGCCGTTTCGCTTTGCGGCAATGTTTGGCTGCTGCAATTGCGGACGAGCGGATCCAGATCAATCCTGCGCCCGCGGTTCCCCTTCCGACTGAGCGGCAGAAGCCGCCGCGCTACCTATCGCGAAGCGAGGTTGAGCGTCTAGTCGGCCAGATGCCCCGTCAGTACCGCGCCCTCGTCCTGGTCGGCGCGTACGCCGGACTTCGCTGGGGAGAAGCTGCACGGTTTACGCAGGCGCGACATCGATCCGCTACGCTCGCGCATCCGTCTGACGTCCACGGCTGTCCAGTTGCGAGGACGGGTGACCTTGGACAACGAGCCCAAGACGACGCGCTCGAAACGTTCCGTCCCGGTCGCTCGCTCCGTCATGCGGCGGCTTGAGCAGTACCTCTTGGAGTTTGTTGACCAGACTGCAGATGCCCTTGTGTTCACCGCTCCGGCGGGTGGCCCACTTTTCCGCTCGTGGGGACGCGCTGTCTTGCGGCCGGCGGTGCTGCGCGCTGGGTTGGACGACATCACCTTCCATGGACTTCGGCACAGCTTTGTCGCGATCATGGTGGCCGCGGGCTGTAACGTACGCGAGGTCTCGGAGTGGGCTGGGCACAACAGCGTCGCGTTCACGCTGACGAGATACGGCGGATTGTTCGAGGACAGCGCCGATGCCGCGGTCGAGCGCCTTGACGCACTTCTCGACGGCAAGGTTGCTGGAGCCATATCGGACAGCCTTCCGCCTCCTAACCACGCAGGTTGAAGGAATACCTCCGATGCAGGCCCGGTCTAGTACGGCAGCCGGACTTCGTGACCTGATGGGCCCGATGAGGGGTCGGTTCGCGTGGGTGGAGCCGCGGCGGCGGGCTCGTGATCTGATCAAGCACATCTGCACCAGGATCGGCGTGTCCAGCCGTGCGGCGGCTGCCCTGTTCGCGATGGGCCACCACCTGCTCGCGAACAAAGATGGGTAGCTCTACCCATGCGGGCCCCGGCGCCGCTGGAGGAGCGTGGCAGCACTGGAAGAAGGAGTGGTTGCCATGACACGCACGGAGGAACCCACCATCACGCGGGTGGTGTCCCGCGACGGCACCGAGATCGCCTACTGGACGAACCTGCTCGGCCACTCGTTCGGCGGGTTCTGCGCGTTCGGCGCGGCGACGCTGACCTCGAACATCCGCAAGCTGGTGCTGTACGAGGGCTGGCCCGCCCCGAACCCGGAGGCCATCCCACCGGCGCTTCAGGAGCGGATGAACGCGTTGCTGGCCGAGGGCGAGCGGGAGCGCGCGCTGGAGGCGTTCTTCCGCGAGATCGTGCAAATGCCCGACCACGAGTTCGAGCGGTATCGCGCCCTGCCCGCCTGGCAGGCGCGCATCGCCGCGGCGCACACGATCACCCGTGAGGACCGAAGGCAAGCCGAGCGAACCTTCGATCCCGAGGACGCGAAGAAGATCACGGTGCCAGTGCTGCTCATGATCGGCGGAGCGACAGCCCGCCCGCGATGCAGGCCGACTACGAGACCGTCGCCGCCGCGCTTCCGGATGCGCGGGTCACCGTCATCGACGGCCAGCAGCACATCGCGATCGACCTGATTCCGGAGGAGTTCGCGCGGCGCGTGCTCACGTTCCTTCGCCGAGACACGACGACATCCCTTCACGAGCAGGCGACGACGCTGTCAGTCGATCCGGCGCAAATCGGAGCAGAATCCTGGGCACGAGCGCATCGAGCTCGCCTGCGGCCTCATGGCCGGCAAGCACCATCTGACCATCCAGCTACTTAGGGATATCGACAGCCGTACCGAGCGCGGCATCGTTGTTCATCTGGCCACCAGCACCGACCGTGATACAGCGGCCCAGCTGGCTGCGGTCAGCAACGCCATTGTTGCTGCCTTGGCTGCGACGCGGATCCAGCTCGCGGCGATCAGAGCTGGCGAACTGTGAGCAACAGAGCAGCATGCCGGGCGTCGGGTCTGCACCAGCTGAAATCGGCAACCGCTCGACTTGTCGACTCGGGCGGCCAGCCGCGCAGCGTCAAACCGATCGGTCGGTATCGGTTTGACTGCGGTCATTGACGGTCGAGGCGGGCACCGCGCCGGAAATAGGTGAGCCCTCGCCGATGGCAATCCCAGAAGGTGGCAATTTCCCTCTTCTTGTAGTTGATCTTGGTTATTGCTGATTTGAGGACCGCGTGTCGGGTGGGCCGGCGTGCCCGGCGTTTCGACTTCGGTCCTGGTTTGATGGCGGTCGATCGGCTAGGTCGGGGGCGGCCCGCAGCGCGGCGAGGACCAACGCCTTGCAAAGGTGTGCCTTGATACATATCAGAGTGAGTTTCGGCAACGGATTCTGCCGAAATATCCCGCCGTCGTTTTGCGTCGGAGGCCGGGTCAGCGGCTCGGGCCGAACGTCGGAGGTTGTGTCGAGCGGGGTACGGGTGGCTTATGGTCGTGTGATTTCGTGGTCGTGCGCATTGTCGCTGGGACGGCGTCGGGGGTCGCGAACTGCTGGTTCGGCGTTTCCGGTAGCTGGTCGAGGATGCGCCACCACAGGGCCGCGGCGGGGTGGTCGTCGGGTAGCGGTCCGGCGGCGGCCGCCGACCGCAGGAGGTGGGTGGCATCGAAGCCGGCTCGGGTGAGGTTGGTCAACCTTTCCTCGAGTTCAGGCAGGAATGGGTCCGCGGTGGCGCTGGGGGCTTCTGTGGCGAGTAGCCGCCGCCAGTGCCGGTCTGCGTCGGTGTCCGCGGCGGCGAGTCGCTTGTCGAGTTGCTGTTGGAAGATTCGGGCGGCGTGGCCGAGTTGGGGTGGCCCGGTGGGTCGCAGGTCGCTGGGGTCGACCTGGGTGGCGGCGCGCCATACCTGCATGTCGGCGATCAACTCGGCCGGCACGAGAGCGCGCCCGACAGCCGCCCAGGCCGGGGCTTCACCTTCGGTGTTGCTGCGGACTTGGTCGGCGAGCTGAGCAACCAGGCGTGATCGGGCGTTCAGGTATGGTCCCCAGTCGGGGTGAGCGGCAAGCTGGTGGGGAATGCCGGGCAGCCACGGCAGCGGCCCTCCGGCGCTGACCTGGTTGACGTCTTGGATCCGCGAGTCGATGACAGCAGCCTGATCGTGGGCGCTGGTCAGGTCCCGGGTTGCGGCAGCGGTGAGCAGCTCAGCGACCGGATCGGCGCCGCCGGCGGCTAGGAGCAGCAGGTGGCCGCGTAGCGTCGGCCATGCTGGCTCGTCTGAGAGCCCGGGCAGCAACCGGTTGGCAGAGGTCTCCACTGCCTGTATTGCACTGCTGCCGGTGACGGCTTCGGCGGCCATGTGCAGGGCGTCGAGGTAGCGCCCGACGGATTCGCCGAGCCGGACGGCGGGGTCTTGTTGCTCTCGCAGCAGGGTGCTGGCCGATCGTGGACTGCCGTCTCGGGCAAGGATTTGTTCGAGCAGCTCGGTCGCGGTGGAGGGCAGTATCGTGTCGGGTCGGATGAGGGTGTGCGGGTCCCCGTCGCCGACCACCGGAACGTAGATGTGGTTGGCGCTGCGGCCGCGGGTCAGCATGGTGTACAGCTGCTGCCGGGACTCCTCACCGGTCACCACGCCATGCACCATGTCGGCCGTCACGCCTTGCGCGGTATACACAGTCGAGGCGTAACCCAACTCGGTAGCGGTGGAGACATAACCGGCGGGGAGCGTCGCGGTGCGGCCGTTCCGTACGTGCCGCACCCTCACACCACCGGTACCGGTCAGGTCGAGGACGGTCCACCGGTCACCGTTTTTCACCCAATCGGTTGCGCTGATACGCAGTCTGCGGTCGTTGGCCCGGGTGATGATCAGGTCGCCGACGCTGGCCCGGTTGCCGTCGCCCAACTCGATCTCCTGGCTCGGGGTTGTGTCGGCGAGGCGGTGGTTCCGGGCGCGTTGGTTGAGCCGGCTGACCAGCTCCCGGGTCGGAGCCAGCATGATCGCATCGAGGCCTTGGCTGCGGTCGTTCTGCCAGCCGTTGAAGACGGCGTCGAGGGTAGTGGTGGGGTCGCCGACGTGCACGCGTCGCCGGTCCAGGTAGAAGCCGAGCGCTTCGGGTTGGCCGTCGCGGACGGCAAGGGTGGCGGCGGCCTCGGCCGGGTCGGTGAACCGGTGCAACTCACTCAGCCGGACCGCGCCGTGGCTGGCTTGGATGTCACGGAGCACCCCGCCGGCACCGATCGCGGCCAACTGTTGATCATCACCGATAAGCCGGATGCTGCCGCCGCGGCCGATGATGAACTGGACGGCGGTGTCCAGGGATAGGGTGTCGGCCATCCCGGCTTCGTCGATGATCACCAAGGTGGACCGGCCGATGCGTTCCGCCCAATCCGGCAGCTCACCGTGGTGGATGGACCAGGTGAGCTTGGCCAACGTTTCGGCCGGTGCGCCGGTGGCGTCGCGGAGTTGCGCCGCCGCGGCAGCGGACGGGGCCAACCCGACAACGTGGCCGCCGCCGTCGGTCCACGCCCGAGCCAGGGTGCGCATGGCGGTGGTCTTCCCGGCGCCAGCAGGCGCGGTGGCCAGCTGCAGCCGCGCCCCAGAAGTGCACATGGAACGAACCAGAGCGGCCTGTCCCGCATCCAAGGCGTTCCCATTTGCAGCGGATTCCAGCAGTACCAGCTCGACAGTGCCGACGTCCAGGACGCGTCCGTCGGTGCGGCCGGCGGCCGCGACGAGACGCTGCTCGGCGGCCAGAATCCGGGCGGAGGTGAACAGCTCGGATCCGGCCACCGTGTAGACGCTGGAACCGTCGACCCGACGCAACACCCCCGGCTCACTGATGGCGTCGTCTCGCCGAGTCAAAGAGATCGATTGGGTGTGCAGCACCTCGGTCACGAGCAGCTCGACCAGTTGATCGACTTTGTTGGTTGGAACCTGTGCGGCCCGGACCTGGCGTTGCGCTTCAGCCCGGACATGCCAGCTCTGCCAGGTCGAACGGCGTTCCTCAACAGCCTTCAACACTTTCTCCGCCGTTGCCGTCACCCACCCCGCATCCACTCGGGGGCTTGTCATCGAGATCGGATTGAGCGTTCTGTTGATCAACGCCTGGACCGCGTCAGGTCCGCCGAGCGTTGCGGCGGCCTGGGCATACCAGCTGGAGCGCTGTTCGGCCAGGGTACGGGGTTCGTGTTTGGCGTCCCTGGTCTCCAAGGTGGCCTGCTGCGCCAGCTGCAACGCCTCCACCGGCGTCGGCGGCCGACCATGATCACGCTGGAACCGGGCCGCCAGCTCGCCTTGCCGGTCCTTGATCAACACCCGCCGCGTCGACCAACGCTGGTTCAGCGCCGGGTCCACACCGACGATCTCACGCACCGGCCGCTTAGCCGGGTCGGTGTCGGGTCGGTCTGCGAACCGTACCCCCAGCCGGTCGCGGAGATGATGCTCCAGGGCGGTGTTGTAGGTCTCCGACGCCGCCACCGTGGCTTTGAACAAGACCCGGCCATCAATGGACAGCCACCGTCCGTCGAGGGTCTGCACCTTGTTCGCCACCGCGACATGGGAGTGCAGATCCGGATCGCCGGCTCGGGAGTCGCGGTGGGTGAACGCGGTTGCCACCAGACCGGTCACATCGACCTGCCGAACCCCGTTCCTCCCCTGTCGGGTGAACAATGCGTGGCGTTCGATGAACGTCAGCGCATCCTGCACGGCAGCCTGGTGCGCTCGTTCGATCTGCGCGGCGACGTGCTGGTCGGCGACCGCCCACAACGTCGACACCGACTTGACCGGGGAGAAGGTCAGGTCATAGCCGGCGACCGTCTGGGTGCGCGGACGCGACTGCTTCGCGATGGTCGCAGCGATCTCGCGGGCATCGATCGGGTCGCGGCCATGCTCGGTTCGGAAGAACTCCCGCGCCACCTCGGTATGGACCTGCGCCCGAACTGCCGCAGAGACTGACTCGTCCGCGAACTCTCCGGCGGCCGCCTGTCGGGTGGCAATCCGCTTCGCCACCTCGATGCGGAATGGGCTGACCACGCCGGCGTAAACCTTGAACGGCGCACCCAGCCGAGTCGCTGCCCGAACACTTGCTTCGGTCACGTCTGCGGCCGCAAGCTGCTGCAACCGTTTGGTGGCGAGGGGATGCAGGCCGGCGCCGAACAGAGCCCGCATCTGCTCCGCGGTGACCGCATCCCCAGCGTTGAGGCCGTCGATGCCGGCCAGGCCAGATCCGATCCAGGCTCCCGGAGTCTCTCCGCGTTCGGTGTAGTAAGAGGCCAACCCGACATGACCTTTCTCGGTGGCATCCAACGCCGCTACCTGCCGGGTCAGATAGTCGTACCCCGACCCGGCGCTGAGCTTGTGGATGCTCATCGTCACAACCCCTGAAGGCGAACCAGGTCAACCTGCGGTCAGCCAAGCCGGGGGTACATACCGACGATGCAAAGAGGTGTGTGGCACAGCGGATCTTGAAATCGGCTGGGGGTACGTGAAGCAGTCGAGATCGTCGTGATGACCGCTCGAGTCCTCGGAACGGCTTAGGACTGAGTGAAAGGCCGGTGTCGTTGAAGGACTGGTGGGGATAGGGGAGATGTGATGAGTCAGCAGTCGGTGAGGCAGGCAGCCCGACGCTCAGCGTTAGATGCCCAGGCGGCGCAGGAACGGGCCGATCGGGAACGCCGGCTCGGTGCGACACGAGGTCGCACGAGATGAGTGAACGCACCGATTGGAGGTTCGACTGATGTCGAAGGTGTAGTTCCAGGCCAGTGTCCATGGCCTGTCCCCGCCCTGACATGCGTCGCCGGCAACGGCGGGGTGCGAAGCTCAGGGAAGAAGCCCAAGGACCCTCGTCCCATCCGGGGGTCACAGGCAAGGGGAAGACCGGACGGGTGAACGCGAGTGAACCCCTGATGATGCCTCGTCACGTTCGGGTCCCGCCGATGGGATGTGTCAGCGGGATGAAGGGACTGGCCGCTGGGAAGCGGCAGGTGCCGGTTGAATAGCGAGCCTTCAACCGGGAGGACACCACCGTCCCCGGGGTATAGGGGGCGCCCACCCCGGTCGTTTCTCGCTCGTGTGGAACGTGGGAATCCCGTCGAGTTCCGGGCAGCGCTGCTGGCCGGTGGGCCGACTGTGAGGGAGGCCGAACCCTCGGCGGGAACAGGATGGCCAAGAAGCGAATGCCGGCGGCCGAAAGGCATCGGAAAATGGGACATAGGTGGGCGGCCACTCCGCCGTCGGTCCCGAATAACCGGCCGGATGCGGGTGGTTGCCCGGACCCGAGAGGGTGCTGACGTGGCCAGGTGAGCCTGTGAAGACTCAAAGCTCGACGACACCGGAACCGAAGGACAAGTTGGACGCCAAGGCAACGAAGACCGCAGACGCGGCGCAAGCCGTGACGCCGGCCATCGCCGTGGCGAACGGACCGGAGGACGAGATCACCGACTGGTTGTCGATCGATTGGCAACAGGTCGAGGACGACGTACGGCGTCTGCGGCAGCGCATCTTCACGGCGACGCAGGCAGGGGACCTGGCCAAGGCCAGGAATTTGCAGAAGTTGATGCTCCGCTCCCGCGCCAACGCGCTGTTGAGCGTGCGGCGGGTGACGGAGGTCAATGCTGGCCGCGAGACGGCGGGCATCGACGGCAAGACGGCGCTGCTGCCACAGTCGAAGGCCGAGCTGGCCGACTGGTTGCACCGCCGCGCTGAACCGTGGAAACCCAAGCCCGTCAAGCGGGTGTTCATACCGAAGGCCAACGGGCGTCAGCGACCGCTCGGCATTCCGGTGATCGCCGACAGGGCGCTGCAGGCCCTGACACTCGGCGCGCTGGAACCTGAGTGGGAGGCGCGGTTCGAGCCGAAGTCTTATGGATTCCGGCCGGGCCGTGGCTGTCACGACGCGATCGAGGCGATCTTCAAGACGGTGGTGGGCCGCAACCCCCACCGTCGATGGATTCTCGACGCAGACCTGGCGGCGGCATTCGACCGAATCGATCACGACCACCTGATGTCCGCACTCGGTGGCTTCCCCGCGCGGACGCTCATCGAGCAGTGGCTGAAGGCTGGTGTGGTCGACCGCGGCCGGTTCGCCCCGACCGAGGAGGGAACTCCCCAGGGCGGGGTGATCAGTCCCGTGCTGATGAACGTGGCCTTGCACGGCCTGGAGCAGCCCGCCGGGGCCCGGTACTTCGCCGACGACCGCAAGGACGCCGGCAACTCGGTTCCGGGAACCCCTGTGGTGGTGAGGTACGCCGATGACCTGGTCGCGTTATGCGTCAGCGCCGAACAGGCGCAACAGGTCAAGGAACGGCTTGCCTCATGGTTGGCGCCGAGAGGCCTGGCCTTCAACGAGGACAAGACGCGCGTGGTGTCCCTCGATCGAGGCTTTGACTTCCTCGGGTTCAACGTCCGCCGCTACCGCAACGGCAAGCTGCTCATCAAGCCGAGCAAGGAGGCCGTAAGACGGATCCGGAAACGGCTGGCCGCGGAGGTCAAGGCCCTGCACGGGGCCAACGCCGAGGCGGTGATCAGCAGGCTCAACCCAATCATCCGGGGTTGGGCCGCCTACTACCGGAGCGTGGTGTCGAAGGAGACGTTCTCCTCCCTAGATCACTACGTGTGGCGGCTCACCTACCGGTGGGCCAAGCGGGCTCATCCGAACAAGTCGAAGCGCTGGGTCATCGCCCGGTATTTCGGCATGTTCAACCCGTCCAGACGGGACCGCTGGGTGTTCGGCGACCGCGACAGCGGCCGATACCTGGTCAAGTTCTCCTGGACGAGCATCGTCCGGCACCAGATGGTCACCGGCGGCGCGTCTCCGGACGACCCCGCCCTGACCGACTACTGGGCCCGGCGGCGACGACGCAGAAGAACCCCGCTGGGAGCCGCCGACTCGCGCGCCCTGCGTGCGCAGTCCGGCTGCTGCCCGCTCTGCGGATATCTACTGCTGCACGCCGACCGTGAACCGGTCAGCCCCCACGAATGGGAGCAATGGTTCACCGCGACCCGCAAGGCGATCCGCCGACAGGCGATCGCCGCGCAGGCGGCACCAGGCGCCCCGGACGAACCCGCCGCACTCCGCCTTGTGCACGCCCACTGCGCACGTCGGCAAACCGCCGGCCGTGCAACGCAGGGGCCAGCTGCTCAACCTGCACGCGAGCCTGCGGGGCTTGCTTGAGCCGTGTGCCTGGAAAGCGGGCACGCACGGTTCTGAGGGGGCCCCGGCGCGGTAACGCGCCGGGGCTACCCGACAAGCTCTAGCGGTCGCCGCGCTGACCGCGCTTGGTG
>Ga0307278_10001562_pt1 | contig 11355 bp, 6 predicted proteins | sample ER_DNA_117_FD_194482 | JGI IMG/M metagenome (GOLD analysis project Ga0307278, IMG submission 194482) | Bulk soil microbial communities from the East River watershed near Crested Butte, Colorado, United States - ER_DNA_117 | ecosystem: Environmental > Terrestrial > Soil > Floodplain | place: USA...
GGGGCCCGCCGAAACGAGCCAACGCCCGTCGTCGCTGAACCGTGCGTCGCTGACGGCTCCGAAGTGGGCGCTGAGCACTGGTCGCAGGAGCCTGCCTGTCCGTGTGTTCCACAGCCGCACGTCATGGTCGACGCTCGCTGTCGCCACGAGCCGGTCGTTCGGGCTGAATCGCGCCGAGGTCAGATCGTCGTGATGGCCGCGCAGAGTGACGACGCGATCCGAGTCGAGATTCCAGACCTTGGCCGTTGCGTCCGTACTGCCCGTCAGGAGCAGCGTTCCGCCGTGGCTGAACGACAGTGCGACTACGCGTCCGCGATGCCCGCGAAGAATCCGTGCGGACTTCCATGTGCTCGTGCTCCAGAGCCGCACGACGTGGTCGCTCGTCGCGGTGGCCAAGAGGCCGCGCTTCGGATCGAACGCCACAAGGTCGACCGGCGATCGGCCTGGCAGCGTCTCGACCTGTTCCCCGGAATCCACGTTCCAGATCCGAACGCGACCGTCCGCGGCGCCTGTGGCAACGAGCTTCGAATCGGGACTGAAGGCGGCCGTGTTCACGGGGACCGGATGAACAAGCGTCTGCAGGTGCGCTCCAGACGACGTCCAGATGCGGGCAGTGTGATCCGCGGAGACCGTGACCACGAGTCGGCCGCTGGGGCTGAAGACCGCATCGCGCACAGGGCCTGCGTGGCGAAGCATGATGGAATGGCCGTTCCGCAGATCCCAGATCCGGGCAGTGCCGTCGCGGCCGGAGGTCAGAGCTAGCGTCGCAGTGAGATCGAGCGTCTTGCCCAGCTGGAGGTGGCGGCCCAGGGGCCGCAGCTCGGGCGTGGTTCCGGCATCCCAGATGCGCGCGGTTCCATCACCCGAGTACGTGAGCACGTCGGAGCCCGTGGGGTCGAAGCTGGCAGCCTCGACCGAGCCCTTGTGGCCGGCGAGCACGGCTTGGGGCGTCCCGCCCTTCGTCTTCCAGACTCGCGCCGTCCCGTCGCGGCTGGAGGTGACGACGTAGAGCCCGTCGGGACTGAATTCGACGTCGTTCACAAAGTTCGAGTGCCCTGAAAGAGTCGCCGCGAGCTGAGCGGGCACCGTCGCGATGTTCCAGATCCTGGCCGTGCCGTCGAGGCTCGCCGTGGCCACGAACTGGCCGAACGGACTGACGGCGACGTCTACGACCTGTCCCTGATGACCCTTGAGCTGATCGACGAGGCTGAGCCTCGTCAAGGCCCATACGCGCGCCAGCTTGTCCGCGCTTCCCGTCGCCAACAGCTCGGAGCTCGGGCCGAAGGCGGCACTGCGCACGAGGCCCTTATGAGGGAGCTCGCCGAGACGGGTTTCTCCCGCGACGCTGAAGACGCGCGCGTACCGATCGGCACCGACGACCGCGGCGCGAGCACCGTCGCGGCTGAGCACAAGGCGATTGCCCGGCACGTCGTTGAAGACGAAGGACCGACGACGGTCCGAAAGGCTCCACACGTGCAACGTCGCGTCGTCGGCGAGCGTGACGAGGGTCTCGGCGTCGGGCGACAGGGCCACGTCCAGCACAGCCCCGCCGTGGCGAAACGTTCGGATCGACTGCCCCGAAACAGTCCAGAGACGTGCCGTCTTGTCCCGACTGGACGTGACGATCCAGCGCCCGTCGGAGCTGAAGGTCGCGTCGGTCACGCTGCCCCTGTGACGGAGCGTCGCGAGGAGGGAACCGTCGCGAACGCGGAAGACGCGTGCCGTGCCGTCCGCCGAGGCGGTGACGACTTTCGACCCGTCCGGGCTGTACGCCGCTGCATTCACGGTCCCTCGACCGGCACGGAGGATCTTCCGCACCCGAGACTCGAGAACGGCCGTTCGGAGCGTGTCCTCGGCGGCAGGAGTCGGACCCAGCTTCGCGGCCTGCAGCGCCAACCCGACGCTCTGACGCGGATCCGTCGCCAGGTCCGACTGCGCCAGTGCGCCGAGCTCGCGGGCGCGAGTCGCGCGCTCGCTTGCGCGCGCCGATCGGGCGCTCGCACGCGCGTCGCTGCGCTGCGAGAAGGCGTAGACGGCGACGGCCGTCATCGCGGCGAGGGCAAGGAGCGCAGCGATCGTCACCGCAGCCAGCCGTCGATGACGCCGCTCGGCCTCGCGCCGCTCCCGCTCGAGCTCCTGCTCGCGCCGCCACGCAAGGACGGCCTCGCCGAGCACGTCGTGGAAGATCTCGTACCGCGCCCCGTTCGTCCCGGCTCCATCGACGGTTCGCACGATCCGCTCCCGACCGAGAGTCGACAGGACGGGCAGCATGCGTTGCTCGTCGACCGCGGCGTACTCGGCGAGGTCGCTCGCCCCGTGGGCAATCTTCGTGCCCGACGGCGTGACCAGGAAGCGGAAGACGTCGGCCGCCACGTCCCTCTCGTCCGCAGACAATCCCTCGACGGCCCGGCGCAGGTGCGCGCGCACGATCGACTCGGCGCCGCCGAGCGAGGCGAGCGTCGTTACACGCAGGCGACTCGACCCGGCGGCTCGCTCGTCCTCCCAGAGACGCTCGAGCACGAGCTGGAGATAGGCAGCCTCGATCCGACCCGAGACCTCCTCCTCGACGGCAATCCCACGCCCGGCGGCTCCGAGGTCGACCTGACCCGCGGCGGTCTCGTCGAGCACCGCTTCGACCAACTCGGGCTCGACCTCGATCGACTCGCCCGTCAGCTCGTTGTACCGCTCGACGGGCTTCAAGACGGCGTCGCCGGCCGAACGCCGGTCGAGATGGTCCAGCCGAAGGTAGTTCGCGAACAGATTTGGGATCCGTGCCTTGAAGCGGTCGAGCTTGGCCAGCGCGTCATCGCGCAGAGACAGCAGGACGCGGACCCGGAGCCCCGGGCGTGTGACCAACTCGGGCAGATCGACGGCGAAGCCGCTCTCCCCCTGGTGGTACAGGAAGTACTCCTCCGCCTGGTCGAGGATCAGCAGCAAATCGCATGCGAACCCCTCGGTCCAGCGGCCGAAAGTGTCGGCGAGCGACTCGCCCTCCTGTTCGTCGAGGAGAGCGGAGCCGAACTGAGCGGCCAGCTCCTCGCGCACTGCCGCCCGCAGGCTGCCCACCGGATCCTCGCTCCATGCATCGAAGACCACCACGGCGAACTCGGGATGGCCGCGCTCTTCGACGTTCCGCCGCGCCTGGCTGCGGAGGTGGTGAGCGACGCCCGCTCTCAGCACCGATGTCTTCCCGACACCGCTCGGCCCATAGAGAACGGTCAGCCGCGCGGCGAGGACGTTCTCGCTGATGATCCCGCTCTCGCGCTCCCGTCCGAAGAAGAGGAGCGCGTCGAGCTCGCTGTCCTCGAACGGCACTAGGCCCTTGTAGGGACTGTCGGGAATCACGGAATCGCGACCTGGGTCAGGCGCCGCTCCATGTCGGCCACGAAGTCTTCGAGCGGGACGTCGTAGAGATCGACGCCTCGCCGACGCCAGAACTCGTGCTGGATCGGGTGCGCGCCAGGGAGCACGGCCCAGGAGCGGTAGCTGATGGGCTCATCGCCGAAGACACGGTGCAGGAAGACACGAAGGCTCCACTCGACTACTGGGTAGGAGATGAACAGCAGGTGGCTGCGGCGGAGCTTCGCGGCCAGAGTGACGGGCACGACGCTCGCCAGGTCGCTCTGGGCGAGATACCCGATGTAGTCGTCTTCGCTGACGACGAAGCTCTCATGGCCGCGATCAGGACGCGGATCGACTCCTCCGTGCACCTTCAGAATTACGGGCCGTTCTGCCAGTGACAGCTCCGCGTACGCGTTCGGGACGGCGACGACCGTCTCGGACCCGTCGGGCGCCTGATGGAGAAACTTTCCGCGGTTCGGGCCGAGCGCGACGAACGAGACGACGTCCACTTCTTCGCCGCGGTCCTCGAACGCGCGCTCGAGCGCGCTGCCATAGGCGGTCGTGACCAGGAGCTGGTGCTCGGCGCCGCGAGCGCGGGCATGCTCGGGTAGGCCTGCGAGGAAGCGCTCGACTGGACCGGGCTCGTCACCCTCGGCGAAGAGCTCGTGCAACTGGTCGTACAACGGGCCGACACCCTGGGTGACCGCCACGTACTGCGAGACTCGCGTCAGGTCCCCGCGGTGCTCTTCGGGTAAATCGAAGGCCTCGGCCAGCCGGCCCGCGAGGCTCTGCCCGTTTTCCGAGGAGGGACCCGGGCCGAGAACGTGCACGAGCCGGCCCGAGAGCAGCGCGCGCACGACTTCCCCGAGCCGGTCCTCCCCCGCTCCGGGAACGGCCTGCGGCTGCAGCGCGGACTCCTGACGGAGGATCGATGCGTGCAGCTGCTGCAAGGCAGGCGTGGGCTCGATACCCAGCTCGTCGACGAGCATCTTGCGGGCGTCCTGGTAGGCCTGGAGCGCCTCCGCCTGCCGGCCGCTGCGATAGAGCGCGAGCATGAGCTGGCCGCGTGGGCGCTCGCGGAGCGGGTTCTCGCGCACAAGGGTCTCGAGGTCACCGACGATCTCGGCTGCGCCACCGAGCTCGAGCCTCGCCTCCATCTGCTCCTCGATCGCGGTCAGGCGAAGCTCCTCGAGCCGCGCCGCCTCGTTCTGGGCGAACGGCTCGTACGCGAAGTCGCTGAGGGGCGGACCGCGCCAAAGCTGAAGTGCTTCAGCCACGAGACCGGCTCGACGGTCGGCTTCCGCTGAGCGCGCCTCGTTCACGAGCTGTTCGAAGCGACGTGCGTCGACCGCGTCCCTCTCCGCGTTGAGCGCGTAGCCCGGCGCCCGGGTCTCGACCACGTCCGGCCCGAGCGCCTTTCGGAGCTGTGAGACCGCGTTCTGGAGCGACGTGGCCGCGGTCGGCGGAGGGCTCTCACCCCAGAGATAGGTGATCAGACGCTCGCTGGGGACGACCTCGCCGACGTGGATGGCGAGCAGAGCAAGGAGCGCGCGCTGCCGCGGCGCGCCGAGCTCGAGGGCCCGCTCGCCGTCCCACACCTCGAGGGGACCAAGGATCCGAAACTCGAGCATGTGGTGTTTGTAACACCTGCCAGCACGGCTAACAAACGCCGTTAGCGGCCGGTTGGTGGGCCGTGAGTGGGCCGTTTGAGAGCCGCTCGACGGTGGCGGCATGGAAACCGCCACCGCACACATCAGCAGGCGTTGCAGGCCGATCATCGCCTCCGCCGTCATCGCTTCAGCACTGCTTGCCTCAATCGCAGCCCGCACTCCTGCTGCATCGGGAACCCCGTCCGCAGGAGCCCAGTTCACCGAGACCCGCGCGATCGCTCACCGCCACTCGGTCCGGCCTGGGTACGGCTGGCCGATCAAGCCCTTCAACAGCCAGCACCCGGTGCGGGCATACCTGAACGATCCCCGCAACGGGCACGGCGATGCAAAGAGCTTCCACTTCGGGATCGACGTCACAGCCCCGACCGGGACTGCCGTCTACGCAGTCGCGGCGGGCGAGGCCTTCGTGACGCGCCGCATGGCCGTCGCCGTCCGCGGGGCGGGCCGCACCTTCGGCTACTGGCACGTCAAGCCCGTAGTCCGCAACCACCAGCTCGTGGGCATGCACCAGCTCCTCGGCTACATCGTCGACGAGGGCAGCGGGAAGCACGTCCACTTCGCAGAGCGCGATCAGCACGGCCGGTACCTGAACCCGCTTCGCCCGGGCGGACTCGGGCCCTACGTCGACCGGACCCCGCCGCGCATCGCGTCGGTCGAGTTCATTCGCAACGGACGCGAAGTCGACGCCAGAGCTCTGACGGGCCGGGTCGACGTCGTGGCCGAGATCTACGACGCGACGCCGATGCGCGTGCCCGCGCCGTGGTCGAACATGCCCGTCACGCCGGCGACCGTCGGCTGGAGCCTCTCGCACGGCGGGCGGCCAATCCGAGCCGAGCGGACGATCATCAACTCGGATCACATGCTGCCGGGCAGGCTGTACAACGCCATCTACGCGCCCGGCACCACTCAGAACTGGGTCGGTGCTCCCGGCCACTATCGCTTCTACATTGCGCGCGGGCTCCGCGCCTCCCGCCTCCCGGACGGCGTCAGCCGGCTCCGGATCGACGCCAGCGACACGCGGGGCAACAGGACCGTCGCGCAGGTCGAGATCGCCCCGGCCGTGTAGCCGGAGGGGACTCCGCGAAGATTGAGGCCGCCTTCGCGGGCGGCCTTACCGCCGCCGGTGCGACACGAGGCCGTAGACGCTTTCGCTGCCGACGAGGTAGACGCGCTGGGGGTCGGCGACGATGGGCGAGTATTGGCCGTCCGGAAACTGCCAAACCGGCTTGCCGGTTCGCGCATTGAGGGCGTACGTGCGATACGGCCCGTCCTCTACGTGACGCTGATGGCTGTTCCTGAACTTCCCGAACGTCGAGTAGTAGACGAGTCCCGCCATGACCGTCGGCGCTCCCGAGATTCCGCCGGTCGCATCGTGGCGCCAGCGCAGGTCCCCGGTCCCGGCGTCGAAGGCCGAGAAGTATCCGTCCCACGTCCCGACGTAGACCTTCTCGTCCCGGACCGCCGCAGCGGTATAGACGTACGTGCCGGCGCGCCGCGCCCACAGGAGCCGCCCGGACCTCGCCCCGAAAGCGTAGAGCGTTCCGTCGGCATTGCCGATGTAGACGCGTCCGTAGGCAACCGTCGGCGTCGCGTAGAAGTACTCGCGCCGGCCGAACCTCGAGAACGACGCCGCCTCCCAGCGCAGCCTTCCGCTGAGAGCGTCGAGCGCGAGCACGTGGCCGTCGTCGGTTCCCGCGAAGACGGTCCCGGAGTCGTACGCCGGCGAGCTGGTGATCGACGCGCTCGCGTCGTACGTCCAGCGGACATTGCCGGTACGGGCGTTCAGAGCGTAGAACGTCCCGTCCCAGGAACCGAAGTAGAGAAACTTCCCGACGAAGAGCGCCGACGTCTCGACCGCCGCGGCGTCGAATCGCCAGAGCTCGCGCCCGGTGTCAGCGTCCCACGCGACGACGAACCCTCGTGCACCGGGTGTGTGACGTGCGCACGGAAGGGCCAGCGAGAAGGATTGATAGACGACATGGTGCGCGAGCATCGGAGAAGCCGGCGAGCAGTGGTCGACGCGCTTCTTCCAGACGATTCGGCCGGTTGCGGCATCGAGGGCGTAGAAGTCCCCTTTGAACGAGCTGACGTAGACGCGCCCATACGCAACTGAAGGTGGAAACTCGACCACGCTGCGCGTGTTGACCCGCCAAATCTGCCTGAATGGCGGCCGGTGCCGGAAGGGAGACACGTGCGTTCGTTGCAGGTCACGGCCATAGGTCGGCCACGGCTCCCCGCGATTGAACGAGCGCCGAGCTCGGACCCTCGGCGAGAACTCGATCGTCGGGGAGCCGCGTACGTCGCGGGGGCGCGTTTCGTGCCAGGCCCAAGCGCCGAGCCCCGCGCCTCCGCAAAGAGCGGCAAGTGCCAGAACGAAGGTGAGCGCCGCAAGCCGGGGCTTGCGGCTCCGCAGTAGAGCCGCGAGCACGACCAAGACCGCTCCCAACGCGGTGAGAAAGACGGCTGCGCTCTCGACTGCGTGCTCGAATGACAACGGAAGGTCGCCACCCTAGTCGCGTGAGCCGCTAGGTAGAGCCGGCTGGGACGGGCGTCGTAGCCTCACGCGGGCGCACCCAGATGCAGGCGAGTGCGGCCAGGCCCATCATCAGCGTCTGAATCACAGCGAAGGCGACCATGACCGGCTCGGTGCCGAAAGCGTCCAGCACCGGCCCGACGACGAACAGCCCGATCGGCTGCAGGATCGTCCAGGTCAGCATCATCGTCGGCAGCACGACAGCTCGCAGCCCGGGCGGAATCCGGAGCGTCATCGTCGCGTGCAGCGGAGGGTTGACGATTCCGTTCGCGATCCCCGAGACCGCGAGCGCGACCGCGTAGGCGGATGCGGGAAGCTGAATCGTCAGCAGCCAGAGCGGCAACGCCTGGCCGAGGATGAAGGTTGCGATCAGCTGCGTCCCCTCGATCCGGCGCGCGACCCGGTACGAGATCGCGTTGCCCAGCAGCGCGCCGAGCCCGAACGAGGCGAACAGCCAGCCGACGATCCGCGGGTTCGAGTCGAACCGGGCGACGACCAGCACGGGCACGGCAACGAAGAACGCCGTCCAGGCCATGTCCCCGATGGCGAGCGCCGGGCCCCAGATGCGCAGGAGCGGCTCGCGGACGAGGAAGCGGACCGCCGTCTTCACCGACCGACCCTCTTCCGGCGCTTCGATCGGAGGCCGGCGAGGGACGAACAGGGCGACGAGCAGGAACGAGACCACGTAGCTGGCGCCGTCGACGAGGAGCACAGACGGAGCTCCGATCAAGCTGATGAGGACACCCGCGACGACCGGGCCGAGTAGCAGCGAGGCGCGGCTGGCCGCCTGGGTCAGCGCGTTGGCCTCGGTCACGAGCTGTTCGTTTTCGCCGAAAAGCTCCGGCAGGATCACCTTGTGCGCGGCGAACGAGGGCGCCGTCAAGGCTCCGATCGCGAAGGCGATCGCAAGCAGCAGCGGGAACGAGAGCGCGTCTGCCCAGTTCAGGAGCGGGATGAGCACGATCAGCGGGGCGCGTGCCGCGTCGCAGATCATCATCGTGCGGCGGGCGCCGAGCCCTCCGAGCAGCCGTGAGCCCGGGAGCGTCAGGAGCCCCATGCCGATCACCTCGGCGGCCACGACGAAGCTCATCCGGGTCGCCGAGCCCGAGGTGGTCAGCACGAACCACGGCAACGCGACCCACGTCATCTGCGACCCGGTCGTCGAGATGACGTCCGCGGCAACGAGTGCGCGCAGCGGCCCGCTCCTGAGGACGCTCGAGACGTTCATGCCAGATCCTCCTCCCGCATCTGCGGCATCGGTGAGGCCAGTAGGAACAGGACGCCGACCAGACAGCCGGCAACGGCGACCCACAGCGTCGGCCGCAGCCCGATGGCCGAGCCGAGCACGCCGCCGAGCAGCGCCCCGAACGGCCTCGTTCCGTAGTTGAAGGACCGCGAGACGCCGACGACGCGGCTGCGAACAGCCTGCGGGATCAGCATCAGCATCAGGCTGTTCTGGTTGACGTCGAAGATCATCACGCCCGCGCTCGCGAAGAACTCGCCGGCGAGCAGCAGCGACCCGCTCAGCCAGTGCGAGCCGTGCGCGAGCGGGAAAAGGGCCATCGGGGCCGGGAAGAGCACCGAGCCTACGACGACGGCGCGCCCGATCCCGAGCCTCCGCCCAACGCGCGGCGCGATCAGCGCGCCCGCCAGCGCTCCGAACGAGGCCGCGCCGAGAATCAGTCCGATGGCGCCGGCGCTCAGCCCGAGCGTGCGGCTCGCGTAGAGCACGAAGATCGCGACGATGAAGAAGCTGAAGAAGTTGATCGTGCTCGTGCACGCGACACCGGCGCGCAGGACTGGCTGGTGCGTCAGGTAGCGAAAGCCTTCCTTCAGGTCCGTCCGGGCGCTCGAGCCGTTGCGCTCCACCTCCGGCTCGTTCACCCTGACTCCGCGCAGTGCGAGCGCCGAGACGACGAACGAGAATGCGTCGGCGAGGATCGCGACCGGCGCGGTGAGCGCCTGCACGAGGAGGCCGGCGGTCGAAGGCCCTGCGATGTACGAGAGGGAGCGGGTCGTGCTGAACTTGCTGTTCGCGTCCACGTACTGCGACCGGTGCACGAGCGCGACGAAGAACGACACGCTGGAGAGGTCGAAGAAGACCGTGAGCGCGCCCACGGCGAACGCGACGGCGACGAGCTGCCACATCGTGAGCGCTCCGAGCCACCAGGCGACCGGAATCGTCACGAGCGCGGCTGCGCGAAGGACGTCGACGACGATCATGTTCCAGCGCCGGTGCGCGCGGCGGTCGATCCAGACCCCGGCAGGCAGCGAGAAGAGGAGGTGCGGGAGCCAGGCCATCGCGGTCAGGAGCCCGACCTCGAGCGTCGAGGCATGCAGCGCGAGGATCGCCGTCAGCGGGATCGCAAGTGCGCTGATCTGGTCTCCGAAGACGGAGATCGTCTGCCCAGCCCAGTACCGCAGGAAGAGCGGCTGCCTGGTTAGAGGCGGTGGGGCCTCCTCCCGCGTCCGGGCGTGTTCGATCCCGATGGCGACGGACATCGTCCTAGGCGCGCTTGACCTTGATGTCGCCGCTCATGGCGGTTGCCCGCACCTCGACCAGCGGCCCCTCGCCGTCGGTCGGAGCGTCGCCGAGCTCGAGCTCGGAGCTCGTCTCGCCGCTCATCGACTTGGCGTCGATCCACAGCTTCGAGCCCTGCCTGATACCGACCTCGATGTCGCCGGAGGCCGTCTGCAGCGTGACGTCTCCTTCGCGGACGCTTTCGACGTCGACGTCGCCCGACGCCGTCTGGATCTTGAGCGAGGTCTCGGCCTCGTCGACCTTGATGTCGCCCGAGGCGGCTCGGACCTTGCCCTCGCCTTCGAGCCGGCCGACCTCCACGTCGCCGGATGCCGTGTTCACGGTCAGCGTGCCGTCGACCTGTTTGATGTTTACGTCACCGCTTGCCGAGTTGACCTGGGCCTCGCCGCCGACGTGGTCCCAGTTGACGTCGCCGGAGGCGGTGTTGACCTTCGCGGCGCCAAAGTCGCCGCGTGCGTCCACGTCCGCCGACGCGGTCGACACATCGACGTCGGCTCCGGGCGGCACCGTGATGCGCAGGCGAATGTCGCCGCGAAACGAGCGGAAAAGGCCGGAGCGCTTCTCGATGATCACGCTCACCTCATGCCCGTCGCGCTTCGGGTGGAGCTCGATGCGCGCCTCCTCCTCGAGCTCGGGGCTCGCGCTGAGCTCGACAACGGTCTCGGTGCCCTCGACGGTTTCGAGGTCGACGTCTCCGGTCGGAACGCGGACGTCCAGCTCGAGCCGGCCTGGGGTGTCGAAGGTCTCGCGCCTCATGCTCGCCTCTTGGGACGTGCCGGCTTCGCTGGACGCCTGTCCACCTTCACTTCTGCGTGTCCGAAAGGCAGTGGATAGAACTTGGTCGCCATCTGACTCTCCCTCCTTCTCAGCTCTGGCCGTAGCCTTGGAGCCTTTTGCCGGATCGATGGACCCGACCGCCCGCGCCTCGCGAGAGGGCGCGGACGATCAGGCTGTTCACGGAAATTCCTTCGCGAGCCGCGTCCGCCTCGATCGAGGCCTTGAGCGACTCCGGGAGACGGAGCGTGATCCGCGAGGTCAGCCCGTCGTCGGCCGCCGGCTCCGGAGGCGCTGCCTCCTCGCCGACGTAGACGAGAGCCGGGTCCTGGCCGACGAGGCGCACCTCGACGTGCCCCTCCGGCAGCTGTCCGCTGATCTCGAGTGCAGCCTCGCCGAGGGCGTCGAGCAGGCGCAGGCCCGCTGAGCCGCGGATCGCCTGCAGCACGCGTTCCGCCGCGGCGCGGGTTTGCTCGTCGCCGACGGCGGCCACT
>Ga0307278_10001564_pt1 | contig 11353 bp, 7 predicted proteins | sample ER_DNA_117_FD_194482 | JGI IMG/M metagenome (GOLD analysis project Ga0307278, IMG submission 194482) | Bulk soil microbial communities from the East River watershed near Crested Butte, Colorado, United States - ER_DNA_117 | ecosystem: Environmental > Terrestrial > Soil > Floodplain | place: USA...
CTTCGGCTTGTGGGCAGTCCGGACGGAGTCGACGTACGCGGGGAAATCCTGCTCCCGATCGAGCCGAGCCATCAGCTCCTTGACTTTCCGCATCAGGTCGACGGCTTCGGCGTACGCCTGGTTGTTCTTCTGGTCGATCAGCCGCTCGACGTGCTCCTGGTAGATGGGAAGCGCGTCCTCCGGATGATCCGCCTCCCGCTTCTCGGCGAGCTCCATCCACAAGCGGACCGAGCAACCACCCTCGACGGCCTCCCTCCAGGCCGCGTCGACGTCGCCCTCCCATAGGAACACCTTCACCAGCTCCGAGCGCCCGGCGTCCCAGTCCGGCCTGATGCGCTGCCGACCCTTCGGAGCCGGACCGGACGTCTGCCGGAGCTCGTCAAGGGACCTCGCCCGCCATGTCTCCCACTGTCCGGCGCGGTCGGCATGCGCCCTCAGGCGCTGGTAGGAGTTCAGGCCCGGCGAGTCGGCAAAGGCCGACCACATGAGCTCCATCGCCTCGCCGTGTCGGCCTCGGCGCTCGTATTCCTCGGCGAGGATCTCGAGCAGCCGGGAATCCGTGCGCTCCGGGTACGCCACCACGCCGCGCTCTGCCCAGCCCAGCGCGTCGTCGTGGCGCCCGGCCGTCCGGTACAGCTCGGCGATCTGGACGAAGGAGTACGCGGAGGAGAGATCGCGAGCCTTCACCGAGACGAGCTCGTCGAGATCGCCGGACTGCTCGGCCAGGCTTTCCATGATGTGGGTGATGTTGAATCGGAACGTGGAGTGCTCCCGCTCGTGCCCGGGCTCGATGGCCGGCACGCGGGCCCAGACCTCCTCGGCCAGTTTCCGAAAGACCGCGAGCCCTCGCTTCCCCAGCACCCTGGCGTAGGTGAGCGGGACGCCGTAGAACGTCTCCCACTCGGAGTGCAGCGCCCACTCGAAGAGGCGATACGCGAGGGCCTCCGGATCGGGTCGAGCCTTCACACAGGCGCGGAGGTGAAGGTCGGACAGCCGCTCCTTGATCCCGCCCATGTAGCCGTTGGAGTCGTCGACGGAGCCGAGCGCATCTTCCAGGGACGCCAGAGCGTGTTCACACAGCTCGACGACCTCGGCGGCGTGTCCGGATTCCAGGAGCTCCTCGATCGAATCGATGACCTCCTCGATGCCCCTGGAATAGTCGTACATGGAGCGGTAGTCCACGAACTCATGCGGGTTCATCACGTCCTCGATGGCGAGCCGGTACTCCTCAAGGTCGGTCCCTGCCCCCTGGGCCTTGGCCGCCTCGAGTAGCAGCCGACCTTGCAGGAGCTCGTCGTTCTCAGTCTCCTCGAGGAGCAGCTCGACCAGTCGGCTCTTGTCGAGGCCCTCCAGGTGACGACGCAGGTCGACGGTCGGACGCCTCGGATCAAGCCTCGAGGTCGGCGCGTCGCCTTCGGACAGCTTGAGTCCGACCGCGACGCAGTGCTTGCAGAACAGCCCGTCTTCGCCGACGGGACAGGTGCAGGAGTACGCCGGGGCACCCTTCTCGAGCCAGAGCCGGACGCGGTACTGGCGTGTTCCGCGGACGGACGCTGTGGCTTCGTCGTCGGCGATCTTGAGGTTCTTGACCCGGCCGGCGTCGGCATACCCGGCGCCACGCTCGAACGAAGGACGGTCGGCGAGCCGTCGCAACGCGCCCGCACTGAACACCGTCTGTAGAACCGAGGTCATCTTGGGGACTCTATGATCTGGCCGACCGGAGGACCTGCCGGACGTTCACGTCCAGGATTAGCTTCCACCGTCGCTTTCGTTCGCCGGGGACGTCGGGCTGGGTCTTGTCGAGGGGCATGACCCGCTTGAGCTTGCGGCCGCGCGTCCGGAACTGGAGACCTGGACGACCCTGCCAGCGACTCCCTCGTGAGGAATCAGGTATCATCCGTGTTGGTCGTGTCATGCGTTTGTCAAACAATCCTTGACATTCTCATGACATGCCGGGGTTGAGGAAGCTAAGCCGAACCCCTGCCCTCTCGGAGGTAAGCCCGGACCAGATTCCGGAGAGCGGGCCGTGGTTCCCGACCTTCAGGTGAACGAGCTCATGGACAATGACCTCGGCTCGTCGCTCCTGTCGCTGCCCCAACAGCTCCTCGTTGAAGGTCAACCGGCCGGCGGTCGAGGCCGAGGCCCACTTCCGTTTCATGGCCCGGACACGGATCTCTCGGGCTTCGACGCCGATGCGCGCCGCCCAGCGGCGGACTTCGTCCCTGAAGGTCTCGATCGCATCCGAGGCAGTGACCGACGTCATCGCTTCAGCAGGCTCAGCACGCCACCAACGACCTCGACCACGAGATCTCCCACGCCGGCATCGAGGAGACTGCGATACATCTGGGCCCTCAACTCGCGTTCCTGTGCCTCGCTGACGCGCCAGTGCGGATTCGCTCGGAAGGCGGCTTCGATCTGATGCGCCAGCGCTTCGGCATTCGGGACCTTCATTCCCTGGAGTACCCAGTACAGGGTGAAGCCCTCCAGTGACAGCTCGCTTTCTCTCCGCTCACGCTCGGCCTGGTCCGCTTCATCCAAGGCGAGCGGGAGTTGCTCGAGGGCTTGCTGCGTGTCGACCTGACCTTCCTGAAAGCGGCGGGCGACCTCCTCGGCTCGTTCCCCGATCGGCACGAGGTACGGCGCCTGCTTCGAGCGCTCCCGAACCATACGGTCGAGGACCTTGAGAAGGTTGAACACCTTGACGGTGTCCGGCTTATCGGACTCCGTGAGAACCTCGAGGGAGTTCTCGCCCAAGACGTAGACCTTGTCCGGATCGAGGATTCGTCCCGAGTGCGTCTCTTCCTGAACGAGATCTGCGGTCTTTCGAAGGAACGTGCGGTCGATGTCGAGGTGAGGCTCGTACGAGACACGGAGGAGGCGAAAGATCTCCGAGAGGGTGCTGAACTCCGAGAGGAACGGCCGAAGGAAGGGGTCCGGAGAAAGCTCGTAGATCTCCTCCATCTCTTGGTAGAAGGAGTACGCGGCGGCGTCGATCCTCGGACAGTACGTGAGCCTGAACGTAGCGCCGGGAGGGATCGGCGAGCCCGGGCCCCTCCAATACATCTTGAGCACCCATACGCTCGAGCACCTCGATGTGACCAGCAGGGAGCACTGCCCCGTCGAGGCCGTCACGGCCGAGGGCGACCAGGGCCCGGACCTGACGGGCCCACACCGCGTTGCCCAGGAACAGCGGCGGAACAGGGCTCGGCTCCCGGCTAGACTTCGAGCAGCCCGCGCACTCGATGACGCCTTGTGGTGGTGCCGCAGCCGGATGGAGAAACTCGCCCGCCGGTTGAGGTGATCCAGGCGGGATGGCCGCAGTCGCTCGCGGTCACCGGAGCGGCTCATGCTACGTTTCTTGCTACACACGCCGTCCAAACCACCCACGTTGTCCACAGGATCCACGGCTCAAATATCGCCTTCTACCTGCGGTTTCAGGAAGAGTGCCGGTGGGCGGGCTGAGCGGAAATTGGCATGGCTACCGTTCGGGACGCTGAGGTCGCGGGTTCAAATCCCGCCGTCCCGACTCGGCACGGAGCGATTCGGTCCATTGAGCGAACACCCTCGTCGGGCGGGTGAGCGGCGCCGCGTGCCGGCGCTCGCTTCCGCCAACGTGGCCCTGCGGTTCCTGTTGGAACTGGGGGCCCTCGCGGCGCTGGCGTTCTGGGGAGTGCGCACCCACCACGGACCGCTGGTGAAGGTCGGCTTCGGCGTCGGCGCGCCGCTCCTGGCCGCCGTGGTGTGGGGGACCTTCGTGGCTCCCCGGGCGCCCGCGTCGGTTCCGGCGTCGGGGAAGGTGCAGCTCGGTCTGATCATCTTCGGGCTGTCGGCCGCAGCGCTGGCCGCGGCGGGACAGGCCGCCCTGGCCTGGTCGTTCGGGGCGGTGGTCGTGCTGAATCAGGCCGTGTTGCTCATGTGGGGTGACTAGGACAGACCCACCCGATCAGCCCGGCCACTCCGGCTTCGGCTTCCTCTGGCCGAGAAGGTCGTCGAGGGACGTCTTCGGCTTCTCCTCCCGGGCCAGCAGATCGTCCAGGCCGCTCCCCGAGCTGAGATCGCCAGCCGCCTCGAGCATCTCGTCGAGCGATTTGCCGGGGTCGCCCTTCAGCCGGATCCGCAGCGCCGCGAGCACGGAAGCGTGCCGGTCCGAAAGCCCCTGGGCCACCTTGATCTCGGTGAGCGCCTGCTCGGCCCGGCGAAGGAGCTTCTCATCGTCGTCCATGGCCATGAGTGTGCCACCTGCGTGACGTCCCTGCCTCCGTAGGATGGCCGGATGAAGCTCGTGGTCGTGGGGGGCGGGATCGCCGGGCTGGCCGCAACCCGGGCCGCTCGCCGCGACGCTCCCGACGCGGAGGTCACCGTGCTCGAGGCGGCCGACCGGCTGGGCGGGAAGATCCGGACCGAGCTCGTCGGCGGCGCTGCCCTGGAGTGGGGGCCCGACTCGTTCCTGGCGTCGAAACCGTGGGCCCGGGATCTGGCCGCCGACCTCGGCCTGGACCTCGTTCCCATGCAGCCGGCGGCGGCGCGCGCGTTCTTGCTCCTGGACGGGCGGCTGCGGCGGTTGCCGGCCGGCCTGGCCATGGGCGTCCCCACGCGGATCGGGACGCTGCTCGGCGCGGTGCGCGAGGGGATCGTGGGGCCGGCCGGTGCGGGGCGGGCGTGGGCCGACCGCGTGCTGCCGGCAGAACCGGACGGGGCCATGGAGCCATCGGTGGCCGAGATGGCCCGCCGGCGCCTGGGACGGACATGGGCGGACCGCGTGATCGCTCCGCTCATCGGGGCCGTGTTCGGCGCGCCGCCCCACGAGATCGGCTTCGCCCATGCCTACCCGGGCGCCGTGGGGGCCCGCAGCCTGATCGGGGCGGCCCGGAGGCGCTCCGAGGCACCGGGGCCGCCGGGGCCGGCGTTCCTGTCGATCCGGGGCGGGATGGGCCGCCTGGTGGAAGCGCTGGCGGCGGACCTGGCGGACTCGCACGTGCTGCTCCGGACCGGCTGCCCGGCCAGCTCCCTTCGGGAGGACGGCGGCCGGCTCGTCGTGGAAACGCCTGAGGGCGACCGGCCGGCCGACGCGCTGGTGCTGGCCGTTCCCGCGCCCGCCGCTGCCCGGCTGATCGAGGGGGTCGCTTCCCAGGCCTCCCTGCACCTCGCGGACATCCGGTACAGCGCCTCGGCCGTGGTCCTCCTGGGGTACGAACCCGGCTCCCTGGGGCGTCCCCTCGACGGCTCCGGCTACCTGGTCGCGCCCCAGGAGCACGCGGTGGTGGCGGCCTGCTCGTGGCTTCCGGTGAAGTGGCCCCACGCGGCGGCTCCGGACCGCGTGTGGCTCCGGGCCGTGGTCACCAATCCGGTTGCCCTCCGGCTTCCCGACCACGAGCTCAAGGGACGCGTTCGCGGAGAGGTCGACGCAGCGATGGGAACGCGAGGCCCGGCGGCCGACGTCCTGCTGCATCGCTGGGACCGGGCCCTGCCCATCTTCGGCCTGGGCCACGCGGCCCGCATCGCCGCGATCCTGCGGTCGCTCCCGTCGAAGATCGCGGTGGCCGGTGCCTACCTGGACGGGCTGGGGGTGCCCGACTGCATCCGCACGGGCCAGGAGGCGGCCCGCCGCGTCGTCCGGACCGGCTAGGCCGAATCCGCTCGGGCCACACGGTACAGTCCCGCCCAGATGGGGTCCGAAGCGGTCACGCTGGTGGAGCTCCGGGTGCTGGACGGCCCGAACCTGTACTTCACCCGGCCGGCCATCAAGCTCACCATGGCCGTGCCCGGGTGGATGGCCCTCCCCGAGCGGCGGGCCGCGGCGCTGGCTTCCCGGCTGGGCCTGCAGGCCGGCCCCGGCGCCCGGCCCGGATCGCCGGGTACCGCGCAGCGCCGCCGCTTCGCGGCCCGGCTGGCCGGCCGCCTGACCCGGGAGCTCGCGCACGCCACGGGGACCGCCCTGGCCGTGCGGTCCCGGGCCGGGACCGAGCCCGACCACGTCGTGGTGTCCTACCCGTGGCGGCACCGCGCTGCGGCCGAGGTGTTCGGCGGCGAGGTGGCCGGGCTGCTCGGGGCCGTCCTCGATGCCAGGCGGTCGCTCCGCCCCGCCGTCGCCGAGCGGGCGGCCAGGGTCCTGGAAGCCGAGCCCGGGCCCTCGTCGACCGTCCCGGAGCCGGCCATCCCCGTGATCGCGGTGACGGGGACCAACGGCAAGACCACGACGGTTCGGCTGCTGGCCCACATCGGCCGGACGGCCGGACTGTCCGTGGCCTACTCCTCCACCGACGGTGTGTACTTCGGCACCGACCTCGTCGAGCAGGGGGACTACTCGGGCTACGGAGGCGCCGGGAGGGCACTTGCGCAACCCGGCGTCCAACTGGCGGTCCTGGAAACGGCCCGGGGCGGGATCCTGCTCCGGGGCATGGGTATCGCCCACAACGACGTGGCCGTGGTGACGAACATTTCCGCCGACCACCTCGGCCTGTACGGCATCCACACGCTCGACCAGCTGGCCGAGGTGAAGGCGACCATCGTCCGCATCACCAGGCCGGAGGGGTGGGACGTGTTGAACGCCGACGACCCCCGGGTGCTGGCCATGCGTCGCGTGGCCACCGGCCGGCCGTTCCTGTGCTCGCTGGACGCCGATCACCCCGCGCTGCGGATCGCCCTGGCCGAACGGGGCCGGGCCATGACCGTCATCGACGGCGCGCTGGCGGTGCTCGACCCCGGCCACGACCCCCAGCCGCTGGTGGCCCTGGAGGACGTCCCCGTGACGCTGGCGGGGATCTCCCGCCACAACATCCACAACGCCATGGCCGCGGCCGCGGCGGCGCTCTCCGTCGGCCTCCCATCGAAGGCGGTGGTCCGGGGGCTCCGCACCTTCGTGCTGGACCCCGAGTCGAACCCCGGGCGCGCCAACCTGTTCGAGCTGGACGGTCGGGTGATCCTGGTCGACTACGCGCACAACGAAGCCGGAATGGTCGGGCTCACCGAGATGGCCCGCCGCCTCTGCCCGATGGGGCGGGTGGTGTGGCTGGCGTTCGGGGCAGCGGGCGACCGCACCGACGAAGTTCTCCAGGGCATGGGGTATCTGGCGGCGCGAGGAGCGGACCACGTGGCCGTGTCCGAGCTCCTGCGCTACCTTCGGGGACGCGACCGCCAGGAGACCGTGGAGCTGCTGCGAGCGGGCGCCTTCGACGGCGGAGCGACCGAGATTCCGCTCTTCCCCGACGAAATCCACGCCCTGGAATGGATGCTCGCGTCGTCCCGGCGCGGCGACGTGGTCGTGGTCACCGCTCTCGGTCAGCGCCCCGAGATCTTCAAGATGCTGGAAGAGCGCGGCGCGAAGCGGGTCGGTCCGGGTCGCGTTCGCCAGCTGGCCCGCCGGGCCCGCCCGCAGCAGGCGGGGGCTACAGCCCCAGCTCGAACTGGACCAGGTCGGGGTCGCCGGAAAGGCCCTCGACCTGTCCGTCGCGGCCTTCGCGGGCGGGCATGACGGTGGGCTGGGCCAGCGAACGGCGGGCCTCCAACTCCACCCACACGTCGGTGGCGTAGTCCACGCACAGCACCACCAGGTCGCCCGGGCGGCTGCGGTCCAGGGCCCGCCGGGTGGCCTCCATCTCGTCCAGCACGACCTCCACGTTGCCGGCGCGGCCCCCGGCCCGCATGCCCTCGCGAACGCCCTCCAGCACGTGCCCGGCCGTCTCGCCGGGCTTGCGCCCCCGGAGGTTTCGGTCCTCCCGCACGATGATCTCGTCGAAGTACCGGGCGGCCACCCGGCCCAGCTCCCGCATGTCCTCGTCGCGGCGGTCCCCCGGCGTGGCGATGACGACCACCCGCAGGTTGGCCGTCCATGTCGGCGCGCCGGGCGGGCCGGAGGGCGCGCCGGTGGTCATGCGCTCCACGAACTCCCCCACCGTCTCCAGGCCGTGGGCGTTGTGCGCGTAGTCGATCAGCACCTTCACCCCGCCCAGCTCGAAGAGGTTCAGCCGGCCCGGCGCCTGGTAGTACGACGTGGTGAAGGTACGCAGGCCCTGCCGGATGTCGTGGAGGTGGGCGCCGGCGGCGTGGGCCGCGCCCGCCGCCGCCAGGGCGTTCTGGACCATCATCCGGGCCCGGCCCTCGAACGTGGAGGGCAGGAGGTGGACCCACGCGATGGGCATGGTCCGCCGGCCCTCCCGGATGACCATCATCTCCCCGCGAGGACCCCGGTCCAGCACCACTGCCTTCCGGCCCCGGCGGACCCACCGCTCCACCAGGTCGTTCCCCTCCTGCGTGGAGAACAGGATCACAGAGCCCGAGCAGTGCCGGCGCATGTCGGCCACCAGGTCGTCGTCGGCGTTCAGCACGGCCGTTCCGGTCCGCGGCACCGCTTCCACGATGACCCGCTTCACCGCGGCCAACTGCTCCAGCGAGTGGACCTCCCGATGCCCCAAGTGGTCACCCGTCACGTTCAGCACCACGGCCACGTCGTTCCGGCCGTAGCCCAGCCCCTCCCGTAGGATCCCTCCCCGGGCCACCTCGAACACCGCGAAGTCGACCCGGGGGTTCTGCAACACCATCTGCGCGGACTTCGGCCCGCTGGCGTCCGCCCGCTTCACCAGGCGCTCGTCGATGTAGATGCCGTCGGTGGAGGTCAGCCCGACCTTGTGGCCCATCCCCTTCATGATGTGGGCGATCATCCGAACGGTTGTGGTCTTTCCGTTCGAGCCGGTCACGGCCACGATCGGGATCCGCGAAGGCATCCCCGACGGGAACAGCAGGTCGATCACGGGCTTGGCCACGTACTGGGGCTCGCCCTCCGTGGGGTGGGTGTGCATGCGGAACCCCGGCGCCGCGTTCACCTCCACGATGGCCCCCCCGGTCTCACGGACCGGCTGGGAGATGTCCGGGGTCAGGAAGTCGATCCCGGCCACGTCCAGGCCGATGACCCGGGCGGCCTCCTCGGCGATCTCCACGTTCTCCTCGTGCGCCTCCCACGTCCGGTCGATGGAGATACCGCCGGTGGACATGTTGCCGGTGGCGGCGAGCTTCACGAGGGCGTCCTGGGGCGGCACGGCGTCCAGCCCGTACCCCTGCTTGCGGACCAGCTGCTCGGCCGTCTCGTCGACCTTGATCCTGGTCAGGACCTTCTCGTGCCCGATCCCCCGGCGGGAGTCCTGGTTGGTGACGTCGACCAGCTCCCGGACGGTGTGCGTCCCGTCGCCCACCACGTGGGCGGGGATCCGCTCCGCCACGGCCACCATGTGTCCGCCGATCACCAGCACCCGGTAGTCGTTGCCGGTGACGAAGCTCTCCACCACCACGGCCTTGCGGCGGGCCTCCTTCAGCGAGCGCTTGAAGCCGGAGCGCACGGCGCGCTCATCCCGGAGGTCGAGGATCACGCCCCGGCCGTGGTTGCCGTCGATCGGCTTGGTCACCACGGGATAGCCGATGCGCTTGGCCGCGGCCACCGCCTCCTGCTCCGTCCACACGATCTCGCTGCGGGGAACGGGAAGGCCCGCCGCGGCCAGCAGCTGCGTGGTGAGCTTCTTGTCCCCGGCGATATCCACGGCCAGCGCCGGGGTCAGGGAGGTCATGGTGGCCCGGACCCGTCGCTGGTACTTCCCCTGCCCCAGCTGGAGCAGGGACGCCTCGTTCAGGCGGAGGAACGGGATGTCCCGGTTGGCCGCCTCGTCCAGGATGGCCTGCGTCGAGGGCCCGAACGCGCGGCGCTCGGTGAGCCGGATCAGGCCCTCCAGCTCGGCCTGGAAGTCGAACCCTTCCTCGGGCTTGACCAGGTGGTCGACTAGGCGGACGGCGAGCGTGCCGGCGGCCACGCCCACCTGCTCCTCCACGTAGCCGTAGATGACGTTGTACTGCCCCGTCTCGCCGGCGCTGCGGGTCTTCCCCCGATAGATGTGGGCGCCGGACTCCCGCTGGAGCTCCAGCGCGACGTGCTCCGCGACGTGGCCCACCCACGTGCCCTCGTTCAGCCGCTGGACGAACCCGCCGGCCCGGCCGACCGAGCAGGAGTGCTCGGCGATGCCGGGGAGGTACTCCAGGAGCCGTTCGTTGAAGCCCTTCAGCGTGTTCGACGGCCAGTGCTCCAGCGATCCCAGGTCGACCAGGAGGCGGATGCACGGCTCGTAGGACCAGTAGTTGGGACCCCGGAAGATCTGGGTCTCCAGGATCCGAAGGTCGGGCGAGGCGACGGGCTTGCGGGCCGCTGGCTCCCGGCGGGCCCGTTCCCGTGAGGCGCGGGTCCTGGTCCTCGACCCGCCCGGCGATGCGCTCACTCCGACGCCTCCCGCTCCTCCCGGGGCGAGCGCGTCCGTCGCTCCAGGACGAAGCTGTCCGCTCCCTCCACCGCCACCTCCCGGGACAGCCGGCGAAGCCGACGCTCCGCTGTCTCCCTGGCCCGCCCCCGGGGCCGCGCTCCCGGTTCGGGGAACGGCATGAGGGTGCGCGAGCGCAGGTCGAACCGGTATCCCGCCGGCAGGGAGTGCACCACCGCGCCCGACACCATCATGGGCCGGTGCCCCTTCGAGTGGAACGCGTCGGTCACCACCTGTGACCCGTCCACGATGGTCACGGCGCCGCGCCCGATGACCTCCAGGGTGTCGTCCCCGTACACGATGGCCGCGGTGTCCTCGTCCAGACCCAGGCCCACCAGCGAGGGCGACTGCGCCACCACGGCCAGGAGCCTTCCCAGGCGGGTTCGCTGCTCGAAGTGCTGGTCCACCACCACGCCGTGGAGGAGGCCGAGGCCCGCGGACATCTGGGCCATCCGGTGCTTGGGGGTGGCCCCCGACATCCCGAAGGCCATCATGTGCGTCGACACGGCGCTCGCCCCGGCGGACGTGCCGGCGATCACCGCCCCCCGTTCCCGGGCCGCCAGGAGCGCCGCCCCCAGCGCCGTCCCCACCACCACCGACGACAAGCGGAGCTGATTCCCTCCGGTCAGGAACACCCCGGTGGCCCGCTCCAGGATGTCCGACATGGAGCGGTCGTTGGAGTACTCGCGGGTCAGCGGGCGGAGCCCCCACACGTGCGCGGCCCCCATTCCGGTGAACAGGGTGGAGTACAGCTCGGTGGCCTCGTCGCCGAGGCTGGAAGCGGTGGCGATGACCACGATGCCGGCGTCCGGGCCGCCCGCCAGCTCGACGAACCGGTGCAGGATGACCTTGTCCCGGAGCTTGTCCTCGGCCCCCCCGATGACCATGACCGGCCCCGGTCCGGCCGCTGCGGTCTCGGCCGGACCCGCGGTGGTCCGGGCCCGCTCCGTCATGCAACGCAGTGTACCGGTCGCCCGCCCCGGAACCGTTTGGCTCCGCTCCAGCAAGGAAAGGACCAAGCCGTGGCCCACCAGGCGATCCAGGAGCCGGGGGAGGCCTTC
>Ga0307278_10001565_pt1 | contig 11352 bp, 9 predicted proteins | sample ER_DNA_117_FD_194482 | JGI IMG/M metagenome (GOLD analysis project Ga0307278, IMG submission 194482) | Bulk soil microbial communities from the East River watershed near Crested Butte, Colorado, United States - ER_DNA_117 | ecosystem: Environmental > Terrestrial > Soil > Floodplain | place: USA...
CAGTAGAGCGGCTTCACGCCCAGTCGGTCGCGGGCGAGGAAGAGCCGCCGGTCGTGCTCGTCCCAGATCGCGAGCGCGAAGATGCCGTTGAGACGCTGGAGCATTGAGGGTCCGTGGACGGCGAACATCCGCAAGAGCACTTCGGTGTCGCACGCCGTACGGAAGCGTTGCCCCGAGGCCTCGAGCTCACTTCGCAGTTCGCGGAAGTTGTAAAGCTCGCCGTTGTAGGTGATCCACCAACGATCCGCGAATGCCATCGGCTGTGCGCCTGCCGGTGTGGGATCGAGGATGGCGAGGCGTCGGTGCCCAAGCCCGGCGGGAGGCTCGCCGGGAAAGGTGACGACGCCGCGGCCGTCGGGGCCGCGGTGCGCCATCGCATCGGTCATGAAGGCGAGTTCCGCCTCGTTCGCCCGGCCTACCGTTCCGCAGATGCCACACATGAGCTCATGCGATCGATTCGTGTCGAGAGGCGAGGAGATGGCTGGTCGGAGTCACGAGACCTCTATGGGCTGCCCGGTCCGAAGAGACTCCGCGAGCGCAAGGGTCGCGCGAGTCGAGCCTACGTAGGAAGCTGGAGAGGGTGGCTCCGCTCTGCCGGCCGCAGCGTCGAGGAACCGCGAGATCTCTGCGCGGTGCCTTGTCCTGACGACTCTTCACCAGGGTGCGCTTACCTCCGCGGTACAGCTCAAGACGCCGGAAGTCGTCCAGCACGGCTGCGAGGCCACCGCCGAACGCTTCGATTCGCTCCTTTCGTAGTCGAATGTCGCCCGAGCCTGAGTAGATGAGGCTCCCGACGGTGTTGTTACCGAACCGCAGCGTCGCGGCAAGGGAGTCGCTGCACTCGAGGGGTCGCAAGGGGCGGGGCACGGCCACGGCATGCACCTCGGTGGGCCGTGAGCCGGCCAGGTGAGTGAGGAGGTCGACGAAGTGGCAGCCTTCGCCGAGGAGCCGACCACCGCCCTCGTCGGGATCGTGGAGCCAGTGGTCGTCGGGGAGCGGGCCCGCGTTGATGCGGACTGTCAGCACGCGATTGTCCGAGTCGCCGAGCTCACCGGCGAGGCGCTCGACGAGCGGCGCGAAGCGGCGGTTGAAACCGACCATCAGCATGCCCCCTTCTCCAAGTGCCGCTTCCACCTCGATGAGTTCCTCCTCCGTCAACGCGAGCGGCTTCTCGACGAAGACCGCTTTGCCCGCGCGAAGAGCCGCCGCAGCGAGACCGGCATGGGTCGAGTGGCGCGTGGCGATCACGATTGCGTCAAGAGCCTCATCGCCAAGGAGCTCCTCCGGTGATGCGGCCGCGCGCTCGAATCCGAACCGACCGGCGACGTCGGCGGCGCTCAAGCCGCCGGCGGAAGTTATAGCGGCGAGAACTGCACCGCCCGCTTGGAGCGCGGGGATCAGCGTTGAGCGTGTGAACGCCCCAGCGCCGATCATTCCCATGCGAACATCGCCGGCCCGCGGCCGGGCCGCGGGCCGCGTCTCCACTGGACCTGTTGTCGCAACCTCGTAGGAGTACTCGAGAAGCACCCCGAACGGCCGCCGTCCGTCCGGCTGAGAGAGCACTCCGTAAGCCCGCGCCGCCTGGTCGATCGGAAATCGATGTGTCGTCAGCTCCGCGGGATTCACGCGTCGGCTGGCAACAAGACCGAGGAATGCTTGGAGGTTGCGCTGCTCTGTCCAGCGGACGTAGCCCGCGGGAAGATCGCGACCGCCTTCCTCGTAGCCTCGGTCATATCGGCCCGGCCCGTATGAGCGCGACAGACGGAGCTCGAGCTCCTTCTCGTACAGGACGGCACGATCGGCTGCGACCTGAACATCCCCCACCACCACCAATCGCGCTCGGTCGCGGGCCAACCGCGCGGCGAGCTCGACCGGGTCGTTCGACGGAGTGGCAGCGCAAATGAGCACGGCGTCAAGGCCCAGCCCGCCTGAAGCGCTCCGCACAACCGACTTCAGTCCAGAGTCGTCGCGCCTGAATGCGCGGGCCCCGGCGCGTTCCGCCAGCTCGACTGCCTCCGGGTCGGGCTCAATCCCGACTGCTTCGCAGCCAGCCGCCAAGAGGATGCGAAGCGCGAGCTGTCCTACGAGACCGAGACCGATGACGCCCACGCGCTCGCCGATCTGTGCCTCCGCGCGTCTCACTCCGTGGAGTGCGATGGCGCCAACCGTCGCGTATGCCGCCACATCGAGCGGAACGCTGTCCGGGACTTTCGCGATGAGGTTTCTTGGCACCCCCAACACTTCGGCGTGTGCCGCCCAGTCCCCGCCGCACGCGATGCGATCGCCCGGCACCAGCCCGTCGACGCCGGCCCCGACCTCCAGCACCGTTCCCGCCGCCGAGTGACCGAGGGGCGCGAGCGTGTCGAGCTTCTCGCGCGCCGCCTCGAGCGCGCTTCGGACTCCCTCGACGCGCGCGCGGTCGACGACCTTCCGCACAAGGTCGGGCCGCGTCCGCGCCTTCCGGAGGAGGCTTTTGCCGCCGAGCTCGACCTTGCTGCGCTCGGTGCCTGCGCTGATGAGTGAGAATCGCGTGGCCACGAGCGCGTACCCCGGCTTGAGCGCCGGGAGCGGGACGTCCACGACAGAGACGAGGCCGTCGCGCGGGCGCTGTGTCACCTGCTTCACCGCTCGCCGCCTTCTAAACAACGCCTCTGGCCCGGCCTGGCAACGAAGGGCTCGAGGATACTCATCATTCGTTCTCCGAAAGCACGCTGCGTGTACAAGCGCTCGTAGCGTGCCAGCCCTCTCCGCTCTACTGGGTTGTCAGCGAGGTAAACCAGTTTCTCAGCGAGTAGGTCAGCCGACGCTCCCGGTAATAGCAGGCCTGTCTCGCCGTCTACCACGGTGTCGACGATCCCCGGCCAAGCGGTTGCAACGACCGGAAGGCCTGCGGCCATGGCCTCAATAATTACCAACGGCTGGCCTTCCCGTAATTGCGATGGCAAAGAAAAGACCTCACAGGCGGAAAAGGCGGGTCTTCTCTTCTCCGGAGACGGTCCCCGTGAACGTGATCGCGTCGCCACCCCCAGTTCTCGAGCAAGCGAGACTGCTCCCCTCTTCGAATACGCCAACGTGCTTGCGTGCTCCGTCCTTGCTCGGAGCGCTCGGGTACTTGACGACTCGTAAGGATCGTAGCCGCACCAGTCACGCGACTCTCCCCCAGGCGCGCATTCTCGACAGGGCGTTGGCGATCGAGGCGCTCAACGCACAACCTCGGCTGCCTTCGACTCCGCGGGCTGATCGAAGTCCGCCCCGGTCATGAAAGCGAGCTCCGACTCGTTAGTCGGCCGACAGTTCCGCAGGTTCTCCACATCTACGAGACGCCCAACGGTAAACCGCGGTAAACGGCGACATCGGCTTCGTGGTAAAGCGAGCGGAGAAAGGGTGCCTCGTCGAGGAGCTCCCTTAGGACGGGGTTGTAGTACACGACGATAAGATCGTCGTGGACCTGCCGAACCGACCGCTCGATGTTCGCGAGCACCGCGCGCATCGTCTCGTGCAGGAACGGGTTGTACAGGTAGACGACAGTAGGCTCCAGCGGAAGCTCGTACCGCGCGGCGTCCTGCAGGACGAAGTCGACTCTATCGTGCGCAGACGCGAGGTTTCGGCGTGCAATTGCAAGCAGATGTTCGTTGAGCTCAACGCCAATCACGCGCCGGAAACCGAGTTCAAGAGCAATCAACAAGGTTCGGCCCTTGCCGCAACCAATATCGACGAATAGGTAGCGCCGGACGTCAATCGGGAGCGAGGCGACAATTCGTCGGAAGACGCCCGGCATCGTCCCCTGGTAATGCACGGCGTCGGGCGGATGGAGACCAGACTGCCAAGCGATGCCGCGCGTCTCGACCCTGTTTCTCCGGTCGTAGCGGAGTTCGCGGCAATAATTCCATCTTCGTCGCACGCTGACAGCCAGTTCCCGCGAGATGAGTCCGAGCGTTTTGGTAAAGCCGCGCCGCGAAATGGAGCGTCGGAGCCGGGCCACAGCGGAGACATCTTTGACGATCATCTGCCCGTAGTTCACCCGCCCGCAGCTTCCTCGTCGCCCCAGGCCGTTGCTGGCGGGACCAAAGCGTGGGTACCGTTCGCAGCATGCATGCGCTCGACATCCTGAGCGGAGTCCGCCGCCGTGCACTCCGCGCGCTTTACCGTCGCCGTTTCGGAGCGTTCGGCACGAACTCGTCCTATGACCCGATAACTTCGACCATCACCGGTTACGAGAACTTCTATATCGGTCGCGCGGTCTTCATCGGCCCGCACGCAATCCTCAGTGCGGACGAAGTACCCGTGGTAATCGGCGACGACACGATCATCGGCCCGGCGCTGTGCCTGATGGCAGGCGACCATGAGTTCAGAACTCCGGGTCTCTCGTACGGCCGGCTTCCGCGCGGCAACAATGCACCGGTCACCATCGGCCGCAACGTCTGGATCGGCGCTAGCGTGACGATTCTCAAAGGAGTGACAATCGGCGATGCCGCAGTAATCGGAGCCGCGTCGGTGGTGACCCGCGACGTGCCACCCTTCGCAATCGCCGTGGGTAATCCGGCCCGAATCGCCGGTTGGCGCTTTGAGGGCAGCGATCGCGACCGCCACTCTGATTTCATCGAGCGCGAGCTCGAGATTCCGCAACTGCCTGCAACTCACTGAAAGTCCTGGCCGTTTGACCAGCGGTGTACAAGCGACCGCGCATAGAGCAGCCATCCAAGGTGGTAAGACCTGCATTCGCGCAGAATCTCGAGCCGCTCCGGCTGCAGAGGCCCCCCGAACGTCGGGCGAACGCCGAACGACGCTAGGAGCAACGCCGTCCGATTCGCGCGCGAGATACCCCCAAAGGCGTCCGGATCGCTGCCTACGCGCTGGATGCAACGGAAAACGAGGTCGCTCTCCCGGTCGACGAGTGACGCCGCGAGCTCGTTCTTGCCGTTGACCCACTCCAGACCCAGCCAGAGCGCGCTTGAAAACGAGCCTTCGCCAAGGTTCTGCAACGTCGCGAGCGCCATGAACGCCATACCGTCCTGATGGACGGAGTAGACGGGATAGCCCTCGAGTACAGCCTCAGTCCGGGTTGCATAAAACCACCACCATTGGCCGAGCCCACCCTGTAACTCGACGAGTCGCTCGGCTGCGAGGCGAGCCTCTGGTGCCACGGCGGTCCCTGTGGCCCGTGCGAGGATCGCGAGTCCATGAATCGCATAAACCTGACTCGCGAAGCTTGTCAGGCCCCCATAAAGGATTGAACGAGACGCGGCCCTTACCGCGCCACGGAAGAGCGAGGCGCGAGAGGCAAGGCGACGGCGAAGTTCCTCAGCGGTGCTGGCAGCTGCCGCATAACAATGGTCGCGCAGCTCGGGACACCGCTCAAGCGCAGTTGCAAGTCCCGCGAGAGCAAGGCCGTTGTCCATGCTTGACGCGATCTCGGTGCGAAACCCGCGGCGAATAGCGTCGACGAGGTGCACCCTGCGACGATCCTCGGCAAGTGTCAGCGCCCAAAGCGTCGTCCCCAGCAGCGATCCAGACGCGCCATCGTCGAGCATTGCAACGAGCGAATCCAACGTCTTGCCGAGCGTGGGTTCGACCCCGTACTGGCCTTCCTCGTCGCTCAGAAGGCCAATAACGCTAGCGGCAGAGTACAGCGCGTTTACACCTAAGTTCTCAAAGCCGTGTTCAGTGGGAATCGACTTGTGCGCGTACAACCCGGTTGCTGGATCGAGCATGCGCGGTAGCGACCGGCGCGCCACGGCCGCAAGCTTTTCGAACTCACTTATCTGGATGGACGACACCCCCTAGCGCCTCCGAACTTTGAGCGCCAGCTTCACGGCACTTGCCCGCAGAGGCCTGACCAAAAGGCGACCGCTCGTGCAGGAGACGGGACTGGTGCCAAGGCCTAGCTTAAACGCATAGAGCCCGTGATCAGGCGAAGCGGGGCTCGCAGCCTCAGCAGCGACACCGCCGAGGTTGATACGCGTGAACCCCTCGTGCGCAAAGTCCTCGAGCGCCTTAAGAAGCGTCAGAGGCGTCCCTCCTATCTGCAGAGCGCGCCCGTTCGCGCCGTTCAAGAGGTAATACGCCGAGCGGTTGAAAGTAGTGAAGAAGCAGCCGGTGATTTCTGCACCCTCGGCAAACGCGAGGTAGAGGCGGCCGGTGCCCGACGACGTCAAGAGCTGAAGCGAAGCGGCCAGTTGGAAAGGATCAACCGCCGCAGCGCGAACACCCTTCTTCCGCTCTAGCCGATCGAGTGTCTCTTTGTAGAGCTTTGCGAATGCTAGGAGGTCGTCGGGCGCATCCGTCCGTCTTACCTCGACACCAAGCTTCTCCGCGCGCTTGATCGACCCGCGGGTGCCCTTGCGCATTCGGTTCAAAAGGCACACCCTCGGACCCGGTTCGACAAGAAACTCGATGCGACGAACGGGAAGTGGGGCATCTTGTTCCGTCCATGGCCTGCGCTCATCGAACGACCCGAGTACGACTTCCACCGTCGAGCGTAGGCCGTGTGCGGAGGCACGCAATGAGGGTAGGAGCTCGATCACCTCCTCGCGCGCGGCAGGCGGGCTGTCGAAGCGGATGCGAGCTGCGACGCGGCCCCGCAGAGTTCTGGCGCCAGGTTGCCGCAATCCGAGCGCCACAGCCGCTGTTTGGTCGTCTTGCACATACCAGCGAAAGTAGAGCGGAGTCGCGCTCCGGTCGTGGGACCGGTAGCGAGCCCAGGCACTCGTGTGGAAAACGCTTCCTCCAAGCGTCTCGACCTGCGCATCCCAGTCCGGTGGCGGCACCGTGAGAACGTCCAGCCGCGCAAGAGTCATCGCGATCATCGGCGAACCGGCCACCGTCCGAAACCGGTCGGCCGTGGGTTTAGTGTGCGGACCACGCTGAGGAGAGAACCGAAAAGGCGCCCCTGTTGCCTCGTCGAACGCCGCAGCAGCCAAGTCCCCTTGACCGTATCGATCCAGTAAAGTTCGAGATCTGCAAACGCGCCTGTCCAAGCGCTCGCGGTGCGGCGGGAGTGAGCAGTGCGGCCGTCGTCGACGAGGACGCAGGCCGCCTGTGCGAAGCGGCGGTGAAGGAATTGCACGGCAGGCCATCGCGCCCACGGGCTCGTTTGAGGAGGCCCATCTACTACAAGCAGGTCGACTCTGCCGTCGATCGCGCGTTGCACGGGACCAGCCTCGTACCACGCCACGCGTCGACCGTCGAAACGCTGATCCTTGAGCGGCGCGACAATAACGTCAGCAACATCCGCGAGTCCGGCGGCGTCGAGACGGCGGGAAATGGACTCCGCGTAGTGGGCATCATGCTCGAGGGAAACAAGCCGCCCGTACCCATTCTGCTTCAGCTGGGACGCAATAACGAGCGTCGTTGATCCGGATCCGCATTCAACGACGAGGTCGGGGCAGCTCTCAAGCTCGCGCGCGACGATTCCTGCAAAATCGCCCTCAACCGCCCAGCGTCCGAAGAGCGGGGCCGCCGAGCCGAGTCGCGCTGCCAATACCACCGCGTCCTCTGCGCTGCGCACCTCACGCCGAATTGTCTGCACGGCGCGCGCGAAGATCACATAGGCGACCGCGACTGCGCCCGCCACGAGCGCGGCCCAGCCGAGATCTGAGCCTGCGACCCGTGCGCTTGCCCCAACGAGCGCGCCAAGGACCGCCCCGCCGAGACCTGCGCTCGCGCGTGCTTCGGATAGGAACTGCCGTGCCCGCCGATCGCCGCGGGTCATCCAATCCCCCTCCGGGAAACAACGCGCGTACCGGCGAGCGCTGCGGCGAGGATCAACGCGTCGATGGCGACGAAGGTCGTCGCCGAGACGCTGGCGATCCCAACAATGCCGAAGTGACGAGCGACGGCGACATCGCCCATCAGGTTCACGACCATTCCCGCGACGTAGATCAGGGCAAGCCGTGCGTATCGCCGCTGCGTCATTAAGATGCTCGGACCAGGCGCCGTAGCGTACGTTGCGAGAGCAGTAACGAGGTAGATCTGTAGGGCAGGTACGGAGGCCGAGTAGCGGCCCTCGTTGACCCACGGCAGGACGAACGGCACGAGCGCCTCGGCAAGCACGAAGAGGACGAGAGCCGGCAGCGACGCGCGGCGGAGCCACGCCCAGAGTATCCGCCCCTGCTCCAATGGAGAGTCAACGAGATCGAACTGGGCCGTGCGAACGCGAAGAATCGCTCCGAGAGCGGGCATCGCGCCGAGCACGATTGCGAGGTAACGAATTGCGACCCCGAGTGTTGCGACGTCGTGCTGGTTGAGTAGCGCACCTGCGACCACCACGTCCACGTACACGAATGCTGCAGCCGCGAGGTAGTAGACGGACAGCCAGCGTTCCTCGGCGGCAAGCAAGAAGGCCTGGCTTGCCAAGAAGTGCCGCTTCCACGACCATGACCGGCGCGCGATCGGCAGTGCGGCGCCCACGCCGAGCGCGAGCATTCCGCCCGCGAACCAGAGCCCCAGCCACGCGAGTGGCTGGGATGCCGCCGTCACGACGACCGCGAGCACGAGTGTCGACCCGGCCCGCGCAACATTGAGGCACGCGGCAGCAAGGAAGCGCAGGCGGGCCTGGTAATAGGCAATCGAGAGTTCGAGGGCGCTGAAGCCGAGCGCATAGCCCAGGGCGTAGACGGCGAGCAGCCTGCTATCGACCACATCTCCGCCGAATCCTGTTGCCCAGATGAGCAGCAGACCGGCTGCACCGAGGCCAACTGTCATCACAGTACTGCTCGCAAGCGCAGTCGCAAAGGAGAGACCGCCCCCGTGCTGCCCGCGCGATCGCCGCTCGGCTTCTTCCCGCAGATAGCGCGTCCGCACGCCGCCCATCGCGGCGCTCCCACCGAATTGGGCTATGCTCATGAAGAGCGTCATGAACGCGTATTGCGAGACGTCCAGTCCGCGAATCAGCACGACTACAGTCGCGACGCTCAACGCACGGACCAAGACGTCTAGAGCGAAGGTGATCGCGAAACCACGCCGGAAGACGTCGACAAATCGGCGTGGTTCGTCGACTTCCGCGGGAAGGGGTTCCAGATGCGCTTTAGTCGCGGACACGGTGAGCGGTTTTGAGCTGAAGCGCCGGATCTTCTGACTGCAGAGCGGCTGTAACAAAGGCTGTTACATCGTGGGCTACTGCCGGCCACGCCTCGGAAGCGGGGGGTGCAAGCTCGGCGTCGGTCCATACATGCTGGACGTGCGCGCGCACATGCTTGGCGGCAGCGGCTTCCTCCGGCTGGACGACAAGCCAACCTGGCTGGCTCGCGGCATAGCGCCCGAGTGCATCGTGATCTCCACCAGCCGTCAGTGCGATCCGCGGGATTGGTAGGACGAGATAATCGATCGCCTTACTCGGCAGTTGCTTTGCGTCCCGGTTGCCAATAACAATCGCTGCATCGAGAGCCACGGACTCGTGCAGGATCGCACGCCATGGCCGTGGATCGTGCATAACTACATTCGCGAAGTCGACGCCGCTTAGCGTTCCTGTCCAGTCGACCCCGTACTGATGAAACTCGATGCGATCCCAGTAGCCACAGGCGGCAAGCGAGTTGAGGAAATGTTGCAGGTTAAGCCTGGCGTCGTAAATGCTCCCGAAGTGCCCGAGCCTCAGCGTACCGTTGTGCTTGATCCGATGTGCCGGCCACTCATGTGCCAGCGAGGGGTCGTATCCGTTCGGTCGCACACAGAGGGGTAACTTCGGAAACAATGGCTGCAGCGCCTCCGCTTGTTCCTGCGTCGTTACAATGGCACCTGCCGCCGCGTTCCACATCTCACGCTCCATCCGCCGTGCGCGGACGAGGGCCAGGCCTTTAACAGCCGGGAACTCTGCCGTCAGGGCCCACGGGTCCCCGATATCAACTACATATGGCACGCCCGCCTGTGCAAGACCTCTCGCGGCGTATGCGAGTGGTGAAAAAGGAAAGCCGATTAGCAGCGCGGCATCGACGTCTGGACGCCACTTCCGAAACTGCCGACGTGCGCGCGGCTCAAACTTGTCCAGCAGAACTGCGCGTACCATTTGGCCGAGCAGCCTGCGTTCACGCGCCCCACGCCGGAGCGTGATCGTGTCGTTAGTAGTCGCCGGTGGTGACGCAATCATTTCGACGTTCCACTGCTCTCGTAATGCGGGAAGTAGCGCACGCGTGCGTATTCCTCGCGGCGCGAACTGAGCATGCGCGAGGTATGACATCACGCCCAGTCGCTCGCGCGCCGAACCTGTCATGTTGTCGACGTCGTTACTGGCGACGGGTCGTCCCGAAACGCGAATGCTCATGTTGGCCGCAAGTACGGCACGAGGCTAGGGGTTGCCGAGCTTGGCTGTAGCAGCTCCTTCACGTCAGTTGGGACGGGCTCATCAACCTCCTTCTCATGCGGCCCCACGGTTAAAACAAGGGCAACAACAACAGGCGCTAAATATTCAAGGCTTCCGTTTGTGAGGCTAAACGCGACAAGGGGTAAAAGAGGCATCATTGTTCCAACCCGCCGAAACAACACAAACCAGATAAGTAGTAGACCTAGGAAACCGAATGCACCGAGTTGAACGAGCACTTCGATGACATCGCTGTGCCCAACGAACGCTCCGCCAAGATCCTCTTCTTCGAACTGCCTGATCGTGCGCAGGCCAGTTCCGAAAATCAGCTCGCCGGGAGGCGCGGTGATGTAATGGTGTAGTGCTGACCTGTAGATTGCGCCTCGGCCGCTACCGTAGGTGCTGAATTGGAGAAATTCGCCACGACTCTGCGATCTCTCGAAGCGGTGAACGACCACTTGGTCGGCCCCGATTGCAAAGACAGCGGCGACGCATAGAGCCACGAGCGCGACCGCTCGTACTTTCACACGAGCAGCAATCATCATTCCCACCGCGAGGAGGGCAAGCCCAAGAAGTGCGGAGCGCACGCCAGTAAGGACCGTCCCGATCGTCGTAACGCCCAGGAGAGCGAATCGCCATGTAGTTGAAAGACGAGATGCGACAGCGCCAGCCGCGAGGCAGCTGGCGAGTAAACCAACGTCGTGCGGATTACCGAAGCCGGTGATATCGCCGGCGTGGTACGTGGTACCGATATTGCCGAAACCGGCCAAACCGAGAAAGACCTCGAGGCTCACCGCAAGTCCTCCACTCCAAAGCACGGCGCGTCGGATCGATCCAAGTTGTTCGGACGCCGCAGAGCTCGTCACAGCGAGAACCATCGTTGGGAAGATGAGGTACTTCGCAGCCTGAATGAACTGGGCGCCGGTTCCCTGCCGTGCGAGCGAGATCGCTACCGGCACCAACAGCAACACGATACCGAGACGGAGCAGAATGGAGTACGGGGTTTTGTCGCCCTTCGGTTTAGCGACGATCGCGAAGGTCACAGCGGCAGTAGCTGCCGC
>Ga0307278_10001566_pt1 | contig 11352 bp, 10 predicted proteins | sample ER_DNA_117_FD_194482 | JGI IMG/M metagenome (GOLD analysis project Ga0307278, IMG submission 194482) | Bulk soil microbial communities from the East River watershed near Crested Butte, Colorado, United States - ER_DNA_117 | ecosystem: Environmental > Terrestrial > Soil > Floodplain | place...
GAGCGACAAGCCGCCAGTGCGGCAATTGTCAGGATTCAAACGTCTTAGCCCTGGACGGCCGTAGCCGAGCCACCTCAGCCTTGTTAGCAGCGCGAGCCAGCGAGCGCCGGCCTCTGCTGCTCTCTCAGTTAGGCCATGTGGGGGTAGGTGTGGTCAGTCGGCGGCGCGAAGGTCTCTTTGATTGACCGGGGACTCGTCCAACGGATCAGGTTCCACATCGAGCCCGCCTTGTCGTTGGTGCCTGATGCTCGGGAGCCACCAAACGGCTGCTGGCCGACGACGGCGCCGGTCGGTTTGTCATTCAGATAGAAGTTTCCAGCAGCGTGCCGCAACCGACGGCCGGCGAGCTCAAGAACCGCGCGCTCGTCGGCGATGATCGCGCCAGTGAGGGCGTACGGAGCGGCGTGATCAACTTCATCGAGGGTTGCCTCGAAGTCTGCGTCGTCGAACACGTGGATGCCGAGAATTGGTCCGAAATACTCAGTCCTGAAGATGTCATTCTTGGGGTTGTCAGAGATGATCAAGGTTGGCCGGATGTACCAGCCTTCCCGATCATCGGTCATCCCACCGGCAATGATCTTGGCATCCGCAGAATCGCGAGCTCGTTCAATGGCCTCCGCGTGCTTGCTGAAGGCGCGTCTGTCGATCACCGCCGAGGTGAAGTTGGACAGATCACGTACGTCACCGACCTTCAAGGCCTCAGTAGCGTCGATCAGTTCGTCGCCCATCTGATCCCAGACACTGCGAGCAATGTACGCGCGCGATGCAGCCGAGCATTTTTGGCCTGAGTACTCGAACGCTCCTCTGACCAAGGCTGTACGGAGCACGTCTGGGTTGGCGCTTGAGTGGGCGACCACGAAGTCCTTGCCGCCGGTCTCCCCCACCAGCCGTGGATAGGTGCGATAACGGCCGATGTTCGCGCCGACTGTCTGCCACAGGTGCTGGAAGGTCTTGGTCGAGCCGGTGAAGTGGATGCCGGCGAAATCGGGGTGGACCAGTGCGACATCGGAGACCTCGATCCCGTCACCAGGCAGCATGTTGATCACGCCAGGCGGCAGACCTGCTGCCTGGAGAAGTTGCATGGTGAAATGCGCGGAAAATTGCTGTGTCGGGCTGGGCTTCCAGATCACCACGTTGCCCAGCAATGCTGGCGCGGTTGGCAGATTGCCCGCAATCGAGGTGAAGTTGAACGGTGTGATGGCGTACACGAAACCCTCGAGCGGGCGGTAGTCAGCCCTGTTCCAGACTCCGGGCGATGAGATCGGTTGATCTTCGAGGATCTGACGGGCGAAGACGACATTGAACCGCCAGAAGTCGATGAGCTCGCAGGCCGCGTCGATTTCGGCCTGCTGGACCGTCTTCCCCTGACCGAGCATCGTCGCTGCGTTCGCGGTGTCCCGCCAGGGCCCGGCGAGCAGGTCAGCCGCTCGCAGGAACACCGCTGCCCGTTGCTCGAAGCCCAGCTCTGCCCATCCGGGGGCAGCCGCCAGGGCGGCATCGATGGCTTCCGTCGCGTCAGCCCGGTTCGCATTGGCCGCGCGCCCAAGGATGTGGGAATGGTCGGATGGCATCGTGACATCGAAGGCTTCCCCTGAGGCCGGCTTGCTCACTCCGTCAATGGTTGCGGTCAGCTCGATGGGATCAGCGTTGGACAACTCAGCGAGCGCTGACTCGACCCCTGCCCGCTCCTTCGAACCCGGAGCGTAGCCCAGCAACCGTTCATTGACCGGCTCTGGCACCTGTACTACGGCATCCACACGGCCACGCTACCCTCGCCGGTTCAGTTGCTACTCGGGCAGACTGCCACCAAACGCCCGCGATCAGTTACCCCCGTTGGCGAACCGATCGCGGGCGCAGTGTGACCAAATCGGCGGGTCGCTGGCCTGGAGCTCACATGGCCTTGGCGCTCTCGGCCTCTTCCCGGCGCTTCTTCGCGGCCTCGACTGAAGCGCGCAGCGCGGCGACCAGGTCGACGACCTCGGCCTCCTTCGGCGCTTCAGGCTCCTCGGCGAGGGGCACGCCTTCGGCCTTGCTCTGCACCAAGACTTCCAGAGCCTCGCGGTAGGAGTCGGTGAAGTCCTCAGGTTTGAAATCACCAGCCAGCGCATCGATGAAGGACTGTGCCATGGTGACTTCCGCGTCCGACACCGTGACGTCCTCAGGCGGTGCGGCGAAGGAACCGTCGCGAAGCTCGTCTGGCCACAGCATCGTGTGCATCAGCAAAACGCCATCTTTGGGACGGATCAGCGCCAGCGCCTCACGGGACCGCAGCGCGACCTTCACGACAGCACTTTGGCCACTCTTGATCAAGGCATCACGGAGCAGCACATACGGTTTGACGCCTGGGCCGTCGGCCTGAAGGAAGTACGTCTTGTTGAAGTACGTGGGGTCGACGTCCTCCTCAGCCACAAACTGCACGACCTCGACTGCCTTGGTGGTCGCCAGCGGGAGCGAATCGAAATCCTCCGCCTCCAAGATCACCATCCGGCCGTCCGGCATCTCATAGCCTTTGGCTATCTCGGTGAAGGGGATCTCCTTTCCACACTTTTCGCAGACGCGCTTGTACTTGATCCGGCCGCCATCTTCCGGGTGGACCTGACGAAAACTGATGTCCTTCTCCTCGGTTGCCGAGAAGAGCTTCACAGGAATTGTGACCAGCCCGAAGGAGATTGCGCCCTTCCAGATTGAGCGAGGCATGTTCCTAGTCTGCCTGATCACACTGACAGTTCCCTCTTACGCCCGGTGCGCGGTTGTATGGCACCGCGTGGCTTGCCTTAGCGCTGAAGCTGGTCGAGCTCGTCGGGTGCGAACCACAGCAGGTCGTACTCATCGAGCACCGCTCCGATCTCAGGTGCTGCGAGTGCGGCCGCCAGGCTTTCCCCTGCTACCGCCGCGCTTGCCAGCCTGTTTGCCTCTACCGCTCCCGCTTCGTCACTGAAGAGCGCCCGCACCTGATCCCAGCTCAGACCTCGGATCTCAGCCTCACCCAGTGGCCCACCAAGATCGGTCAGTTGTTTCGCCAGCACCTCCGCCGCCAGCACTAACCGCGGCGAGCCTGGCTTGAGTACCAGCGACAGCACGCCCGCGTAGCTGAGAGCGGCGTACTCAGCCTCCTCGATGAGGGTGTCAGCCTCCATCGAAGCGACAAGGCTCGGCATTGGCGCACACCCCCGATAGCGGTCAGCCGCCGTACCCGACCGCAGCGCAACCGCCTCCTCCCAGGTCATCGGGACAAAGACCACCTGAGACATCAATGCTCAGCGGCCTCTGAACTGTTCGGCGGCTCATGACCAGGTCCGTTCTCGGCAACTGCCTTCGGCGGCGGCGACTTCGTGGCAGTGCCCTCCTGAGGGGCACGCTCGCGCCGCTTTTCTGTTTTCGCCGGGCTCGGCGACATCGGGGGCGCCGTGGCAGCAGACCCCAGCTCCGCGGCGCGGGACACCAGATTGCGTACGGCGGCACGTTTCTGCCCGGCCGCCTTACGCGCTGCTTCGTGCCGGGCCGCAGCCTTCTTTGCGGCAGCGCGACGCGCCGCTGCAGGGGCTTTGCGAGTTGGCTGACGAACATTCGTCGCGCGGACGGTTGTATCCAAGAGCTCTTCGAGGGCGTCGAGCAGGCATTGAGCGAGGACATCAAGGTCGCTGATCGCGTCCCGGTCGGCGGTGAGACCGAAGAAAACCTCACCGTCGTACGAGGTAACTCCTATGGCAAGCAAGTGCCCTGTCGAGAGGGGAAGGACCGGATAGCTCGCCACCAGCTGTGCGCCCGCCGCGAACAGCGGCACTTGCGGGCCTGGAACGTTGGTGATCACCAGGTCGTGCTGCTTGCGCACCACCTCAGTGGATGTGCGTACGCCGAGTGCGTGCAGAGTGGTTGGCGCGAAACCGGCGATGTCGGCGAGCGAGCGGGCGCCCACCGCCCGGCCGGAGTCCTTGTGTACTTGCGTGTCGTAGGCCACCTGGTGCAGTCGCATCAGCGGGTTCGGCTCACCGATCGGCAAGTGCTGCAGGTGTGGCGCCACCTGACTGCCGAGAGAAGTCGGCTCGCCATCATCCTCGGTGACACTCATCGGCACCAACGCCGTCAATGAGCTTCCCGCCCTGATCGACTCGCCTCGCGTCAGCAACCAGGAGCGCAGCCCTCCGGAGATCATGGCCAGTACCACGTCGTTGATCGTGTGGTGATGCACTTGGCGCACTGCCTTGAGATCGCTGAGAGGCGCGGCAACTGTCGCAAATCGGCGCTGCTCGGACACTAGCCCGGCCAGCGGCGAATGCGCCGACGGACGTTGCCCACGCAGCGCGTCAGCAGCCAGTTCGCCCAGCGCGCCGCCGATACCTCCCACTGCTTCGCCGACGGCGACAGCGACGCCGAGCGCGCTGGTCAGTGCACCACGCAAGTTCTCAATGGCTTTAGCCGGATCCTGGGCGGTCTCCAACAGCGCTGCCACGAGCAACTCCAGTGACGACGGCTCAGGTACTGGATGCCAGGAGTCCTCATAAGCTCCCGCGCCCAGAACTGAGTGCGGGTGAGGGGTTGAGTCGAGCAGCACCTGGCCGATCTCCACGGTGTCAATTCCGTCGACGAGGCACAAGTGCGACTTGGCCACCAGTGCGAACCGGTTGTCTTCCAACCCCTCGACCAGATACATCTCCCACAGTGGCCGCGACCAATCGAGTCGTCGCGCCAGTACCCGACCGACGAACTCTCGGAGCTGGACCAGAGTGCCCGGCCGCGGCAACGCCGAGCGACGTACATGGAAGGTCAGGTCGAAGTTCTCATCATCGACCCACACCGGCGGGGCGAGCCGCGCGGGAATCCCGCGCACCCGTTGCCGGTACCGCGGCACGAATGCGATCCGCTCACGAATGAGCGCGACGAAGCGCTCGTACTCGAAGCCCTCAGGACCCGAGTCGAAGATGTCGACGGTGCCCACATGGCCCGGCGTGTGCGCGGTATCCAAGGCCAGCAAGGAAACCTCGAGCGGTGTGAGCCGCTGCGGCATGGGAGTCCTCCCTGCTCGTGCGAATCCCTGGACCCATCACGGTACTACCGGCGCAGATCCTCCGATCGCGGTGACCGATTTGAGCAGCTGGGAACCCGACCGCGGACAGCTTCGTACAGGATTGATGGAATCGTGGGCCCCGTCGTCAACATGCTCCCGAGCTTGCTGGGGTCAGATGTAGGGAGAAAGGCTGTCAATCCAATGAGGGCAAGGGCTGCGACGAGCGCGCTGATCTGCGCGACCGTGACGTTGGCTCTGCCCTTGGGGGCGTGCACCAGCAGCGCCGAACCTGACGCGTCAGCGAGCCCGCCGACGACCGTCAGCAGTCCCAGCGAGCCGTCTTCGCCTGCCACCTCACCACCGTCCGCTCCCCCCAGCTCGCCATCGCTCAATGCTGATTACACACTCACCATCAACATCGAGATCTCGCACGGAAAGACTGTTCCCAACGGGGAGAAGATCAACGTGCGGGTGGGCCAGAAGGTGATCTTGAACGTGATCAGCGACATCGATGATGAGATCCATGCGCACATTGGCGGGGAGGGTTACGAGCTGCCGGTGCAGGCTGGCACACCAGCTCGGGGATCGTTCACTCTCGAAAACCCTGGCAGCTTTGAAGTAGAGTCGCACCATCTCGAGAAGATCATCGTGATCTTGAACGCGCGCTAGCCCAGGCGCAGCCGTTTCATGCTCGTACCGCTGCATGGGATCGCGTCACGGCATGACCTCCCGCTGCCGTTCTCCTTCGTGGTGGTCGGTGCCGTCCTGGCGTTGACGATCTCTTTCGTCATCTTGATCTTCGCCTGGCGCCGGCCGCGCTTCGAACGGGTCGGTGGGCGCTCGATGCCGGGACTGACCGCAGTCGTTGACCATCCGATCGTCCGGCTGGTTGCCCGAGTACTGGTCCTGGCCACGTACGCGTGGGCCGGGCTGGCGATGATGGCCGGCCAGGACCTGCTCACCAATCCGATCTTCGGTTTCGTCTATGTGTGGATGTGGGTCGGCCTAGTTCCGATCTCGCTGCTGCTCGGCCAGTTCTGGCGATCAACCAACCCGCTACGGAGCATCCACCGCGGACTCTGCGCTGTGGCTCGCGTCGACCCGGAGCAGGGCATTGCAACCCTGCCGACCTGGGTTGGGGTGTGGCCGGCCGCGGTCGGTCTGTTCGGATTCGGCTGGCTCGAGCTGGTGCAGCCCGACCGGACCACGCTTGTTGTGTTGCGGGTGTGGGCGCTGGCCTGGTTAGTGATCTTGGTGCTGGGCGCCATCGTGTTCGGGCAGCGCTGGATCGGCGCCGCGGATCCTTTCGAGGCCTACGCCAGCACGCTCGCCCAGATGTCGATCTGGCGGCGGGTGGGTGATGACGTACGGCTGGTCAACCCCCTGGCCGGCCTGAACGCCTGGCATGCTCCCCCTGGCGCGACCGCCGTTGTGGCTGCACTGCTCGGCAGTACCGCGTTTGACAGCTTCACCAATACCAGCTGGTGGATCAAAGGCGTACAGGACTCCAATGTGCCCGCACTCGTATGGGGCACCGCCGGCCTCATGGCGATGATCATCATCGTCTTCGTCACGTTCATCCTCGGGGCGGCCTGGATGGGCCGCTACGCGGATCGGCCGGCCACGGAGTATCCACGGCTGATGGCGGGTTCTCTGCTGCCTATCGTGCTGGGTTACGTGGTAGCCCACTACGCGACCCTGCTCATCGTCGAAGGACAGCGGACGGCGATCAACTTTTCCGACCCGCTTGGGCGCGGCTGGAACGTCTTCGGATCGGCTGAGATGGGTGTGAACTCGGCGATCTTCAACCATCCCACTGCGATCGCCCTCGTCCAGCTGGGTGCCATCGTCGGAGGGCACGTGCTCGGCATTGTCTGCGCGCATGAGAAGGCGGTTGCACTGCTGCCGCCGGATCGCGCGGTACGTGGGCAGTTGCCGCTGCTGCTGGTGATGGTCAGTTACACATGCGCCGGCCTGGTGCTGTTGTTCTCCCCGTAGGATCCCTGGCGATGGTGAACGAACGCACCGGCGAAGAGGGGCCCGTTCTTCGCGTCGGCATTGTGGGCTGGGGCTGGATGGGTCAGATACACGCACGCGCATACGCGAGGCTGCACCAGCATTATCCGAACGCTCCAATGAGGCCCAGTCTGGTCGCTGTCGCCGACAACGCGACGGACGACAGATTGACCCTCGCGGTCGACACTTTCGGCTTCCAGGATGTCTATTCCGACTGGCGCGACCTCATTGCCCGCGAGGACATCGATGCGATAAGTGTGACCGGCCCCAACTTCGTCCATCGTGAGGTTGCGGTGGCCGCCGCGGAGACCGGGAAACATCTGTGGGTGGAGAAGCCGGCTGGACGCAACGCAGCCGAAACTCGGGCGATCTGCGATGCCGTACGCGCCAATGGAGTGCAATCCGCGGCTGGCTTCAACTATCGCAATGTGCCGGCGGTAGCGCTGGCACGCGAGCTGATCAGTGACGGGCGTCTGGGCCGAATCCATCACGTCCTGATCCGGCTGCTGGCGGACTATGCGGCACATCCTGAAGGCGCGCTGACCTGGCGATTCAAGACCGAGTGGTCAGGTTCCGGTGTGCTCGGCGATCTGGCCAGCCACGGTGTCGACCTGGGCCGCTACATCGTCGGCGAGATCACCGAGCTGGTGTGTGACGATGCCACTTTCATCGCGCAGCGACCGGAGGCGAGCATGGCGGCGTCACATTTCTCCCGAGGGGCAGGCGGCCCAATGGGAGCAGTTGAGAACGAGGACTACGTCGCTGCACTGCTGCGCTTTCGCGGAGGTGCCCGCGGAATACTCGAATCCAGCCGAGCCGCCGTCGGCGAGCAGTGCAACTACGGCGTGGAAGTCCACGGTGATCGAGGAGCCCTCTCGTGGGACTTCCGCCGCATGGGCGAGCTGCAGCTATGCCTTGACCAGGACTACCAGAACGCCTCCTTCGTGACGCGATACGTGGGTCCTGGTGACGGTGAGTTCGCGCGGTTCCAGCCGGCATCGGGTATCGCCATGGGGTACGACGACCTCAAGGTCGTCGAGGCCTACCGTCTTGTCCAATCCATAGCGACCGGGAAGCCACATGGGGCAACAGTGGAGGACGCGCTAACAGCGGCCGAGATCATCGAGGCAATGGCTGAGTCAGCACGCAGCCGCCGCTGGGTCACAATTGCACGCTGAAATTTGTACTAACAAAATATCGTCTAGCTCTATAGACCTGGAGCCGTTACCTCTATGCTTCGTGCATGACAGAAGCGCCGCCCCCGGTGCGCGAGCTCGACATCACCCTCGAACGCAACTCCCCCATCCCGCTCTATTACCAGCTGGCGCAGTCCATCGAGCACGCCATCAACACTGGTGCTCTCGCCCCTGGTGATCGCCTCGAGAACGAGCTGTCGCTCACTAGCCGACTAGGTCTTTCGCGGCCGACTGCTCGTCAGGCTATTCAGGAGCTGGTCAAGAAGGGCATGCTGGTCCGCAAACGTGGTGTGGGCACCCAGGTCGTGCGGTCGCGGTTCCGGCGGAATGAAGCGCTGAGCAGCCTCAACGAGGACATAGCCAAGGCCGGCAAGATTCCGAGTACCAGGCTGCTCGAATTCTCTATCGGCGCTCTCAATCAGGACATCCGGGATGCCATCGATGCCGCCGGCGTTGCCGACACCGAATTCATCAAGATCAGAAGGCTGCGGCTTGCCGATGACGTGCCGCTCGCGATCCTCACCAACTACCTGCCGGCCCGTTTCCAGATCACTGAGGCGGACATGCAGAGTAAGAGTCTGTACGCCTGCCTACGGGCTCTCGGAGTCAACCTCAAGATCGCCCATCAGCAGATCTCTGCTCGGCTGATGACCGAGGAGGAGGCAGAGCTTCTGGATGAGGAGACACCAGCGGCATGCCTGGCCGTCGACCGCCTTGTGTACGACGATGTCGGTCGGTTCGTCGAATTTGGGCGCCACATTTACCACGCGGCCCACTACTCAATCCAGTCTTCGGTCGTGGGCTAGCCGAGTTCAAGTGCGGTGCACAACCAGCGCTCGCCCAGCGCCTCCAAGCGGAAGGCCATGGCGGCCGACCGCTTACCGATGACCACGTGCGCCGACACCTCGGCCACCTCCGGATCAGGGTGCTGGACGCGAACCGAGCGGAGTGCGGTGGGGACGGCGATCCGCCCGTGACGTGAGAGGCTGCGGCGCTGGTAGATGTTGATCGCCATGAGCACCTCGTCAACCACCCAACGGTTGAGCTGAGCGACCGGACGCCGGCCCACCAGAGCCTGAATCACTGCCAACGCCAGCGTGGTGCTCCATTCCTGGGCGTCAGGCAGCCCGGGTCGCGGGCGAGCCGCCCAGCGCGCTTTTACCGTGCTCACCCGGACACCTCGATGGTTTGCCGCATCATCGGCATGATCAAATTCATGATCAATTAAGTCGAGGGGTGGTTGGTTCGACGGTTGCGGCGATGGCCGCGCCCAGGTGAGACTCGGCGGTCGGCTTTCGATCAGCCACCGGACACTGGACGTACGCGACGACGATGTGGTCGTTAACATGACGGCCTCCTTAATTCAGCGCCCACCAGGCTGACTCATTCAGCCCATGCCGCGTAACCTCTGAAGCGCAATCTGTGGACATCTAACCTCAGTGCTGTCTTCGAGGGGTCGCGGGCGAATAGCCGCCGCCGGTTCGGGCTAGCTGTGGATTGGCGTGGCTGGAGCCAACAGATGAGAGTTGAGGGCGCGGACCGGCGAAGGGGTTCGGCGTTATTCAGTGATGTGGGCACCGGAACGAGGGAGAACGGGTATGGCCGTATTGGTCGTTGGTGTGCCGAAGGAAATCAAGGACAAGGAAGGTCGGGTGTCGGTGCAGCCCGACGGCGTTGCCGAGCTGGCCTATCACGGCCGGCAGGTCGTGGTGCAGGCCGGCGCCGGGTCGGGCAGCGGGTTTTCCGACGACGACTACGTTGCGGCCGGCGCTCGGGTGGTCGGCACCGCGGACGAGGTGTTCGCCGCTGCGGACTTGATCGTCAAAGTCAAGGAGCCCATTCCTGAGGAATATGACCGGTTCCGCCCCGGGCAGCAGCTGTTCACCTACCTGCACCTGGCGGCCGACCGGCGGCTCACCGAGTTCCTCCTCGACCGGCGCATCGACTCGATCGCGTATGAGACCGTGCAGACCCCGGATGGGCGGCTGCCGCTGCTCACCCCGATGAGCGAGGTTGCGGGGCGCATGTCTGTCCAGGCCGCCGCCCACCACCTGCAAAGTTCCTCCGGCGGAGCGGGTCTGCTGCTGGGCGGGGTCCCCGGTACGCCGGCCGCGAAGGTCACCATCATCGGCGGCGGCGTCGCCGGAACCGAGGCCGCCAAGATGGCTCTCGGGTTGCGGGCGATCGTGCGGGTGTTAGACACCAACGCGGCGCGCCTGTCCTACCTGTCCGATGTGTTCGCCGGCCGGCTCGACCTGGTAATTCCGAACCGGGCACGGACCGCGGCATACGTCGCCGAATCCGATGTGGTGATCGGCGCCGTTCTGGTCGCCGGCGCGAAGGCGCCGAAACTGGTTACCCGCGACATGATCAAGAAAATGCGACCCGGCAGTGTCGTGGTCGACATCGCCATCGACCAGGGCGGCTGCTTCGAGACCAGCCGGCCAACCACCCACTCCGACCCGACCTACGTCGAAGAGGGTGTGGTGCACTACTGCGTCGCCAACATCCCCGGCGCCGTCGCACGCACCTCGACCCTCGCGCTCACCAGTGCCACCCTGCCGTACTTGATCCGCGTCGCGACGCACGAGGTGGCTGGCGCGGCCGCCCGTGATCCGGTTCTGGCGAAGGGGCTGACCACGCTCGGCGGCAAGCTGGTCTCCCGGCCGGTGGCCGAGGCGCACGGCCTGCCCTACCAAGACCCGGCCACCCTGCTGCCAGCGGGCCCCGACGCGGAGCCCGCGTAGGTAATCCTGCCGTTAAAACAGAGTGGCGCTACCGCTGCGTCCCAGAGCCCGGTGGGCGGGCGTGGAGCGGGCTGTCAGGGCTGAGCAGGGAGTGCTTACGTCAGTAGGCGAAGTAGATGACCAGCCCGATGACGAGCCATACCAAAAAACCGCGCCAGGTCTGCCACTGCAGCTGCAGGATGAGGAACAGCGACGCAAGGACTCCGAACGCAGGCACCACGGGCATCAGCGGGAGCCGGAAGGACCGGGGGGCATCTGGGCGCGTGTAGCGGAAGAAGATGACGGCCACACACACCACGACGAAAGCCGAAAGGATGCCGATGCTGGTCAGATCCGCGACCTGACGGATCGGGAAGACGCCGGCGAGGAACGCGGCGCCAACGCCGGC
>Ga0307278_10001568_pt1 | contig 11347 bp, 11 predicted proteins | sample ER_DNA_117_FD_194482 | JGI IMG/M metagenome (GOLD analysis project Ga0307278, IMG submission 194482) | Bulk soil microbial communities from the East River watershed near Crested Butte, Colorado, United States - ER_DNA_117 | ecosystem: Environmental > Terrestrial > Soil > Floodplain | place...
GATGCTCATCATCGTATGGACAGTCGCGCTGCTCGCGGTGACGGCGGTCTGGCTGATGATGAGGACCCCCTGGGGCCGGGTGCTGAAGTCGATCCGCGAGGATGAGGACGCGGCCGCTTCGCTCGGAAAGAACGTTTTCGCCTACAAGCTCCAGGCGCTCGTCGTCGGCGCTGCCCTCGGGGCGATCGCGGGCGTCTTCTACGCGTGGCAGTTCAGCTTCTTCAGCCCCGACGACTTCGCTCCGCTCCTGACGTTCTTTGCCTGGATGATCGTGATCCTCGGCGGCTTGGGCAGAGCCTGGACCGTGCCGGTCGGGGCAATTGTCTTTGGCGTCATCTTCGCGGGCACGCGCTTCTTCGACTTTCCGCCGTTCTCTCTGCTCGACTCGACCGAACGCGCCTATCTGCGGCTGATCGTGATCGGGCTCGTGATCATCGGGCTCATGCTCTTCCGGCCGCAGGGCATCTTCGGCAGCAGAAGGGAAATGGTGCTCGAGTGAGCGTGCCGATTCTCGCCGTGCGGGAAGTCGTCCGTACGTTCGGCGGGCTCCGTGCGGTCGACGGCGCCTCGTTCGACGTCGAGCAGAGCTCGATCACCGCGCTGATCGGCCCGAACGGCGCCGGCAAGTCGACGCTGTTCAACGTCGTCTCCGGCTTTCTCTCGGCTGAAGGCGGATCCGTGCAGTTCGAGGGGCGACGCATCGACCGTGCGCCATCCCACCGGATCGCGCGCCGTGGGCTCGTCCGGACCTTTCAGGTGCCGCGCGCGCTGACTCGGATGTCCGTGCTCGACAACGTTCTGCTCGCCGCTCCCAACCATCCCGGGGAACGGCTGAGTGGGCTACTGCTGCGGCCCGGGCGAGCACGTGCGCGGGAGCGGACTGCCCTTCGGCGCGCACACGAGCTGCTCGAGCTCTTCCGGCTCGAGCAACATGCCGGGGACTACGCCGGCGTCCTCTCGGGCGGCCAGCGCAAACTGCTCGACTTCGCGCGGGTGTTGATGGCGGAGCCTCGACTCGTCCTCTTAGACGAGCCGATGGCGGGTGTCAATCCGGTGCTCGGCAGACAGTTGCTCGAGCATGTGCTTCAACTTCGGGCCGACAACGGCATGACGTTCCTCTTCGTGGAGCACGACCTCGACGTCGTGATGGAGGCCAGCGACCGCGTCATCGTGATGAACGAGGGCCGTGTGATCGCGAGCGGCGCGCCACCGGAGGTGCGTTCCGACAAACGCGTCGTCGACGCCTATCTCGGGGCGGCCTGGTCAGCATGAGTGCCCCGCTGCTCGAGGTAGCCGAAGTCGAGGCCGGCTACGGCGACGCGCTCGTGTTGCGGGGTGTCTCGCTTGCGGTCTCCCCAGGAGAGCTCGTGGCGATCATCGGTCCGAACGGCGCTGGCAAGTCCACGCTCTTGAGGGTCGTCTACGGTCTCCTTCGCCCGGAAGCGGGAAGCGTCCGTCACGCGAGCGAAGACGTCACCGGATTGCGACCCGAGCAGCTGACGCGGCGAGGGCTGAACTACGTGCCGCAGGTTTCGAACGTCTTTCCGACCCTGTCGATTGCCGAGAACCTGCAGGTTGGCAGTGTCTCGCTCCCACGCACGGAGCGACGGCAGGCAGTCGCTGACATGTACGAGCAGTTTCCTTTGCTCGCCGCGCGCCGCCGTCAACGAGCCGGCACGCTTTCGGGCGGGCAGCGCAAGCTCCTTGCCATCGCCCGCGCACTCGTCACCCGGCCGAAGGTGCTCCTCCTGGACGAGCCGTCCGCAGGGCTGTCGCCTCAGGCCGTCGAGCTCGTCTTCGAACAGCTCGCGGCGGTGAAGCGGCGTGGAATCGCGATCGTGATGGTCGAGCAGAATGCGCGGCGAGCGCTCGCGCTCGCCGATACGGGCTACGTGCTCGACATGGGCCGCAACGCCTACGTCGGACCTGGGCGCACGCTGCTTCGGGATCCGAAGGTCGCCGAGCTCTACTTGGGCAAGTCGACCGCCGCATCGACCTCGACCTCGACGAGCGCACCTTCAGGGATGAGCGAGCCGACGTAATACGTCGTGTTCGCCGGCTCAACCCCCGCGAACACCTCGGCGTGCGCGCGTGCCGCTTCCTTCCAGTCACACGCGGGCGCGAGCAGAAGCCGTGTGCGCACGACATCCGCCCGTTCCGCCCCGAGCTCCGCCGCGGCCTGGAGTGCGATCTCGATCGCAGCAAGCGTCTGCCGGTAGGAGTCGCCCTGATGGAGGACGACGCCGTTGGCGAGCGGCGCCGTGCCACTGACCGCTACGTGCGGACCGAAGCGGACGGCGCGGGAGTAGGCGGCGACTTCTCCGAAGCCGCCGCCGTCCCTGACCTTTGCTCGCACTACGGTTTGAAGGTGATCGTCTTCTGTGTGGTGATCTGGCCGCTCGAATATCTCCAGATCTCGTAGACAGCTGATCCCGGGTCTCCGTTCTTGTCCCAGTCGATCGGGCCCCACGCACCTTCGTAGTTGATGTCCTTCCCGGCGAGCAGAAGCTTCACTGCCTGGTCGAGCTTCTTGTAGGTCACCTTCTTGCCCGGCGGGCCGGAAACCGCGCGGAGCTGCGTCTTGATCTTCGGCCCGGTCGCCGAGCATGCCTTCACTGCCGCAAGGAAGGCAAGATTTGCTGCGTCGAACGCCGTGCCTTCGAACCCCGTGTACGGCTTCGCACCCTTGACCTGTTTCTTCCAGAGCGCATCGAACGCGGCGCGTGCCGGCGCCCCCTCGGATGTTGCGGCGGTGCCGCGCAGACCGTCGGCCGGACTGCCAAGCCCCTTCAGCACATCCTCGTTCCGGAGCGCTTCTGTCATCAGTGTTCGCGACGCCTGCCACTTCCCGGTTCTCACGAGTGACGGCGCGAGCTTCGCGAAGGTCTCCGGGAAGTCGATGATCACGTACCCCGCCGGACTTCCGCTGACGAGCCGGCCGGCCTCCGTGTCGTAGTTCGCCTGATCCGGATTCCAGCGCAGGCTTTGCCCCACCTTGCCGCCGAGCTTCTTGTACTGCGCGACGAAGAGTTGCTGGAGCGCGGCGCCGAACGCATCGTTCCGTGCGCCGACGTTCACGGTCTTCCCTTTCCCGAAGGCGGAGATCGCCGCCTGCGCAAGGACTCGTCCTTGCAGGTAATCGGAGGGATAGACGCGCCAGAGATAGCCGTTGTCCTTGATCCCCGTGATCTGGGGCGCGCTCGATGTCGGGCTGATATCGACCACATGGTTGGGAATCGCGACCGACTGCGCCATCGGAATCGTCGCGCTCGAGGCCATCTCTCCGATGATCACGCTGACGTGGTCGGCCTTGACCAGCTTCGTCGCCGCCTCGACCGAGGCAGCTGCCTGAGTCTGCCCGTCCTCGGAGGCTACGAGCTTCACGGACGACTTCGAGAGCTTCAAGCGCTTGAGCGAAGCGTTCTGCATCGCCACGGCAAGCTTGACGGCGCGGTCGAGATTTGCTCCGTATGCGGCCAGGCCCCCGGTAAACGGCAGCACGTCTCCGATGCGGAGCTGGAACGCGCAGGTGCGCTGTGCCGAGCTCGTCGAAGCTGTTCCTCCGGTGACCCCGGCCACGGATGCTGTTGCGGCAAGCAGCGCGGCGGCTGCCACCGCTTTTCGCCAGTTCTTCACGTCGGCCTCCTGACTCGGTGAGCGCGCAGGCACGCGCTGCTCGATCATCGAACGAAAGCCGCGCTGTTGCAAGGTGAAAGGCGGGGAGAGCGGCATATGCTGGGCCGGCCATGACTGATATGCGGCTCTACGACCTGCGCGTCACCGTCGAGCGGATCGAGGGCCGCTCGGTGTGCGGGCTCCAGGTCGGCGACTACTTCGAGCTGACCGAGTCGAGCAGGATCCGCATCCCCGAGGGCCGGCACTTCTGCATCTACGCGCTGCAATCGGTGCTCCCGCTTCTGCCGGCGAAGCAGCGCCAACTCCCAGAGTCCGACTGGCTCGAGCAGGATTCCCTCGTCTGTTGCCCGGATCCGGACGAACGGGTGGTGATGCGGATCGAACGAATCGGCGAGCGGACGCTCCGCACCGAAGAGCTGACGTGAACCAGGAGCGGCACGAGCTCGGGCTCGGGCTTCAGACCGACAAGCTGCCTGGTGCATACGCGCCGCTGGCGCGGGCCGCCGAGGAGGCGGGCTTCGGCGTCGTGACCGCGTTCAACGACCTCTGGTTTCAGCCTCCGCTGCCGGCGCTCCTGGAGATCGCGCGCTCGACAAAACATGTCCGTGTCGGGCCGTCCTGTCTCAACCCCTTCACCGTGCACCCCGTCGAGATCGCGGGCCAGACGGCCATGCTCGACGCCGCGACCGAGGGTCGCGCCTTCCTCGGCCTCGCGCGAGGGTCCTGGCTCGAGACGATGGGCGTCGACCAATCCGATCCGGTCACGGCGATCCGCGAAGCGTGGGAAATTGTTCGCCGTCTCCTCGAGGGCGACGACTCCGGCTTCGAGGGCCGACGGTTTTCGCTCTCGCAGGGCGACCGTCTGCGCTATCCGGTCGCTCGGCGGACCGTGCCGCTGCTCGTCGGGACCTGGTCGCCGCGACTGGCGGTTTTCGCCGGTGAAGCCGCACAAGAGCTGAAGGTGGGCGGCAGCGCGAATCCTGAAGTCGTGCCGGTGATGCGTGAACGCATCGGCAATCCAGAGGTGAGGATCGTGCTCGGCGCGGTCACCGTGGTCGACGACGACGGCGACAGGGCGCGCACGATCGCGCGTCGCGAGGTCGCGATGTATCTGACCGTCGTCGCCGAGCTCGACCCGACGGTCTCCCTCGACCCGGAGCTGGTTGCACGTGTACGTGCGCTCGTCGCGGCCGGCGACGACGAAGGCGCAGGCGCGCTGATCTCCGACGACGTCCTCGACCGTTTCGCCTTCGCCGGAAGCGCAGAGCAAATTGCGTCCCACGCGGAGGCGGTGTTCGATGCAGGCGCCGGGCGCATCGACTTCGGAACCCCACACGGAGTACCGGAGTCCCGCGGCGTGGAGCTGCTCTGTAACGAGGTCCTACCGCGGGTGCGCTCGGCGGTCGGAGCCGACCGCTAGACGATTTGAGGCTCGGGCACGAGCCGTCCCTCTGAAAAGCGTGCGGCGTCGAGCACGCCCAGAGCAGCGTCGTCACGTTCCGCAATCACCGACTCGGCGATGATCCGCCCAACCGCCGGTGCCAGCATGAAGCCGTGGCCGCTGAAGCCCGCCGCGACCCAGACGCGGTCACGAACGCGGCCGAGGATGGCCTGGTGGTCGGGCGTGACGTCGTAGACGCCCTCGACAAGCGTCGGCAGCGCAACGAAGACGAGTTGCGGGAGCAACTCCTCGAACGCGCTGCGGACGTTCGCCCGCCCGCCGTCCATCTCCCCCGCACGCGCGCCAAGGTCGCTCGCAAGCACGCGGCCGTCACCGAGCTGTTTCGCGGCAAAGCGTCGCTCGGGCGACACGACGAGCGGGTCGAGCAACCGTTCGCGGATCGGGTCGCTGAAGAAGAGGAAGCGCTTCTCCGGCCAGATGGGAAGCTCGGGCAGAAGCCGAGGCGTGTCCACACCTGCTGCGACCACGACCGCGTCGGCCTGTGGTTCTCCACCGGTCGCAAGACGAACAGCACCCTCGCCCCGCACTTCGAGCACCTCGGCGATCTGCACGTCGGCCGAGGCGCCGAACGCCTCGACGAGCGACTGCGGCCGGTCGAAGTAGCCGTCGCCCGGGCCCCACGCAGCGCCAGCCACGCCGGCGACGTCGAGACCGGGTACGAGCCCGGCCGCCTCGGCCGGCGTGACGATCTGCGAACGGATGCCGAGCTCGTTCTGGAGAGTGATGTTCTCTCGCATGCGCGCCAGCGCACGATCGGAATGCGCCAGGAAGAGATAGCCGCACGCACGGAAGGCGGGATCGACCCTCATCGACAGCTGCTCGCGTACGTCGGCGTAGAACTCCATCGACTCACGCGCGAGCAGACAGTTGACTCGCGTGCCCCACTGTTGCCGCACGCCGCCGGGCTGGACGCCCGAGGCTCCTGCACCGATCCCGGCGCGGTCGAACACCGTGACCGACGCGCCGCGCTGCACGAGGTGGAACGCGATCGAGAGGCCGACGATGCCCGCGCCGACGACCACGACGTCAGGTCCCTTGCGCATGCCGCCGAGCTTAGACTCGCCCACGCCGTGCAAGGAGTCCGAGCTCGAGCATCTCGCGGACCACGGCGAGCGCGCCACGTGTGAATGCCTCGAGCTCGCGCACAGGCTCCGACTCGAGACCGCCATCAAGCTCTCAGTCGCTCGTCGCGGCGCTTTCGGTGGTGGCACTCATTGCGGTCGGAACGCGTGGGCCCGAGACTGTGTTCGTGGCTCTGTCCCGTGTGCCGGCCCTGATTGTTGCCGCCGCCTCGTTGGCACTGATCGTCGGTGCCACGGTCCTCGACCAGCTCGCAGCTCACGCCGGCGATTCGTCCTCGTCTCCGTGGCTCTATCCGCTGCTCTGCTCGGCGGTCGCCGCGCCGGCGTTGGTGGGGCTCCTGCTCGAGTTCCGCCTTTCTCGGCATCCGATCGCCTGGATCCTGCTTCTGGGAGGACTGTCGGTCGCGATCGCGCTCTTCGCTGCGGCGTATGCAAAGGCTGCTGGCCTCGCCGATCTCGGGCTCCCCGCCGCCGGCTGGGCAGGGATCGTTTCTGACGCATCCTGGCCTGTGTTTTTCGGCTGGCCACTGGCGTTGGCCTTCGTCTTCCCGAACGGGCGGCCCCTCTCGCCCAAGTGGCGGCCCTTCCCGATCGCCGCTCTGGTGTCGGGCTTATTGCTGATCGCAATGATCGCCCTGACGGAAACGCATCTGGAGGCGCCGCTCGAGACGGTCGAGAACCCGCTTCCCGCACCGCTTGCCGGCCATGAAGCTCTGAGGCTGCCCGTTGTGCTCGCACTCTTCGTGACGCTCCTCGCAGGTCTGGCATCGGTGCGCGAGCGCCGTCGCCGCTCTTTCGGAATCGAACGCCTGCAGCTGCGTTGGCTGCTCTGGTCCGTCTTGTTGATCCCCTTCGGCTTCGCGTTCTGCTTCTTGTGGGGCGTTGCGGTTGGCCCGGCCGAGGATGGTGTGCTCGCCGTGCTCTTGTTGGCGGAAACGGCGGCGGCGGTTGCCGTGGGCATTGCTGTCACGCGCTATCGCCTATACGCGGTTGACCGCTTGATCAATCGAACGCTGGTCTACGGCGTTCTGTCGTTCGTACTCGGAGCCGGCTACGTCGGCGTGGCGCTCGGCCTCGGCGTCGCAGCCGGCCGAGGCTCGGTCTGGCCGACGGCGATCGCAACGCTCACGGTAGCCGTCGCCTTCCGACCGCTCCGCGCGCGCGTGCAACGCGCAGTGGATTGGCGTTTCGACCGGGCGAGATTCGAGGGGCTCCGCCGCATTCGCGCCTTCGAGGCCGACGTTCGGAGCGGCGGCGCTGCTCCCGAGCAAGTCGGCGAAGTACTCGCCCAAGCGGTACGCGATCCGTCCGCAACACTCCTCTTCTGGCTTCCGGCCAGCGCGATCTACGCCGACGCGACCGGAACGCCGGCCGTCGTCCCTGACGACGGTCGCGCGCGCACCGAGGCGAAGCGAAATGACGCGCAGCTCGGGATCCTTCTCCACGACGCAGCGCTGCTCGAACACCGGGACCTCCTCGACGGTGTGCTGGCCGCCGCAGGGCTCGCCATCGAGATTGCACGACTGCGAGTCGAGGTGAAGCTCCAACTGGCGGAGGTCGAGGCTTCGCGGGCGAGGATCGTCGAGGCCGGCTACGAGGAACGGAGGCGTCTTGAACGTGACCTCCATGACGGTTCTCAGCAACGCCTCGTCTCGCTCGGCATCCACCTCCGCCGGATGCAACGCTCGCTCCCGCGAGAGGCGCGTGTCCTGCGACCGGCGCTCGACCAGGCCGTGGACGAGATCGGACGCGCAATCGTCGACCTTCGCCACATCGCGGCCGGCGTCCATCCAGCCCGACTCGACGAGGGGCTCGCCGCAGCCCTGCGCGACCTTGCGCGAAGCGCTCCGGTCACTGTGCACGTGGAGGCAACGTCAGAGCGACTTCCGCCATCCGTCGAGATCGCGGCCTATTTCGTTGCGTGCGAAGCGGTGACGAATGCCGTCAAACACGCATCTGCTTCATGCATCACTATCAGCGCCCTCACCGTCGAGGGTGACCGCCTGGTGCTGTCAATCGAAGACGACGGCGTTGGCGGCGCGAAGCCGCGTCGCGGCTCGGGGCTCGCAGGGCTCTCCGACCGCGTCGATGCTCACGGCGGGCGGCTCAACATCGCGAGCGCGGCCGGCAAGGGGACTCGCGTCGAAGCGGAGCTGCCATGCGCGCCGTGATTGCCGAGGACACGGTTCTGCTGCGCGAGGGCCTCGCCGGGCTCCTCGAGGACGCCGGGCACGAGGTGGTCGCCCGGGTCGGAGACGGCGAGTCGTTGCTCGCAGTCGTCGCTGAGCACCAGCCCGACCTGGCGGTCGTCGATGTGCGTATGCCGCCCTCGTACGAGGACGAGGGGATGCGCGCGGCAGCCGAGATCCGTCAGCGCTTCCCTGCCACCGCGGTGCTCGTGCTCTCGCAACACGTCGAAACCCGGCATGCACTCGAGCTCGTGCGGACCGGTGGGTTCGGCTATCTCTTGAAGGACAGGGTGCTCGACGTGGACGATTTCCTCGAGGCCGCGTCCCGTGTCGCGGCGGGAGGATCGGCGCTCGACCCAGAGGTGGTCGCCACGTTGTTGCCGCCGGTCTCGAGAGACGACCCGCTCGGCGATCTGACTCCCCGAGAACGAGAAGTACTCGGACTGATGGCGGAGGGCCGGGCGAACGCCGGCATCGCGCAGCAGCTGTGGTTGACCGAGAAGACCGTCGAGACCCACGTCCGGTCGATTCTCGGCAAGCTCGGCCTGCCTCTCTCAGAACAGGACAACCGACGCGTCCTCGCCGTGCTGGCGTATTTGCGTGCAGCATCCGTTTGACGAATCGGCGCTAGCACCTAGACACCTTCAGTGCTGCTCACGACGAACGACGGCGGCAACCCTCCTAGCGTGCGGTGCAACGCATGACTTCAGCACCCGACACAAGGAGGTTGAACGTGTCCGCGACCACAGCAGTCGATACGCGCAGCGCACTCACCACTAGGACCGCCGGACGAACCCTGGGCGCCTTGGCGGGCCTCGCGTTCGCATTTCTCTTCTTCATGGGAACAGCGATGCTGAACATTCCGCACGGCGTCAGCGACGAAAAGCTGGTCGCCTGGTGGTCCGACAGCGGAAACCAACTGACCGCAGTCGTCTCGATGTACAGCTTTGTCCTCGCGGGGCTCTGCTTTCTCGTCTTCTTGATGCACCTGCGCTCGCGGCTACTCGCGGCCGAAGGCGGCAACGGCGCCCTGACGACGCTCGTCGTCTGGAGCGGTGTCGTCTTCGTGGCAATGCTCTTCGTTGCCGCTGCGTCCCGCGGAGTGATTGGCTTCGCAATCAAGTCGCCGGGCGACGACGAGCCGCTTCCGGGTGCCGACACCCTTCGCTACCTGCCACAGACAGGCTACGCGGTGCTCGGAGCCGGCGGTCTACTTGCTGCCGCCTTGGCGATGGCAACCACATCCTGGCTGATCGTTCGAACGGGAGTGTTCGGGCGATGGCTCGCCTGGGTCGGCGCGGCCGCCGCGATCCTGATCGTCGCAGCGAATGTCGCACTCGTCGGCGTCATTGTCATTCCCGCAATGCTTGTCTGGGCCGCAGCAACGAGCGTCGCCATGTGGCGAGGAGGGCGGCCTCCGACCACCGTTTGAGCAGGCCACCGGCTTAGACTCGCCCACGATGTTCGACTACACGGACCGGCAGCGGCGCCTGGCGCGGCGGCTGGAGAAGGAAGCCGTCGATGCCCTCTTCCTCGGCCCTTCTGCTGACCTCGAGTACCTGACAGGCGTCGAGCGGCAGATCCCGAACTTCGGCGAGGCGGCGTACGCAAACGGCTGGGTTGCAGGAGCGTTTCTGCGGCCGGACGCCGACCCGATCTTCGTCTTCCCGCGCATGTTCGCCGCCTTCGATCTGCGGGACGAACCGGAAGGTGAGCTCGTCGTCGTGAACGAGACAGACGACGGCTTCGCAACGTTCGAGCGCGTCGCGCGAGGTCTCGGCTCGACGGGCACGGTCGCGGTCGGCGACCGCGTCTGGGCGGAGACTGCTCTGAACCTCGGCCGGATCTTCGGGCTCGACCGCCTCCGCACCGGCTCGACACTCGTCAACGAGCTCCGCAGGGTGAAGACGCCGGAGGAGCTGGAGGCGATGGGCCGCGCAATCCGCACCGTCGAGCAGGCGATGGCGGCCGTGGCGCCGCTCGTCGTCCCCGGCGCAACGATGGCGCAGCTCGCCGAGGCCGTCGAGCACGAGTTGCGCGCGGCGGGGTCACGCACACCTTCCTTCACGACGCACATCTTCACCGGGCTCGGCGACGACGACCTCGACTCGGGCACGAAGACCGCGCACGAACGCATGCCGGACGGAACCTCGGTGATGTTCGACTTCGGCGGCGTCGTCGACGGCTACTGCTCCGACTTCGGTCGCACGATCTACTGCGGCGAGCCTCCGGACGACTACCGCGAGACCTACGAGGTCATGCTCGCCGCGCAGGAAGCGGGGCGCGCCGCCGCCGCCGCGGGCACGCCGGCCTTCAAGGTGAACGCCGCCTGCCGCAGGCCGATCGAGGACGCCGGCCTCGGCGAGCACTTCCGCCACCGGATGGGCCATGGGATCGGCTTGGACATCCACGAGCGGCCGTTCATCTCCCCGGAGGACGAGACAGCACTCGAGCCCGGAATGACGTTCACCGACGAGCCCTCGATCATCATCCCGGGCCGCTTCAGCGTCCGGATCGAGGACATCCTCGTCTGCGAGGAAGGCGGCGGGCGAATACTCAACGACTATCCCGCCGCGCTCGTCGCAAGTAGCTGACTACTTCGGCGCTAGCGGCCCGCCCTACCGGTCCTCTCGCGAGCGTTGCGTCGAGGATGGCACGAGTGATTGGAGGCGGCAGTGCCGCCTCCAATCCGCAGCGTTCTGCTCAGCCGATCTTGCCGCTGTAGGTGCCCACCGGGCCGGTCGGGAACACGACAGTGCCGACCTCCTGCAGGACGCCCTGCAGACCGGCCAGGTCGCCGCCGGCATCGATGATCGTCGCCGTGGCATGGACCTCCTGCGCCGGGTTGTTCGATCCGTTCAACGCGAACGTCACTGTGCCGGCAACACCGTTCACGGTTCCGGTGAACGTCTCGACATCGTGGAACGTGGCGCTTCCGTCGGCGTGGATGATCAGGCGACCCTCAAGCGTCGACGTGC
>Ga0307278_10001569_pt1 | contig 11340 bp, 6 predicted proteins | sample ER_DNA_117_FD_194482 | JGI IMG/M metagenome (GOLD analysis project Ga0307278, IMG submission 194482) | Bulk soil microbial communities from the East River watershed near Crested Butte, Colorado, United States - ER_DNA_117 | ecosystem: Environmental > Terrestrial > Soil > Floodplain | place: USA...
CCATCGGGATCTCGTCGATACGTAGCGCAGCGGCCTCGCGAACCGCAGTCCGGGCCAGCAGCAAGTAGCGGTCGATCGGTGCGACCTGACCATCCGTCTGCAGGACGCTGTCGTACCGGCCCCAGACCTCCATCGCCGGCCCGTAGGCGGCCATGAGCTGGTCGGGCAGGGCAAGCCCTTCGGACTGCCACTGCCGCGCCCTGGCCTTCACGGCGTCGGCGACCTGCCGGTCGACCTGCGCGACGGTCGCCACCGGCCGCCCCCCCTTTGCAACACGGCAGCCGATCGTGATCGTCACCTTGATCGAGGCGACTCCGGTATTGGCCGACTCAGTCCGCGACGGCCATGCCGCGGTCACCACGAACCCCGCGTCGTGCAATGCGCCAAGCAGGCGCCGCCATGCGTTCAGCTCGGAGTGGCCGAACACCACCACCAGCACGCCATCGGGCCGCAGCACCCGCTTGGCCTCCTGGAATGATTTGCCAAGGGACTTCTCGTAGAACTCCTTCGTGCGGTGCTCACCGGGGGCGTTGCCGCGCTTGACGATGATCTCCTCGGTCTTGTCCTGTACTTCCCCGCGGTCGCCGAACAGGTCCGGCATGACGTCGAACAGCGCCCGCTTGCACCACACGTAGAACAGGTCCGAGGCGTCGGTGTAATCGATCATGTTGTAGTACGGCGGATCGGTGATGATCGCGTCCACCGTCCCATCCCGATACGGCAACGCCATCGCCGACGCACAGCGAAACCGTGCCGGCTTGCCCTTCAAGCCCTTCGCATGCTTCGCAAGCACCTGGATCCCGGTCTCCGAGATCGATGCCCATGTGCCAGGTCCGTGCCCTGGTCCAGTCTCGAAGTAGTCAAAGTTGAAAGAGATCTTGCTCTCGTCGGTGAAAATATCATGAGCATCAAGGCGATTCTGACCAGTGCCCTTTTCGTTACCATGTTTGTTCAACCTGGCACCACGGGTTGACCTTCGAAGTCGTCGGACCAAATTCGCCGAAGCGAATGCGAGAAGTCCGGCGACATACTGCTCATCCATACCTGTGGCACGCAGCTCTCGAGCACATACGTGCATCGCTTGAACCGTCGCTACGAACTGGATGGCCTGCCGGTCGTTCATGAGGGAGCCGTACGTCAAGTAACCATACCCGCTGGCTCGAACGGTATCGGCGTTGCCCGCAGGAATCTTCTCGGCAGGCACACCTGGCAACTGGCCGAATGGCGGCACATCGGCGAGTCGAATCTGCTCGATCGCGGCAAACTCATCAGAACGCAGGGAACGCAGAATCTTCTGGGCTCCAACCAGATCGGCCGCCACGAGCGGAGCATCTCGATACTGACCCGAGAATCCCTTCTGCTTCACAGTCTCGGTACTGTGGAGGTGCTGGCAGAACGGACACCGAGCGCTTTTCCCAGTCCGGCCTGCTGGTGCAATGAATGTCGGTGTCTGATCAGGGGGGCCGTCGAACACCTCAGCCCACCATTCGTCACCAACGACCACCAAGCGGAACGCCTGGCCGGGGTCGTCGGTGCGGTGGTATGGATGGCGTAGAGTGAGCGAGCCGATTAGCGGGAAGCGCCGCTTGCACCCATCGCAAGGGATCGTGATCGCCCACAAGTAGCCCCAGGGCAAGCTGCCATCTGGGTTACGGGGGTAGTAGCGCTCGACCGCCATCGTGACCCGGCGGCCGATCTCCGCCAGCACCGCGCGGACGTCGCGGACCAATCGTGGCTCCGACGACACCAAGGCGCCTTCGTCTGGATCGGCGAACGGGATCGGTGGCTCGTTGCTCCAGTCGCGCAGCGGGTAATCAGCCAGCAGCCGTCCCGCGAGTGTGGCCACCGGGCTGTAGTCTATCCCGACGGTGGTCAGGCCCAGCCGTGCCGCCTCCAGCGGGATGATGCCGCGGCCGGAGAACACGTCCAGCACAACCGGTGTCCGGCCGCCATGCTCGGCGATGATCCGTTTGGAAAGCCGATCGAGCGTGGGACGGTCGCCGCTGGCGATCGCCAGCTTCACGAGCGGCCGAAGCTCAGAGTCGTCGGGCAGCATCGCGGTCAGGACCGCCGCCCTGGCCTGGGCGATCGGCCGGGAGGCGAACCAGGTGAAGATCGCCTTCTCGCTCAGCCCGGACCCGGCCGGCGTGCCGACGGCCCGGTCGACAGCGGCGACGGGGAACCAGCGCTCGATCATCCGAGGGGGTCGCTCGGCTGGTTGTGCGTGCTCACTCATTGGGTGACGACTGCCCTTCGAAGCTCCGACAGTGGGATCTGGAACCGCCGGATGATCTTGGGACCAGCGAAAAAGCCGGCGGGGTCGCGCACCCGCACCGTGATGATGGGCGTCGTCACGCACGCGGTCACCACGTACAGCCAGTAGACCGACCCGCGCTGCTGCGCCTGCGCCCACTCGTGTTGCTCCAGCATGACCGCGCCAAGCTCGCCGGCCTGCCCCTTCACCTCGACCAAGCGGTGCTCGCCGGTTACCTGGTGCCGGGCGAGCAGGTCATACCCGACGCCGGCGTTCTGCCGGTCGTCGACCTTGAAGCCACGCGCGACAAGCTCATCCCAGACCACGCTCACCGCGGTCCGCTCGCTGTCCGGGTCGGTGCCGAGCTCGGCCGGCGACCCGGTCCCGCGAACCTCGACCCAGCCGACCAGCCGGGCCGGCGTCGCGGTCACCTGGCTCATCTGGTCCAACTGTGCCAGCCGCCGGGCCTTCTGCTCGGCGAACGCGGCTCGGAGGCTGGCCCGCTGGGCGTCGGGGTACGCTCGGATCTGCCGCTGGTAACGACCTTGGATGTCGTCCAGGTCCTCACGGGCCTTGGCAACCCAGCCGACCCGCTCATCCCGCAGCAGCCCACAGTCTCGCTCGATCGCCACCCTGCCTGCCTCGCTGGCGAGCTGGCGGGCCGCCGGGGGTGGAAGCGATGCGGGTGGCGTGCCCAGCTGCAGGCGAAGTACCGCCTCCCACGCCAGCGGGAACCCCTCATCCGCCGAGACCCGCACAAGGCTCAACAGCGGCCGGCGCTCGGGACGAACACTATCGTGCAGCTCGGCCTCTGCCGAGTAGGCGAACAGCAGATAGCTGCTGAGCGCTCCGGGATCTACGATCGCCGCGCCTTGGCGAAGCTCTCCCTCGAAGCGCACGGCCCGCTCGACAAGGGCGCCAAAGGCGGGCTCGGTCGGCCCCAAGGTGATCACCGCATGTGTGTCGACGCCGCTTTCATAGGCGCGGCGGACCGCCTGGCCATCGGCCGAGACCAGCGCGCTCGATACGCCGCCAAACTCGGCCGGCAACCGCCCAACGGCGCGGACCAGGAGCAGCCCGTCGGCCGGACCGTTATCGACCTGCCAACCCTCCGCCGCGGCCAACTGGCGCAGGAACCCCTCGACGATGATCGGGTTGATGGCCTCGACTTGGTCAGCCGCGAACCGCTGGCGGACCTCAGCCTGGTCGACCGGGCTGCGCAGGCGGTCATTTTCGTCCTCCAACTCCTCAGCTCGGGCGACCAAGGTCTCCGGGCTGGGCACCCCTGCCTCGACCACGGTGGCCGCCGCCTCGGACGCCTGCGCGTTGGCAAGCAGCCGGGCAAAGCTCAGCCCCGCCCGCGCGGCGGTCGCATCCAAGATGTCGTAGACCCGGCCCCGCAGCGCCCGGGCAGCGACCGTGAGGTTTTCAAGCACGCGCTCCTGCACGCGGCCCTCGCGAGTCCCGAGCGCCACCAGATGGTAGATATAGACCGACTTGGTCTGTCCGATCCGGTGCAGCCGTCCCATGCGCTGCTCAAGCCGCACCAGCGACCAGGGGATGTCCCAGTTGACCATCACGTTGGCGGACTGCAGATCGATCCCCTCGCCGCCAGCGTCGGTGGAGACCAGGACCTGGAAGCTGCCCGCCAGAAAGCGCCGCTGCAGCTCGTCCCGCTCATCTGCTGGCGTCCCACCCTCCAAGACCTCGGCCGAGAAGCCGGCATCGGCGAAGAGACCGGCAAGCCAGCGGGCAGTGTCAACGAACTCGGTGAACACCAGGAGCTGCCCGTCACCGGGACGGATCTCGTGCGTCTCCAGGAGGCGCTGGGTCGCCGCCCACTTGGCCGGCAGTGGCTGGCTGGCGAGCACCGCACGCAGCCGCTCCAGCAAGGCTTCCACGGCTTGGAGCTCGCACTTGCGGTCGCGGCTTCGGGCTTGGACGACCGAGCGCTCGGCGTCCTCCCATGCCTCGTCGTCCTCCAGCGCCGCCCCGGCGAACCCCTCGGCCTCGAACCCGCGAGGCGCCACGGGCTCGACCCTGCCGACCTGCGACGCCGACAGGGCCTCCGATCGGCGTCGCAGGGTCTCGTAGGCCGCTGTCACCGACGATGCCGCACGCTTACCATAGATCGAGCGGGCCAGCATCCCATGCTCGCCGTACCACTTGTCGACGTAGGCCATGACCGCGTCGTAGGCGTCCTGCTCCACCCCGGACAGCTGAACGCCGCGCACCTCGGCGTAGCGGGGCGGGAACAGCGGCTCGTCGTCGAAGCCGCGCAGGTCCTCCTTCATCCGTCGAAGAAAGTGCAGCTCACTGGGCTGGAGCGCAGTGCCGCCGTAGTCGGTGTCCTCCAGCGACCACGGATACAGCGCCGGCTCTAGCAGATTCGCCAGCGCCCGGAAGAAGTACTCGTTGCCGCGGTGCGGCGTCGCTGTCAACAGCAACAGATGATGCGCCACGGCGGCGGCCTGACGGGTGGCGTCCAGGTACTGCGAGGTCGGCGTCAGCCGGTGCGCCTCGTCGAACACCACCAGCGACCACGAAGCATCCCGGCAAGCCACCTTGCGGCGTACGTCACTGTTGTAGGTGAACAGGTCGAGCGACACCACCCAAACGTCCACATCTGGGCGCAGGTCCTCCGGCTCACGGCCGATCTCGGTGGTGATCCGCTTGGCCTCGACCCCGAACAGGCGGCGCAGGTCCCGGATCCACTTGGAGACCAGATGAGCAGGTACCACGATGATCGTCTTGCCCGGGACCAGCCCGCGGCGACGCCCCTCGACCAGGTACATCCCGGTCATGATGGTCTTGCCAGTGCCAGGCTCGTCTGCGAGCAGGAATCGCAGCCTGGGCTGCTTGAGCATCACGCCGAAGACCGCCGCGTCCTGGTGGGCATATGGGCGCAACGGCCGGGTCGCCAGGACCGCCGAACGAATGCGGGGAACCGCCCACTCCATCCATTTGCCCCACAGGGCGGCCAGCGCCCGCTGCGGATCGCCTCTGCCATCGTTGGCAGGCGCGAGCGCAGTGGCGGTCTCCTCTGGCGTGAAGCGCTTGCGGCGAAGCTCGCCCCCAGGAAGCTCGACGACGTACCACGTCCCGACATCGTCGGTCGACAGCACCGAGATGACCGTCGCCAGCTGGCCGTCCAGCCATACCTTGGCCTCCGGCTCCAGCGTCCGAGGCGCGAACGTCATCCCTTCCCCCCACCGCGAGCGGCCAGCACCGCAGTCCCTGAACCTTTCATAGAACCCGGCACCCTCGCCAGCCTCGCTCGATCATCAGTCGAAGGCCGCGAGAATACCCGACCCCCACGACCGGATCGCCTCGGCCCGTCGGGACTGCCCGGCCGATCTGATTCCGCCGGCAGCGACCTGCCGCTTCAGCTTGGCGGCTGCTGATTCCCACCGGAGGGCGGCCAGCGCACCAGCAACCCGCATGGCTCCTGGTCGACCGGCTGGTAGCGGGTCGCGGCGGCACGCTCCGCGCCGCTCTTGCGCAGCAGCGGCGAGCGGGCCGGGCAGTCGTCGACGGCGGCGGCGTTCAGGATGGTCCCCCAAGCAGCGACAGGTAGGTGTTGACGCTGCGGGGTGCCAGCCCCTCGGCGACCATCGCGGCCTTCCAGCCCCGATCGTGCTGGCGTCCAGGTCGCCGAGGGCGATGTTCCCAAAGGGAGAGGGCGGGATTGGCACGATCCAGGCCATGTACCATGCCTCCTTGTCGCAGATCGCCTGATGAGTTGCGACCCGCGGTCCGGACGGGTTCCTGATGAGTTCCGGATGAGGAGGCCCTAGGGAACATCGCTACACTCGGGGAACATCGCTACACTCGCAGGAAGGCTCACCGGCAACCTCACTACCAGCAACAACACTTGACACGGGCGTGTAGCTCAGGCGGTCAGAGCGCGTCGCTTACAACGAAATACCTGAGCTAATTCTTACCATCAGAGACCAGCAGGAACTCGCTTTTGTGCAGGTCATTGCCATCATAGCGTATGGATCAAGTGGTAGCGAGTGGTAGCAACTGGCACCGGTTGGCGCATGATCCTCATGAGTTTCGGAGAAAGAGCCGGACAAATTGCCCCGCATTTCTCTGGGGTCCGTCGAGCGCAATTGTCTAATCGTCCGGCCAGGCAATTCCCTAGCCGAGGCCGCCGAGGCGCTCTTCTTGAGCGCGAGGCAGGGCAGTCAGCGTTCGCCCACCATGGCCTCGACCTGTGACCGGAGCTTGCCGAGATCGCGCTCGACCACCGACCAGACGATGTCGAGGTCGATGTCGAAATAGCCGTGGGTGAGGACATTGCGCATCCCGATAATCTGGCGCCAAGGCACTTCGGGGTGGTTCTCCCGTAGATCGGTCGTGATGCGCGCGGCGGCCTCGCCGATGATCTGGAGCTGGTGGGTGATCCAGTTCTGGATGAGTTCGTCGCGCTCGAACGCCTCGCGGCCACGGACAGCGTAGCGGTCGATGCGCTCGATGGCTTCGAGGATGTCGAGGAGCCGCTCGCGGTCGTCGCGCATCTACACCGGGATCGCTTCGTTGAGCACGCGCTGGCGCATGCGGGCCTTCAGACCGCGGGTGGTGACGACGTCGACCGGGCGGCGGAGCAGGTCCGCCAGGTCCATGACCAGGCCGCCGAGGTCCAGCAGACTGCGGTCGGGCTCCAGGTCGACGAGGAAATCAACGTCGCTGGCAGCATCCGCCTCGCCACGGGCCACGGAGCCGAACACCCGGACGTTGTGCGCACCATGCCGCTTGGCGAGTTCGAGGATCTGCTCCCGGCGGCGGGCGATCTCATCCGCAGGATCGGTAGGTACTCCGATGGAGCCTGGCATGTCGGCCGATTCACCTCGTGTCTCGGTGGGGTTCGCGGCCATGGTGACATCTGGCGGTAAGCAGTGCTACCTGCCGGCTCACGGCGGCATGAGCTGCGGCTTGTAGTGGGGCTTCGGCGGCCAGGAGGGAGCGGTCCGTTCGCGTGGGTCCATAGCATGACGGCTCTGCGCGGCGGCCGCGCGGGTGGTAGTTGGCCAGGATCGTCTGCGCCTGTCGCCAGGTGGCTTTGGATGGTGGCGGGCCAGGCGATAGGTTGCCGCCAGGTCCCCCAGATGGAGGTGCGCTGATGTCCGATCCGGTCTCGACCGGTGCGGCCCGTTCGGGGTCGCCGTTGGCGGCGGTGCTGGGCCGCGACACCCTGCGCCGGCTGGCCGGGCCCAGCTGGTTCGAGCGAGGAGAACGCTACGCAGCCGATGGTGCTGTCAGCGCGCTGGTCGAGGACGGCGGCGTGGTGGTGGCGCGGGTGCGGGGCACATCGAACTACCGGGTACGTCTGTGGGTCGACGGCTCGGCCCTGGGGTTTGCCTGTTCCTGTCCGCTCGGGCGTGAGGGCGCGTGCTGCAAGCACTGCGTCGCGGTGGGCCTGCTCTGGTTGGCCGGTGGGGAGCAGGCAGCCGGCGGCGAATCGCAGGAATCGGTGGTCACCATGGACCAGGTTCGGGCGCATCTGGCTGGTCAGTCCAAGGAGGCGCTGGTGGAGTTGCTGGTGGCGCAGGCCATGGGCGATGAGCGCCTGCACCGGCGGTTGCTGTTGGAGGCGACCAGGGCTGCCATGCCTGGCGTGGCGAGCGCTGCTGATGCGAGCGTGGCGAGCATGCGGGCGTGGATCGACCAGGCGGCGCGGCTCAACGACTACCTCGACGATGACGAGGCGGACGACTACGTGGCGGGCGTCGAGTACGTGGTCGACGCGCTGGAGCGGCAGCTCGAGGATGGCCACGCTGCCGCGGTCGTGGAGCTGGTCGAGCACGCCGTTGACATGGTGGAGTCATCGACGGGCTACGTCGACGACTCCGGCGGCGATGTCGGGGGCGTGCTTGGGCGGCTCGCTGAGCTGCACCTGGCCGCCTGCGAGCAGGCCGATCTGGACCCAGTGGCGCTAGCCGAGCGACTGTTCCTACGCGAGCTGAACGGCGAGTCGGACACCTTCTTCGAGGCGCTCTATGGCTATGCGGAGGTGCTGGGGCCCGAGGGGCTTGCTGCCTACTGCAAGCTCGCCGAGGCCGAATGGGAACAGATGGCGCTGCGGGCAAAGAGAGCTGCAGACTACATGGTCGATCATCGGCGGTGGCGGATCACGCACATGATGGAGACCTTGGCTCGTGTCGAGGGAGATGTCGACGGCTTGGTCGCTGTCGTCGCCCGGGATCTGTCCAACGCCTACGCCTATCTGCGGATCGCCGAGGTGCTGCGAGAGGCCGGCCGCGACGACGAGGCGCTGGAGTGGGCTGAGCGGGGGATGGCGGCGTTTCCGGAGCCGCGCGCCGACTCGCGGCTGCGGGAGCTCCTGGCTGAGCAGTATCACCAGCGAGGACGCCACGACGACGCGGTCGGCCTGGTGTGGGAGGCCTTCAGTGCCGCGCCGAGCCTTGGCTCTTACCAAACGCTGCGCCAGCACGTCGAGCGTGCCGGGCAGTGGCCGGCCTGGCGTGAGCGGGCGCTGGCCAGGCTGCGGGAGCACGTGGCCGCCTTGCAGGAGGGTCGTGGGGTCGACCGCTGGGCCGTGGTGGGGCGCGATCACTCCGAGCTGGTCCGGGTGTTGCTGTGGGAGGGTGAGGTCGAGGCGGCCTGGGCCGAGGCGCGGGCGGGCGAGTGCGCGCCAGCGCTGTGGCTGGAGCTGGCCGACCGGCGGGCAGGCGAGCATCCCGAGGAGGTCCTGCCGGTCTACCAGCGAGCCGTCGAGGGGTTGCTCGCGCACACCGGCAATGACGTCTACGAGGAAGCGGTGCAGCTTCTGCGCAAGGTCCAGGAGTTGCTGCATCGTCTGGGTCGGGAGGCGGAGTTCGCCAGCCAGATCGCCTCGATACGGGCGACCCAGCGGCGCAAGCGCAACTTCATGAAGCTGCTCGACGCGGCCGGCTGGTAGTCGGCGCGATGGCGAAATTTGCACGGCTCTCACTGCGCCGCGCTCTGCGGCTCGGCGCTCGGAACGCTCCGGACCGCGCAGCGGCTCTCGGGCTCCCGCTCGACCTCGGCGACTGATCCAGACGGGACGGCCCGGACGGCGACCACGTCGGCTGCCGCCGGCGCGTTTGTCGAATCAGTGTCTCGACTCGTGGAGGACCTTGTCCGGGTCCCAGAGGGCTCGCCAGGCGGGAACCCGCGATGCACGGTGCACGTCAGTGCCTGCAAGGCGATCGCATAGCTCCAGCTGAAGGCGGAGGTGGCGTGCAGGGTCCTTCTCGCCATGGCCGTAGTCCATCAACAGCGCCACGGGCTCCGAGGACGGGTCGAGCAGGAAGTCGCACGAATAGCCGTCTCGCACTGCGTCGCGCCGGAACTCCACGGGCGGCCGTGTTTCCTCGAGCCGGCGATGCAGCGTGTCTGCCGCTGGCCGTCCGCCGTCTGCCGTGCTTGGCGACGTGCGCGCGGGACTCGCGCCGTCATCCGTGTCGGCCATGTCGGCGAGCGTGCCGACGACACCGGAGCGGCCACGCCAGAACTCGAGATCGCCCACAATGATCAGGTGAGATCGGGCTCGGCTGATGGCCACGTTCCAGAGGTTCAGCTCACCCTGCAGCCAGCGCAGCCCTGAGCCGGACATGTTGCGTCCCCCCACGACCGACAGCACCATCACATCGCACTCGCCGCCCTGGAACGTGTGGACGGTGCCGATCCTCGCGTTCGTGCCCTTGCACATCCCGCTGATCAGCTCTTGTTGTGCGCGGAAGGGAGTGACAACGCCGATGGTCGCTTCCGGCGGCAAGTACTCGATCAGTCGCCGCACCAGCTTGGCGACGTGCTGTGCCTCCTCCTTGTTGGACCATGAACCGCCCGGCGGGCGCTGCGCGACGCCCAGGATCGGCTGCCAGGTCACCGGCTTCTCGTCGATGCGGCGCAGCCGGCTGACGTCGGTGAGGACCGTGAGCTGGCTACCGTAGAACATGCGATTGGAGATCTCTGCGATGGCCGGATGGCACCGGAAGTGCTCGTCCAGCAAGAGTGTGTGGTCGGCGGCCTCGTCAAAGGCCCGGAAGGCGGAGTGTCTGCGGTACGCAAGGCGACGTTGCTCCAGCCATTCAGCTCCGATCCCAGCTCGCGTTCGGCACTCTGCCTCCGTGTTCGCCGTCATGGTGGTGACATGGGTCAGCTGCATGGGATCACCGATGATCAGCGCCCGCTTGGCCCGGAACAGCACGGGCACCACAGCGGGGATTGAGCACTGGCTCGCCTCGTCGAGGATCGCCAGGTCGAACAGCGCCGGCCTTGGCGGGAAGCGTCGAATCGAGTGGGTCGTTACCGCCCAGCCACGAAGGTAGGCGTGCGCGGCCAGGAACTCCCTCCAGCCACCCTCTTTGGCCCGTACCGCTTGCAGTCGCCTCGTGATCGGCTGGCGGCCGGTCCGTGACCGCTCGACGAGTGTGGCTCGCAGGACACTTCCGCTCGCCTCCGCGAACCTCGCTCGGACCGATCGTGTTTGCTCCAAGAGTTGGGCGTCGTCCGGGAAGTGTGAGGCACGCCCCCTCCTCACGCGCCATCTCACCTCCGTCTCGAGGAAATCCTGTAGAGCGCGGCATGTCTCCTGGGCCGCATCCGGCAGTCTGAGGCGGTTGGCGAGTCGCCGTCGAAGCCAGAACCCGAGCAGGTGCGACCCGTTCGCCCGCTTGGTTCTCGCAAACCATCTACGGAGGCCGTCATCGGTGGCCAGCGCCGGTGGCAACCCACCGACACTTAGCCTCGATATTTCGCGAGTCGTGTGGTCAGGGGGCTGGTAATCAGGTTCGAGTGCGCTTTGGGGATTGACAGCTCACGCGGGCTCGACGCTTTGGCCAGGATCGGCCGACGCCGCAGAGCGCGGTCGATAGGTTCGACAGGATCAAACACGGGCCGGCACGTTGGGGTGGCCGCCACCGTGCAGCAGGGCGTGGCATGCGCTGGCGGGCATGGCGGCTGCTGCGAAGGAAACGACGGGTGAGCTAGCAGCGGGCGGGCAGGGCACGCAGCCTGGCGAACGCCGTCACCAGGTCGGTGGCCCAGGGCCAGGCGCGGTCCAGCCGCACGATCAGCCGGCGGGCATGCCGTACGAT
>Ga0307278_10001570_pt1 | contig 11337 bp, 10 predicted proteins | sample ER_DNA_117_FD_194482 | JGI IMG/M metagenome (GOLD analysis project Ga0307278, IMG submission 194482) | Bulk soil microbial communities from the East River watershed near Crested Butte, Colorado, United States - ER_DNA_117 | ecosystem: Environmental > Terrestrial > Soil > Floodplain | place...
CCATACGTCCTCGTCGAGCACGCCGTCAATGTGGACGGTGGCCTCGATCCGCGGCACGCGCACGTCGAGCTGGCGGAGATGGCCGTCAAAAACTGGCTGCTGTGTGCCCGCGGACTGTACGACGATGAGCAGAACGGTGAGCATGGTGGGAAGATAATTGCCGATTGCGGATTGCGGATTGATTAGGCAGGTACGAACCCGCCGACTACGAATCGTCAGCCGGTCACGCCAATCCGCAATCCGAATTCCGCAATCCGCAGTCTATTCGTACCGTAGCGCTACGATAGGATCCAGCGCGGCAGCACGCCGCGCCGGCCAGATGCCGAAGAACAACCCCACGATGGCGCTGAAGACGAACGCGATCAGAATCGCGAACAGGCTTATCGACGTGTTCCAATGCGCGAGCTTCGAAAGCGCCACCGCACCGAGTGAGCCAAGGACGACTCCGGTGAGCCCTCCCGCGAGACACAACACGAGCGCCTCGACGAGGAACTGGAACAGGATATTGAAGCTTGTGGCGCCGAGCGCCTTGCGCACGCCGATTTCGCGTGTGCGCTCCGTGACCGACACGAGCATGATGTTCATGATGCCGATTCCGCCGACGAGCAGGCTGACCGCCGCGATGCCCGCAAGCAGGTAGGTGAACGTCTTCGCCGTGTCCTGGAACGTGGAGAGAATGTCCGACTGGTTCCGGATCTGGAAATCGTTTTCGCCGCCGGGCCGGATCTTGTGCTCGCGCCGCATTACGCGCTCGATTTCGATCATCGCCAATGTCATCTGCGGCACGCTCGCCGCATCGACGGTGATGGACCGCAGGCGATCGGTCCCCATGATGCGGTAGCGGCCGGTCTGCAGCGGAATCAGGATCTGCTCGTCTGGATTGCCGAATCCGCCTGCCGACCCCTTCGCCGACAACACGCCGATGATCTCGAAGGGAATTCCCCGAATCTGAATCTCCTGACCGATCATCGCGGCGGGGTTCCGGTTGAACATGTCCGGAATCGCCGAGCCGAGTACGGCGAAACGGCGGCGTCCCTCGTCCTCCCCGGCCGTAAACATGCGGCCGGCGGTCATCGTGTAGTTCTTGACGGTCGCGTAATTGGGCGTCGTGGCCACGATACTGACGTTGCCGTTTTGCCCCCCGAACTTGATCTGGAGGTTGCGCGTCAGCTCGGGCACGACGCCTTTGACATAACGGGCATCGCGCGCGAGCGCGTTCGCGTCATCGACCGTGACGCTTACGCGCTGGTCGAACATGATCGCGATCCCGCCCCGAAACGACTGTCCCGGATAAATCGACAACAGCGTCGGGCCGAGCGCCTGGAGACGCGCCTGCACGGCCTTCTGCGCTCCGCTGCCGAGCGCCACCATCGTGATGACGGCGCCGACCCCGATGATGATGCCCAACATCGTCAGGAACGACCGCAGCTTGTTGGCGCGAATCGCCTGGAGTGCGACCTGGAAGATCTCGCCGAGGAGCATGCTAGGGCCTGGTCGGCGCAGCCTGCGGCCGCGCCGGTGTGGTCGGCTGCTGCTGCTGGACGCCGGGCAAGCCGCCGCCGGTGACGTTGCGCATGCGTTGCTGCATGTCGCGCTGCGCATTGAGCAGCGACGCGCTCGGCAGCACGAGCACCGTGTCCTGCTCGGTCAGGCCGCTCACGACCTCGATGTAGTCGAGATCGGTGAGCCCGGTGCGGATCTGCACTGGCGTCGGCTTGCCGTTCTTCAGCGTGAAGACGATGTAGCTCGACGGCTCACCGGTGTTGCGCCGGAGACCTCCGCCGCCAGCGCCACCACCACCTCCGGCGCGCTGCATCATCTGCCGCATCGCCGCCATCGCGCTCTGCTCGGCCGGCGTCAGCTCCTGGCCCGACATGCGCTTCTGGAAGGCCGATCGGATCTGCGCCTCGGTCACGCCGGGCGGCAGCTGGATCGTCCGGCCATCGGGAGTGGTCATCGTATTCCCATCGCCGGACGCCTTCGTTGAATCGGGCTTGCCACCCGTGCTATCGCGCCGCGCCGTCCCGCCGCCCAGGGACGCACTGTCGCGATTGGTCGGCGTTTGCGGCTGCTGGCGCGCCGTCGCCGCCGCGAGCTGCTGCTGTACCACGTTCGGATCCAGACCCAGCACCTGCGCCGCCGATGCGACGTCGCGCTGCGTCCGCAGCGCCGCGTTCGGCACCGCGAGCACGTTGTCGCGACGCCCGACGTGAATCTCGACCTCGGTGTTCATGCCGGGCTTGAGCAGATGATTCGGATTGGGAATCCGAACCAGCACGTTGAACATCGTGACGTTCTGCTGGACGGTGGCTTGCGGCTCGATTTTCAGGACGCTGCCCTCGAACGGACGATTGGGATACGCGTCCACGGTGATCGTCGAGAGGAGCCCCGGCGATACCTTGCCGATATCCGTTTCATCCACGAGCGCGCGGATCTGCACCGTGTCGAGGTTCGCCATCCTGAACAGGACCGTGCCGCCGCCCACGTCCGTCGTCGGCGACGAGATCACGGTACCCAGCTCGACGTTCTTCGTGATGATCGTGCCGGCGAGCGGCGCGCTCAGCTTCGTATCGGTCATGCGGTCCCGCGCGTTCTCGAGATCCGACCGCGCGCGGATCACCGCCGCGTTGGCATTCGCGTAGTCCAGCTTGGAACCGTCGTATTCGGTTTGCGTGATGGCCTGCGCCTTGAACAACGTGTCGGATCGAGCCAGCTGCGCCTTGGCGTTGTTGAGCTGCGCCTGGGCGACCTGCAGGTTCGCCTCCGCCTGCGCCAGGTTGTTGCGCGGGATGCGCGGGTCGATCGACGCGAGCAGTTGATTCTTCTTCACGTCGTCGCCCGTTTGGACGTTCATGCCGATAATTTCGCCGGACGCCTTGGACTTCACGTCCACGGTGAGCACGGGCTCAATGGCCCCGGATGCCGACGCCGACACCACCAGGTTGCGGCGTTCTACCGGTACGGCCTCGTACGACAGCGTAGCCTGCGTCTTGCTGCAGGCGGCCAGGCCGGCGAGCAGCATTGCCGCCGCCGCGCTTCCCCAAAGTTTTGTGTTCACGTCTGACCTTCCATCCTCTCATCGCGCGCAATCTTGCCGTCGAGCAGGTGAATCTGGCGGTGCGCGTGCGCCGCAATGTCGTGTTCGTGCGTCACCAGCACGATGGTCTGGCCCGAGTCGTGGAGCTCGTGAAACAGCCCCATGATCTCGTTGCCCGTCGCCGAGTCGAGGTTTCCGGTCGGCTCGTCGGCGAGCAGGATGCTCGGCTCGTTCACCAGTGCTCGCGCCACGGCCACTCGCTGCCGCTGTCCGCCCGACAGCTCATTGGGCCGGTGATCCATACGGTCACCCAGCCCCACCTGTTGAAGCGAGCGCGCGGCGCGCTCGCGCCGCTCTTTGGATCCCATGCCGGCGTAAATGAGCGGCAGCTCGACGTTGTGGAGCGCATCGGCGCGCGGCAGTAGGTTGAACGTCTGGAACACGAATCCGATTTCCTTGTTGCGGATCCGCGCCAGCTCGTCATCGCTCAAGTCGCTCACCTTCTGCCCGTTGAGCCAGTACTCGCCGGCCGTCGGCGTGTCGAGGCAGCCGATCAGATTCATGAGCGTCGACTTGCCCGACCCCGACGGTCCCATGCACGCGACGTACTCGTTCTTCTTGATCTTGATGTCCACGCCGCGCAGCGCGTGGACGACCTCCGCACCCATCACGTACTCGCGCGTCAGGTGATGCGTGAGAATGACGGTGTCGGGCGTCGGCGTGTCGCCGGTGCGGAACAGCATCGATTCAGTCGATGTCATAGCGTCCGTCCCAGCACCGCTTCGACCTGCGCGCGGGCGATCAGGTAGTTGAACCGTGTCTGCACGACGTTGACTTCCGCCTGGGTCAGCGCCGCCTGCGATATCAACAAATCGAGGATCGTCGCGGCACCGACGCGATAGCGCTCGTTCTGCACGCGCAAGTCTTCGGTCGCCGCGGCCAGATTATCGCGTGCGATGTTGATCTGCTCCACGGCCGTGGACAGCGCCGCGAGCTCCTGCGTGACGAGCGCGTTGACCTGCCGGCGCGTATCAGCGGCCCGCGCCTCGGCAATGTCACGATTGACGGAGGCCGAGACCTGGTTGGCTTCGCGCGTGAAGCCGTTGAACAGCGTCCACGACACCCCGAACCGCCACGAGAACGTTTCGGGATAGCTGCTGAACAGCGGGAAGCTCGGCGATCCGGCGCCCTGGCGATTGTTGCTGTAGCTCACCGTCAGCGACGGCCAGTACTGCGAGCGCGCGCTCCACACCTGAGCGCGGGCGGCGCTCGCCTGCGATTCCGCTTGTGCGACGACCGGCGCACTCTCGAGCGCGGCGCGCCGCAGGTCCGCGGTGTCGGGCACGGCGGGCAGCACTGTGTCCGGGATTGCGCGCACGAGCGCGTCGACGCCGATCTGGCGGCCGAGATTCGCCTCGGCTGTCGCGAGATTTGCCCGCGCCTGGAGCAACACAATGCGCGCGTTGCCGTAGTCGACCGTGGAACGGAGCGAGTCCGAGCGCGTCGCCGAGCCGGCATGCAGCTTTTCGACGGAGATCTGCAGCTGCTGTTGTGCCCGACGCACCTGCGATTCGGCAACGCGGACCAGATCTTCCGACGCCAACGCGTTATAGAAGATCTGTTTCGTCGCGAGCGTGACCTGGAAGCGTTGGTTCACGGCACCTGCAGCCGCGGCGTCGCCAGTGGCGTTGGCAGCCCGCAGGTTTGCGAACCGCCGGAAGCCGTCAAACAGCTCGAGACTGGCGTTGAGACTGCCGGTGTATGAGTACTCCGGCGGGACCGGCTGACCGGTCGTCGGGTCGATGCGGCTGACGTTGCTGCGCGCCGCCGAGACGCCAGTCGAGAAGGTCGGAAGAAACGCACCGAATGCCGACCGTGTCGACGCGCCCGCATTGCGCTGGTCGCCGCGCGCCTGAACCATGGCCGGCTGCACGTCCAACGAGCGCCGCACGGCTTCCTGCAGCGTCACTTCCTGCTGCGCCGCGGCGGGCGCGGCGAGCAGCGCGCCAAGAAGAGTCCCCACCACCAAACCCCGCCGCATCAGTGGCCCCCTCCCGCTTTTCCTTTGGTGGAGTCTTCCCGCTCCCTACGGTGATGCTCAGCCTGATCGATCAGTTGCTGGTGACGAGTCCGCTGCTCCGGCGTGAGCTGAGCATCGATCTCGCCACGCATGCGCGCCTTGATGGAATCGAACCGCGGCCGCACCCGCGCCCAGAGGGAATCGGTCTCGGGGCGGTGACGCGCGATGATGGCGCGGACGGAGTCGCGCTGCGCCGCGTTGAGGTCCAGCTCCCGGCTCATATACGCGACCCAGGCATCGGGTCCGCGCCGCGGGCCGCGATCATCGCGTTCCGCCGCCTCCCGACCGCCCCATCCGGCCAGTCCGCCCGCCACAAACACGGCGGCCAGGAGGCCGACGGCGGCGAGTTTCGATCTATTCAGCATGGTTCCTCATTTCTCGTTCTTAGCGTTCATCAACCAATGACGCAAACACGACGCTGGCGTCCGGTGGATCCTGCGCGGTCACGAGGGCCGCAAGGCCTTGTGCCTCGAGCGGTGCCATCGCGGCGTCGATCGATGCGGGCGCCGGCGTCAGCACGGTTCGCCCGAACAGGAATCCGACGATCAGAGCTGCGACCGCGGCAGCGATGCCCGGCCGGAACCACGACGCCAGGACGTCGAGCGTCGGGACCGTTGAACGGTCCAACGCCCGCTCGTACTGCGCCATGACCCGCGCGACGAACGCTTTCTGATCGTCTTTCGGCTCGAGCGCGGCGCGCAACGCCGCGCCCAGCTCGGGATCCGGGCGATGATCGAACGGCTGTGTGTCTTTCATCGTGCCTGCTCCTTCCAGTCTGCCAGCAGCGTGCGTAGACGGCGACGCGCGTGAAACACTTCCGAGCGCACGGTTCCTTCCGGAATTCCCAGAATCCCGGCGATTTCGGCGTGCGAGTAACCTTCGACATCGAACAAGACGACTGCCATCCGCCGGCGCTCCGACAGCTCGCCGAGCGCGGTTTGCAAACGCGCCCCCAACTCGCTGCGAATCGCCACCGCGTCGGGCCGCGGACCACCGCCCACCAACGCCGGGTCGAGCGGCTCAGCCTGCCGTACGTGGCGGCGCCGCCGCCGGTCCGTGGCGGCGTTGGCGACGATCCGCATCAACCAGGGGCCGAAGGGGCGGCGTGTATCGTACTGCGCGAGCTTCACCAGGGCAGACAGAAAACCGTCCTGCGCAGCATCATCCGCATCGTCGGGATCGCCCAACACCGCCCGGGCGACCCGCCGCGCCTGCTGTGCATATCGCTCCACGAGTACGCCGAAAGCGTCGCGATCACCCGCTAAACTCTTAGCAACTAAGCCCTTGTCCTCTTCGCTGCTTCCCATACGCGCAGCGCCGGTCGGAGGTTGAGGCCCCCCCGCCCCCCCGGCCCCCCCGGCCCCCCCGGCCCCCCCGCCTAGCCCACCAGCTCCGCCCTCGCGCTCAGCGAACATCGCTCTCACGGCGGTGCCGCCGCCGGGCGAGGGCCCAGCCGGCGAGCAAGATGGAGGTCACCAACGCGCCCGCCGCCAGAACCGCGCTCGCAACCAGCGGAAAAAGGATGAGCGACACGCCCACCAGGAGGAAGGCCACGGCCGCAGTACCAGCCACCATGCGACGCGCCCCACCGGCGACTTGAATGAGGGCGACAGCGACGACGGCCTGGCGTTCGCGCAGCGTGCGCTTGTGTTGCGGAGCCGGAGCTTGCGACGGGACGACCGCGTGGGAAGGGTGCACGGCGGCGGCAGCGACGAGCCGCGGCGGCAGCGGCAGTCGGCGGCGCGCCATCAGCACGATCTCGCGGCTCTGCGCCATGTCGTGCAAAAACTGCGTCGCGAGCGTCGCGGTCAAGCCATCGTGCTCGGCGACGAGGTCGAGCTCGTAATTGCCCAGCAGGCTCGAGACGTTGAGGTTGCTCGATCCCACACGCCCCCACTCGTGATCGCCCACGAGCGTCTTGGCGTGCAGCATCGGGCCGCGATACTCAAAGATGCGGGCGCCCGCGTGGAGCAGCTCGCGATACCCCGAGCGCGTGAAGATGCGGACGATGGGGATGTCGGAGGTGCCGGGAAGCAGGAAGCGAACGTCTACGCCGCTGCGGGCTGCATCCACGAAGCTCGCGTGCAGCGGCGGCGGCGCCACGAGGTAGGCGTCGGTGATCCACAGCCGTTCCGTCACCGCGGCCGCCAGCAGCTGGACTGCGCGATAGATGCGCGACTGTCCGGGGAAGCCTTCCACCACGCGCACGGCCGTCGGCCCACATTCTTCGGGCGTCGCTGTGGTTTCGTTTTCGGGCAAGGCGCGGCCGGCACGGCCCCACATCCGGGCGAATGCCGCTTCGAGGGCCACAACGGCCGGGCCGCACACCATCAACATCGTATCGCGCCAACACGGCGCTCCGTTCGTGGGATTACCAGCCCATTCGTTGCCGATGCACAGCCCACCCGTCATCGCCCGCTCGCCGTCGACGACGAGGAGTTTGCGGTGGTCGCGGCTGAACGCTTCGATCAGACCGCTCGACCAGATCGGGCGAAACGGGCGGACGTCCACGCCGTGGCTGCGCAGCTCACGCCAGTACCGGCTGCCGGTGCTGTGGCAACCGAACGCGTCGTAGAGCACGCGCACGCGCACGCCGGCACGCGCGCGCTCGGCCCACGCCGTGGCGAAACGCCTCCCGGTGTCGTCGTCGTGAATGATGTAGTTCTCGAAATGGATCGTGCGCTGTGCACCGGCGATCATTTCCAGCATCGTCTGAAGCGCATCACTGCTGATCGAGATGTGGCGGACGATGTTGCCGGGGATGGGCCGTGCTCCCGTCGCCCTATCCAACGCCCGCGAAAACGGATTCGCCCGCCCCCCCCCGACCCCCCCGACCCCCCCGACCCCCCCAGGCCCAACGAGGGCTCCACCGGCCGGAGCGCCTGAATGCAGAATGCGATGTGCTCGTCGAGCGGCACGCCGAGCTCCTCGGCGCCCTGACGCACCTCATCGCGGTTCACGCCGCGCGCAAACGCCTTGTCCTTGAGCTTTTTCTTGACCGACGAGACCTCGAGATCCGCGAAGCTCTTCGAAGGCCGCACCAGCGCGCACGCGACGAGGAAGCCGCACAGCTCGTCGACCGCAAAGAGCGTCTTCGCCATCGGCGTATCACGTGGCACCCCGGAATAGGTCGCGTGGCCCAACACCGCCCGCAGCAATGGCTCGGTGACGCCTTTGGAGCGCAGCAGACTGACGCCCCAGGCCGGATGACCCTCTGTGGCCGAGTGCTCGGGATTGGGAAACTTTTCGTAATCAAAGTCGTGCAATAGGCCGACGAGCCCCCACGCCTCGGGATCCTCGCCGTATTTGGCGGCATACGCGCGCATCGCGGCCTCGACCGCGAGCATGTGCTGACGCAGCGACGGCGATTGGGTGTGCTCCTGCATGAGCGAAAGGGCTTCGGCTCTGTTCACTTGATCTCTACCCCCCACCGTTCACTCCACAACGCGAGCATGAGCTGCGGCCACAATCTCCGCGCATGATTCCGGCGACCGGTCCGGTGCTCCGCCAGGAGCGGCGTGTCGAGCAGGCGGTCGGCCAGGGGAGCGAGGCCTGTGTTCAGCCAGCGCGCCACGGGCACGGAGAGACCGCGTTTGCGGCGATGGATGACTTCGTTCGGCACCAGTCCGCGCGCTGCTTCCTTTAATATCGCCTTGGTGGTGAGGCCTCGCACCTTGAGACGCGAAGGGGCGGGAAGCACGAGCTCCATCACTTCGCGGTCGAGGAACGGCGCCCGCGCCTCGACCGACGCCAGCATTGTGGCCCGATCGACCTTCACCAGCAGATCGTCTGGCAGATAGGTCAAGAAATCGAACCACATGACGCGATTCAGCGGATCGTCGTGCGGGAAGCGGTCCAGTTTGCAGTCCAGCTCTGCAATGACGCCGTCCTCGATCGCCATCGCCCCGAGCCAGGTGAGGTGGCGATCGAGCCAAGGTTTTTCGCTGGCGGCGAGGAACTGCTTGACCATGTACTCGAGCGTCATCTTGCCGGTCGACGACGGCCAGCGATCCGCCGCCCAGCGCGCGGCGCGCCGCAGCGGGCCCGGGACCCGCTGCCAGCGCTCCGCGAATTTGTGGCCGAGGTAGGTGGGATAACCGCCGAACAGCTCGTCGGCACCTTCCCCGGACAAAATGACTTTCACGTCCTCGCGGGCGGCTTCCGCCAGCAGGAAGGTGGGAAGCACCGCGGGGTCTCCGAGCGGCTCGGCGAGTGCGTGCGACACCACCTCGAGCGCGCGACCGAGCGATTCATCGTCGGCCGTGACGACGTGATGGACGCTGGCGATCGCATGCGTCACCGCTTCCGCATACGGGCTCTCGTCGTACCCGCTCTCCGTGAACCGCACCGCGTAGGTGTGAATGCGCTCGCCCGGGATGCCGCGAGCGGCGGCGGCGACGAGAAGCGACGAATCGAGGCCGCCGCTCGTGAAGATGCCGAGCGGTACGTCGGACATCAGCTCGCGCTTCACGGCACGCAGCAGCGTGTCACGCACTGTCGCGGCGTCGCCGAGTGTCGACGGGCGGCCGGCCGCTGCCGCAGCGCTCCAGAACGAGCGAACCTCGGTTCGCTCGCCTTCCGCGATGAGCAGTGATGCGGGGGGCAGCTTGTGGATGCCGTCGAACATCGTGTAGGGCGCCGGGACGTAGCCCAGCGCATGGTACAGCGACAGCGCCTTGCGATTCAGCCGGCGAGGCTGGTCCGGGAACTCGAGCAGCGCCTGGATCTCGGATGCGAATCGCAGTTCGCCATCCACTTCAGTCCAGAACATCGGTTTCTCGCCCGCGCGATCGCGCGCGAGTACGAGCCGGCGCTGCGTCTCATCCCAGATCGCGAGGCCGAACATCCCCTCGAGCCGCGCGACCGCGTCCGCGCCGAACCGCTGGTAGAAGGGAACGATCGTTTCGATGTCACCATGGGAGCGGAAGGGATAGCCCCATGTGGACGCCTCGCGCCGCAGCTCCGGCGCATTGTAGATCTCGCCGTTGCACACCATCCAGATCTTGCCGTCCGGGCTCTGGAACGGCTGATCGCCTGTCGTGAGATCCATGATCGCGAGCCGGCGCGCCCCGATGCGCGCGCGCTCGTGACCGACGATGCATTCGCCGTCAGGCCCGCGGTGGCGCAATGCAGCGGCCATCCTCGCTAGCGCGTCGGGATGGCGCAGCGGTGCTTCGCCGCGCGCCCCCCCCCCTCCTATCGCGCCGAAGATGCCGCACATGGTCCATAGGCCGCGTACTTGCCTTCCACGGCCAGCAGCGGGAGCACGGAATCGAGCTGCGCGCGGACGCGCGCGTCGCCGGCACGCGCGACGAACACGGCCGGTGTGCGGCAGTCGCGCGCGCGACCGCGCCAGAAGTCGGCCGGCCGCAGCGGTGACGTGCTGTCACGGCGGAACTGTTCCTGGTAATCGAGCACGAAGTTGCTCGTCAGCTCGCGCGCGGTGGCCGTCGCGAGGAGAACCTGATGCCGCAAATAGAACGGCAGGGACGTCGGGAACGCGGCCACCCCTACGACCTCCATCTGTGTACCCATCGGCCCAGCATTCTGAATCACCTGAGCCATGGTCGCCGACGAGCGATCCTCGCCGACCGCGCCCAGCAGCCGGCCGGAGACGATCGGCATCGCTATCACGGTGAGCGCGTACCCCATCACCGCGAGTGCCGGACGCGGGCGCTCGCCTCGGCCGGCGTACCAGACCAATACCGCCGAGGTCAGCAGCGCGATGCCCAGCGCCAGCGCAGTCTGAGGGACCGCGGCCCGCTCGCCCGGGGTCAGGCTGATGGGCGCGGGCAGCCAGATGGTCAGCGATACGAGGGCGAGCCCGAGCAGCGCGGCGATCGCGGCATACGTACGCCTACCGACCCCGATTCCGGCACCGAGCCCTCGTGCCGCGGCGAGTGCGAACGGTGGCATCAGCGGCAAGACGTACTGGGGGAGCTTCGACTGATTCAGTGTGAAGAACAGCAAAGGTCCAAGAACCCAGCACGCCAGCAGAATCGACTCCTGCGCCCGCGGATTCACGCGCCGGGCCAGCCAGGCCCAGCGCCAGTTTTTCAGACCCGCGAGTGCGGGCACGATCCAGGGGAATGCAGCGACGGGAACGATCGGCAGATAGTACCAGAACGGCGCGGTCCGGTGGAAGCTCTTTGTCGTTACGCGCTCGAAGGTCTCGCGCACGAAGACGTAATGCGGGAATTCAGGGACGCGATGCGCCACC
>Ga0307278_10001571_pt1 | contig 11334 bp, 14 predicted proteins | sample ER_DNA_117_FD_194482 | JGI IMG/M metagenome (GOLD analysis project Ga0307278, IMG submission 194482) | Bulk soil microbial communities from the East River watershed near Crested Butte, Colorado, United States - ER_DNA_117 | ecosystem: Environmental > Terrestrial > Soil > Floodplain | place...
GCCGGTCGGCGACAAGAACCGCTCGAACAGGCCCACCCGGGAGAGCAAGACCCGGAGCTAGTGCTAGTCGCGCTCGCGGCCTGACCCTGGCCGGGCCGCGGCCTGGCGCTACGGCCCGTGCCCGGGCCCTCTGCCCCTGCCCGGGTCCTCGGCTTGGCCCTCCTACAATGGCCGGGGCTCGGCGAACGACGCCGTGCCTGGGGTGCCGGCCGGGGGCCGGTGGGAGGAGCCATGGAGCAGCGTCCGGTCGTGATCGTCGCCGCCAAGCGCACGCCGATGGGGCGGTTCATGGGAGCGTTCGCGGACGTGCCGGCGGTCGACCTCGGGGTCGCCGCGGCCAGGGCGGCCCTGGACGCGGCCGGGCTCGACCCGGGCGAGATCGAGGAGACGGTGGCCGGGCACGGCCGGCAGGCCGGCAACGGCCCCAACCCGGCCCGGCAGGTGTCGATCCGGGCCGGCGTCCCCGAGACGGTCCCGGCCTACACCGTCAACAAGGCCTGCGGGTCCAGCACCAAGGCCCTGACCCTGGCCGCCGGGTCGATCATCCTCGGCGAGCTGGACGTGGCCCTGGTGGTCGGCATGGAGAACATGAGCCGCACCCCGTACCTGCTGCGGGGCATGCGCGGCGGCTACCGGATGGGCCCGGCGGTGATCGAGGACGGCATGTCGTCGGACGGCTTCATGGACCCGCTGGCCGGCGAGGCCATGGGCGAGACGGCCGAGAACCTGGCCGAGCGCTATGCCGTGACCCGCGAGGAACAGGACGCCTTCGCCCTCCAGTCCCAGGGCCGGGCGGCCGAGGCCTGGGCGGCGGGCCGCTTCGCCGAGGAGGTCGTCCCCGTCGACACCTTCGACGCCCGGCGGCGCACGGTCACCGTCGAGCGCGACGAGCACCTGCGGCCCGACACCACCCTGGAGGGCCTGGCCAAGCTCAAGCCGGTGTTCCGCGACCCGGGCACGGTCACCGCGGGCAACTCCTCGGGGATCTGCGACGGCGCCGCCGCCCTGGTGGTGATGGCCGAGGAGGCGGCCCGCTCCCGCGGCATCCGCCCCCTGGCCCGGATCTGTGGCTGGGCCAGCGCCGGGGTCGACCCCCACATCATGGGCTGGGGCGTGGTCCCGGCCACCCGCAAGCTGCTGGGCAGGCTCGGCTGGACCCTCCCCGAGGTCGACGTGGTCGAGGTCAACGAGGCGTTCGCCGCCCAGGTCCTGGCCTGCGACCGGGAGCTCAAGTTCGACTGGGACCGGACCAACCTGCACGGCGGCGCCATCGCTCTCGGCCACCCGATCGGCATGACCGGCGCCCGCATCGCCGGCAGCGTCGTCCACCAGCTCCAGGACCAGGGGGCCAGGCGCGGCCTGGCCACCCTGTGCATCTCCGGCGGGCAGGGCATGGCGGTCGCCCTGGAGCGCGCCGGGGACTGATTGCATCGGCCGCGGCCGGGCTGCTACGGTCCGGCTCTGGTCGCCGAGGTGGGAGGTCCGGAGTTGGTCACCGCCATCGTGCTGGTCACCTGCGAGGTCGACCAGACCCCCGAGACCGCTCAGGCGCTGGCCGACCTCGACGGCGTCAGCGAGGTCTACTCGGTGGCCGGCGACTGGGACCTGGTCGCGGTCGTCCGCGTCGGCGACCACGACGACCTCGCCGCCACCGTCACCGAGCACATCCGCAAGGTCCACGGCGTCGCCACCACCCGCACCCTGATCGCCTTCCGCACCTACTCCCGCCACGACCTGGACCGCATGTTCTCGGTCGGCTTCGAGGCCGGCCAGCCCGACTGACGCCCCCGGCGACGGGTCGTCAGGCGTCGGCGGCGACCCGGCGGGAGGTCTCGACCCAGGCGTCGAGGGTGGCGCGGGCGCGGCCTTCGTCGATGGAGCGGGCGGCGGCCTCCAGGCCGTCGGCGAGGCTGAGGGCGGCGTCGGCGGCGACCAGGGCGGCGGCGGTGTTGAGCAGGACCATGTCGCGGGGCGGGCCGCCCTGGCCGGCCAGGACCTGCTCGGCGATGGCGACGTTGCGGTCGACGTCGCCGCCGACCAGGTCCTCGGGGGCGGCGGCGGCCAGGCCCAGCTCGGCCGGGTCCACCTCCAGCTCCCTGATCCCGTCGGCGCTGACGTCCAGCAGGGTCGAGGTGGTGGTGACGGTCAGCTCGTCGAGGCCGTCGTGGCCGTAGAAGACCAGGGCGTGGTGGATACCGGTGCGCCGCAGGACCTCGGCCATGACCGGCGCCATCCGCGGGTCGGCCACCCCCAGCGCCTGGTGGCCGGCCCGGGCCGGGTTGGTCAGGGGGCCGAGGAAGTTGAACACGGTCGGCACGCCCAGCTCGCGTCGGGGCCCGCCGGCGTGGCGGAACGCCGGGTGGAACACCGGGGCGAAGCAGAAGCCGATGTCGACCGCCTCCAGGGTGGCCGCCACCCCCTCGGGCGGCAGGGCGATCACCACCCCGAGCGCCTCCAGCAGGTCGGCGCTGCCGCAGCGGCCGGAGGCGGCCCGGTTGCCGTGCTTGGCCACCCGCTGGCCGGCGCCGACGGCGACCACCGCGGCCAGGGTGGAGACGTTGAAGGTGCCGGCCCGATCGCCGCCGGTGCCGCAGGTGTCGAGCAGCGGCCCGGGGACCTTCAGCGGCGCGGCCACGGCCAGCATGGCCTTGACCAGGCCGGTCACCTCGGCCGCGGTCTCGCCCTTGATGCGCAGGGCGGTGGCGAAGGCGGCGATCTGGGCGGGGGTGGCCTCCCCGGCCAGCACCGAGTCCATGGCGGCGCCGGCCTGCTGCTCGGTGAGGTCCTCACGGCGCAGCAGCGGCCCGAGCACGGTGGGCCAGGCGAACAGATCCGACACGGCGGGCTCCCGGGTCAAGTCGATGCGGTCGGGGCCAAGCCTAATCGACCGGCGCAATACCGGGCGCCTAGGACGCCGCCGTCCTGGGGAGCATGGCGCTGGTGAGGGCGGCCAGGCGGCGGGCGCCGGCCGCCTGGTCCCGGTCGCCGAGCCACGCCCAGGCCTGGGCCTCGTCGAGGGCCAGCTGGACGGCGGCGGCGCTGGCCGGCGGGGCCAGGTCCTGGCCGGCGCTGGCGTGGTCGAGGGCGTCGCGGAGGCGGCCGTCGGCCAGCGCCCAGGCGGCCAGGGCCTCGACCGCCCAGGCGGCCAGCTCGGCCTCCCCGGCCTGGCCGGCCAGGCGCAGGGCGGCGTGGCGGTCGGCCTCGGCCGCCTCCCGGTCGCCGGCGTCGAACTCCAGCCCGGCCAGCAGCAGCGACAGCCAGCCGGCGGCGGCCAGCAGCCGCCGGCGCCGCGGCAGGGTCAGCCGGCCCTCCAGCAGGCGCCCGGCGTAGCGCCGCTGGGCCCGCACGGCCGGGAGCAGCTCCGCCGGCGGGGTGGCCGCGGCCGCCCGGCGCAGCCGCGCCACCGCCCGCTCGATCCCCGCCAGCGCCTCAGCCCCCACCTCGGACGCCTCGGCCCGCCGGACGAGCTCCATCGCCTCGACCACGGCGTCGCCGCCGGCCCCGTTCGCGTCGGTCTCGGGGCCGTCCCCGAGGTCGGGGCCGGGCGGGGCGGGCGTGCCGGTCGCCGGGGCGGCCCACTCCCGGTCGGCCAGGGGCCAGAGGGCGAGCAGGGCGCCGCCGGCCTGGAGGGCGTGGTCGCAGCGCTCGACCAGGTCGCGGGCGGGGCGGACGGCCGCCCGCTCGGTCGCGCCGACGTAGGAGCCGTCGTAGCCGGCGAGGCGGCCAAGGCCGGCCTGGGTGAGCCCGGACAGGGTCCGCAGACGGCGCAGGAGGACGCCCAGGCAGGCGGCGAACGATGTCGCCGGGTCGGGCGTGCCCGCCGTCGCCATGGCGGCCCTCCTCTCGCGCATGCGTGCGAAAGCTTTGCGAAAACAAATCCTTCGCATCCGATCCTCTGGACATTCGCCGCCGGCGGCGGCAGCGTGCCGGACGAACGTCCGAGGGCCGCGAACGCTACCAGGCGGCAGTGACAAGGAGGTTGGAACCGGTGCGGGTGCTGGTGGTGGTGCTGGGTGGCCTGGTGGTGACGCTGGCCGTCCTCGGCGAGCTGTGCCTGCTCCAGGCGGCGTCGATGCGCCGCAAGATCCGCGCGGCCCTGCCCCCCGAGGAGGGGGAGGACCGCCGCTGAGGTCCGGGGGCGCCGCCGCGGCGATGGGCTCCGTCCGGCGCGCGCCCCCGGCCATCCCCCGCCGTCAGGCGGGCTGGGGCTCGGCCGGGAGGGTGTCGGAGACCGGGGCGACCACCGCCGAGCGGTCGAGCAGGAGGCGGCCGTCGACCATCGACTGGAGCTCGGCGAGGGCGCGGATCAGGTCGCCGTGGGTGGCCAGGATGCGGGCGGCGACCCCGGGGGCGATGGTGGCGTACGAGGGCGCGAACGCGAACCCGCAGAAGGGGCAGCGGAAGCCCTCGCTCGGCTGGAGGAGCTGGTCGAGCAGCAGCTCGCGGCGGCACGACCCGCAGCGGGCCGGGAGGCTCATGACGTGGCCCCCTCGAGGGTGGCCTCGCCCGGCTCCTCCTCGAGCAGCCGGCTCGCCACCTGGGCCAGGGCGAACGGGTCGACGGGCCGGTTGACCAGGGCGTCGGCGCCCGACCAGCGGCCCAGCCACTCGTCCTGGCGGCGGTCCAGGACCAGGATGACCGGACAGTCGGTCTCGGGGTTGGCCTTGAGGTCGCGGGTCAGGCCGAACCCGCCGTAGGGGGTGACCGAGACGTCGGCGACCACCAGGTCGGGCTGGCGGACCTCGGCGACGACCAGGGCGTCGTTGCCGTTGGCGGCCTCCAGGAACGAGACCTCCTCGCCGCTCAGCTCGAGGCGCTCCAGGGCGAGGCGGAGGCGGTCGCGGAACCCCGGGTCGTCGGCGACCAGCAGGATCTGGATCACGGGCGCTCCCGTTCTGCTCGGGTGAGCATCCAGTCGGTGACGGTGAACATCAGGGATGGATACCACGTCCCGTCCTGCCGGATGGTGACCAGGTACGGCGCCGGGCCGTTGGCGGCCGCCTGGTCGAGGGCGAGCGGCCGCTCCAGCATGGGGCCGACCAGCCGCCCGGCGGTGGCCTGCACCCTGGCCACGCCGTCGGCGACCTGCTCGGTGCGGGTCTGGAGGCCCTGGACGCGCACCCCGCCGGCCGCCGGCGGCAGCACCTCCTGGCGGTGCAGCAGCGGCTGGTAGGCGGCCAGGACGCGGCGCTCGGCGGGCGAGAGCTGCGCCGCGGCGGCCTGCTGGCCGCGGCCGGCCGCGGCGACCAGGTCGCGGGCGGCCGCCTCGGGCGAGGCCGCGCCCCCGGCGGCCGGCTGGCCGCCGCCGGCGAGCTGGCCCCAGTCGGGCTCGGCGGCGCCGGCGGCCAGGCGACCCTGCTCGGCGAGCGAGGCCAGCAGCGAGACCCGCCAGCGGTCGCCGTCGCGCACGGTGACCAGCCGCAGGGCCTTGATGGCGCCCTTGGTCTGGTCGGAGAGGCGGCGGTTGACCTCGGCGGCGGGCAGCTCCAGCTTGGCGCCGCGGGGGTCGCGGCCGCCGAGGGTGCCGCCGGCCAGCTCGACCACGGCGACCTCGGCGCCGCCGAGGCCGGCCACCCGCTGGAAGCGGATGTCGCGGGCGGTGAGCTGGAGGCCGGAGCCGGGGGTGGCGTTCGGGCCGGTCGAGCGGACCACCTGGCGGGCCAGCGCGTCGGTGACCCGGTCGCGGTAGGTGGCCGCCAGCAGGGCCTCCTCGCCGTCGAGGTAGCGGGCGGCGCGGTCGAGGTCCTGGCCGCCGAGGGCGGTGAGCAGCCCGGCGGCGGCCGCCTCGGGCGAGGCCGCGCCGGCGGCGGTGGAGGCCAGCTGGCGGGCGGCGAACAGGCCGACCCCGCCGAACAGCACCACGGCGGCGATCAGCACGGCCACCAGCCCGGGGCCGAGCAGCCGCCGCCTCGGGGCCGGGGGTGGCGGCTCGGGGATCCAGGTGGGCACGGTCGGGTGCTGGTCGGTCACGTCGCGCTCCTTGTCGGTCGCTCCCCTTCAAGGATAGGCCGCCCGCCGGTCAAGCGCGGGCCCTCGCCGGTCGACAACGCTGGCATGGAGCAGTCCCGCCCGCGATCCCCGGGCTGCGGCCGCGCCCGCCGGGTCGCGCCCGTCCTGGCCGCGCTCGCGGCCCTGCTCGCCATCCTGGCGCCCCTGCCCGCCCGGGCCGCGCCCGGCGGGCCGGCGGCCCTGGCGGCGGCGCGGGCCGAGGCGGCGCGGCTGCAGCGGGAGGTGGACCGGCTGGACGTCCGGGTGGAGACCCTGGCCGAGGCCCACGCCGACGCCCAGGCGAGGCTGGACGGGCTGATCCAGGCGGCGGACCGCAACCAGGAGGCGCTGGAGCGCTCCGAGCTGGCCCTCCAGTCGACCCGGGCGGCCTTCGCCGGCGACGTCCGCGACCTGTACGCCCGCGGGCCGCTGGCGCCGCTGGAGCTGCTGCTGGCCGCGGGCGATTTCCACGAGCTGGCCGTGGCCGGCGGGGTGGCCCGGGGGATGCTGGACCGCGACCTGCGGGCGCTGTCCAGCGTCGGGCTGGCCACCGGGACCGTCAGGGCCAAGGTCACCGAGCTGGACGCGACCCAGGCCGAGACCCTGGCCCTGCGCCGGCGCCTGGCCGCCCAGGAGGCGGCCATCGGCCGGCTGCTGGACGCCCGCCGGACCATGCTGGCGAGCGCCAGGGCGGAGGTCCGGGCCCTCCTCCGGGCCGAGCAGGCCCGCCAGGAGGCGGCCCGGCGGGCCATGGTGGCGGCCGCGGCGGCCCGGGCCAGGGCGCTGGGGTTCGCCGCCCTGGCCGACCTGCCCGCCCCCGACCCGGCGGCCGCGGCGGCGGTGCGGGCCGCCCTCGGCCAGGTGGGCAAGCCCTACCGCTGGGGGGCGACCGGCCCGGCGAGCTTCGACTGCTCGGGGCTGGTCCACTTCGCCTACGCCGAGGCCGGGCTGCCGCTGCCGCGGACCTCGCGCCAGCAGTGGTCGGCCGGCCGCCACCTCCAGGTCGGCGAGCTGCGCCCCGGCGACCTGGTGTTCTGGGCCAACGACCCGGCCGACCCGGCGACCATCCACCACGTCGGCATCTACGTCGGCCAGGGCCTGATGGTGCATGCCCCCCACACCGGGGCGCTGGTCCGGGTGGACGCCGTCCGCCCGTCGGGCTACGCCGGGGCCACCCGACCGGCCCGGCCGGGGTCGGGGCTGCGCCGGCCCTAGGGCTTGGGCTTGGCGGTGGGGCCGCGCCAGGGGAACTCGACGGTGTGGTTCCAGCAGTTGGGGCCCGGGTTGTACTGCGACAGCGGATCGCCACACTGGCTGCAGACGCGACCCGACGGGAAGCTCTTCTGCCCGTTCTTGCCGGAGCCGGAGTGGGTTCGGGCGCCCTGCACCGCGCGTCCCTTGGAGCTCATGGAAATCCCCGATCCTCTGCCGGGCGCGCTTCACCGGCCCGGCCGCCGTGGCGACGACCTCAAAGTCTGCCACCCTGACCCGAACGGCGCAAAGCCGCGCGCCCGGAATCTCCAGGTCAGCGGTAGCGCAGCAGGGTGCCGAGCCCGGCCTCGGCGGCCCGGCGCAGGGCCAGGCCGGCCACCGCCAGGTCGGTGGTGGCCAGCCCCCGGTGCCAGAACAGGATCCGCTCCTCGGGGCGCTCGCGCCCCGAGGCCGTGCCGGCGACGATCTCACCCAGCTCGGCATGGAGGTTGTGGCGGCCCAGCCGGCCCGAGTCGACGTGGCGGCGCAGCGCGCCCAGCGGCCCGGCGGTCGCCTGGCCCCAGTCGTCGACCACCACCTTGTCCATCACGTCGACCAGGTCGTCCTCGACGGCGCTGACCGTGCCGTAGGGGATCACGGTGGTGCCAGGGACGACCCAGCCCGTCTCCAGCAGGGGCTCGGGCTCGGTGAGCCGGGTCGCCTCGACCATGATGTCGGCCCCGGCCAGCGCCTCCTCGGGGGTGGCCACGGCCCGCACCGGCTTGCCCAGGTCCTCGGCCAGCCGGGCCGCGAACGCCTCCCTGGATTCGGGGCGGCGGCTGGTCACCCGGATCTCGTCGAAGTCGAACAGGTCGTCCAGCATGGCCACGTCGACGATCCCCAGCGGCACGCCGGTGCCGGGGTCGAGCAGCAGCACCAGGGCCAGCTCGCTGGGCAGCCCCAGACGCCAGTTGCCGACGAAGTCGCCCACCACCTTGACGCCGCTGAGCCGCTCGGGCCCGAGGTGGCCGCGGAGCACGTTGAAGTGCCCGGCGCCCCCGTTGGGGGGCGCCAGGTGGACCCGCGCCCCACCGCCCTCGCCCTGAGCTTGGGCCCGGACGGCGCCCTCGACCGCGGCCAGGATCTCGGCCCGCGTCAGGTCGAGGGCGTCGACGTCCGGTCCGGCGACGAAGCGGAAGCTCAGACCAGGCCCTGCGACTTCAGCCAATCGGTGGCGACCTTCTCGGGGTCGTCCTTGTCGATGTCGACCTGCTTGTTGAGCTTGGTCAGCTCCTCGGTGGTGATCTTGGACGCCAGCGCGTTCAGGGCCTGCTTGACCTGGTCGGTCATGGCGTCCTTGCGGCCGATGGGCACGACGTTCTGGGCCGGCTCCAGCGGCTTGTCCTCCTCCAGCAGCACCCAGCCGTACTTGGCGATGGCGCCCTGGGTGGTGAAGACCCGGCCCACGTCGATGTCGCCCTTGTTGAGGGCCGAGGTGGTCAGGGGACCGCCGGCGTCCAGGGCCTTGAACTCCTTGAAGTCCTCGATGCCGTAGACCTTCTTGAGGCCGGGGAGGCCGGCCGGGCGGGTCTTGAGCTCCGGCGGCCCGCCGACCACCAGCTGCGAAGCCTTGCCCTTGAGGTCGGAGACCTTGGCCAGGCCGTACTTGTCGGCGGTGGCCTTGGTGACGGCCCAGCCGTCCTTGTCCTCGGCCGGGCTCTGGTCGAGGGCGACCAGGCCCTTGGCGTCGAGCAGCGGCCCGAGGGCGGTGTTGACCTCGTCGGAGGTGGTCTGGGTGGCGTTCTTGTCGAGGAACGACAGCACCGACCCGTTGTACTCGGGCAGCAGGTCGATGTCGCCCTTCTCCAGCGCCGGGAACACGACCTCGCGCGCCCCCAGGTTCAGCCTGGTGTCGACCTTGACGCCGGCCTTCTCGAGCACGGCGGCGTACATCTGGGCCAGGAGGAGCTGCTCGGAGAAGTTGGTCGAGCCGACGGTGACGGTCGCGCCCCCGTTCGAGGAGCCACCCCCCTGCAGGGCGTCGTTCCCGCCGCCCCCACAGGCGGCCAGGAGCAATGCCAGGCAGACCGCGACCGCGGCGCCGGCGAACCGGATCCTTCGCATGGACGATCGTCCTTTCCTTGGGAACTGGGACCTTGTCGTCCCTGGACTATGCGGCCTTCTCGACCTTGGCGCGGACGGCCGCATCCGCGCCCCGCTCGGCCAGGCCGGGCGAGACCACCAGGGCCTGCACGCGGCCGAGCACCAGCTCGGTGGCCAGCGCCAGCAGCGCCACCAGGATGGCGCCGCCGACCACCTGGGGGAGGTCGCGCTGGGAGAGCCCGTCGATCAGGTAGCGGCCGAGGCCGCCCAGGCCGACGTAGGCGGCCAGGGTGGCGGTGGCCACCACCTGCACCGTGGAGGTGCGGATGCCGGCCATGATCAGCGGCATGGCCACCGGCAGCTCGACCTGCCACAGCACCTGGCGCCCGCGCATGCCCATGCCCTCGGCGGACTCACGGACCTCGGGGTCGACCGAGCGGACCCCGATGTAGCTGTTGGTGACGATCGGCGGCACGGCCACGGCGACCAGCGCCACCAGGACCGGGACGAAGCCGTAGCCGGCCAGTTGGAACACCAGGATGATGATGCCGAGGGTGGGGATGGCCCGGCCCAGGTTGGTCAGGTTGACGGCGACCAGGGCGCCCCGGCCGGTGTGGCCGATGAAGACCCCGATGGGCAGGGCGATGGCGGTGGCGATCCCGGTGGCCACCAGCGAGTACCAGACGTGCTGGAAGGTGCGGACCAGGATCCCGCCCGAGCCGCTCCAGTGGGCCGGGTCGGTCAGCCACTGGAACACGTCACCGATCACGCCCATGGCTCAGCCCCTCCGGCTCCGGGCCCACGGGGTGAGCCGCTGCTGCAGCCCGACCAGCAGGAGGTCGGCGGCGAAGGCCAGCGCGGCCGAGAGCACGATCCCGACCACGATCGGGGTGGTGAAGTCGAGGGTGAAGCCGTCGATGAACAGCCGTCCCAGCCCGCCCCAGCCGATCAGGGCGGTGACGGTGACCAGCCCGATGGTGGTGACGGTGGCGATGCGGACGCCGGCCATGATCACCGGCAGGGCCAGCGGCAGCTCGACCTGGAACAGCTGGCGGGCCCGGGTATAGCCCATCGCCTGGGCGGCCTCGCGGACGTCGCGGTCGACGCCCCGCAGCCCCTCGACCATGTTCCGGACCAGGATGAGCAGGGTGTAGATGGTCAGCCCGATCAGCGCCGTCTGGATCTGCAGCCCGGTGAAGGGGATCAGCAGGATGAACAGGGCGAGCGAGGGGATGGTGAACAGGACCCCGGTGAAGGCGAGGATCGGGCCGTACAGCCGCGGCCACTGGACCGCGGCCAGGGCCAGCGGGAAGGCCAGCAGCAGCCCGAACAGCAGGGCCAGGCCGGTGAGCTCGACGTGCTGGAGCAGGTAGTCGCGGATGTCGTCGAGGTGGTCGCCGATCCACGACCAGCGGATCAGCTCGGCCGCGAGGACCGGTGCGGGGCCGTCGGTCAACGGATCTCCTTGGACAGCAGCTCCATGGTGACGATGCCCTCGTAGCGGTCCCCGTCGCTGACCCGCACGGCAACGCCGGTGCGGGACTGGACCATGGCGTTGAGGGCGGCCCGCAGCGAGTCGTCGGCGCGGACCTGGAGCTGGAAGGGGCGGATCTCGGCGTCGCCGACCCGGCCGCGCTCGGCCGCCTCGGCGGCGTGGGCCCAGCCGAGCAGCCGCCGGTCCTCGTCGACCACCACCACCCAGTCGCTGCCGTAGGCCTCGGCCACCGACAGGGCCCGCTGGCCGTCGTCGCCGGGCGCGACCACCGGGCCCGTCTCGGCCTTGACCGCCGACACCGGGATCAGGGCCAGGCGCTTGAGGCCGCGCTCGGCGCCGAGGAAGTCGGCCACGAAGTCGCTGGCCGGCTCGGCCAGCAGCTCGTCCGGGGGGGCGTACTGCTCCAGGTGGCCGCCCTGGCGGAAGATGGCGATGCGGTCGCCCATCTTGATCGCCTCGTCGATGTCGTGGGTGACGAACACGATCGTCTTGCGGACCTCCTGCTGGAGGCGGAGGAACTCGTCCTGGAGGCGGCTGCGCACGATCGGGTCGACGGC
>Ga0307278_10001572_pt1 | contig 11331 bp, 10 predicted proteins | sample ER_DNA_117_FD_194482 | JGI IMG/M metagenome (GOLD analysis project Ga0307278, IMG submission 194482) | Bulk soil microbial communities from the East River watershed near Crested Butte, Colorado, United States - ER_DNA_117 | ecosystem: Environmental > Terrestrial > Soil > Floodplain | place...
GCGGCAATGCACACGACCCCCGGAAAAAGCATCGCCGTTCTACCGTTTGAAAATTTCAGTGAAGACAAAGCGTTCGCGTTCTTTGCCGATGGCGTGCACGACGAGATTCTGAACGATCTGGCAAAAATTGCCGACCTGAAAGTGATTAGCCGCACCAGCGTGATGCAGTACAAAAACACCGCGACACGCAACCTTCCAGAAATTGCGCAGGCGCTAAAGGTGACACATGTGCTGGAAGGCAGCGTGCAGCGCTCCGCAAACCGTGTCCGGGTAAGCGCGCAATTAATCGATGCCCGCAACGACACGCATGTTTGGGTCGAGAAATATGACCGCGAGTTGGCCGATGTCTTCGCCATCCAGAGTGAGATTGCCCAAAAAATCGCCGATCAGCTTCAGGCCAAACTTTCGCCAACGGAAAAGAGTGCGATGAACGAGCGGCCCACGTCTGACCTGGTTGCCTACGATCTCTTCCTGCGAGCAAAAGAACTCATCTACGACGGCGACGTTAATCCCTCTCGCCAGAGAGAGGATCTCTTTAAAGCGGTGCAGCTCCTTGACCAAGCGGTCGCGCGCGACCCGGCCTTTCTCCTCGCTCATTGTCAGCTCGCTTATGCACACGATTTAATATACTTGCTTAACTTCGATCACACGGAAACGAGGCTGGCGTTAGCAGAAACCAGTGTCAGAGCGGCAGTTCGCTTTCAGCCGGATTCGGGCGAGACGCATCTCGCGCAGGCGATTCACTTTTATTGGGGTTATCTCAACTACGATCGGGCGCGAGAGGAACTGGCCAAGGCTCAACGTGCACTCCCTAACAACGCGCAGATCTTTCACTTCCTCGGTTTAATCGACCGGCGTCAAGGGCGCTGGGACGAAGCTATTCGGAATCTTGAACGCGCAGTGGACCTCGACCCTCGAAATTTGAGCACGATCCCCGATCTAGGGGAGACTTACTTTACCCTGCGCAGATACGAAGAGGCAATCGCGATGTTCAATCGCGCGCTGGCGTTGGAACCACGGAGCATCAGATTCCGAAGCTATCCAGCACTAATCGGACTTCATGCGCGCGCGGACATGGCGCCATTACGCGCCGTGGTGAACACGATCGAAGCCGAAGGCCAGTCGTCAGCAGCTGAGTTGGCCGTGGACTCTTTTCAACTCGCCCTTCGGGAACGCGACCCTGCTGCGGCGGCTCGTGCCCTGGCGAGCATTCCTAGCGAAGGTGATGTTGGATCTCCCTTCAAATATCCGCATCCGCACGCTTGGTATGAAGGGTTACTGGCTAAACTGCGACAAGACGCGTCTGGCGCACGCTCCGCTTTCACGGTCGCACGCGTTGAAACGGAGAAAATCGTCCGCGCTCAACCCGCGAGTGTGGCACCGCTGACCGTGTTGGCTCTTATCGACGCCGAGTTAGGGGAAAAAGACAAAGCAATCCAGGAGGGCCGGACCGCTTGCGACATGCTTCCGCTTGCAAAAGATGCGGTGGCTGGCGTGATACTGATCACTAATCTGGCCCGCATCTACGCACTCACCAGTGAGAAGGATCTCGCCTTAAAACAGTTGGACATAGTTAGCAAACTTCCATTCGGGCCATCTTATGGGCAACTCCGTCTTGATCCTGAGTGGGACTCGCTACGCGGCGATCTACGCTTCGAAAAAATCGTCGCCTCGCTCGCGCCGAAAAACGGTAAACCTTAACGAACCTTGACTTACTTTAGGCAGAACTGTGCTTTCCTTCCGCAGCTGCGGGGGGCCACGCAAGCTTTCGCTCTGGTGAGATTGGGATTTTGGATTCGACCGGCAATCTCGAACGCACCATCCCGTTCACGGAGGCGGATCGAAAACTATGATGCCAGCGTTAACATCGAACCCCTATCAGCTGTAAGTCCGGGTTAGGCGGCATCGCGCGTATGAACATTCGTTGGTATTCACAATCTGATCGTCACGCTTGTCTTGAGATACTCGAAAGCAATACACCTGAGTTTTTCATCCCGACGGACTGTGATGGCTACGCTACATTCCTCGACAACCTCCCAGGCCCGTATTTTGTCTTGGAGCAGTTCGGCCAGATCGCTGCATGCGGAGGTTGGGCCTTGGACACAGCGGGGGTGGCTGATCTCACGTGGGGAATGGTCAGGCGCAAGTTCCACCGACGTGGTTTGGGCCGCGAGCTTCTTCGTTTTCGGCTCAACGCTATCCGCAACGACGGCCGCGCAACGTTGGTTCGCGTTCGGACCGCTCAGCTTGTACAGGGGTTCTTCGTCCGCGAAGGTTTCAGCGTGGTTGACGTCGTGCTCAACGGATTTGGGGCGGGCCTGGATAAGGTCACGATGGAAAGCCGTCCTGCCGCCGCCTAGCAAGGCGCTGCAGCGACCGCAAGCGCAAACGCGACTGCCACCGCCGCATCCACTGCGTTGCCCACCGCGCTTCATGACATCGACGCCGATCTGCGACGCAATTCGCTCGGTCGACGCCACCATCCCATGAGACGCCCGCACCGGCTCGCGCCACGCTGCGTCGGCTGTGGTCATGCAGACGCAAAGAAACAGAAGAAAAAATCGCTTCCGATGACTCATCGCCTTCGCACGAGTTAACCCCCTTTCGGGAGTTTCGCAGCGACACCATCACTCATTATCAGTGCCGTACTTTAGGCATTGAACCTCAGTGCATCCGGCTGGACGTGGGGATATTCTTCTCAAATTTGATCCGGCTGGTCGTTTCCAGACAGCAAAGGGTCCGGGACATTGTTTTGAAAACTGATGCCGCCCATGACGTGATCTTCTTAAAGCGTTTCTGCCCCAAGCAATCAAGCCAATCCTGATTTCAGGCGACTGAACAAGAACGCATTGTTGTAGCCACGGCGCTATGTCGCCATGCTTTCCACCGAACGCCTCGACGCAGCGAGGCGGCTACAGAATTTGTGTGACCGGTTTAATACAACCCCAGCGACTCGATCGTCGGCTCGTCGATCGCTCCAGTAATAAGCAAACCCTGGTCGCGTTGATAATTCGCCAGGGCGGCACGCGTCTCTACGCTGAGCGAACCCGTAATCGGGCCGCCGTAGTAACCCGCCTCTTGCAATGCCGCTTGAACATTCACGATCACCTGGTCGGGCAGCAGATTACCGTAAGTGTAGATCGGGCCATCGTAGTCGTAATAACTGTTGAGAGGATCGTAGCCCAGGGCGGGATACCAATAGCCCGCGTTCAAATAATAATATCCGCTGTTAACTAAAACAATGGTTGTGAAACGTTGCTTCCACCAATCGCAATGATGCCATTCGTGCCGATGACGGCGGAGAGCATCAGAATAGTTAGTGCGATTCCTTTCGCTTTGCTGATTCCACCTCGCCGTGTGCCGCCTGGTTTCACGGTTCGCTAAATCACGAGTGATTGGTTGCCCGTGGTTGTTTCTTGCGCCGCGTTGAGTGTCGATCGCTTCCGGGCCTTCGGACACTTGGCGCCTCGGCAAATCAGCGCTGGTTGGTTGTAAATTGTCAGTTTTGACTACCGGCTGAGCATTCGCGATCGGCTGCTCGATTTCGCGTCTCGCTAGAACACCCGGGATTGATTGCCCATTGTCAATTCGCGCGGTTGGTCGAGCGCTCATTTCCGCCAAAGTGGGATTCAATCGCCGCATGAATGGCGAATAGTTCGGCCGCAGATTTATGGCACGTTGACCGACGATTTGGGCCGGCGGCGAGTTGATCGCCCGAGAGCCGGCGCTTACTGGCCCGCGAGCGATATTGCGTGAGATCGGCGCTTTTGGATGCGCGTTGCTGGCCTGGGATCTGCCGTTCACTGCCCCGGGAGAACCATTTTGGCCAAACGGTGCGTTTGTCTGTGCATCGACGGGAGGAGTGACGATTGCGAGCGTTGAAATCAAACAAAATGCCAAGATCGTGAGTCGTTCCATAGGTTTTCTCCGCCAATTAAACATCACAAAGTCTTCTTTGTTGCACTTTCGCCTGAAACTTCTTCAAAGCCAAGCGCCAAGCGGCGTTTGGGTTTTGCTCGTGACCCTCGCGTTCTGCGGCCCTGCCAAGTCTAGAAGAGCCTCTTCAAAAGCGACGACGCGCGAACTCACGTCCAGATCCGCTCTTCAAATATTTTTCAAACGCCCGCGCTTTTTTTGCAGACGTGAACGCGATGGCCGTTTCTATTTTCCAAGGTTTGTGCTTGGCAGTATGTGAGCAGCCACCTCGGTTATGTTCTCGCAGGCGCGCGAATAAGTCCTGCGTTACACCCGCGTAATGGATCGAGGACTCGGCTTCGCTTACCAGGATGTAGACGTAAAAAAAGCCTTTCATAAATTTGGCCTGCCAAGCCGTAGTCTTGGAGTGGCCGACGCAAAGGGCAATTGACAGCCCGCCTATGTTTTACTCCGGCGTGGCAGCCTTCGCTCTGCGCTGCGCTCCAAGCGAAGGTCTGGTTCGGCTGTCGTCGTACGTTGAACGCTTTTCTTCATTGCAATTGGCAATTGGCAATTCGAAATTGGCATTTCCTGGATGGGGGTCTTAGCTCAGTTGGTAGAGCGCCTCAACTCTCCGAACGCGCTCAACCCGGCCAATGGATCAACGCCCGGTGGACAACGATGGATAAAGCCAATTTGACGACGTCTTTTCCACCGTTAGGTTCGCGCCAGAATCGTTTTTGGATTGCTGGACGGCAAATGATCCGGCCATGATGTCATCGACGGTCTATGGAACTCAAGTTTGAATGCCCGGCGTGTGGTCAACATATCTCCGCGACGCCCGCCCAGATCGGCGTCACAGCGCCGTGCCCAAATTGCAACGCTGCCGTCACCGTGCCCAAGGCTTCTACGTTATCGCCGTCCCTCCCGCCTTCGCCGCCCATCGCCGGGTGCTCGGTAAACACGCAAAGCAGACCTGCACTAGCGGGATGAAAAATGGCAGAGTTGTCGTTCTGAACTGAATCAGTGGATTCATGTGATTCTTCCTTTCTGTTTCCCCGCTGCGTTGATTCTGGGATTGCGGGTCCGGAAGGGGCGAAGAACCTAGCGGGGAAAATGTCCTCCGCCTGATTCGAATCCGTTTAACGGCGTCGAGTTTGGAAAAAATCTGGCCAGCTTGTCAAGACAATTCGCGGCCAAGGGTCATGTTTCTGTGAAAATCGAGGCTTTAGGATTGCGCCAGTAGCGTTTGTTAGTATGCCGCCGCTATCCCAACATGGCGAAAATCTCGGTGTTGGAGTCAGAACCCTGTGTCAATTTCACCACAGGGTTGTCCCGAATTAGTCTCCAACTTCCCCGTTCGCCTGAAATCAGACTAACGGGGATTTCAGTTTGATTCGGCAGCGGTTCGCTGCCGTTCGCGCTGTTCAATAGCAGTGGCTCCGACAATCTGTTCATTGCGGCGCTGAAGATGGTCGTCCAGTTCGCGTGGCTCGCACCGCCGTCTTCCCCCGGCGACACGATATCAGGCACAACCTCGTCGGCTATTTCCTCAGCCTGTTTTATCAACGCATTCCGCTGGCGAACGTATTCGCATGATTGACCTGAACCATCGACCTGCGATTGCCGTGTGAGTCGAGTAACTCTGCGCATTGGCAAAACATTTTTAGCTCATGGTTTCGCGGATGGTCAAAACTGCCGCAAAAAAATAAATTTTACTCTTGACAAAATTGGCGGAATCTTCCGAAACTCGGCGCCGTTAATCGACCTGGACCAGACAGAGGACGCTTTTTCCAGGCAGCTCTTCTGAGCTCCTTATCCAAACCACGCAGTCAATCGCCTGGAAAAAGAAAGGTTTGTTAAATGCAAGAAGTCGTTCTCTCTGCAAGAAGTCCCATTCGCCGTCCGTCTTTACGACTGGGTTACCGTCTCACCGCGCTCCTGCTTGTCTGTTTTGGGCTTGCACCGATGGCGCAAGCCGTGGGTCCCGACACGGACGGTGCCATACCCGGCTCCAACAATGGCGAAGGGGTCCCAACCGCAACACCCATTGATGGCAGTGGAATTGCCTCGCGTTACCCCGGTGGCAAAAATATTGCTAGCGACCCCGCAGTTATCTTTGCGGATGATTTCGAGTCATACACGTCGCCAAGTCAACTTACAAATAACTGGGATGCTGCTTATCAGTTGCCGAATATCAGAATTGCGACCGAAACCAACAACGTGTTCTCCGGGAACAAGTCGCTTGAATTTTCCCTGCCGATAAGCGCAAATGAAGTTTCTAACTCAGCTAAAAAGATTATTAATCCAACGCAGGATACGGTATTCATTCGTGCTTACACAAAGTTTGATCCGGGGTATCAGGTAACCGCGTCCAACCATAACGGACTCAGGTTGTCCGCGAGGTATCCCGGTCCTGGCATTATGCCCCCGCCAGATGGAACCGGGTTTTTCCTGTTCCTTCTCCAGAATCATATCGAAGGCAGTCCGCGTATCGGAGAAAGCGCTCCTGGATTCACGCACCTATATTCTTACTGGCCACGGCAACGGTCAGCGTTTGGCGACCATTGGTATCCTACCGGATTAGTGGTTCCTTTTGACAGCGGAATAGGCGAAGACGGACAACAGATTGGCAATCGTGGCGACTGGCTGGCCTTTCCGAGTCAGTACCCAGACTTTAGGTCGATGGCGAACTTTCTACCTCAACGGGATAGATGGTATTGCTGCGAGCTAATGCTACACGCGAACACGCCGGGGCAGAATAACGGTGAAGTGAAATTTTGGATTGACGGCAGAGTGGTAGGCGACTTCCCGGACCTAAACGTACGGTCCATAAGCACGCTTAAGATTGACGAAGCACATATCGGATTGCATGCTCAGCACAGCGAGCGCATCAACAAAAAGTGGTATGACAACGTAGTGATAGCGACCCAATACATTGGTCCTATGGTTTCCGCTACGACAGCCAGAGGAGATTTCAACGGCGATGGTTTCACGGATTACTTGCTCTTTAATCCCAGCACTCGAAGGACTGCCATCTGGAATTTGCAAGGGAACGCGTTTCTGGGCGGAGTCTACGGACCGACCTTGCCGGCGGGCTGGAAGGTGGTTTACGTGGCGGATGTGAATCTCGACCGCAAATCGGATTACGTGCTCTTTAATGCGAGCACGCGGCAGACAGCGGTCTGGTTCCTTAATAATGCGGCATTTATGAGTGGCTCTTACGGTCCAACCCTTCCAGTGGGCTGGACGCTGGTCGCGGCGGCGGATATGAACAACGATGGCCGGCCCGACTACGTGCTATTCAATCCGGGCACCAGACAGACCGCGGTCTGGTTCCTGAATGGGACGATGTTCACCGGCGGCGCGTTCGGTCCGACTTTGCCGCCTGGATGGATGTTGATAGATGCGCTGGATTTCAATGCAAACAACAAACCCGATTATTTGCTTTCCAATCCCACTACTAGGCAGAGTGCGATTTGGTATCTTAATGGGACAACGTTTGCCTGGGGCGTTTTTGGACCCACCCTGCCTTCCGGTTGGACTCTGCAGGGCGCGGCCGATTTTAACACCGACGCGAAATCCGACTACGTGCTATTCCAGGCGAGCACCCGGCGCACGGCGGTCTGGTATTTGAACGGTGGGACGTTAACCGGGGGCGCGTACGGCCCAACGCTGGCGACAGGTTATAGTCTAGCCTTTCCCTGAGCTCTCTTTGGCGCTGCGGAATTCAGCGCTGCAGATTTGGAACACTTGGCTTGAGGTCACATCATCGACAGCGATACGCCTATTTACTCAGTCGAGTTACGAGAATGGAAGCCTCTACGCGACGTATTGTGACCACGCCACAATACCCACAGGCGATGCAGCCAACCGCTGGCCGCGCGGATGAGTTCTTTTTGATTTACGTCTTAGCGGCCCGAGTCACCGATTCGAGTTCGGCAAACGCAGCCAACTTTTCACCCGCACGCACGATGAAACGGTGATTGCCGTTGCGATGTGCGTCGGCAGCGAAGATTGTTCGCCCGTCAGAATCCACGCCTGAGAGGCTGCCCCAACTCCAACCGGCTTTGCTGAGATTGTCACCGATGATTTCCGGGTCAGCCACTTCCACATCCGCCATGCGGCTAAATCGCAGTGCGGTCGCGGCTGTTTTCCCGTGACAGCCTACTTAATAAATCTGAATGATATTGAGTCCAATGACGGTATTCCCGAGCTTGCCGCTTCCTCAGCCGTTCTTCCACGTCGACATGGCGGGATCGTGCGGGTTGCGTTCCGGTCGTGCTTCTATACACAATTCGACGAGCTTTTAGCTCCGCCGCTGCTTGCGGTGCTTTTGTTTGGATTGCTGCGGATGCGCGTCACGAATTAGGCGAACAAACGTGCTGTGCACGTTCTTGCGTGCAGCGACGAGGCGACGCCACTCGTGATCGATTGTTCTCGCGACTCGTCGCGCCGGACCGACTTGGTAATGTGGCTGTGCCCGACCCGGGCCCCGCTTAACGATTGGTCGCGACGCAACCTTAGCCTTTCGAATGTCCGGGATCGCCCGCGGCGGTGGCGATGCATCTCCCAAATCGAAGTTGAACTCCGTCGTTTCCGCAAGAGCTGGTGCGACAAACGGCGCAGCGACGAGCGAAGCGCCGACAGCCTTCTCAGCCAGGTTGCCTGCCTGCTCAGCGAGCTCCCCCGCCTGCTGAGTTACCTTGCCCTGCTGGCACAAACCCAAAACAAGCGTAACGAGAGCAACCGCGGCGTGCTCGACACGAGAGCACAGGGAGCGCACGAGATACCAAACACTAGAAGCCTTCTCCAGCAGCCAACTCTGGAATTGAGCAGCGGCGGTGCTTACAGGCAATAAGAGCACCGAAGGAAACTTGGAAATCGTCGTCGTCGGTGAACGACGCTTTCCACTCTGCCGACTCTGTGTGTGTGTGTGTGCCGCCGGCTGAGACTCGAAGAGTTGCCCAGCGATAACGGCGCCGGTCTTCAGCATAATTTTCAGATCGAGCAGGATCGACACGTTCTTGAGATAGAACAGATCCATCCAGATCATCTCGTTGAACGTCGTTTTGTTTTTGCCGTTTACCTGCCAGTATCCGGTCAAGCCCGGCAGACCGTTTACGCGTTCCCGTTGCCACGGCTCATAATGGGCAAATTCATTTGGCGTGCAGGGCCGCGGACCGACCAGACTCATCTCACCGCAAAGCACGTTGAAAATTTGAGGCAACTCATCCAGACCGCTCGCACGCAGAATTCGCCCGAAAGGGGCCAGCCGCGGGTCGCCGTAAACATCCAGTTTTGTCATCGGGCAATCGACCCGCATCAATTCTTCGAAATGGCGCTCGTGAGCTTCTGTCTCAGCAGTCAGCTTCATTGTTCGGAACTTCCAGATAAAAAAATGTCTTCCGCCAAACCCGATGCGCTCCTGCCGGTAGAAGATCGGACCAGGCGAGGCGATTCGCGTCACTAGCATGAGCAAAATCATCAGCGGCAGCCAGACCGGCAGCGAGAGCAGAATGCAGGTAATATCGAGAGCGGATTTCCAGCTAGGCCTCAGAATGCTTCCCTTTGTGGTGCGGATCGACATGGTTACCGACATGAACCCGCCCTGCGCCGCGACGTTGCCGAGAATTCGCTCGCAGCGTGAGGAACTCTCTTGCCGAAAAAGGGTAACCCCCGCACTCGAAAAGCTTTAATGCGCAGCGTGCGGTGCATGGCCCAATTCAGGCTGCTGCGTGTTCTGCGAGCCTTCATCGAGTCGGGAACGCCGTATTTCACCGCACCGTTGCGGACAGTGTAGAAGCCGTGTTCATCCTCGTAGACTTCCGGCGCTTTGCGCAGTTCTCGGATAATCAGCGCGAGAGAACAACCCACTCCTGCAACGAAAAAGCCTGCGGCTACGATCATGACTAAGATCGGACCGTAAGGGAACCTGTGATTTCCATGCAAGCACAAATTCGCACATTTGAACAACAAGTTTGAGCGTTCGTATACGGGCTGAACCCCGGGGCCGCGTAGTTGCTCTCAAAGTTGAAACGGACGGCAATCTACATATCGCGCTTCAAGATGCGACCGGAGACAAACCGGGCATCGTTGTTGTTGAAATACCGGCGAAACCGCAGTGGTGCGAGCTTCGCAAAATGGTTTTCGATTGGACACAAACGAAGTTCCCTTTTCAGATTGCAATTGGCAATTGGCAATTCGAAATTGGCACTTCCTGGACGGGGTCTTAGCTCAGTTGGTAGAGCGCCTCAATGGCATTGAGGAGGTCAGGGGTTCGAATCCCCTAGGCTCCAAAATTTTTCTGGACAATTTGGAGCCCGGCGTTGTCAGGTTCGAATAATGCCGGTTGTCGGAATTGGGCGAATCAGCTAAAATATTTCATTCCCGCTTCCCTCAATCACATTAGCGCAACCACGCCGATGGGAGCCAATCTCTTCGCCGACGGCGCAACGTTTCGCGTTTGGGCGCCGAATGCGAGCGCGATCCACGTCCGCGGCGATTTCAACAATTTTGAAATTCGCGACGACGCGGCGCTTGTTTCCGATGGCAATGGTCATTGGCGCGGTTTTATCCCCGGCGTGCAGGATTGGCAACGTTATAAGTTCTGGATCGATGGCCAGGCTGGCCCCGGCTACAAGCGCGATCCGTATGCGCTTGAACTCACAAATGATAGTTCAAATTGCATCGTGCGGAACCCTGATTTTCCCTGGCACGAGACTGGATTTGTAACACCGCAGTTCTCGGATTTTGTGATTTACCAACTGCACGTTGGCGCTTTCTACACGCCGCATTGGCCGCCATACACAGGGACCTTCCTGGATGTGATGGATAAGATCCCGTATCTTGCCGACCTGGGGGTATCAGTGTTGCAACTGATGCCTGTTCAAGAATTCCCGGGCGACTTCAGTCTGGGATATAACGGCGTTGATTACTTCTCGCCAGAGATGGCGTTTGGCGTGAGGCAGGATCGGCTCGCGCCTTATCTCGCCCGCGCGAATGAACTACTTGAGGGAAAGGGCCTATCTCCATTTGAAGAAGAGCATCTCCGCGGCGAGATGAACCAGCTTAAGGCGCTCATCGATCTCTGCCACGCCTACGGGCTTGCGGTCATTCTAGACCTTGTGTTCAACCATGCGGGTGGCGGCTTTGGAACCGAAAGTTTGTGGTTCTTCGATCGGCAGAAGGGAGCGGAAGATAGTCCGCCGCAATACTGGAACTCGCTCTTCTTCTCAGACAAAGGTTGGGCAGGCGGGAATGTTTTCAATTTCCAAAGTGAAGGCGTGAGGCAGTTTCTTATTAATAACGCGCTTTTCTTTCTCGATGAGTATCGCGTTGACGGCTTCCGCTATGACGAAGTTAGCGTCATCGACAACAACGGCTACGGACGAGGCTGGGATTTTTGTCAGGCGC
>Ga0307278_10001573_pt1 | contig 11321 bp, 9 predicted proteins | sample ER_DNA_117_FD_194482 | JGI IMG/M metagenome (GOLD analysis project Ga0307278, IMG submission 194482) | Bulk soil microbial communities from the East River watershed near Crested Butte, Colorado, United States - ER_DNA_117 | ecosystem: Environmental > Terrestrial > Soil > Floodplain | place: USA...
GATCCGGGTCTGCCAGCCGCGGGCCGAGGTCGTCCGGTAGTACTCGTTGACGTACCAGAAGCGGCAGTTGTCGACCGGGTCGACGTTCATCGAGGTGTAGTCGCCCCAGCGCGCGAACGGGTCGGTCTGGGAGCCGCTGCCGTTGACGATCACGCCCTCGCCCTGGGGCATCTGGTTGGCCACGTCGTTGCGGAGCCGGCCGGTGTAGCGGATCCCCGGGAACACGTTGGTGCCGTTGGACACGCTGTAGCCAAGGGCCATGTTGCCCTTCTTGTCCTGAGCGATGCTGCCCATCCAGCGGTTGACGCTATCAGCAGGCGCATAGGTGCTCTGCTGGTAGACCAGCGGCTGGTCACCGGGGCGGCGCAGCTCGTACCAGCGCATCCCGGCGATGCCGGGCCGGGCCTCCACCGACTGGGCGGTGACCAGCGACTCATAGGTGCCGAAGTTGCGGTAGGCCAGCCGCCAGGTCGGCCGCTGCCGGTAGGAGAGGATGTCGATCCGCTGGCTGGTGCCGGGCTGGGGGATGCAGCTGCGGGTGCCCGGCGGGTCACACGGGTAGTCGGAGTCGAACTCGGCCACCGGCAGCTGGGTCGGCCCGACCAGGGTGGCGTTGGGGCTCGGCCCCCAGGAGACGTAGAACTTGAACAGGTTGATGGCGTCGAACGGCGCCCCGTAGGGGCCCTCGTCGTCCTGGGTGCCGGCCAGGTAGTTGGGGCTGCCGGCGGGCGGGCGGCGGGTGCCGTCCAGGTCCGAGGGGAGCCAGCCGTCCCCGGTGATCCAGGGCGTAGCCCCGGGCGGGTAGAGGATCGAGACGGCCCGGGCGGTGGGGTTGCCGCGCAGCATCTTGGCCCGCTCCAGCCCGTAGACGCCGATCCCGGCGAAGTTGTCGGCCGGGTCGAACTCGCGGGTGGTGGCCACGTAGGTGTTCGGCCAGACCCCGTACTTGGGGTAGTCGGGGAAGTTGGGACCGGTCGAGAACGCATACCGGTAGTAGCTACCGGTGGCGTCCCCGGTGGTGGAGACGGCAATGCAGTTGTAGTAGGTCGGCCCCAGGGTGCTGAACTGGGTCAGGATCCAGCGGTCGGCCAGCTGGTCGTGGACCACGATCGGGTCGCCGGAGTTGTCCTCACAGTCGGGCACCTCGAAGCCGGTCCACAGCGAGGCCAGGCTGAGCGGGCCCAGCAGCAGGGTGCCGGCCTTGGAGTAGACGGCCCAGGCGGTGTTGACCATCTCCACGTACTGGGTGGGGCCGACGTCGCCCACCGGGTCGGGCGGGATCGGGATGCCGCCAAGGATGGGGATGTTGGCCGTGGCCGGGATGCCTTCGAAGTTGACCGTTGGCGCGGCGATCGCCGGGGCGACCCCGGCCTTGGTCTTGGACGCCTGCACGGCGGCGTCGCCGGTGAACCCGCGGCCGGCGGCGGCCGGGCCCCGCTCGGCCCGGTTCAGGGCGGCGGCGTTGCGTTTGGCGGTGACCGGCAGCTTGGCCACCTCGCGCATCGACGGCGACACGTCGAAACCGGCCGCCGCGGCCACCCTCGGGGTGGAGCTCCTGGCGGCGGCCTTGGGGGCGGCGCCCTGGGCGGTGCCGGTCGGTGCCGAGACGACCAGACCGGTGACGAGTAGCAGCGGGACCAGCCATCGCGCCCGCGTCCGTAGCCTCACGTGGGCCCCCTTCCTCTGGCCGTGCCGGCCAGACGGCGTCGTTGCCGGATGACACCCGGACACGCTGACCATTAGGACACTTTGGTACGTACAAGAACAGACTTCACAGAGGGCACATAGTGCGCGAGAATGCTCGGCTCGCCTGCGGCTCCTTTTCGCTCAGCTCGAACCGCACGGGAGGAGAGCCCCGACGAACGAGCCGCCGAGCCGCAGGGAACCGGGACGCCCAGGTCTCGGGTCGACGCTGGCACCGCCGAAGGCGCGGCCGTGCGTGCCCAGGGCAGCGGCCTGGCCAATGTGCGGGTCAACGACCCGGCACGGGACCGGCACCAGCAGGACCAGACCACCCAGAGCGAGACCACGATTGCGGTCGCGGGTCGGCGGGTCGCGGTCGGCTACAACGACTCCCAGCACTCGCTGCTGGCGACGACCAAGGCCAGCAGCCTGAGCGGCTACTCCTGGTCTGGGGATGGCGGTCGGACCTTCCACGACGGTGGCGCCCTGCCGAACCGGCCCGGCTATGTGAACCTCGGCGACCCGTGGCTGACCAGCGACCGCGCCGGGCGCATGTACTACGCCACCTTGGCCGCCACCCCGAACTTCAACCTCGGCGTCTCGGTGGCCCGCTCGACCGACGGCGGCCGCAGCTGGACGGTCGCCTACGCCGCCAGGCACTCGCTGCTCGAGGGGTGTTCGTTCACCCAGTACCTGGGGGCCCAGCCGATCGTCGACCCCGCCTCGGGCACGCTCTATGTCGCCGCCGAGCGCTTCCAGGTCGACGACCCGCAGTGCCAGGGAGCCGAGGAGGTCACCAGCGAGGTGATCTTCAAGTCCACCGATGGTGGCCGGACCTTCGGACCGGCGGTCAAGATCGCCGACATCAGCCCAGCCGGCACGGCCGAGACGGTGGCCGGCCCGGCGATCCTGCTCGGACCCGGCAAGGCGATGCGGACCGCCGAGTTCCCGGTGCTGGCCTTCTACCGGGACGTGCTCTATGTGGCTTGGAACGAAGCTCGTGGCGGCCACAGCCACCTGCGTCTGGCCAGGTCGGCCAACGCCGGCGCAAGCTGGAGCGTGCGGTGGCTGACCGGCGGCAGCGCCGACGAGGCCCAGCCCGCCCTGAGCGGCGACCGAGAAGGTCTGCACGTGCTCTTCTACAGCATCGCCTCGACCAGGCCGAACCGGCTGTTGGACGTGGCCCTGCTGGAGTCCACCAACGGCTCCACCTTCCGGTCCCGGCGGGTCACCAGCCGGTCGTTCCCGGGTGTGCTGAACATCCAGCAGTTCGACCCGCTGATCGCCCCGTACTACATGGGTGACTACATCGCCAATGTCAGCGACGGTCGCCGCCAGTACTTCGCTTGGGGTGACAACCGCGACCGGGTCCGAAACTGGCTGTACCCCAACGGCCGTCACGACCCCAACGTCTACTTCGCCACGCGATAGGCCGCGTCACCGCACCCGGACGGTGATGGTGACTGCCGGCCTCTCGAGCGGTGGCCGCATCCGCTCGCTCTGGCCGGAGGGTCCGGCCACCGGGCAGCGCAGCGGCGGATCGCACCCGAGCCGTTTGACCAGGACCAGCCGGACGGTGCCGGGCTGGTCGGCGATGAGGACGACCTCGGTGGCGTCGGGGTCGCCTTGGACCCGTCGCAGCACCTTGGATGGTGGCGAGCGGAGCGTCCACGCCGGCCGAAGCCGTGATGGAGACGTCCTTGAGGTGAGCTGGACGGTCAGGCGGTCGCCGACCTCGAGGTCCACAGCCCTGCCGCCGTCCTCGGGTCCCACCCTGACCGTCGCCGGTGGGGTCGAGGTGGCCGATGCGGCGGCGCCGGACGCCCCGGTACCTGGCTGCGCACAGCCACCAACCACCAAGACGAGGACCGGCAGGAGCAACGGCCACCGCCGCTCCCGACCGGGCCGGCGAGGCCCCGGCCGCGCGGCCCGTGAGGTCGGCATGGTGTCGCCTCCTTGTGCGACAGGCAGACACGGTTACTTGGACGATGGCGCGAGGCGATCGGTTCCTCGATATCGCGCCCGCACCCGGCCCGGCCGGTGGCAGGTGGCGGTCGACTTAGAGGCCGGGCGGCCCCGATGACTGGGGCCGCCCGGCTGGTGGCCGGCTAGCGGAGCTCGACGTTGGTGAAGATGTCGGTCTCGCCGATGCCGGTTTCCTCGATGGCGTTGTTGCGGCCGTCGGTCCAGACCGGATAGACGGCCTGGTTGGAGGCGGCCAGGCCGTTGTAGTCGCCGATGAACGCCCCCGAGGTGAAGAACCCGAGGTCGGGGTTCCAGGACCGGGTGCTGATGCGGCGCTGCTGCCAGCTGCGGCCGTCGTCGGTGGAGGTTGCCTGCCAGGTGTCGATGTTGCGGTTGGCCGGGTCGCGGCGGCGGTCGAACCAGATGGCGTACAGGTTGCCGTCGGGGCTGGAGTCGACCCAGGGGAAGAACTGGTCGTTGCCGGCCGGGCTCCCGGCCTGGGTGCTGAGGAAGCGGGCGTCGCTCCAGTGGAAGCCGCCGTCGCGGGACTGCTGCACCGAGATGTCGGCGCCAGAGACCGCCCTGTTGACGTTGTTCTGGTAGACGAAGGTCAGGGTGCCGCTGGCCTGGTTGTAGTCGAGCGCCGGGGTGTTGGGGGCCCGGAAGTGGGTGGGGGGCAGAAGGTCGGCGGCGTCGGGGTTGTCGACGAACTGGCCCGGCTTGTCGATGTTGACCGGGCCGGCCAGGAAGCTGGACCCACCGTTGGTGGACTTCTGCAGCCGGAAGCCGTGGTCCAGGGAGGTGTTGCACTCCTCCAGGGCGTAGGCGACGTCCAGCGTGCCGTTGCGTTCGACCTGGGGCACGCTGAACTGGTTGGCCGACTCGCCCAGGCCGCCGGCGCCGGGGGCGTCGGGCACGACCGGTGTGTGGTTGAAGACCGTCAGCGCCGGGTTGGCGGTGGGGATGGTGTCGGTGTAGGCGAGCTGGATCGGGCAGTAGTCGCTGTAGCCGTCGGCCGCAATGTGGAACTTCGTGTAGGTGACGTACAGCCGCCCGTAGTGGGGGCTGGTCGGGGTGTTGTCGATGGCGATGTATTCCTTGTCGTTGAAGATGGTGTCGTCGACGGTGCCGGCGGTGTAGTCGAAGTTGCTGGCCGCGCGGGCGGCCTGGCGGCCCGGTGTCCAGGTCTTGCCGTTGTCGACCGACTTGATGACGTGCACCTCGGAGAACGGCAGGGCCCGGAAGAAGCACAGCTGGGAGATGTAGAAGGCGCGGTCGCGGTGGCTGTAGGCGACCGCCGGGTCGCCGCCGCTGCAGAAGTCCCCGGTGCCGCGGAACTGGGGGGTGACCCGGGTGGTGCGCCAACTCTGGCCGCCATTGGTGGTGCGCATGATCGCCACGCCGCCGCTGACGTAGTCGTTGGAGGCGGCCACGGCGATGAGCGGGTTGCGGGTGTTGTAGGCCACCGAGGTCTCGTTCTGGGGCAGCGGCGGGTTGGAGTCGTCGTTCATCTGGACGTTCTGCAACGCCGGCGCCGCCGCGGCACCGCTGGCCCGCAGATGCCTTGCCTGGGCGGCCACGGCGGCCGGGCTGACCATCGCCTGCACGCCGTTGGAGATGCTGCCGGGGAACCGCTGGGTGTGGAGCACCCAGCGTGGAGTTGGCCGGCTGGCCGCCACCCCGGCCGGGGCCGCGATGGCCAGCATGGCCGCGATCGTGGCCAGGACCAGCAAGATTGCTCGTGTTCGCTTCACGGACAGGCTCCTTGAACCGAAGGAAGACGCCCGATCAACGTTGGGTCGGCGGCGCCCGGGCGCCGGTCTCCCCGGCCCCGCACGGGCTGTCTCGAAGTCTGCGTCCCCGAACCCCCACCCGGTCGCCCCCTGCGACGTCGCAGTCTGGCCGCGGATCATGCTAGAGGGTTCAACCTGCGCAGAACAGGTCCGACCTGTCAGACCATCACGACTCCTCCCTTAGGTGACGTTATGCGCGATGATCCGTCAGTTGACAACCGGCCCGAGCAGGCCGTACCGCCTCCCAGGGGTCCACTCACCTTCGTCGCCCGGCAACACCATCGTCTCGACCTTCCAGGTCGGCCGCATCTTCGGCGGCGGCTCGGCCAGCATCGGCTGGGCCCGCTCGGCCGACAACGGCGCCGAGGTGACCTGGTCGAACCCCGGTGGTCACCAGCACCACCGGCAGTCCGGACACGAACTGGCCGACGTGCCCAGGGGGTCGCAGCATGGCCCTGGCGGTGGCCAAGCCGGTGATATTGACAGTCGCGCTTTGGGGTGTTCGTCTCATGCATCGTCGTTGTCGTTGCCGAAAAGGAGCGCAGCATGTGGACGACGTCCTCGCGATCGAGGCCGGCCGCCGTCGTCGGTCTGCTCGTGTCGCTGCTCCTGGTTGCCGTGGTGGCCGCGCCTGCCGGTGCCAGGCCCGCACGGCGGGTGATCCACCTCAGCACCGACCCGTACACCAACACCTTCTCGGCGCATCAGACCGAGGTCGAGCCGGACTCCTTCGCGGCCGGGTCGACCATCGTGTCGGCGTTCCAGGTCGGGCGCGTGTTCATCGGCGCCGCCGCCAACATCGGCTGGGCGACCTCGCGCAACGGCGGCAGGACCTGGCGGCATGGCTTCCTGCCGGCGACCACGATCCAGGCGTCCCCGCCGGGTCCCTACGCCCGGGTCAGCGACCCGTCGGTCGCCTACGACGCCCGCGACCACACCTGGCTCATCTCCTGGCTGGCCACCCGCAGCATCACCTCCAACGCCGTGGTGGACCTGCTGGTGAGTCGCTCCAGGAACGGCATCGACTGGAGCGCCCCGGTCACGATCGCCGCCCAGAACGAGTTCCTCGACAAGAACTGGACCGTCTGCGACAACTCCCGGCGCAGCCCGTTCTACGGCAACTGCTACACCGAGCTGGAGAACGTCTCGCGGGGGTCGGTCGTGTTCATGACCACTTCCACCGACGGCGGCCTGACCTGGGGTCCGCTGCGGCCCACCGCCGACCAGCTCGTCGGCGTCGGCGGCCAGCCGGTGGTGCAGCCGGACGGCACCGTGGTCGTCCCCATCGAGGCGTTCGCCGACGAGGTCACCATCTCGTCGTTCCGGTCGACCGACGGAGGCGCGAGCTGGAGCGCCGCCACTACCGTCGCGGTCGTCAGCAACCACACCTCGGCCGCCAACATCCGCAACGGCGATGCGCTCCCCAGCGCCGAGATCGACCGGTCGGGACGGGTGTACGTGGTGTGGAGCGACTGCCGCTTCGAGCCCGGCTGCCGGGCCAACGACCTGGTGCTCAGCACCTCGACGGACGGGCTGGTCTGGACCGCCCCGGCGCGGGTGCCGCTCGACCCCGTGGGGAGCATGGTTGACCACTTCACGCCGGGGATCGGCGTGGACCCGACCACCAGGGGGCGCAAGGCGCACCTGGCGCTCGCCTGGTACTACTACGCGCGCAGCGACTGCACCCTGGACACCTGCGAGCTGCACGTGGGCTACAGCTCGTCCAGCAACGGCGGCCGCAGCTGGAGCCGGCCGCTCCACCTTGCCGGGCCGATGAAGGTCGCCTGGCTGGCGCCGACGGCGTCTGGGTTCATGGCCGGCGACTACATCTCCACCTCGATCGTGCCCGGCACCCGCCGTGCCTTCCCGTTCTTCGCGGTTGCCGGTCGGCCATCGGGTGGCCTGCTCCACGAGGACATGTTCACGGCCGCGCTGCGGGTGACCGGCGGCGGCATCCGCCTCCAGCCGGGGACCGCGGCGGCGCGCGGCAGGGCACCGGCCCACCCCGGAGCCTCCGCTGCCACCGCCTTCTGAGCTTGTGACCCTGGGATCGGCCAGGGCGGGTGGGTGAGCTCGAGGTCGGCGGGTAGCAGGCGCTCGCCTTGGCGGGTGCGCCGCCACGGAGGATGTCCATCATGGAGACCATGGAAGGCAAGCAGCCTCGGGCGCGCCGGTCGTTCACCGCGGAGTTCGACGCCGAGATCATCCAGCTTTGCCAACGTGGTGACCGTTCGATCGGGCAGGTCGCCCGCGACTTGGACCTGACCGAGACCGCGGTTCGGGAGTGGTATCCGTTCATCGAGGCGGAGAAGACGCAGCAGCGCAACGTCAAGCGGGCGTGCGAGCTGCTGGAGGTCTCCCGTGCCGCCTATTACGCCACTCGACGGCTGTGATCGCCAAATGGCACATCACGCCCAGCCACGTGCAGAGTCCAGGCGGGCCGTCGACCACTGGCCGAGCGGCTGGGGATTTGACCACTTCTGGGGATTCCTCGGCGGCGAGTCCGGCCAGTACGACCCGATGATCCATGAGAACGACAGTGTCGACCGCGTCTATGGCGGACCCGCTGACCGCAGCCTTTGTCTGCCCGACGCCATGGCCGACAAGGCAATCGAGTGGCTGCACGGCGTGACCGCCCACAACGACGCCAAGCCGTGGTTTGCCTGCTGCTCGACCGGCTGCGCCCACGCCCCCCCATCACGTGACCCAGAGGTGGAGCGCCAGGTACCGCGGCAAGTTCGATGGCGGCTGGGACGTCATGAACTTCCCCCAGGGGATCAACCCGTCGATCCTCAACCGTTCGTACTCGATCACCGCCGACGTCGAGATCCCCGATGGCGGGGCCGAGGGCGTGGTCGACGCGGCCGCCATGGCACCGTCGGGCACCGTCACCTTGTTCGCCAACGACCAGCGAATCGGTGGCGGCCGGATGGACCACACCGTTCCCATCCTGTTGACCGCCCACGCCGGCCTCGAAATCGCCCGGGATAACGGCGAGGTCGTCGACCTCCGCTACGAGGACAAGGCGCCCTTTGCCTTCACCGGGGCCTGGGTGCCTGCGGTGTGGGCCTGGTGGAGCGCAAGGTCACCTACGACATCAGACCCCCCGGTCAAGCCCGCCACATCGAGTCCTGATCCGAACAACCTTGCTGAGCGACGCCGGGCCCTGAACGCCCTCGGCGCAGGAGGGCGCGGACCTTGACTAGGGAGGTCATTGAACATGCTGGAAGCGTTCAGCTGGGGATTCCTCGCTCAGTCGTCGCTGCTGCTCGCCGGCCTGCTGGTCTGCTGGGTCACGGTGCCAACCAAAGTCGTCGGCATCCTTGGCGGGTTCGGCGCTGGAGCGATGATCGCGGCAGTTTCCTTCGACCTGCTTCCCGAGGCGCATCACGAACTCACTGATTCCCTTCTCGTTCGAGCGTGGGGGATCACTCGCCGGCGAGGCACCGCCGTGGGGTTCTGCTTGTCGGTCATGAACAGCTGACATGGACGACCCCGTCGACTCATCGAGCTGGGTCGTCCGCGTCGCTCACGCTGGCATCGCTGGTCTCGCTACACGAACCCCGGGGCGGCCGTCCGACCAACCCGTAGCATCGCCAGCCCGAGTGCCGTTGGCTGCACGGTGGTTAGAACACGGTCGTCCAGTCGTGCTTGATGCTGACCACGGTCCAGTCGTTGGTGCTGGCCAACTGGAGTGCCTGTTCGGCGCCGACGACGTAGTCGAACTCGCGGTCCGGGTCATCGTGTCGCACCAGGAGCCGCAAGCACGGCCGGTCCGGCTGCTCGGCGAAGGCCAGCATCGGGATGTCGCCGTTAGAGTTGCCGGCCGCCAGCAACGGCCGCCGACCGACCCGGCTCCAGATTTGCACTGGCTTCTCGGGACCGTCGTCCAAGACATCCACCTCGGGCTTGTGGACGATCTTGCCGCCGCCCCCGTCCTCCTGATAGGCCAGTGAGACGCTGCTGCCGATGACGCGCTGGCGGGGGATGCCGTACAGCTCCTGGCTGATCGGCCGCATGAAGTCACGCCCGCCACCAGAGGCGATGTAGGTGCGGAACCCGCCTGCCTCCAGGGAGCCCAGCAGCTCGATCATCGGTGCGTAGCCGCAGGCCAGATAGACGCGGCCCAGGATGGGATGGTTGGTGCCGCGTAGGAACCGGTCGGCTTGGGCCTCGAAGTCCTCCACGGTGACGCCGGCGAACGCCTGCAACACTCCGGCGGCCAGCGCCGGCAGGTCGCTGTCGTCGCCGTGGTAGTGCTTGGTGATGACCTCGCCCAGCCAGCCGTAGTCCCTGTCATAGGCGGCTTGCCAGGGCTGGCGGGTGCGAAGCGCCGGGTCTTGGTCGGCCATGACGACCAGGCGGCGCAGGATGAAGTCGAGCTGGATGGGCATCGGCTTCTCGCACCACAGCGTGCCGTCGTTGTCGAACACCGCGACCCGCTCCTCCGGCGGCACGAAGTCCGGGGAACCCTCCGTCGTGACCCGCTGGACGAAGTGCAGAATGGCCTGCTTGCTGGCCCCCTCCCGCCAGCTCGGGAGCGGATCGCCAGTCGGTCCCGCTTGGGAGGCTGGGACGTCACGGGCGCCTGTCTGGTTGGCTGCCGCCATGGCACGACTCCTTACCTCGCTGCGGCCGAGAATGCCAGTTGACGGGCGTAGCCGCGCCGACCGTTCTGCGGCTCGGGAAGCCTGTCTTTCAGAGGCACCCTGACGGCTGTAGCGGCCAGGGGCATCACCCAATCAGGGTGATCACGGTTCCGGACCATGTGTGCCCCGTCCGGCGCAGGGTTCGGACGGCCGCAAGCTGGTTGTCAGCCTGGAAGCCCGGGCTGGCGCAGCATCAACACGGTGGCCAGGATAAGCAGCATCGACCCAAGGGCGATGAGTGCATACCGGATGGTGGACAGCTTGAACGTGCTCCCGATACCAACCAGGAACAGCACCGCAGCCAAGAACACCGTGATCCGGATGTAGTCGTCGCCAACCACCCCCGCGTGGTTCCCCGCAGCCGACGCCGCCACCGCCTCCCGGTCCAGCGCCTCGGCCTTTGCCTGGTCAGCCAGCTGGTACTGGGGCATGTAGGTGGGCCCGGGCGGAGCTTGCGGGTTGCGGAAGGGATCGGTCGCCATCCAGGCGTCGAAGGCAACCTTGAACTCCGGCCGGAAGCGCCGCTCGGCGAGCGCCTGCTTCTGCGGATCGTCCAACGTGAACGCGGTAAACCATGCGTTGTACGTCGAGGCGTCGAAGTTGCGGGTCGACAGCGCGCTGAGGTCGGCGCGGGTGGCCAGGTTGCGCAGGGTGGCGGCCTGGGCGATCTCAACGCGGGACTCGGTGCTCCACTTGGCCGCGGCATAGCCTGACCAGGCGGCCGCGATCGTGACCAGGGAGAGCAGCAGCGCCTCACCGATCTGCACCGTGCGCGAATGACGGGTTCCACCGGCGGGCCTGTGTGGCTCCTTGGTGTGCTCGTGCAGCTCCCGGCCGACCTCGATCGGGGACAATCCCTCAGCCATCGGGCACTCCATGGCCATCAGACGAGTGGTCCGACCAGATGGTCGCCGCCGAACGCCCAGGTGTCATCACCCCGAATGGATGAAGCAGCGGCCGGCCACGACTGACCCGTTTCTGACTTCGCGATAGAGATCGCGGATTGGTCAGCCAACATCGCCGGGCTCCTCGGGTGGTTCAGGTTGACGGTGCTGACGGTGCCAGGCAAGCCGTTGCAGCCGGGCCTGCTCGAGTCCGGCCTGGCGCGCCTTGCGGATCGCCGGGCCGCGGCCCTGGTGCTCGTCGTTGGGGGTGACGTAGCCGATGCCGGCGTGCAGCCGCACGCCGTTGTAGCGCTCCCGCACCACGGCGAGCTCGGCGCGCAGGACCG
>Ga0307278_10001575_pt1 | contig 11311 bp, 10 predicted proteins | sample ER_DNA_117_FD_194482 | JGI IMG/M metagenome (GOLD analysis project Ga0307278, IMG submission 194482) | Bulk soil microbial communities from the East River watershed near Crested Butte, Colorado, United States - ER_DNA_117 | ecosystem: Environmental > Terrestrial > Soil > Floodplain | place...
GTGCTCCCCTCTCAGGCAAACTCGTCTGCTATGCGCGGACAGTGATCCACCAGGAGTGGCCGGAGATGCAGGCGGGCACTCTCGGCGACAAAGCCAATCCGTGGGGCGTCGCCACTTTTCGCACCCTCAAGACGGTCCAGCCCCGGTCAGCCACCGAGCAGGTTGCGTTCGCGAAGTGGCTCGACCAGCGCTCCGACCGCGAACAGGCGCGTGCTGACCGAATCCACGGCGGCGAAGGAGTGATCCCGGTGCCACTCTGGATCGTGCTGCTGCTCAGTGCGGCGATCATCTTCATTTTCATGCTCTTCTTCGCCGACAGCGCCGAGCGTGCCGTCGTGCAGGCGACGATGATGGGTGGCGTGGCGATCGTGATCTCGTCGACGCTGCTGCTCCTGTGGTTCCTCGACAATCCGTACCACGCCGGCGTCGGGGGTCTCCGGCCCGTCGCGATGGAGCGTGGGATCCGGATCCTCGACCAGGAGGCGGCAGTCATCGGTAGGAAATTCACGATCCCGTGCGACGAGCGAGGGACCCCGCGTGGCGGCTGAGAGGCAGGAGGGCGCAGGTGTTCTTCCGGGTCAGTAGCTGGGAGCTCGGGCTCATCCTGTTCGCGGTCGTCTTTGGCACGACTGGGCTCGGTCTCGTTTTCGGCCACTACCTTCGTCACCGGTCGGAACATCTCCGCGAACCTCTTGGGGTCCTGCAGGCTGCACTGCTCGGCCTGGTCGGGCTCGTCCTGGCTTTCGGCCTCGCTCTGGCTGTGGGACGTTACGAGTCTCGTCGCGCCGCGGTTGTTGACGACGCCAATGCCATCGGCACGACCTACCTACGCGCCCAGACTCTTGCGGAACCGGTCCGAACGCGATCGCTCCAGCGTCTGGTGCGCTACACGGATACCAGCATCCGTCTCTCGCGCTCGGTACCAACCTCCGCCGAAGCGCGCCAGGCAGTTGCCGACGGTCAGAAGCTCCAGCGCGAGCTCTGGGGACTCGCGGGACAGGCGCTCGCAGACGCACCGGTTGCGAGCGCGCCGCGTCTGTACGTCGAGACTCTCAACGAGATGATCGATATGCAGACGACCCGTGTCGCCGCCCTGAACAACCGGGTGCCCGGTCCCGTGCTGGCCGTGGAGGTGATCTTCGCTGCTGTCGCGCTCGGGCTACTGGCCCTCTATCTCGCGATCCTCGGCCGCAGCGTGCTTCCTGTCCTGCTTGCCGCTGGATTGATCTGCCTACTGCTCTTCGTCACCTTCGACCTCGACAGGCCAACGCGCGGCCTCATCCGCATTCCCGCGACGCCGCTCACCAGCCTCCGCGCATCGATGGATCTGCCCCCGGCGGCCGGCGCACCGTCGAGACCCTGATGGTGTCTGGCCGAATTGGGCATACATGGAGGCGGGGCTTTCCTACAGGGGCGGCAGGACTCGAACCTGCAACCCCCGGTTTTGGAGACCGGTGCTCTGCCAATTGAGCTACGCCCCTAGGTTGCCGACCGATTGTATCGGCGGTCCCCGGGCCCTCTAGAGGCCCTTCGGTGCAGAGATCGGGACTAGCCCAAGGGCTGTCGGAGGCTGGACCATCGGGTCGTTGTCGCTGCCCTCGACGTCGAGGAGGATGAGTCTCGACAAGAGGAGGGGTTTGATGATCTGGGTACTCCTAGTGGTGATCGCGGCTGTGGCTCTGGGCGCGTTGATGTTCCTGCGCGGGCGCCGTCGCGTCTAGCACGTTTCGACTAGAGGCAAGTTCAACCGAGAGTAGAGTCCCGGCGTGGCATCGCCCCCGCCGCGGCCCGCGCTCGGTGCGCTTTTCCTGGTACTGGCGATCGCCTTCGCAGGCATCGCCGCGGCCGCCGGAGAGGCGGTCAACGAGGAACCAGGCCTCGTGGTCGTGGTCGTCGCCGCAGGCGCGATCGCGCTGTGGCTCCTGAGCCTCGCCGTCCGCAATCTGAGGAAAAGGCCGGGCTGAGCGAATTTCGGAATCCGCTTCAGGCCGTATTCTCTACGCATGGCCGGTGACGAGACCCAGGATCTCTGGCGCGAATACACGAAGACCAAGGACCAGGGGTCCCGCGACCGGCTGATCCTCACCTACGCGCCGCTCGTCAAGTACGTCGCCGGCCGTCTCGGCAGCGGCCTCCCGGCTCATGTGGACGAGAATGACCTCGTCTCGTACGGCCTGCTCGGCCTGATCGGGGCGATCGAGCGCTTCGACCCCGACCGCGACATCAAGTTCGAGACCTACGCGATTGCCCGCATCAAGGGCTCGATCATCGACGAGCTCCGCGCGATGGACTGGGTACCGCGTTCGGTCCGCTCACGTGCGCGGGACATCGAGCGCGCGATCGGCGAGCTCGAGCGCAAACTGCACCGCGCGCCTACCGACGAGGAGATCGCGGACAAGCTCGGCGTCTCGACCAACGACCTGAACGACAGCCTCACCGAGATCGGCCGCTCATCGATCGCCGCGCTCGACGAGCTCTGGACGGTTTCCTCGAGCGGCGGAGATCAGGTCGCCCTGATCGACACGATCGAGGACACCCAGGGCCCCGAGCCGCAGTCCGAGCTGGCCCAGACCGAGCTCAAGGAGGCGCTCGGTGAGGCGATCGCGCGCCTTCCCGAGCGCGAGAAGCTCGTGGTCACGCTCTACTACTACGAAGAGCTGACCCTGCGCGAGATCGGCGAGGTTCTCGGCGTGACCGAGTCGCGCGTCTCGCAGCTGCACACGAAAGCGATCCTCCGTCTGAAAGCCCGTCTCGCCGGCTCGCCGGCTCGCGAGCCCCTCGGGCGCTAGTCGCGGAAACCGCAACCGGTGTAACGTTCACGGCTGTTCCATGTATCCGCGATTTGGATACGAGGGCCCGTGAGAGGAGCTCCATGAGTGACGAATCTCGCTGTCGAAGTCCTCGCAGCCAGAGTCGAGGGGTCAAACGAGAAAGGACGGGGAGACGTGAAACGACGTAAAGCTCTTGCCATGGCGGGGTTGGTCGGCGCGGTTGCGCTGGTCGCCTCGCTTGCCGCCGCCACGGTGGGCAACGCCAAGCCCACAGCCAGCCCGACGGTGGTCAAGCAGTCGGCCGCGATCGGAGCGCCGGCTGTGCCCAACGCAGCGAAGCTGAGGGCGAAATACAAGGGAGTGCAGCTCACGTTCGTGGGTGACAACGCGGTCGGAGGCAGCCATGTGCGCGACCTCGCGCTCGCGAAGAAGTTCACCCACGACACCGGGATCAAGATCAAGGTCCTGCCGCATCCCGAGAAGTCGGACGAGTCGTACTCGCAGTTGGCGAGGAACTTCTCGTCGAAGTCCTCGGCGTTCGACGTGGTGATGATGGATGTCGTCTGGCCGGGCGCGTTCGCGCCGTACCTGGTCGACCTGAAGAAGTCGCTCGGCAAGCAGGCCAAGCTGCATGCGCAGGGGATCGTCGCGAACGACACGGTTGGCGGCAAGTTGATCGCCATGCCGTGGTTCGGCGACTTCGGGATCCTCTACTACCGCACCGACCTGCTGAAGAAGTACGGCTACAAGAGCCCGCCGAAGACCTGGACGCAGCTTGGCACGATGGCCAAGAAGATCCAGAACGGCGAGAAGGCGGCCAACCCCAACTTCGCCGGCTTCGTCTACCAGGGCAACTCCTACGAGGGGCTGACGTGTGACTCCCTCGAGTGGATCGCCTCGGTCGGCGGCGGTCACTTCATCGACGGCGGCAAGGCCTCGATCAACAACGCGAAGGCAGCCGCAGTGCTCAATCTGCAACGCAGCTGGGTCGGCACGATCGCACCCCGCGGCGTCACCTCGTACGGCGAGGAGGAGGCACGCATTCCGTTCACCAACGGTAACGCCGCCTTCATGCGCAATTGGCCGTACGCCTACTCGTCCGGTGTCGCTGCCGGCTCGAAGATCAAGGGCAAGTTCAGCGTCACCGTGCTGCCGCACGGCCCGGGAGCCTCGTCCGTCGGCACCGTCGGCGGCTGGCAGCTCGGCGTGTCGAAGTTCTCGAAGCACAAGCCGGCCGCGATCGAGTTCGTCCGCTATATGACGAGCCCGGCCGTCGAGCGTTTCAACGCGATCACGAACAGCAACGTCCCGACGATCCCCTCGGTCGCCAAGGACCCGGCGGTCAGGAGGACCAACCCGTACCTCAAGCCCGAGATCGCAACCGTCGCCCGCGTGACGCGGCCGTCGCGGTTCCTCAAGGGCCACTACAACGAGGGCTCGAAGATCATCTACCAGGGGATCAACCAGATCCTCAACGGCGCTGACGCGAAGAGCGTCCTCCCGGGGATCCAGTCCCGGCTGAACCGCCTCCTGAAGTAACGCATCTCGTTGCAGCGGGAAGGGTGGGGGCTTAGGCTCCCACCCTTCCTTCTGACCCGAAGCGAGGACGATGAGCTCGACGACTGAGGCCAGCAGCGTCGCCCGGCCCCGGAAGAGGCGCCGGTCGAACCTTCAGCGCAAGCAGACGCGCCTGGCCTGGGTGCTGCTGCTGCCAGCACTCGCGGCGGTCGGCTTCGTCGCGTTCTACCCGCTCGGGCAGACGGTCTACTACAGCTTCACCGACCAGCAGTTCCTCGCCGGGATCGAGCCGACCAAATGGGTCGGGCTCGAGAACTACAAAGACCTGATCCACGACACCCTCTTCCGCGACGCGGTCGTGCTGACGGTCAAGTTCACGCTCATCACGGTCTTCTTCGAGTTCCTGCTCGGGATGATCATCGCGCTCGTGGTCAACTCGGGCTTCAAGGGCCGCGGCGTGATGCGCGCGATGATGCTCGTCCCCTGGGCGATCCCGACCGTTGTCGCGGCTCAGATGTGGAAGTGGATGTACAACGACATCTACGGCGTGGTCAACGATGCCGGCGTGCGGTTGCACCTGCTCTCGCACAACGTCGCCTGGATCTCGCAGCCGAACACGGCCCTCGCCTCCGTGGCCGCGGTCGACATCTGGAAGACAACCCCGTTCGTAGCGCTGCTCCTGCTCGCGGGGCTGCAGGTGATCCCGACCGAGCTCTACGAGGCGGCGCGGGTAGACGGCGCCAGCGCGTGGCAGCAGTTCTGGCGGATAACGTTGCCGCTGCTGCGGCCGGCCATCCTCGTCGCGCTCATCTTCCGCACGCTCGACGCGCTGCGCGTCTTCGACGTCTTCAACGTCTTCTTCGGCAACCGGCCTGACACGCAGACGATGGCGATCTTCGCCCAGGACACGATCGTCGGCACCGGTGACGTGGGCTACGGCTCGGCGGTCTGTGTCGCGATCTTCCTGATCATCGGGCTCTTCACGGTCATCTACGTCACGTTCATGCGGGTGGAGCAGCAGTGAGCTCTGCCGCCGAGGCCGCCACTACCGCCCGTACGGAGCCGCGTGTTCGCACGAGGAAGCCGTTGCGGAAGCGCCTCGCGCGCATCCCGTTCTACCTGCTGATCGCCGCGATCTTCGTCTACACGGTCTTCCCGTTCATTTGGGCGATCCGCTCGTCGATCACGCCGGACGGCGATCTCTTCAGCACTCCTCTGCAGTACTTCCCGTCCCACCCGACGCTCGCCCACTACCGGGAGGTGTTGAGCAGCGGCGAGTTCCAGCGCGCGCTGATCAACTCGACGATCGTCGCCGGGACGGTGACGCTGATCTCGCTCGCGCTTGGCTCGATCGCGAGCTACGCGCTCGGCCGCTTCAGGTTCCGGGGCCGGGCCTTCGCGATGTACCTGATGCTCTCGATGACGATCTTTCCGCAGATCGCGATCCTGGGCGCGCTCTTCACCCTGATCAACAAGTTCGGGCTCTACAACACGCTCCCCGCGCTGATCTTCAGCGACCTGATCCTGACGCTGCCGTTCACGGTCTGGGTGCTGACGAGCTTCATGGCCGCGCTGCCGAAGGATCTCGAGGAGGCCGCGTACGTGGACGGCGCGACCCCGTTCCAGGTCTTCTACAAGGTGCTGCTCCCGCTGGTCGCACCGGGCCTCGTGACGACGGGCCTGCTCGCGTTCATCACCGCCTGGAACGAGTACCTCTACGCGCTCTCGTTCACCCAGGACCCGCAGCACCACACGATCACCGTCGCGATCACCACCTTCACCTCGGGGAAGGGCAACACCTTCGAGCAGCCCTGGGGTCAGATCATGGCGGCGACCGTCGTGGTGACGGTTCCCCTGATCGTGCTGACGCTGATGCTGCAGCGCCGCATCCTCGCCGGCCTGACGGCCGGCGCGGTCAAGGGCTAAGGCGCTCGCTTGCGACGCCGACCATAGAGGCCGTGGCGGCTTGGCCGCCGCGGCCTCCTAGATCGAGTCGCCCGTTTCGGGGTCGAAAAAGTAGAGACGGCTCGTGTCGACCGCGAGCTCGATCTGCGAGCCCTCGGCAATGCGCGTCCTCGGGCTGACGCGAGCCACCATGCGCGTCTTGCCCTCCTCGAGGGTTGGGTCTGCCTCGAGGCCCTCCGCCGCGACGGCCTCGGCCACGACGCCAGCAGCCGAGACGGCGAAGTGCACGAGCACCTCCGAGCCGAGCGGCTCGGTCAGGTCGGCGGTCGTCTTCAGCCTCCGGTCGGCCGGCGTGTCCGGCTCCAGGGCGACGTCTTCGAAGTCCTCCGGGCGGATCCCGAGCTGCAGTGTCTTGCCGACGAAGCCCTCGAGGTTCGAGTGCCGTTGGACGAGCTTGTCGTCGACGGGCAGCCGGTGCTCGCCGAAGCGGACCCAGAGTCCGCCGTCGGCCCGCTCGAGCTCGGCCTCGACGAGGTTGATCGAGGGCGAGCCGATGAAGCCGGCCACGAACCGGTTGCGCGGGTTGTCGTAGAGCACCTGCGGGGTGTCCACCTGCTGCAGGTGGCCGGAGCGCATGACGGCGACCCGGTCGCCCATCGTCATCGCCTCGACCTGGTCATGGGTCACGTAGAGCGTGGTCACGCCGACGCGGCGCTGGAGCGTGTGAATCTCGGCGCGCATCTGCACGCGCAGCTTCGCGTCCAGGTTCGAGAGCGGCTCGTCCATCAGGAACGCCTGCGGCTCGCGCACGATCGCGCGACCCATCGCGACGCGCTGGCGCTGGCCGCCCGAGAGCGCGCGCGGCTTGCGCTTGAGGAACTCCTCGATCTCGAGCGTCTCGGCGGTCTTGCGCACCCGCTCGCGGACGTCGGCCTTGGGCAGCTTCCGTAGCTTCAATCCGAAGGCGAGGTTCTGCTCGACGGTCATGTGCGGGTAGAGCGCGTAGTTCTGGAAGACCATCGCGATGTCGCGATCCTTCGGCGTGAGGTCGTTGACGATCCGCTCGCCGATCCGGATCTCGCCGCCGCTGATCTCCTCGAGCCCGGCGAGCATGCGCAAGGCGGTGGTCTTGCCGCAGCCCGACGGCCCGACGACGACCATCAGCTCGCCGTCCTCGATCGCGAGGTCCAGGTCGTAGACGGCCTGGGTTCCGTCGTCGTAGACCTTCGAGACCGAATCGAACTCGATCTGCGCCACGGCGCTAGTTTCTCACGATTACGGCCGCGTGCGGAGGAAGGTCGTTGCCCCCGTGCGTCGAGAGCACCACCTCGCCCTGCGGCGCCGACCGCTGCTCCGCGGTCGTGTTGACCGCGATCGTGTGCTCCCCCCGCTCGTACGCCACCACCCCGGCCTCCGAGCCGAGCAGCCGGAAGCCCTCGCCGAGCTCGCGCCGCAGCTCGGTCAGCCGCCGGTACAGGCTCAGCAGCGAGGCGGGGTCCTCTCGCTGGGCTTCGACGCTTCGCTCCTGCGGGTCGACCGGGATCAGCCACGGTTCGCCGGTGGTGAAGCCGCCTGTCGGGCTCGAGTCCCACTGCATCGGATGGCGCATCCCGTCGCGGCCGGCTCGGTCGTAGGGCGGGTCGGCGCCGGGCCCGTTGGCCAGGCCGATCTCGTCGCCCTGGTAGACGAACGAGACGCCTGGCAGCGTGAGCAGGAGCAGAGCCGCGGCGCGCACGTTCTCGGGACCGACGCGCGTCGCGAGCCGGTCGAAGTCGTGGTTTGACATCACCCAGGCGACCCGCTCGAGCTTCGCCGCCGGCTCGATCGCCGCGCGCAGGCGCTCCGCGTCCCAGGGTGAGAAGAGGAACTCGAACGCGTACACGAGGTCGAGCACCTCGAGGTAGCGCGGGTACTCGCTCACCGGGCGGAAGACCTCGCCGACCAGCAGCGCGTCGCCCGCGGCCTCTCGGATCGCGCGGAGCGCATCGATTGCTTCAGGGCGGTTCCCGGAATAGAGGGGCTCGAGCTTCGCCTCGTCCTCGCGCAGCGGCAGCGGGAACGGCTCGGTCGCGGGCGGGTTGTCGCGCAGTTGGTCGTCCTTGACGAGCCGGTCGATTGCGTCCAGGCGAAAGCCGTCCGTTCCTCGGTCGCGCCAGAAGCGCACGACGCCCTGCATCGCCTCGACCACCTCCGGGTTGCGCCAGTTGAGGTCGGGCTGCTCCGGGTAGAACGAGTGCAGGTACCAGCGGCCACTCTGCTCGTCGCGGCTCCAGGCCGAACCGCCGAAGGCAGAGACCCAGTTGTTCGGCGGCCCGTCGACCGGCGACCAGATGTACCAGTCCGGGTGCTCTCGGAACCACGGGTGCTCGATCGAGGTGTGGCACAGAATCAGGTCGAGCAGAACGCGGAGCCCGCGCTCCCGCGCAGCCTCGACGAGCTCGTCGAAGTCCTCGAGCGAGCCCAGCTGCGGGTCGACCGCGGTGTAGTCCGAGACGTCGTAGCCGAAGTCGGCCAGCGGCGAGGGGTAGATCGGCGAGAGCCAGAAGGCGTCCACGCCGAGCCAGGCGACGTGATCGAGCCGGTCGGTGATCCCACGGAGGTCGCCGCCGCCGTCCCCATCGGAATCCTGGAAGGAGCGGGGATAGATCTGGTAGACCACTGCGTCGCGCCACCACATGGCGTCGGCAGAATAAAGCCGTCCCAGGGGTAAGATCGACGCTGCCGAGTCCCCGTCCGAGGAGGAGCCGCCGCAGATGTCCACCGAGCCCGGAAAGATCCGCAACGTCGCCGTCACCGGCCACCGCGGGACGGGCAAGACCTCGCTCGTCGAGGCGATGCTCTTCCAGGCCGGTGCGATCAACCGACTCGGCACCGTCGAGCAGGGGTCAACGACCTCCGACTGGGACGAGGACGAGCAGCGCCGGCAGATGTCGCTTGCCTCCTCGCTCTGCCACCTCGAGTGGCAGGGCCGCAAGATCAACCTGATCGACGCCCCCGGAGACGCAGGCTTCGCCGGCGACACGATCGCGGCGCTGCGCGTGGTCGAGGGCGCGCTGATCACCGCAAGCGCTGTCATGGGCGTCGAGGTGCAGACGACCCGGGTCTGGGATCGCGCCGAGCAGCTCGAACTGCCGCGCCTCGTGTTCGTGAACATGCTCGACCGCGAGCGCGCCGACTTCTACCGCGCGCTCGACCACTTCCGCTCGCAGCTCTCCGAGCGCTGCGTGGCGGTCCACCTTCCGATCGGCAGTGAGCACGAGCTGACCGGGATCGTCGACCTCCTGCACATGACCGCGTACACGAGCCCGGAAGGCGAACGCGAGGCCGCTGCCGGCGAGATTCCCGCCGAGCTCGCCGACGAGGTCCAGCGCTACCGCACGCAGTTGCTCGACTCGGTCGTCGAGACCGACGAGGGCCTGATGGAGCGCTACCTCGAGGGCGAGGAGCTCGGCACCGAGGAGGTGGCGAAGGCGCTCAAGGACGCGGTCACGCGCGGCGAGCTGTTCCCGGTCGCCTGCGGGGTGGCCACGAAGAACCTCGGCACGACGGCGCTGCTCGACCTGCTCGTCGAGGGCGTCCCGTCCCCGGCGAAGCGTCCGCCCGCGATCGACGTGGACGGCGCGGGCACCGCGGCCTTCGTCTTCAAGACCGTCGCCGATCCCTTCGCCGGCCGCATCAATCTCTTCCGCGTTCTCTCCGGCACGCTCGACTCCGACTCGACCGTCGTCAACTCGCGCAACCGCGCCAAGGAGCGCGTCGGCCAGCTGCTGACGCTCCAGGGCAAGGAGCACGAGCAGGCGAAGGAATTCGGCGCCGGCGACATCGGCGCCGTCGCGAAGCTCAAGGAGACGACGACCGGCGACTTGCTGCTCGATTCCGAGCGCGCCATCGAGCCGCTGGAGCTCGAGTTCCCGGAGCCGGTGATGAGTTTCGCCGTGACGCCTGTGGCCAAGGGCGACGAGGAGAAGGTCGCGAGCTCACTGCGCCGCCTCGCCGAGGAGGACCCGACGCTCGTCCTGCGCCGCGACCCGCAGACCGGCGACCAGCTCCTCTCGGGGATGAGCCAGATCCACGTGGAGGTTGCGGTCGACCGGCTCAAGCGGCGTTTCGGGGTGGACGTCGAGCTGCACCAGCCGCACGTGCCCTATCTCGAGACGATCCGCAAGGAGTCGCGCGCCCGGCACCGCTACAAGAAGCAGACGGGAGGACGCGGCCAGTTCGGCGACTGCGAGATCGTGCTGGAGCCGCTCCCCGAGCGCGAGGGCTACGAGTTCGTGGACGAGATCGTCGGCGGGGTGATCCAGCAGGGCTTCCGGCCCGCCGTGGACAAGGGCATCCAGGAGGCGATGCAGCACGGCGAGCTCGCGGGAGCCCCGGTTCAGGGTGTGCGCGTCCGGCTCGTGGACGGCCAGCAGCACAACGTGGACTCCTCCGAGATGGCGTTCAAGATCGCGGGCTCGATGGCCTTCAAGGACGCCTACGCGAAGGCCGACCCGGTGCTGCTCGAGCCGATCATGGAGCTCGAGGTGAGCGTGCCCGAGGATGCCGTGGGTGCCGTCAACGGCGATCTCAACTCACGCCGGGGGCGACTGCAGGGCATGGAGCCGCGCGGCGGGATGACCTCGATCAAGGCCGAGGTGCCGATGGCGGAGATCCTCACCTACGCGCAGGCGCTGACCTCACTCACGGGCGGGCGCGGCGACTACCACATGCATTTCCTGCGCTACGAGGAGGTTCCCTCGCACATCGCCCAGAAGATCATCGACGAAACGAAGAGCGAGCTCGAGGAGGCTAGGGTCTAGGGCGATGCGCATCACGCGGCAGGTCGTCACGGCGTCGCGCACCTGCGCGATCTGCGAGCGGACGCTGCTCGTCGGGGAGCGCGCGGTGCGTTACTCGCCCGACGGCGAGAACTTCGTCGACGTCTGCCCGCTCTGCCTGGAGACCGCCGCGGATCACGGCTGGTTGAAGGAAGGAAGCCCCACGAGCCCGGTGATGGCGGAGCCCCGGCGCAAGCGGCTCGGAGGCCTGGGCTCGCTCTTCGAGTCGCGCAAGCCGCAGGTCGCGCCGGTTGTGGACGAGCCGATCCTACGCCGGCTCTCCGAGCCCGAGCTGGC
>Ga0307278_10001576_pt1 | contig 11311 bp, 11 predicted proteins | sample ER_DNA_117_FD_194482 | JGI IMG/M metagenome (GOLD analysis project Ga0307278, IMG submission 194482) | Bulk soil microbial communities from the East River watershed near Crested Butte, Colorado, United States - ER_DNA_117 | ecosystem: Environmental > Terrestrial > Soil > Floodplain | place...
CGCCGGCCCGAACCACTCGGCGTCGCCCGGTTCGAGCGGGCCCTCGTGGGCCGCGCACAACACGTGCGCGGCGTGGATCTGCTCGTTCTCGGGGTCGAGGATGGCCGCCTCGACGGGCCGGTCGAGGAACTCGTCCGGATGGCGGCAGAAGAACTGGTCGAGCGCGTCCTCGCCGGCGACGTACACGGCCAGCCCGCGCCCGCGCCGTCCGGCGCGGCCCCACATCTGGCGCAGCGAGGCGACCGTGCCCGGGAACGTCACGCAGATCGCCGCGTCGAGCGAGCCGATGTCGATCCCCAGCTCCAGCGCGTCGGTGGACACCACGCCGAGCAGCTCTCCCTCGACCAGCCGCCGCTCGAGCTCGCGGCGCTGCTGCGGCGTGTAGCCGGCGCGGTAGGGCGCGATCCGATCGGTCAGCTCCGGCCGCCCGAGCTCCTCGAGCGCGAGCTGCGCGAAGCGCGACATCAGCTCGACCGCCTTGCGCGACTTCATGAACACGATCGTGCGTGCACCCTGGCTGACGAGCTCGGCGAGCAGGTCGGCCGCCTCGGCCAGGACGGAGCGGCGCGTCGCGAGCTGCTCATCGGTGATCGGCGGGTTCCACATCGCGATCGTCTTCTTCGCCCCCGGCGAGCCGTCGCGCTCGATCACGGTCACGTCGGGCAGCCCGGTCAGTCGCTCGGCCAGCTCGCCCGGGTTGGCGATCGTCGCGCTCGCGAGCACGAAGCGCGGCTCGGTCCCGTACGCGGCGGCGATCCGGCGCAGCCGCCGCAGCACGTTCGCGACGTGAGAGCCGAACACGCCGCGATACACGTGCGCCTCGTCGACCACCACCACCGCGAGGTTGGCGAACACGTCCCCCCACGCCCGGTGGTTGGGCAGGATCCCGAGGTGCAGCATGTCGGGGTTGGTGAGGACGACGTTCGCCCGGCGGCGGATCTGCGCGCGCTGCTCGCGCGGCGTGTCCCCGTCGTAGATCGCCGGTCGCGCCCGCTTGACTCCGAGCGCTTGGAGGGAGCGCGCCTGGTCCTGCGCGAGCGCCTTCGTCGGGTAGAGGTACAGCGCGCGAGCGCGGGCGTCGCGACAGAGCGTGTCGAGCGTGGGGAGCTGGAAGCAGAGCGACTTGCCGCTCGCGGTGCCGGTGGTGACGATCGTCGGGCCGGCCCACGCGGCGTGCAGCGCCTCGGCCTGGTGCGACCACAGCTGCTCGACCCCGCGGGCGACCAGCGCCTCGGCGACCTCCGGGTGCAGCTCCTCAGGCAGCGCGACCGCGCGCGCTTCGCGCCGGTGCTGCGCGGCCTGCATGACGAGCCGCTCGTCCTCGCGACCTGCGGCGAGCAGCGCGTCCCAGGGCTCGATGTCGCGGACGACGGCCATCTCTCATGTGAGACTAGACGGGTGCTCCGTTGCGTCTACGTGGACCTCGACCGCACGTTGCGGGGCGCCGGCGGGTCGGTCCTGCACGATGCGGACGGCACGTTCACGCTGCTCGGCGCCCGCGCGCTCGAGGCGTGCGAGCGAGCCGGCGCGGAGGTCGTCGTCCACTCGGCGCAACCCGCCGCGGAGGTCGAGCCGGTCGCCCGCTTGCTCGGCCTGCGCGCGTGGATAGCGGACGGCGGCGACCTGCTCGTGCTCGACGGTGAGGAGGAGGCGCCGGTCGGCGTGCCCGAGGCGGTCGGTCGTCACCTCCGTGCGCGCGCCTGCGCGCCGGACGACGCGATCGCCGTCGGCGCCGAGCCGGGGCTGGAGGCGGTCGTGGGCACGCTATGGCTCGCCGGCGGCGCGCTCGACGACCCGCTGCTGCGGCTGGGGCTCGAGGACCGCCCGCGCGTGCGGATGGCGGAGGAGCGCGGCCCGGCGGCGCTCTACGAGGCCGTCCTCACCACGCTCGCCGAGCAGCGAACCTAAAGAGGGTCTGACCCCGTTCAGGTTCGCGCCAGCGGGCGCAGCTCTTCCGCGTACGACACCGAGTGGCGGCGCAGCTCGCCGCCATCGCCGATCTCGTAAGCGCCCATCCGCCATAGCGGCGGGGAATAGGCGTGGATCGTTACGGCGGGCGCGTCGCCCGCGTGCAGAACGCGATGGATGTCGGAGGCAGTGAACGTGAAGGACTCGCCCGTGCCCGCGACCCGGCTGGCCGTACCGCCGCCGAGCACGAGCCGATCCTCGCGCACTGCGCCGGCCACCACGCCGACGGCGCCCCAGGACAAGTCGTGGTCGTGGAACCCGGTGTCGTGGTCCTCCATCCAGCAGATCAGCCAGACCTCGACCTGGTCGTCGCGCAGCAGCAGCTCGTAGCGGCGCTGCTCGGGGTCGTGGGCGACGAGGTGGGCCCACGCATCCGGACGCGCCATCAGGTCACGCACGAACGTCTCGAGCTCTGCGGCGGTCAGCGCGCCGTCCGTTGGGCGTGGGCGTTCTGCGGTGAGGCTCACGTCCGGCCATACTACACCATTTCTATCGAGAAAACGAACTAGCTGGGCAGGCGGCCGAACCAGACGAGCGAGAGCGCGCCGCCCGCGACGAGGAGCACGAACGCGCCGCCCGCGAAGGCGACCGTGACCTCGCGCTTCTCCGGCCGTGACGTCAGCCGCGTGCCGATGCGGTTGTAGATCTGCTCCGCGTCCTTCGCGCTCACCGCCTCGAAGAAGCGGCCACCGGTGGTGCGCGCGATCTGGCGCAGCGTCTCCTTGTCGGGTGGGACGGGAATGCGCTGCACGAACCCGAACGGATCCTGCTGGACCACCTCGCCACTCTGCGTGCCGAGCGCGATCGCATAGATCGGGATGTGCGCCGCCTTGGCCTGCTGCGCGATGTCGAGCGGGTCGCTGCCGCCGAGCGTGTTCTTGCCGTCGGACAGCAGCACGATGATCGCCGGCAGCTTGCGCGTTCCCTTGCCGTCCTGCGTGGGGACCGGCGTCTGCGCCGATTGCAACCCACGCGCGAGGCCGTCGCCCATCGCCGTCCCGCCGTCGGCGTTCATCCGTTCGAGCGCGCCGTTGACCGCGCCTCGGTCGGTGGTCGGCGAGACGATCTGCTGCGCGTAGTCGGAGAACGTCACCAACCCGAGGCGGAAGTTGTCGGGCGTCTTGTCGACCAGCACCTTGGCCGACTCGACGGCTGCGGTGAGGCGGTCCGGCTCGACGTCGTCGGCGCGCATCGAGCCCGACACGTCGTTGACGAGCACGACCGTGGCCGCCCGCTGCGGTGCCGCGACGCTGCGTTGCGGCCGCGCCACCGCGAGGATCAGCGCCGCGAGCGCGAGCAGGATCAGCGCGGCGGGGGCGTGGCGACGCCAGCCGGGACGGGCCGTGACGATGTTCGGCAGCAGCGCCGGGTTCCCGAACGCGGCGGCCTCCCGCCGCCGGCGCGCCTGGATCGCGGCGTACGCCAGCATTGCCACCGGCAGCAGCGCGAGGCCGAGCAGGACGGCCGGCTCGCGGAACGTCACGAGGGCTCCCCGCTCTCGGCGGAGGCAGCAGGCGTCGCGCGGTCGCGCCGATGGCGCGTCTTGACGTCGGGCGGCTGCGCGCCGGCCGCCGGCGCGTGCGGCCCATCCCCCGGCACGGCGTGCGCCGCAGCGGCGGCGCGGCCGGGGCCGCCCGCCGCCATCGCGCTCCGGCGCATCTGGTCGGCGCGGCGGAGATGCGCCGCCAGGTCGCGCAGCCAGTCGCCGTCCGTCGAGAGCACCAGGTGGTCGGCGCCGGCTCGGCGCAGCGCGGCGGCGACGTCGTCGCGCTCGGCCGCGGCGGCTGCCGCGAAGCGCCGGCGGACCTTGCGCCGGCTCGTGTTCACCACGAGCTGGCGCCCGGTCTCCGGATCGATCATCCACACGTCACCGACCGGAGGCAGCTCCAGCTCGCGTGGATCGCGCACCTCAACGGCGAGCACCCCGTGGCGCGCGCGCAAGGAGCGGAGCCCTGCCTCCCAGTCGCGCGGCCCGCGGAAGTCGGACACCACGACGACGAGCCCGCGTGCGCGCGCGAGCGCGGCCATCCGGCGCGTCGCGTCGCCGAGCGACGTCGCGCCCACGCCCTCGCCGGGCGGTTCCGCACGCAGCTCCGCCAGCAGCCCGAGCAGCCCGAGCCGCCCCTGGCGCGGGCGCAGCACGCGCGGCTCGTGCCCGCCGAACGCGACGACGCCGAGCCGGTTCCCGCGCCGCGTGGAGACGTGGCCGATCGCCAGGCTCACGCCCTCCGCCACGTCCGTCTTGCGCCGCAGGGCGGTGCCGAAGCTCATCGACGGCGACACGTCGAGCATCAGCCACGCGGTCATCGCGCGCTCGCCCACGTGCACCCGGACGTGCGGCTCGCGCATCCGCGCGGTCACGTTCCAGTCGATGTAGCGGACGTCATCGCCGGGCTGGTACGGCCGGATGAGCGCCAGCTCGGTGCCCGCCCCGACCTGCGGTGTCAGATGCTCGCCGGGCACCAGCGACTGGATCCGCCGCATGACGGCGAGGTCGAGGGAGCGCAGGACCGCGTCCGGGACCGGGCCGGGCCCTGGTCGCGCCGGTGTGCGCTTCGGCTCGGGCAGCACCATCCTCATGGCAGTCTCCCGTTGCGCAGCAGCCCGGTGACTAGCCCGGCGAGCAGCAGCGCGAGCGCGCCGCCGGCGAACGCGGCAGTGACCTCCTGCTTCTCCTTGCGCGTCGCCAGCCCCTTGCCGAGGTTGGCGTACACCGCCTCGAGGTCACGCGCCGTGGGGGCGTTGAAGAAGCGCCCGCCGGTCGTCCGCGCGATCGACTCGAGCGTTGCGATGTCGGGTGGCACCGGGGTCGTCGATCCGTCCTTCTGGCGGAGCGTTCCGTTCTGCGTCCCGAGCGCGATCGCGTAGATGGGAATCTTGTAGCGCTTGGCGTCGGCCGCGACCTTGCGCGGGTCCTCGCCCTTCGTGCTCGCGCCGTCGGACAGCAGCACGATCGCGCCCGGCAGCCGCTGTGGTCGTCCGTCGGTGCCGACCACGGGCGCGCGGATCGCGTTGATGCCGAGCCGTAGACCGTCGCCCATGGACGTGCCGCCCTGGACCTTCAGCGCGTCGAGCGCGCGCAGCACCTGCCCGCGGTCGGTGGTCGGCTCGGAGAGCTGCTCGACGCTCGTGTTGAACGAGATGACGCCGAGCCGGAACTCCTCCGGCAGCGAGCGAACGAGCGTTCGCGCCGCCTCGCGCGCTGCGCTTAGCCGGTCGGGCCGGACGTCGGTCGCCTGCATCGAGCCCGACGTGTCGTGCACGAGCATGACCGTGCCCTGCCGCTGCTCGACCGCGACGGTGCGCTCCGGCCGGGCGAGCGCGACGCCGAGCGCAGCAAGTGCGAGCACCGCGAGCAGCGCCGGCAGGTGCCGGCCGCGCGCCTTTCCCGCCACGCCGGCCAGCACGTCGAGGGCCGGGTAGCGGATCGCGTAGCGCCGCCGCCGGCGCTGTGCCGCCCAGTACGCGAGGAGCGCGAGCGGGACGAGGGCGAGCCCCGCGAGCAGCACGGGCTCGCGGAAGCTCATCGCTGTCGCGTGCCGTCTTCGGCCAGCTCGATCCGGGGCACGGGCACGGCTTCGAGCACGTCGTCGAGCACGCGGTCGGCGTCGACCCCAGCGGCCAGCGCCTCGTAGGTGAGCACGATCCGGTGGCGCAGCACGTCGCGCGCGAGGTCGCGCACGTCGCTCGGCAGCACGTAGTCGCGCCCGCGCAGCAGCGCGAGCGCGCGGCCCGCGTGGACCATGTTGATCGAGCCGCGCGGCGAGGCGCCGAACTCGACCCAGCCGTTCTCCCCGCGCTCGCGCGTCGCCGTGGTGAGCGCGACGGCGTACTCCATGACGCGCCGGTCGACGTAGACCGCCTGCGCGGCGCGCTGATGGCGCGCGAGCGCGGCGGGAGAGAGCACCTCGCGCGCGTCGCCGCCGCCCGCAAGCGATCGCTCGACCACCGCGACCTCGTCGCGCGCGGCCGGGTAGTCGACCAGCAGCTTGAACATGAAGCGGTCGACTTGCGCCTCGGGCAGCGGATATGTGCCCTCGGACTCGATCGGGTTCTGCGTCGCCATCACCAGGAACGGCGCCGGGACGCGGTGCGTCTCGTGGCCGATCGTGACCTGACGCTCCTGCATGACCTCCAGCAGCGCCGACTGGACCTTCGCGGGCGCGCGGTTGATCTCGTCCGCGAGCAGGAAGTTGCAGAACACCGGGCCCAGCTCCGTGTCGAAGCCGCCGGTGTCGGCGCGGTAGATGCGCGTCCCGACGAGGTCGGCGGGCACGAGGTCCGGCGTGAACTGGAGGCGCTTGAACGAGCCGCCGAGCACGTCGGCGACGGTCTTGATCGTGAGCGTCTTCGCCAGGCCGGGCACGCCCTCGAGCAGGACGTGGCCGCCGGCCAGCAGGGCGACGAGCAGGCGCTCGAGCATCCCCTCCTGGCCGACGATGACGCGCTTGACCTCGAACAGCGCGCCCTCCAGCGCGGCATGCGCCTCACGGGCGGGGTTCTCCTCCTGATCCTCCAGAGCCCGCAGGCGGAGGTCCTCGCTGCTCACGTTGCCGTCCAACTCCCCGGTCGGGTTCTCGGCCCGCCCGGCGCTCACCCCTGTGCCACCTGGTCGGGACGGGTGCCGAGCTGCACCTCGATCGTACGCTGATCGCCGTTCCGCTCGACCGTCAGTTTGACGCGTTCGCCCGGCTTGTGGTCGAGGACGGCCGTCGAGAGGTCGCCCGGCTCCTTGATTGCGCGGCCCGCGAGGTCGACGATCCGGTCGCCGGGCCGCAGGTCCGTGCCGGCCGCGGGCCCGTTCTGGGTGATGGACATCACGACCGCGCCGTCCCCGGACTGGGCGGGGCCGGTGGACACGCCGAGGTAGGCGCGCTTGATCTCGCCGCCCTTGAGGATCTGCGGCACGACCTGCTTGACGGTGTCGACCGGGACGGCGAAGCCGACGCCGCTGTTCTGCTGCGCGGACGAGGCGGCGATCTGCGAGTTGACGCCGATCACGCGGCCCTGCGCGTCGAGCAGCGGGCCGCCCGAGTTGCCGGGGTTGATCGCGGCGTCGGTCTGCAGGACGCCGGAGATCGGGAAGCCGTTGGGGGACTCGATCTCGCGGTCCAGCGCGGAGATGATGCCCGTGGTCACGGTGCCGGAGAGGCCGAACGGGCTACCGATCGCGATCGCGGCGTCACCCGGGCGCAAGTTGGAGGAGGACGCGAGCTCGAGCGGCTTGGTCTCGGCCGAGATCTTCTTCGGGTCGACCTCGAGCACCGCGAGGTCGGAGGAGGAGTCCTTGCCGACGAGCTTCGCCGGCAACTGGTCGCCGCCCTCGCCGAACCGGACCGTGTACTTGCTGCCGGCCTCGACGACGTGGTCGTTGGTCACGACGTGACCCTGCCCGTCCATCAGGAAGCCGGAGCCCGAGCCGCCGGACCCGCCGGCGCCCTCTGCCTGGATGTAGGCGACGCCCGGTGCGGTCTTCGCGTAGATGTCGGACACGCTGCCGGCCGTGGTGCGCGGCTGCGAGACGGGGGTGGAGGACGCCTGCGGCACCTCGCGTACGACTCGCTCTGACTGGTCGAACACGCCGGCCACCGCGAGCACGGCTATGACGAGGCCGACGGACGCCGCCCCGAGGAAGGTGAAGAACACGTTCGTAAGACGGCTTGGCCGATTCATGGCCGTCATAGAACCGCGGTCCACCTAATTGCCGGTAAGGCGTTGCTTAGGCGCAGGTGAAGGCTTTGCCAGCGGGGCCTAAGAACGGGCGGTCCGCCGGCGCCGCCGCGCCAGCAGCCGTTGCCACCAATTCGGCGGTGTGAAGCGGGCCGGCGGCGGGACCGTGGCGCGGACCAGGGCGACCCAGTCGTCGAGCGGCAACTCGCCCGCGATCAGGCGGGCAAGCGCGCGTGTGACCGGGGCCTCGATGCCTGCGGCGGCGAGCGCGGCGGCGAGGAGCGGGACGAGGTCGAGCGACTCGACCGCCTGTCCGATCCGGGCGGGGATCTCCTCCGCGGACACGCCCTGGGCGAGCAGCTCGCCCGCACGGCGGTTGCGCGACTGAGGCGCGAGCGCGGTGCCGACGAGGTCGCCCGTGCCCGCGAGGCCGATCATCGACTCCGGCCGCGCGCCCTGCAGCGCGGCGTAGCGCCAGACCTCGCTGAAGATGTGCCCGGCGGCCGCGCCTGCGGCGTTCAGGCCCTGCGACTCGGTCGCGCCGGCGGCGAGCGCGGCGGCGTTCTTGGCCGCGCCCGCGAGCTCGACCCCGACGGGGTCCGACGAGCGCTCGCAGACGACGCCGGCCCGCGTGAACACGTTGGCGATCATGAGCGCGAGCCGCTCGTCGACCGCGGCGGCGACCAGCGCGGCGCCCTCGGTCACCATCTCGCGCGCGTGCGCGGGGCCGCCGATGACCGCGACGCGCTCAGGCCCGAGCAGGTCCGCGAGCAGCACGCTCGGCTGCGCGCCGTCCGGCGGGACGAGGCCTTTGGCGAGGCTGATCACCGGCGTGCGGCGCGGCAGGCCGGCGGCGTTCAGCCTCGCGATCACCTCGGCGAGCCCGCGCGAGGGGACGCCGAGGAACACGTAGTCGGCGCGCGCCAGCCCGGCGCTGGCCGGCTCGATCCGCAGCTCGCGTGGCAGCTCGACCTCCGGCAGGTAGACCTTGTTCTCGCGGTCCGCCGCGAGCCGCAGGGCCTGCTCCGGTGTCCGGGTGTGCAGCGTGGTCCGCAGCCCGCCGCGCGCGAGCAGCACCGCGACGGCGGTACCGAACGAGCCCGCGCCCACGACGACGGCGCGACGCGAGCCGGGCGTAGGCAGCGACAACTGGGGACGCGGCGGCATCGAGCCTCCTACCCGGCCTTGCAGCGCCGGTTACCACCGGCCTACCAGGAGCCCCTCGCCCAACGTCTCGCCCGCGGCCTCGATCTCTTGCAGCGTCGTGGCCTCCTGGACGACCTGAAGGTCGATGATGCGCTTCCCGAACAGGTCGAGCCGGTCAGTGCCGACGATCGCGTGCAGCGGGACGCCCGCTTGGCGCGTGCGCGTGCCGATCTCGCCGACGAGCTTGCCCTCCAGCGTCTGCTCGTCGAGCTTGCCCTCGCCGGTCACGACCGCACGCGCCGCGCGCATGCGCGCGTCGAACTCGAGTGCGTCGAGGATGAACTGCGCGCCAGGCTCCAGCGCCGCGCCGAACGCCGCCCACAGGCCGCCGCTCAGCCCGCCGGCCGCGCCGGTCATGGGGATGCCGCGCGGGTCGCGCGGCAGCCTGGCGGCGAGCGCGTCGAGCCGCTCCTCCAGCCGCTTCACCATGTCCCGGTCGGCGCCCTTCTGCGGTCCGTAGACCGCGGGCGCACGCTCGAACGGCGTCCGCACATCGCTCAACACCACCATCCGCGCGCCGCCCAGGCCGCCGTGCGCGTCGATCGCCTCGATCGCTCCGGCGCCGCCGTCGGTCGTCGCCGACCCGCCGACGCCGACCAGCACGACCTGCGCGCCGGCGTCCACCGCGGCGCAGATCAGCTCGCCGGTGCCGTACGTGGACGCGGCCCAGGCATCGCGCTCGCCCTCCGCGACGAGCCCGAGCCCGGACGCGGACGCCATCTCGACCACCGCCGTGCCGCCGTCCTCGACCAGCCCGAACTGCGCCTGCACGGGACGGCCGAGCGGATCCTCGACCTCGACGCCGGCGACCTCGCCGCCGAGCGCCAGCAACAGCGCCTCCATCGTGCCCTCGCCGCCGTCGGCGAGAGGGCACAGGTCGGGCGGCATCAGCCCGGCCCGTTCCAGACCGCGCCCGATCGCGCCGGCGACCTCCGCGGCTCGGAACGTGCCCTTGAATGAGTCAGGCGCGACGAGCACCGGCCGTTCGAGCATCGGCGCATCCTGCCAAGCTTCGCGCGTGGCGGCACGTCGAGTGCGCCGACGCCGTGCTCAACCACCTGCGCGAGCGCCCGACCGTGCTCAAGCGCTACGCCGGCGGGATCGAGAGCAAGCCCTTCTACCAGAAGCGGGTCCCGCCCAAGCGGCCGGAGTGGATCCAGGCCACGGTGCTGACGTTCCCGTCCGGCCGCAGCGCCGAGGAGCTCGTGCCCGTCGACGCGGCACACCTGGTGTGGGGCGTCTCGCTCGGCAACATCGATTGGAACCCGCATCCGGTCCGCCGGTCGGACCTCGATCACCCCGACGAGCTGCGCGTCGACCTCGACCCGATGCCCGACGCGCCGTGGGACAGCGTGCGCAAGGTCGCGCTGGTGGCGCGCGACGTGCTCGAGGAGCACGGCCTCCGCGGGTATCCGAAGACGTCGGGCTCGCGCGGCATCCACATCCCGGTGCGGATCGAGCAGCGCTGGGACTTTGTGACCGTGCGCCGGGCAGCGCTGGCGCTGGCGCGCGAGGTCGAGCGCCGCGTGCCCGAGCACGCGACGGCGAACTGGTGGAAGGGAGCAGCGCCCACCGCACTGCGTGTTCGTCGACTACAACCAGAACGCCAAGGATCACACGGTCGCGAGCGCCTACTCGGTGCGGCCGGTGGCCGACGCGCGCGTGTCCTGCGCGCTGGGCTGAGACGAGGTGGCCGACTGCGAGCCGGAGGACTTCCGGCTCGACACCGTGCCCGCGCGGCTGCGCGAGCGGGGCGACCCGAGCGCGGACATCGACGCCAACGCGGGCTCGCTCGAGGCCCTGCTCGGCCTCGCCCAGCGCGACGAGGAGGAGCGCGGGTTGGAGGACGCGCCGTGGCCGCCGCACTTCGAGAAGCAGCCCGGCGAGCCCAAGCGCGTGCAACCCAGCCGTGCGCGCAACGATTGAGCCGTCGTTAAGCCGTACGCGCAACGTTCCCCACTTCCGCGCGAACGTGGCACACTCCTGCACGCTGTGCAGACGCGTCCCGCAACGGCAGCTGCCAATGGCCCCTGGGTGGCTGACGAGCCCGGCTTCGACGCGCTGCAGGGAGCGCTCGGCGTGCTCGGCGCCAAGTGGAGCCTCGCGGTCCTCGCGCGGCTGACCAGCGGCACCCATCGCTTCAACGAGCTGCTGCGCCAGATCGACGGCGTGTCGCGCCGCATGCTGTCCGCCACCCTGCGCCAGCTCGAGCGCGACGGGCTGGTCTTGCGCCATGTCTACGCGCGCGTGCCGGCGCGCGTGGAGTACGAGCTGTCGGACACCGGCGAGGAGCTGCTCGCGGCGCTCGCGCCGCTCCTGGACTGGGGCAAGCTGCACCAGGTCGAGATCGCCGAGGCGCGCGAGCGCTTCGATCGCCTCCAGCTCTGGCGCGCCGCTGGGCAGGAGATGCAGCAGACCCACTCCACGCGACAGCCACGTGTTCCGGGCGTGTACTGATGTAACGTCG
>Ga0307278_10001577_pt1 | contig 11307 bp, 9 predicted proteins | sample ER_DNA_117_FD_194482 | JGI IMG/M metagenome (GOLD analysis project Ga0307278, IMG submission 194482) | Bulk soil microbial communities from the East River watershed near Crested Butte, Colorado, United States - ER_DNA_117 | ecosystem: Environmental > Terrestrial > Soil > Floodplain | place: USA...
TTCTCGATCTCGTTCGTTCCGCTGTTTCTAATCCTCGGAACGCTCGCGCTCGACGGAGTGCTCGTGCGCGAGATCGCACGCGACCGGAGCAGGGTCTCGGAGCTGTTCGCAAGCGCGGCGGTGATCAGGGTCGGGCTCGGGCTGGCAGGGCTTGCGATCGCGTTCGCGCTCGCACCCGCGTTCGTCGCCGGTGGTGAGGCGTATTCGGCGCTGACGATCGTCGGCTCGGCACTCTTCCTCGACGAGCTCTCGTCGCTGGTCGGAGCCGTTTTCAAGGCGTACGAGCGCATGCAGTACTACGCACTCGTTGTCCTCGTCAACCGAGTGCTGTCGACGGGGCTCGCCGTCCTCGCACTCGTGCTGGGCGGCGATTTGATCGTCATCTGCCTGACCTACTTCGCCGGATCCGCGGGCGCGCTCGCGTTCGGAGTCGTGGCGATGCGGCTCCAGTTCCCACCCGTCCACCTGCGTTCCGCAACCAGGTCGACCATCACCCGGCTCGCGCGCCTCGCGGCACCCCTCGGTGTCGGCGGCATCTTCAACACCGCCGTCTTCCGCATCGACGCGGTCATGTTGCAGGCGATTCGAGGGCCGATCGAAGTCGGCGTTTACGGCGTCGCGTACCGCTTCTTCGAGACCCTCCTGTTCGCCACTTGGGCGCTCTCCAGCGTCGCGCTGCCCCGCATGGCACGTGCGCGCGCCGGAGCGGAGACGACCCGGACGTTCGAGCTCACCGCCGCTCTCGTGATCACCTTCTACCTCCCGATCGCCGTCGGCTCGCCGTTCTTGGCCGAGTGGCTCGTCGTCAAGTTATTCTCCTCGCGCTATGTCGAGGCGGCCGACATCGTGCCGGCGCTCACAGGCGCCGCGCTCCTCTACGGCATCGCCTACCTGGCGCGAATGGGAGCGATCGCGCTCGACCGCGGCGCGGCGATTGCCTGGATCGCAGCGGCGACACTAGCCGTCAACGTGAGTTCGAATGCGTTCGCTATTCCTCGCTGGGGTTTTCACGGCGCGGCGTGGACGACTTTGGCGACGGAGGCCTTCGAGGCGGTGCTCCTGACGGGCCTCTTCGTGAGCACGGACGGACGTCCCCGGGTGCGCAGGATCGCGCTCGTTCCAGTGGTCGCGGCCGCCTGCATGGCCGGAACGCTCCTTGCGGCACAGGCACGCGATGCGGAGGCGCTTCTGCTCGCGGCCGCCGTCTACCCGGTGGCGCTCGTCGTCGTCGCACGCATCTTCGCCCGCGACGATCTGCGCGCGGTGCGCGGCATTCTTCGCCCCGAGTGGGGCTGATGGCGCGGGCGACGGTGATCGCGTATCACGCCGTCGGCGACTGTCCTTCGGCTGAGGATCCGTACAACTTGTTCGTCTCGCCCGATGCCTTCCGGCGACAGATGGCCTTCCTCGCGCGCCGGCGAAACGTCGTCCCGCTCGACGTCTTGCTCGCCGACGAGCTGCCCCGTCGGCGGCCCGCTGTCGCGATCACATTCGACGACGGCTACCGCAGCGTCCTCACCGAGGCGGGTCCGGTGCTACGCAGCTACGGGTTTCCCGCAACCGTGTTCGTCCCGACCGCGTTTGTGGGCCGCCGCAGCGAGTGGCTCCCTCCCTCCCGGTGTCCGCTCGAGATCATGTCGCCGGACGAGCTGCGCGAATCCGATGAGCTCGGGATCGCGGTCGAGAGCCACGGCCACGCGCACATCGACTTCGCCCGGGCGGGCGCCGCCGATGCCGAAGCCGACCTACGGACATCGATCGAGCGCCTCACCGAAATTCTCGGTCGGCGGCCGCGCCACCTCGCCTATCCGTTCGGCCCGAGCTCGCCAGAGGCGAGAGCGGCAGCCGAAACCTGCGGCTTCGAGGCGGCGTTCTCGATCGACGCGCTCGACGAGGGGCCATGCGCACGAGAGCGCGTGCAGATCACGCCGCTCGACGGGCCGGTCGCGTACGCGCTCAAGACCTCCGGCCACTACTTGGCTTGGCGGCGGTCAGTACTCGGCTCACGCGCGTACGCGCTCGTCCGTCCGTTACGGCGGAAGCGCTAGCCACACTTCGGCTGCGATCTCCGCGCAGAGCTCGTCACGGGGACGCTCACCGTCGAGGCGCCGAATGCCGAGCCGCTCATGCTCCTCCCGGTAGAGCCGCACCTGGCCCGACAGCTGGTCGAGGTCGTACTGCTCGGCCTTCCGGGCCAGTGCGGTCTGCGCCGGCACGTCGAGAAAGAAGGAACGGACGGCTCGCGGCGAGAGCAGCCGAACGAGCAGCGCCTGTACGCGGAAGCGCCGCGCCTCGCCGTAGCGGTACCGGAGATGCACTGCGGAGTCGAGCGAGTAGCGGTCGCAGAGGACGACTCGGCCGCGGCGGAGGTGAGGCCGGGCGGCGCGCCGCTGCGACGACCCGTTGGCGATAGCAACGATCAGCGCCCATGCGTGCGAGACAAGCGCGCTCCGTCGACGAAACTCCTTCCCCGGGTCGGCGTCGGGCTCGGTACTCGGCCCAGGGCCACGCGGCCACCGCCGAACGACGCCCACGAGTGCCTTGACGGGATAGGCGACGACGTCGAGCGAGGGGTTGTACGAAAGCCGCGTCCATTCCGTCACCGTCTCGTAGCCGAGCCGTTCGAGCGTGTGCACGAGCGCGAGTGCCTGGGAGGTCTTGCCCGACCCGTCGACGCCCGAGAAGCTGACGACTCGGCCGCGCCGCCGGCGGGTGAGCCGCCGTCGCCACTCTCGGGCCCGTGCCCGAAGCGGCCGCTCACCCGTGCGATAGACCTGATCGAGAGCGGCCAGGGCGGACTCGGCGCCCCAGGCCCGGGCCGATCCTCGGGCTCCCTCCCAGGCGTCCGGCTCCTCGGCCAGCGCCTCCTCGAGCCGGCGCCGCCGCTTCGCGTCGAGACGTCCATCGCCCCGCGCTAGCCGGAGCGCGAGGATGAGGAGTGCGTGGTGCGGGGCGGGGCGCACGAGCCTCGCGTAGGAGTGGATCGGGCGCGCCTCCGCGAACAGCGTACGCAGCTCCTGCCCGGAAAGTTTCCAGGCCGCGGCGGGAACGAGCTCGACCGCGTCGACCGTGCACGCATGGAACCGTGCCCACTCACGTCCCCGCCGGACGAAGCGCTCGCGGTCGAGGTTCGTGATGAGCGCCTTCTCCTCTGCAGGGCGGACCAGCAGGTCGAGGTCGCGGCCCTCGGGCGGCAGCGAGCCGAAGACCAGCACCGGCTCCGAGACGACCGCATCGATGAGCTCCGCGATCATCGACGGAGCAGCTTCCGGGCCACCCGCCGTGCGAGGCGCGAGCCGAGCCGGAGGGCAGGGGCGGGGTCGCCGGCCTGCCAGATACTGTGCCGAGCCCCGACCGCGTAGCCGAAGCAGCCCCAGACGTCGCGGACAAGCCCATCGTGGCGCTCGGCGAGCGCCCGCCGCAGATCGCCTTCGAGCCACTGGTAGCGCACGCCGAGGCGTGGGGCCGGAGCGGGCGGGACCTCCCTCCCGGTCGCGAGCGCCGCCCACATCGCCGCCAGGTTGAGGCCCGCGGCGACAGCAAGAGAAAGCGAGCCGTAGAAGCGTCCGTTGAGGTCGATGAGGGCCGGAGTCCGATCCTCACGCAGGATGAACTGAAGCTCGGCGATTCCGAGCCAGCCGAGCTCCGAGAGCAGGCGGGCGGCTGCTGCGGCGAGACCGGCGTCGACGGGCACCGTCCTCGCACGGACGCTGACCCCGGAGCCGGGGGGCCAGATGGCCTCTGCCTCTTGTTGGAGCGCCGCGACGATGCCTCCCTCGACGTCGGCGAGCGCCGTATACGCGACGAGTGGCCCCGAGACGTGCTCTTGGAGCAGCGGCTCGCCCCCCGCGGCCCTGATCGCGGCGGCGCGACGCCTGGCGGCCGCTGGGTCACCGCAGAGCCCGGCTTCGAGGCGCGCTCGTCCGGGCACGGCGTGTAAGCGGGCCTTCACGAGTACAGGGCCTTGGACGTGCAGGAGCTCGGCTTCCGTCGCCGGTACCGTGCGCGGAACCGCGAACCCGGCGCCGGCGGCCGCCTCGCCGAGAAGCAGCTTGTCGAAAGCCCGAACGACCGACTCGTGGGGCGCGTAGGGGACAACCGGCTCGAGCCGGTCTCGACCCTCCGAGAGCGTCAAGACCTCGGCGTCGCCGCACCCGAAGACGACCTCGGCGGCGCTGTCCGCGGCCGCGCTCGCCACCGCGTCGAGGAAGGCGTCGGTGCCGCTCGCCGAGGGCGGGACGTCGTGTCGCGATTCCGTCGCGCGAGAGCCGGCGGCGAGGCCCTTGCCTCCCGGAGAGCCGACCGCGACCTTCCACCCAGCCTGCGCCAGCGCGCGCGCGGCCGCGAGGGCGCCGCGTGAGGCGCCGTCCTCGACGATCAGAGCGCGCATGCGAGCTCGAGCATGCGCGCCGCGGTCGCAGGCGTCGTCGCGTACGAGTCCGGGTGCGCGAGCCGGCGTCCCAGCCTGCGCGCGAAGAAGACCACCTCGAGCGGTCCGAGCAAGCTTTCCGGGACGCCCGCCGCGGTCGCGGAGTCGGCCGCCGCGGCGCGCGCTGACGCCCCCCACGCGCCGAGCCAATTGTCACGGAAGGCAACCAGCACCCGCTCCTGTGACCAGCGCCTGAGACCGACACTGTGCTCGAGCAACGCGAGTGCCGCGTTCCAGAGGTCGAATCCGGGCACGCCCCGCTGGCGGGCGCGCTCCCAATCGACGAGGCCGGTAATACGCTCGTCTTCGAAGAGACAGTTCTGCGCCGACGTGTCGCCGTGCTGGAGCACAGACACCTCCAGACGCTGCACGTCCCGCCAGGCAGCCTCGACAGCCCGGCGCGCGGATCCTTCGAGCCGCGCCAGCGCGAGTTCGACAGGGACGACGAGCCCGTCCGGCGGCTCGCCTCGCACGGACACCGCAGCGAGCCTGGCCAGCGAGATCGCGAGTTGGCCTAGGCGAGTGTTCCAGAGCAGCGCGTTGACGGGGGGGATTGCAAGCGCCTTCCCGCGGAGCCCTTCCTGCACGTAGGCGCCGCCGACCTCGCCGAGGTAACGGGGGGCGATGTGAACCGGCTCCGCGCGCTGGAGCGCGGCCCGCTCCGCCTCGAGCAGCTTCCTGTCTCCGGCCAGCTTGGCGACGAGGAGCGGACATTCCTCCTCCCCCAGCACGAAGACGGTGAGGCCCGCCGCTCGGTGCAACGCAAGCGCCGAAAGAGACGGCGGCTCGCCCGGGAGTCGAGACGATCGCTCCGCAAGCCCGGGCCACGCAGCCGCGATCTCGGCGAGGAGATCGTCGAGCTCAGGACGTCGACGCCGCGGAAAGCGGCGGCTGACAGCCGCCACGAGCGCCCGCGGAAGACCCAGTCGGGCGGTGGTCGCGAGGAGGCCGCCTCCCCGCCGCGCGGGCAGGCCGTGCCGCAGCGCCTGCGCCGCGAGCTCCGCATAGAGCCGGGAGGGCCGGGGCGACCCGAGGCCGATCATCGCCTTAGCGCCCGACGCGGAGGGGACGTGGGCGTAGTGTGCCGGGCTCACCAGGGACGATCGTAGCGCCCGGACCTGCCGCTACTCGGGCGCCAGGTCGAGCGTGGATCCTGGACGGACGGCCCCGGTCTCGTCGCGGACGTCGGCGAGGAGATGCGCCATGCTGTCGGAGGCGAAACGTACGCGGACGTACCCGAAGTTGAAGATGCCTCCCTCTTGGTAGAGCGGAATGGGCCCGAACGTCGGATCGAGAGCGCGCGCCACATTTCGATCAGCGGCGAGCGGCCCCGTGATCAGCTCGTGAAAGAGGAGCCGCTCTCCGTCTCCGTCATAGTCCCCGTAGTAGCGGAGCTCGCGAGCGTGGTGGACATCGCCGGCGAGGAAGACCAGGTTGCGCACGTTTGCGCGGTCGAGCTCCGTGAGCAGCACGCGTAGCTCGCGCTCGAAGCCCGTAGAGGTGGGCAGATCGCGACTGTGCCCGTTGGCCCAGCCGTCGCGTGCCTGATCCTGGCCGCTCGGGATCGCAAGGCTCGAGCCGGTGAAGACGAGCTTCCAGGTTGCGGTCGATCTGCGAAGACGCTCGAGCAGCCACGTGCGCTGCGCCGCGCCGAGCATCGTCTTTGCGTTTTCCGCCGTGTCGCCGAGCGTGTTGAGGCTCCGATACGAGCGACAGTCGAGGATGAAGAGCTCGACGTGCTTCCCCCACCGGAACGATCGGTAGATCCTCCCGCCGTCGATTACGCCGTAGAGGAAGAATGCCTTCCGCCCCTGTCTGACGAGATTCCGATAGCCCGGCCGATTCGGATCGGCCGGATACTGCAGCCATGCCGCCCCGAAGTCGTTCAGCACCTCATGGTCGTCCCAGAGCGAGTAGAGGGGCGTCGCCCGCAGAAGACGGCGGAACTGGGTATCCGCGCGGTTGTAGCGCCAGTGGGCGAGATAGACGCGACGGATCAGGTCGGAACTCCGCCAGTCGAGCGCCGGATTCGCCACGCTCGAGAAGCGGCCAGGAACGTTCTGCCAGCCCGGCGGACCCGCGCTGGGGCACTCGTCGTCGGCATAGATCATGTCGCCCTTGGCGATGAAGGCGTCGGGGGCGAGGCGCGCCATCTGCGCGAGGATGCCGTAGCCTCGTTCGTTGACGTTTCGGCAGTAGCCCTGGCCGCCGAGGTCACCCGACGTCACAAAGCTGATCGGGGCGCTCGTAGACGCGGCCGGCGCAGTTCTCAACGACCCGACGAGCTTCGACGAGACTTGCGCCTTGCGCGAGAACCAGACGCGGTAGAAGTAGCGCGAATTTGGGCGGAGACGTATGAACTTGACCTTCGCCGTGAAGTCGGACGAGCTCGTCGCAGACGCAAGTCGCTCGCGGGTTTGCGCCGCGAAGCGAGGGCTTCTCGACACCTGCACGTGCATGCGCGCCGAGTCATTCGCGCGCGCCCAGATGAGCGCCGTCCTCGCCGAGACGTCGCCGCTCGCGACGCCATGCGTGATCACGGGCCTCGCGGGGGCTCGAGGCGTCTGGCTCTCGGCGCGCGCCGAGCCGAGCCCGAGCACGAGCGCCGAGACGAGGCAGGCGCCCCTCGTGCTCATCGAGAGACGGCTCACTCGCGCTCGCGCAGGGCCGGAAAGAGGATCACGTCGCGAATGTTGTCGCGGCCGCTCAGCACCATGGCCAGACGGTCGATGCCGAGGCCGAGCCCGCCGGTCGGCGGCATCCCGTAGGCAAGCGCCTCCACGTAGTCGGGATCACCCTGCTGCCCGGCCGCGTCGGCAGCTTGCTGTGCGAAGCGCTCGGCCTGCTCGTCGGGATCGTTGATCTCAGTGAAGGCGTTGCCGAGCTCCATGCCGCCGACGAAGAACTCGAAGCGCTCGACGATCGACGGGTCGTCTTCGGTCGGCCGCGCGAACGGCGAAAGCTCGATCGGGTAGTCGTACAAGATCGAAGGCTGGATCAGCTCCGGCTCGACGAAGTGGTTCAGCGCGTGGTCGACGAGCTTGCTCCAGCTCTCGTTGGCGCTCGTGTCGACGCCTCGCTCCTCGAGCCGCTTGCGGAGGTCGTCCTCGTCCCGCGTCCAGAGCCTACGCTCCTCGAGCGCGTCGATCAGCTTGACACGCTGCCAGGGCGCCGCCAGGTCGACTTCGTGTTCCCGGAACGTGACCTTCGTCGTCCCGAGCGTCTCGCGGGCGACGGACTCGACGAGCTCCTCGATGCGGGCCATCGTGTCGTTGTAGTCGGCGTAGGCCTCGTACCACTCGACCATCGTGAACTCGGGTGCGTGCTTGTACGAGACGCTCTCGTTGCGGAAGTCCCGGCCGAGCTCGTAGACGCGCTCGAGCCCGCCGACTATCAGTCGCTTCAGGTAGAGCTCGCTCGCGATGCGCAGGTAGAGGTCGGTGTCGAGCTCGTTCGAGTGCGTGACGAACGGCTCGGCGAGCGCCCCGCCGTAGCGCGGCTGAAGGCTCGGCGTCTCGACCTCGAGGAAGCCGCGCTCGTCGAGATAGCGGCGGATCGCGGCCACCGTGCGCGCCCGGAGCTCGACTTCGGCACGGGTGCCCTCGTTCATCAGCAGGTCGAGGTGGCGCTGGCGGTAGCGTGTCTCGGTGTCGGTCAGCCCGTGAAAGGTGTCCGGAAGCGGCCGCTTGATCTTGGCGAGCAGCTCGAGCTCGGTGACGGCGAGCGAAGGCTCGCCGCGCTTCGCCCGCGCCGGGATGCCGGTCGCGCCGATGATGTCGCCGAGGTCGAGGTCGACGGAAGCCGTCCCCATACGGTCCTCGGCGACGAGCAGCTGGATCTTGCCCGAGCGGTCGACGAGGTCGAGGAAGACGAGCTTCCCCATGTCCCGGCGAGCCATCACACGGCCGGCCACGCGCCGAGGCTCACCGCCTTCAGCCCCCGGCTCGAGCTGCTCTGCGTCGACCCGGACTGTCGCAATCTCGTCCCGATCGGGATAGCGCTTGGGCAAGGCCATGGGGCGCGAGTCTATTCGGCGGTCAGCTCCAGATCAGCCAGCCGACGAAGAGACCAGTCCCGGCAGCGCCGAAAAGCGCGAAGCCGAGCAGCAGCATGGAACGCCGATCATCGAAGCCGAGCACGAGCAAGGAACGCCGGCGATTGATGGGGTCGTAAATGCGTCGCGGCAGTCGCTCCGGCGGGCCCAAGGAGGTCACCGCGAACGGAGGTGCGTGCGTGTCGGAGACGGCTTCTCGATCAGGAATTTCCCCACCGGCGAGGATGCGGATGACCGCGCTACGGATCGTCTCGGCGTCCGCGTCCAAGTCGAGCAGGATCCGCGCCGCTACGCCCTCGTTCTCACGGACGATCGCCAGCAGGATGTGCTCGGTGCCGATGTAGCCGTGCTGCAGGGCCTTGGCTTCGCGCAGCGAGAGCTCGAGCACCTTCTTCGCGCGCGGCGTGAACGGAATCTGCCCCTGCGTCACCTCGTCGCCCTGGCCGATCATGCGGGCGACCTGGTACCGCACCTCCTCGACAGTGACGCCGAGCGACTCGAGGACACGGGCAGCCAGCCCCTTCTCCTGGCGGAGCAGGCCGAGCAGAAGGTGCTCGGTCCCGATGTAGTTGTGCTTGAGCGCGCGGGCCTCGTCCTGAGCGAGGACGACAACCTGTCGCGCGCGCTCCGTGAGCCGCTCGAACACGGAATGAGCCTAGCGGCTCGTTAAGCGGCCTTGATATCCAGGATCTTGTACTTCAGAGCCCTGCCGCGAGGCGTCGTCACCTCGACGGTTTCGCCCTTCTTCTTGCCGATGATCGCCTTGCCGACCGGCGACTCGTTCGAGAGCTTTTGCGCGTCTGGGTTCGACTCGGCCGAGCCGACGATGTGGTACTCGACCGTCTCCTTGGCGGACAGGTCGCGCAGCTTCACGTGCGAGCCGACGGAGACGACGTCCTTCGAGACTTCCTTCTTCGAGATCACGCGTGCATTGGCCATGCGCTCCTCGAGGATGGCGATGCGGTGCTCGAGCAGCGCCTGGTCGTTCTTGGCGTCGTCGTACTCGGAGTTCTCGGCGATATCGCCGAACTGGCGCGCCACGCGGATGCGCTCCGCGATCTCGCGACGCTTGGCATTCGACAGGTGCTCGATCTCCTCCTTGAGCTTCTTGTAGCCCTCCGGAGTGAGGATCACTTCCTTCACGGTTCCTCCTCAGAAAAAAAGACGCGCGGCGCAAAGGCGCCGTCGCGGGCAGGCATAGTACCTGTGACCGCGGTCAACGTCAAACTCCAGTTCCGCGGCTACGATTTGGCCTCTGTGCAGGTAGATCTTCGTGAAAGTTGGCGGATCGGGCCGGTCGAGATACCGACCCGGCTCGTGCTCGCGCCCATGGCCGGTGTGAGCGTGCAGGCGTTCCGCCGCCAGGGCCGCCGGTTCGGCGCTGGGCTCGTCTGCTCGGAGATGGTCAGCTGCGCCGGCCTCTCGCACGGCAACGAGCGCTCGCTCGGCTATCTGCGCATCGCGGCGGACGAGCATCCGCTCGCGGTCCAGATCTTCGGCTCGAAGCCGGGCATCATGGCCGAGGCCGCGCGCATGGTCGAGGACGCCGGCGCGGATCTCGTCGACGTCAACTTCGGCTGCCCCGTCCGGAAGGTGACGAAGACGGGCGCCGGGGCGACGCTGCTCGAGGAGCCGGATCGCGCGTGCGCCATCGTCGAGGCCGTCGCAGAAGCGGTCGCGGTGCCGGTCTCGGTGAAGATGCGGCGCGGGCTCCACAACGGCTCGCGCACCTGCCTCGAGATCGGCCCGAAGCTGGTCGAAGCCGGCGCGGCCTCGCTCACCCTTCATCCTCGCTCGGCGCGCCAGATGTACACGGGCGAGGCCGACCACAGGCTGACAGCCGAGCTCGTCGAGCTCGTGGACGTGCCGGTCGTCGCCTCCGGGGACATCGTCTCGCGGGCGAAGGCGCAGACGGTGCTCGCGACAACGGGCGCCGAGGCCGTCATGGTGGGTCGCGCGGCTCAGGGGAATCCCTGGGCGCTGCGCCAGATCATGGGCGACGAAGCCGAGCCCTCGCGGGAGGAGGTCGCGGCGGAGCTGATCCTCTTCATCCGTGAGACCGTGCGCGAGCTCGGTGAGCACCGGGCGACCGGCTTCCTGAAGAAGTTCTACGGCTGGTATCTGGGGCGCGGCCGCTTCCCTCGGCCCTTCAAGCAAGAGCTCGTCCAGCTGGCGACGCTCGAGGAGGTCGAGCAGCGCCTGCTCGCGGCGGCGCCAGGTGCCCGCTTCGTGCTCGAGCGGCTCGAGGACGAGCTGCCACAGGGGGACGAGGTCCTCCTCGACCTGCCGATCTCGATCTACGGCGGCGGATGACCCGATGCCGCGGCCGGTCTACTGGAAGCCGCGGTATCCGACGCGGGTCATGCGCGAGCGCGCTTTTGCCAAGCGCCAGCGGGCGCGCGACGAGGCCTTACGCCGTCCAGCCGGGCCGTCGCTGCTCGAACGGCTGAGGAAACGGCTCCGGCGTGGCGGTGAATAGATAAAGGCACCGTCCACCTCCTCCCCGCGTCGATCATAAGCGCGAAATTCACACGCGTGTGTGACGCCTCTGCGCCGGAAGTGGAACAGGCCTAGCGGTTCAGCTCCCAGACGAGACGCAGGCCCTCGAGGGTCAGGTCGGGGTCGACCCGCTCGATCGTGCGCGAGTGCGGCCCGACGATCTCGGCGAGCCCGCCGGTCGCGATCGCCGGGGCCTCCGCGCCGAGCTCGCCCCGGATCTCCTCGACGATCCGGTCGACCTGCCCCGCGAAGCCGTAGACGAGGCCGGACTGGAGGCTGTGCACCGTCGTCTTGCCGATCACGGCGGGGGGTTCGGTGAAGTCGA
>Ga0307278_10001578_pt1 | contig 11305 bp, 17 predicted proteins | sample ER_DNA_117_FD_194482 | JGI IMG/M metagenome (GOLD analysis project Ga0307278, IMG submission 194482) | Bulk soil microbial communities from the East River watershed near Crested Butte, Colorado, United States - ER_DNA_117 | ecosystem: Environmental > Terrestrial > Soil > Floodplain | place...
AGGCGAGCATCACCGGGACACGGGGATAGCGGTCGCCGAGAATTGCGGCGAACGGCGAGGCCACGGCTGCGGGAAGCCAGCGAATCAGGCCGACGAGCCCGACCGCGGAGGCCCCGCCGTGGCGGTACGCGTACACCACGAGCGCGATCGCGTACGCCCAGCTGCCGATGATCGACCCGGCCCAGGCGAGCTGCAGCCGCCGCAAAGCAGGGTTGCGGTAGACCTCGCGCATGGCGCGCGATGAATCGCGAAGGCGCTCCCGCAAACGGCTCACGCGCGCAGGATGTCAGCCGCCATTGCGTTTTTGAAGCGTCGTGGGAAGATTTGTGGCAGCAGCACCGTCTAGTGTGCAAGTTCAGGAATTCGAACAGGAGGCAGTTCAGATGGAAGAGCGGCCAGAGGACAGGATCGACGAAGAGCAGGACACCGAGGACACCGAGGACGTCGAGGGCCACAAGCATCACGCCCCGCAGGTCGGCGCCCCGCAGGTCGGTCGCGAGGACGAGGGTGACGACGTCGAGGCTCACGGCCCGCAGGTCGGCGCCCCGCAGGTCGGCGCCCCGCAGGTCGGTCGCGAGGACGAGGGTGACGACGTCGAGGCTCACGGCCCGCAGGTCGGCGCTCCGCAGGTCGGCGCCCCGCAGGTCGGTCGCGAGGACGAGGGCGATGACGTCGAGGCTCACGCGCACTTCGGAGCACCGCAGCACGGCAAGCCGCAACACGGCTAGGACTTACGAGCTCAGTCCAGTCGCCGAGAGGGAGCCGAGAGGCTCCTTCTTAGCGTTCCTGTAGAAGCTGTTCGAGAGCGCGCAGCAGGCGCAGCGCGGCATCCTTGCGCTCGGGTTCGGCATCGGCGAGCAGGGAGACGAACCGGGCCACAGCCTCCGCCTCGCCGCCTTCGGACTCGAGCACCGCCCGTGCTGCGCGCGCCTTCTGCAGTAAGTCGAGCGCGATCGCGGCCTCGTTCGCGAAGAGCCCGAGCAGCTCCATCTCGGCAAGCGAGAACGCGGCGTTCGCCGGCCGGTCGAGCACCTCGAGCACGCCGAGCGCGTTGTCCTCGTACAGGAGCGGCACGGCCATGATCCCCTTCGGCACGAAGCCCGTCGATTCTGCGGCCTCGCGTGCGAAGCGGGGATCGTTCTCGAGCTCCTCGACCACAAGCGGCTGGCGCGTGACGAGCACCCAGCCGGCGATGCCCGTGCTCGAGGGAAAGCGCTGGCCGACGAGGTCGCCCGCACCTTCGCCGGCGACAGCCTCGAAGACGAGCTCGTCGGAGGGCTCGTCGAAGAGGAAGACCGAGGACGCGCGGGCGCCGAAGATCGCCCGGGCGACCTCCACGATCGATTGCAGCAGGGCGCGATACGAGTCCTCGGAACCCAGCGCGCCCGCCGCGACGGCAGCTCTCAGGTCGTCGCTCATCGCCCTCCTCCCACGTTGTTGGCGGTCAGGTAGAGCACGTTCTTCAGCTGGAACGGGGTCAGTTCGGGGTGCTTGCTCATGATCAGCGCGCAGATGCCGCTCATGTGCGGGGTCGCGAAGCTGTTGCCGGTCGAGAGGATCTTGCCGCCGCCGAGCCAGGCGATCTCGACCCCTACTCCGCGCGCGAAGAACTCGACCGGGGGCGCAGGGTTGTAGAAGAACGTGTCCGGCTCCGGCTCCTCGTGGCTTCCGACCGAGATCACGGACGAAAAGCGCCAGGGGTAGCTCTCGACCGGCATGTTGTGCGCGGAGGCCACGAGCACGGTGTTGCGGAAGTACGCGCTGTCGGCGAGCTCGTGCAGCAGCCCTGCGAACTGCCGTTTCGTGGTCGAGAGGCTCATGTTGATCACGTCGAAGCCCTGCTCGACCGCCCAGCGCAGGCCGCCGAGCAGGACCGGCCCGCTGCCTTTGAACCCGGCCCCGAGCACGCGCGCGCTGATCAGCGTGCAGTCGGGCGCGAGCGCGCGGACGATCCCGGCGCAGGCGGTGCCGTGGCCGCAGAGATCGCCCTCGGTGTCCTCCACGAGCTCGATCTCGTCGTCGTCCCCGACGCGGTTGAAGGCAACCGCTCGGTCGATGTCGCCCACGAGCGGGTGGCCGGCTTCGACGCCGCTGTCGAGGATGCAGACCCGCACGCCCTTGCCGGTCGAGCCGCCCCAGGCCCACTCGCGCGTGACGCGTTCAGGCCACTTGTCCCCGATCGAAATCTGGTCGCCGCCGCCGGCCGCCAGGCTCCAGGCGGGAAGACTCTCGGCGTGCTCGCGTGCGGGCTCTTGCTGGGTCACCCGCAGATCGTACGGTCTTTAGTCGTCCGCGAGGAGGCGGCGAACCTTGTCGACCACACGCGGCTCGGGCTCAATGCCCTCTGCCTGGAGCGCGGTCTCGAGGTCGGCGAGGAGCGCGGCGCGGAACTCGGCATCTGCCTGGGCCCGCACGACGATCTGGTCGATCTCCGCTTTCGCTGCCGGCAGCTCCTGCGCCGCCTGCACCCAGCCCACCGGGGCCGGAGGAAGCATCCCGATCAGCCGTGCGAGTGTCTCTGCGTCGTAATTGCTCATCACGTCACCTGCTCACTGGACGGGAGTGGGGGGCTGTTTCTTCCCTCGAAGGCCATTCGGAGCTTGTCGAGGCAGCGGGAGATGCGGCTGGCGATCGTCCCGGCGGGCAGGCTGAGGCTGTCGCCGATCGTCCGGTAGCTCTCGTCCTGGGCGAAGAAGCGGTCGAGAATCACCTGGCAGTTCTCGGGCAGCTCGGCGAGGGCCTCGTGTACGTCGAACGCCTCCTCCAGCTCGGTGAGCACGTCGTCGGCGGGCGCATCCGCGAGGTCTTCGAGGTCGGTCCCGACCTCGCGCGAGCCCGTGCGCAGGCGGTCGATGCAAAGGCGCCGCGTGAGCTGAGCGATCCACGGTCGAACGGCGTCGTCATCGCGGAGCGAATCGAGCCGCTCGTAGACCCGCGCGAACACGTCCTGGAAGACGTCCTCCGCGTCGTGCGGCGGGAGCCGGAAGCCCTGGATGGTGATGGCGTAGACGTAGCGGGAGAAGCGCTCCACAAGCTCGCGCCAAGCCTCGTCGTCGCCTTCACGGCAGCGGGCGACGAGGGCGGCGTCGGTCAGCTCAGCGGTCAGCGTTGAGCGGCCCGCAGCCGCTTGGCCATCGTCTCCATGAGCTTCCAGGCGATCGAGGCGTTCGACTCGACCAGCGGACGGAACTCCCACGAGGTGAGGCCATAGCAGCGCAGGTCGCTGTCGGCGGTGACGGTCGCGCTTCTCGCGCCGTCGTCGATCAGGGCGATCTCGCCGAAGTAGTCGCCGGGGCCAAGCTTGCCGCGGTCGGCGTCTCGCACGGTCACGGTCGCTTCGCCGCTCTCGATCACGAAGAAGCCCGCGCCGCTCTTGCCTTCGCCCGCGACGGTGCTACCTGACTGGAACGTGCGCTCCTTGAACGAGCGCGCGAGCCGCTCGAGATCGCCGCGGTCGAAGTCCGCGAAGAGCGGGACGCGCTGGAGGAGCTCGACTGGTGCCTGTGCCATGGCCGTATTTTAGGGCTTTGCGGCCTCGGCGCGACCTGCGAGCTCTTCGATCTTCCCTTCGGCCGTGTCCAGGCGCTCCTTACAGAAGCGGTAGAGCTCCTCGCCGCGCTCCCAGAGCTTGAGGGCCTCGTCCAGCGGAGCCTCGCCGCTTTCGAGGCGCTGGACGATCTCTTCGAGCTCGCGCTGGGCCTGTTCGAAGGTGGCCTCCTCGCTCATTTCGTCTCCTCGACGCGGGCGCCGAAGCCGCCTTCGGCCAGCTCGACCTCGACGCGCTCGCCGGCCTGGACAGACTGGCCGGAGCGCACGATCTGCTCGTTCGCACGGACGATCGCGTAGCCGCGCTCGAGGGTGGATTGCGGCGAGAGCGCTCGGAGGCGTCCGGCGGTGTGCTCGAGTCTGGCGCGGCCCCGCTCGAGCAGCAGGCGCGGCGCGCGTCCGAGCCGCTCGTGGGCGCGGCCGAGCCGCTGGCGCTCACGGTCGAGGCTGCGCCGAGCTCCGCGCTCGAGGCCGGAGCGCGCGCGGCCGAGCCGCTCGAGCAGCTCGGCGAGATCGGGCACGACGAGTCGGCCGGCGACGCTCGGAGTCGAGGCGCGCACGTCGGCGACGAGGTCGCAGAGCGGCGTGTCCTGCTCGTGACCGACGGCGGTCACGACCGGCACCGGGCAGCTCGCGAGGGCCCGGATGAGCCGCTCGTCGCTGAAGGGCAGCAGATCCTCGAAGCTGCCGCCGCCTCGGGCCACGACGACCACGTCCACGCCTTCGCGGCAAAGGGCGGCGAGAGCCTCGATCACGGCGCCGGCGGCTCGCGGCCCCTGAACATAGGTCTCCGCGACGAGAACCGAGGCCGGCGGAAAGCGCGTCGTGATCACGGTCAGGACGTCGCGCTTGGCGGCAGCGTCGTTCCCGGTCACGAGGCCGATGCGGCGGGGCAGGAAGGGAAGCGGTCGCTTGCGCTCGGCCGCAAACAGCCCTTCGGCGGCCAGCTTGCGCTTCAGCCGCTCCAGCGCGGCGAGGTGGTCGCCCAGGCCGAAGCGCTCGAGCGAGAGAGCGCGCAGCCGGAACTCGCCGCGCGCCTCGTAGAGCTCGGGCCGCCCATAGGCGTGAACCCGGTCGCCGTCGGTGAGGTCGAGCTGGAGCGCGTCGAACTGGCCCCGCGGCATCGAGACGCCGAGGCAGGAGCCGTCCTGCGGGTCCTTGAGCGTGAAGAAGACACTCGACCAGCGCGCCTGGCGGCGCAGCTCCGTGACCTCGCCCTCGACCCAGACCGTTGGCAGGCGCCCCAGCCAGGAGGCCACGCCTCGGTTGAACGCGCCCACGGAGTAGACGCGGCGGTCGCCGTACTCGATCGCCTCGACCTTCACCCCTCCAGGATACGGGGCGCCTGGCCGGTGTCTAAATCAGGATTTCGGCGGCCGTCTCAGGGGAGCAGCCCTGAGCGATCAGGTCGGCCGCGTGATGCAGGTCTGCCTCGCTGTGCGCGATCTTCTCCGCGAGGGGCAGCGGGTAACCGGCTTCCATCAAGACGTGCAGGCGCCAGCTCTCGACTTTCGCCTTTTCGTCCCTGGGTGTCTCGGCGACTTGTGTCATCGGTGGTCCGGGTAGTTCGTCATTTCCTAGACGAACCCTTCGCCCGGAAGTTTGCGTTTGCCTCGGTCAGCTTCCGCGAAACGTCGGCGCGAGCCTCGATCCTGCGTCGTTGAGTGCCTGGTCGATCTTCCGCTGAAGGTCCTGGAGCCGCGCGTTCAAGACCGTTCGCTCCGCTTCCGCGTCGGCCGCGAGCGACTGGACCTGCGCGCGAAGGTCGGCCTCCGCGGCGCCGATTCGCCGCTGAAGCTCGGCGACGAGCTCGTCACGCTCATGCTCGAGGGTGTTGCCGATCTGCGACAGCTTGCGCTCGAGTCGCTGGCCGCCTGCGTCGGCCACGTGGGCGAGCCGCTCCGCCAGGACGTTCTCGGCCTCCTTCGCGAAACGCGCGACCGCCTTGTCGAGCTCGCGCGAGAGCCGTTGAGCGGCGTCCTCGCGTGCGCGCTTGATCGCCGCGCCGAACTCCTGCGAGACGGCTTCGGAGAAACTGCTGGCGGTTCGTTCGACCACTCGCTTGAGCTGGTCGAGCTGGCGCCGCTCGACATCCGCGAAGCCGGCCTGGATCCGCTGGATCGCCTCGGCCTCTTCGGCCGCGACGCGCTCGCTGAGCTCACGCTCGCGCTGGCGGAGCCGGTCGGCGACCTCGTGCAGCGCGCGGCGCCGGTCGCGCTCGTGCGACTCGAGCTCCTCGTGCGCGCTCTGGGCGTTCTCGCGCGCAGCCCGCTCGAAATCTGCCTCGAGGTTGGCGAGCCGCTCTCGCTGGGCTTCGCTGGCGACGTCGAGCCGCTCGGTGTCGAGCTCGATCCGCGACTGCGCGTCGGCCATCAGCTGCTGCTGGCGCTGGGCGAGCGTCGTCAGCTGCGCCGCCAGCGTCTGCTCCGTCCGCTCGAGGTCGGCCGTCCACTCGGCCAGCCGCCGGCCGACTCGCTCCTCCACCTTGCCGAGGGCATCGCTCAGCTCGGCGCTCGCCGTGCGCTCCCGTTCGGCGAGCGCGGCTCGTCGCTCCTCGGCGATCCGGCGCTCTTCGCCTACGAGGCGCGAGAGCGAGTCGGCGCGCGCGCGTGCGAGCGTCCGCTCGATCTCGGCCGCGCGCGCCTCGGTCTCTCGCGTCACGAGCGAATCCAGCCGCTGCTCGGCCTCGTTGAGCTGGCGCTCGACATCCTTCGTGCGGGCGACCAGCCGTCGTAGGGCCAGCGTCCCGAGCTGCAGGACGGCACAGACGGTCAAGCCGGCGGCCGCGACCCCCAGGCTCTGCGTAGGGTCGAGCGCGAAGGCGACCCAGGCGACGGCCGCCGCAGCGCCGACGAGGCCCGTCAGCGCAACCAGGACGCTGCGGGAGACGCGACCGAAGAGGGCCGCCGCCGTCGAGCCGAAGACGGCGACCACTGCTCCCGCAAAGACGAGCTCGAAGACCTCCTCCCGCATGCCGGCCATGCTACGTCAGCCTGAGCACGAGCAGCGCGGCGGCCAGGCAGACGTTGGCAGCGGCCAGGAGCTTGAGCGCCCGCTCCTGCGCGCCGTAGAGGAGCTCATGTGTCACCGGCTCATGAGCGCCGTCGCGAAGGTCGAGTGTCCCCTGCACCGCGACGACGCGGCGACGCGCATTGCGCACGGGGGTCGAGAGCACGCGCTGCGTGTAGCTGGTCAGCCCCGAGTAGCCGGCCGCGAGGAGCGCCACCCAGCCGATCGTCCCCGCGCAGGCGAAGAACCCGGTCAGGAGTGGAAACGCCCCCCAGGCAAGGGCAAAGCCGACGTTGTTGTGGATAGCCCCGCCGAAGAGCTCGAGGTTGTAGGCCGGCACGAGCAGCGCGCCGACAGCGACGAACACCAGCAGCCAGAGGTTGAACGCGACAGCCCCCGCGATCCCGATCGCGACCGCGCCTGCAAGCGAGACGACGGTGAGCCCGAGCAGGACCCGCTCCGGGATCCGTGTCGCGAGCGGTCGCCCGTTCAACTCGTCGAGCGCATGCGCGGCTACCCCCATCCCCAGGAAGAACGCCGCCGCCGCGGCTGCAAGCCGCCCTTCGCGGAGCGCTGGCGCGAGCGCCGCCCCGATCGCCACGTAGCTCAGGTGCCAGGCGGTGTAGGGCGGGTGCAGCAGTGTCACATAGTCGCGCCAGCCGCCGGGCGCGAGCGCGTAGAAGGCCGGCCGCGCCTCGGTCACGCTCGTCGGCCCCAGAGAACCGTGCAGCCGCCGAGGCTCAGGCGGCGGGCGCGAACGTCCTCGAAACCGGCCTCGCGGAAGGCGTCCAGCAACCGAGGCACCGGCCAGCGCTCGTCGAACTCGCGGATGCTGCCGCCCAGGAACCGCCCGACCTCGTGCCACCCGGGTGAGATGACGCGGCCGAGCGTGGGCAGGCCGACATCGACGTAGAGGTTCCAGAGGGCGCGCGGGGCGGGGCCCGGCGGGACGCCGAAGTCGAGGAGAGACGCGGTCGCCCCTGGCCGCAGCACGCGCGCGAGGCGACGCAGGCCGGTAGGCAGGTCGCTCAGATAGCGCAGCAGGTAGGCGGCGGTGAGGCCGTCGAAGGACGCGTCCTCGAAGGGCAGCTCTTCCGCGCTCGCCTCGACGAGCTGGACGCGTTCGGTCTCCGCTGCGAGCGTGAGCCGGCGGCGCGCCTCGGCGAGCATCTCCGGGCTCTGGTCGACTCCGACGACGGAGCAGCCCTTCTGCCGCACGAGCTCGAGCGCGACGGCGCCGGTGCCCGTGGCCAGGTCGAGCACTGTGTCGTCGGGGCCGGCCGGGACTCGTGAGACGAGAAACCGCCGCCAGGCCGGGTCCTGGCCGAACGAGAGCAAACGCGCGTAGCGGTCGTAGCTCGGACCGAGCGGCGCGAACAGCTCCCGGGCGCGCGTCTCGACCACACCCGTGAGTCTAAGGCGGTCGCTTGCGACGCCGACCAGAAGAAGCCGTGCCGGCTTTGCCGGCGCGGCTGTTTAAGCTCGTCTCGTGGGTCTGGATGGCGATCTGAGGCGCACGGCGGAGGCCGCGGTGGCCTACGCGGCCGACGGCGAGGAGCTCGTTGGGATCGTTCCCGCCGAGCCGGCAAGCGGCCTCCGGCTCTACGTCTGCGCCTACCGGCGGGAGGACGAGGCGGCCTGGCTCGTGCTCGACGCAACCGGCGTCCCGGTCGAGGAGCGGGCGCTGGTTCGCGACGCCGTCTCGATCGCAGCCCTTTGCGAGGTGGCGGAGGAGGCGGCGGGAGTCGAGCCTGATGGCCCCCGGGTCGCGAGCCCTGCCTACCTCGACGAGCTCGGCTCGGGCGCCGGGCCGGAGCTTGCCGGTGCCGTCAAGGGCGCGACCGGCACCGTGGACGAGCTCCTGCGCGACGTCGAACGAGGTTACAAGCGGCCGCTGAGCTAACCTGGGCGCATGGAAGGCTTCCCGTTCGGCGGTGACCCCGAAGACCTGATGCGGAGCCTGCGCGAGTTCGCCGAGCAGCAGGCCGAGACCGTGCAGGAGGCGCAGCGCGAGCAGTTCGCGACGCTGACCCTGAACACCGCGGTCGAGCTGACCGCAGCGGCGCTCGCGCAGGTGGACGCGGCGGGCTCGGCCGATGAGCAGACCGAAGCGCTGCGCAACGCCATGCGCGTGCTCTTCCCTGAGGCGGTCGCGCTCGTCAGCGCCGCCCGCCAGGGCTTCATGCGCGAGACCTAGCCTAGAATCGACCGGCCTTGAGCCTGGTCGACTCTGCAATCGTTCGCCTGCTTCCGGCGGTGCCCAAGCAGGTCGTACGGCGGATCTCGGAGCACTACATCGCGGGCGAGGAGCTCGACGACGCGCTACGGGTCGTGCTCGAGCTGAACGCGGAGGGCAAGCTCGCGACGCTCGACGTGCTCGGCGAGGAGGTCACCGACCCGGAGGAGGCCCGCGCGATCGCCGGTGCATACCGCGAGGCGATCGACGCCTTTAAGCGCGGTTCGCTCGACTCGAACATCAGCGTCAAGCCGACCGCACTCGGGCTGAACCTGGGCTACGAGCTCTTTCGCGAGAACCTCGAGGACGTCGTCCGGCACGCGGCTGAGCGCGACAACTTCGTCCGGATCGACATGGAGGACTCTTCCACGACCGACGACACGCTGCGGATCTACCGCGAGCTGCGGGAGGCGGGGCACGACAACGTCGGCATCGTCCTCCAGGCACGGCTGAAGCGGACGATCGACGACGTGCGCGCGCTCGCCGAGCTGCGGCCGAACGTACGGATCTGCAAGGGGATCTATCTCGAGCCGCCGGAGATCGCCTTCCGCGATTTCGACGCCGTCCAGGCGAACTTCGTGCAGACGCTCGAGGAGCTGCTCGACGGAGGCAGCTACGTCGGGATCGCGACGCACGACGAATGGCTCCTCGAGCAAGGGAAGCGCCTAGTCGGCGAGCACGCCCTCGGTCAAGACGACTACGAGTTCCAGATGCTGCTCGGCGTGCGGCCGGGCCTCGGCGACGAGCTGGTGCGCGAGGGCCACCGGCTCCGGATCTACACGCCGTTCGGGCGCCACTGGTACTCGTACTCGCTGCGGCGGTTGCAGGAGAACCCAAAGATCGCCGGCTACATCGCGGCGGACACGTTCAACCGCTTGCTGCCGGGCCGCAACGGCGCCTAGAGCTTAGGGCTTCCGAGCAATCAGCACTAGGTCGCCGGGGACGCGCACCTCGCGGCGGCCCCAGCGGTTCGGGTCAGGAAGCTCCTCGAGCCGCTCGAGGGCCAAACCGGCACCCCCGAGGGCGTGTACCAGCCGGCCGATCGGCCACGTCTCGAAGTAGCTCTCGTGCCAGTGCAGCATCTGGTCGAGGCACGCCGCGACCGGGTGCTCGTCGTAGAGGAAGAGGATCCCGCCCTTCTTGAGGGCGGACGCGATCCCGTCCGCCCAGCCTTCGAGGTCGCCGATCTCCGCCAGCGCGCCCCACGAGGAGTAGACGACGTCGAAGCGCTTGCGCCGCAGTTCGACGGGCAGGGCCTCGGGCGAGGCGGTCACCAGCGCCGCGTCCGGAAGCCGCTTGCGCGCAGCCTTCACCGTCGCCTCGGAGGAGTCCACGCCCGTGACGAGCGCACCCAGGCTCATCAGCGCCGCGGTCTCCCGGCCCGCGCCGCAGGCCAGGTGGAGCACATGCCGCCCGCCGATGTCGGGGAGCCGCTCGCGCACGGGTTTCGGCAGAGTCCTGCTACCTCGGGTCGAGGAGCGGCGGATCCGCTTGTGCGCCTCTTCCCAGGCGCGCAGGTTCGTGTCCGTCGGTTCCATCAGGCCAGGAGGGAGAAGCCGCCGTCGACGATCAGGGTCTGGCCGCGCACCATCTCGGCCCCGGGCGAGCAAAGGAAGCAGACTGCCTCGGCGATGTCGCGCGGCTCCACCAGCCGCCCGGCCGGAGTGCGCTTGAGCCCGCTCGAGATCATCTCCTCGCGGTTCGGGAAGTGGTCGAGCGCGCCGGTCTCGACGACCCCGCCCGAGACGGCGTTCGCGCGGATCCCGCGCGGTGCGAGCTCAACCGCGAGGTAACGGACGAGCGCTTCCAGGGCGGCCTTCGAGACGCCGACGAGCACGTAGTTCTCGAGCACGCGTGTCGAGCCGAGGCTCGAGACGCCGACGATCGACGAGCCCTCCGGCATCTGCGGCGCGCATGCGCGAGTGAGGCTAAGCAGCGCCCGCGCGTTCGCGTTCAGCGTCCAGTCCCAGTGCTTGTCCTGCGCTTCGAGCGCCGGCTCGATCACGCCCGTGGCCGCGTTGTGGACGAGCACGTCGAAGGGGCCGAGCTCGGCCGCCTCCTGCGCCACCCGCTCCGAGGACACGTTGCCGCGCAGGAGCAGGGGCTCGGCCCCGGCGGCGCGCAGCTCCTCCGCCGTTTCCTGCGCGGCCTTGTCGTTGCGCAGGTAGCCGATCGCCACGCGCTTGGCCCCGAGCTCGGCGAAGCGCAGCGCAATCGCCTTCCCGATCCCCCGCGAGCCGCCCGTCACGAGGACGGACGCGCCGTCAAATCTCATCGTCTTGGCGGGAGCGGCTCGTCCGCGGGCGCGGTGCTTGGGATCTCTTCCCAGCCAGGGCGGTCGCGCGGTACGCGAGGGCCTTCCAGCGCCTTCGAGGAGGCGTGGCCGAGACGGTCGAGCAGGTCCATCTTCACCTCCGCGTAACGGCGCACCTCGTGGTCTGCCGGGAGGTCGAGCACGAGCTCCTCGACACGCGCGCGAAGCTGGTAGGCGAAGTGCGGAGTAGCCGGCGCGAC
>Ga0307278_10001579_pt1 | contig 11304 bp, 10 predicted proteins | sample ER_DNA_117_FD_194482 | JGI IMG/M metagenome (GOLD analysis project Ga0307278, IMG submission 194482) | Bulk soil microbial communities from the East River watershed near Crested Butte, Colorado, United States - ER_DNA_117 | ecosystem: Environmental > Terrestrial > Soil > Floodplain | place...
GGCGTCAGCGGGGCGCCAGTGACCACACTGTTCAAATCGACCATTCTGACCTGCGAGTGAACTGATGACGAGATCACGATTACTCGCGCTGGCGCCGAGGAGCGGAGCAGTGGCAACAACAGGTGTAATCGGTTGCGCTCTTCGAGTCGCTGCACTGGCTGATGAGAATGGGGGGGTCGGCCGGCGACGTCGACACACACTGGTGCGGGCGAGCCCGTTCAGGTGTATGGCGCGGGGGTCTTGGTTGCCGCTGAATTGTTGCTACGAGCACGCGGGTCTGTGTCCTGGCAGAGGTCCCTCCGGACCGACGCTGTGAGGCGAAGGTCGTCTCACGGTCGGAAAGGGGGGACGCCATGGAGGTCATGTTCGACCGGGTCGCCGGTCTAGATGTTGGCAAGGATTCGGTGACGGTGTGCGTACGCACGCCCAGCCCGCGTGGCGGGCGGCGCAGTGAAACGCGGACGTTCAAGACGATGTTCGGCTCGCTGCGGGTGATGCGGGACTGGCTGGTCGAAGCCGGGGTGACGATTGCGGCGATGGAGTCGACCTCGACGTATTGGAAGCCGGCCTACTACTGCCTGGAAGAGGTCATGGTGGTGTGGTTGCTCAACGCCGCGCACATGAAGGCGGTGCCCGGCCGCAAAAGCGACGTCCGCGATGCGGAGTGGATCGCGCAACTACTGGAGCACGGCTTGTTGGCGCCGTCGTTCGTGCCGCCGCCGGAGATCCGCCGGCTGCGGATGTTGACCCGCTACCGGATGCAGCTGCTGGGTGACCGAACCCGGGAGCTGGTCCGGCTGGAGCTGATGTTGGAAGACGCCAGCATCAAACTGTCTTCGGTCGCGTCCAGCTTGAGGACGGTCTCGGCGCGGGCGATGCTGACCGCGATGATCGACGGTGAGACCAACCCGCTCGCGCTGGCCGAGATGGCCCGCGGTCGGATGCGGCGGAAGATCCCGGACCTGGCCCAGGCGCTGACTGGAACCTTCGACGCCCACCACGCCCAGCTGGCCAAGTCGATGCTGCGGCGGCTCGAGTTGGTCGAGCAGGCTTTGGCCGAGCTGGATGCGGTCATCGTCGAGGCGTGTCGGCCTTGGCGGCACCAAATCGAGTTGTTGCAAACCATTCCCGGGGTCGGGGAGACGGTTGCGCAGGTCATCGTCGCTGAGACCGGCGCCGACATGTCCCGGTTCCCGAGCGCCGCCCATCTGGCTGCCTGGGCCGGGCTGGCGCCGGCAATGCACGAGTCAGCCGGCAGACAGAGCCCGGCAGGGAAGCGGCACGGCAACAAATGGCTGACCGCGATGCTGGTCGAGGCCGCCGGTTCCGTCGGCCGGATGCACGGCAAGAACTACCTGGCCGCCCAACACGCCCGACTGACCAGACGGCGCGGCATGGGCCGGGCCCAGGTCGCCGTCGCGCACTCGATATTGGTGTCGGCCTACTGGATGCTCACACGCGACGAGCCCTACCACGACCTCGGCGCCGACTGGCACAGCCGACGCAGCAACGAAGCCCACACCAGAAGACTCATCGCCCAGCTCGAACACCTCGGGCACACCGTGATCATCGACCCCGCCGCTTAACCGGCTTCTCACCACCAGCGCCGGAACGCCACCGACGCTGCCGCAGCCTGCCCTCACACAGGGGATTCACGGGTCTGTGTCAGCAAAAAGCCAGCCAGGTGGTTAGTCGCGAAATTGGTCTCGATGCCCTCGGCGGTGAGTACGAGGTCGCTGCGCGCTTCGGCCGCGTTGAGGATCAGACCATCGAGACGCGGCGTCCTGTCTATGATCTCGTATGCGAGGGACCTGACCTCTTGCATCAACGAGAGGTTCGCCGCTACCACCTCAAGATTGGCATTCGGTACGCGGCGCCGGATCCGTTCGGCAGCGATCTCCCCTCGCTCGGCCGTACGCGCCCCCAAGAGCACCCGTACTCTACGTTCGCCGAGCTGGGTCGCGATGGCCTCGCCGAGGCCGCTGGTCGCGCCCGTGACGAGAAACGTTGGCCGACGCTCGGAGCCGACAGACTCCTCAGTCACCGGTGGCTACGATTCCGGCCCCCTCGATCATGATCACCGCGCTGCGTATTGGCACTACCGGACAATGCAGCATGCCAGTAGAGCGTCAACGGTGGAGGCCTGATCGATGGGCTCAGTCATCGGAGTTCCTCACGTGAGGCTTGTCTCAGACTCCCACATCAGCGCAAGTCAGCCTGACGCGCCGGCTCTGCGAAGAACTTGAGCGCGTGGTCCACCACCGCCTCCGGCCTCTCGTCGGCGATGAAATGTGCGGCACCACGGATGAAGGCGGCTTCCACGTGGTCGGCGTACGCCGCATAGCTGCGGAGCAAGTGGTCAGTCAAGGCAGGAGGAAACGCGGGATCGTCGGCACCGAAGATGAACAAGGTCGGCGTTCGTAGACGGGTACGTCTGTAGTCGCCAAGCACAATGCGCCACATTTCCGGCAGAACCAGATGCCGGTACAGCGCCGAGGCCGTGGGCGCGTTCGGGCTCCTGGAGTCGGGCGATGTAGGTATCGATGTCGTCTGAGGACGATGAGGCCGGATCGACGGTGAAGTGGTGAAAGAGGTAACGCGGAAGCCGCTGTTGCTGTGCGCTCACGAGCCGAGCGCCGAGGCCTGGCATTGCAAGCGCCTGCTGGAACCACAAGTGCTTCATCGCAGGGAGAATGTGCAGATTGAGCTTAATGAAGGGTGGAGGAACACCGAGCGCCACGTGATGCTTCACGCGGTCTGGATGATCGAGACACATTGCGAAACCGCTGATCGAACCATGCCATGGCTGACCAGCCTGACTCGCGGACGTGACCCGATGACAGCGACGGCTTTGCCTGCCCTTGTCCAGCTCGGCGCGCAAATCCTCTCGCCGCCGGCGCCGCAATCGCGGCCTGTTTCGAGGGGCTCATACTCCATCGGACCCGCTAGGCATGACGACGCCGATCCACGCCCTACTTTTGATCTTGTCGTGAGGGCCGCACTCGGCTAAGTCAGACTCTGGACGGCGTCGCCAAAGGATGCCGAACCGATCACCTGACAGTGCGACACGAAAGTGGGACGATGCGGCCATGCCGCGAGACACGCGTACCGGCGCCAAGTACGTCGTCGGCGTGGTGGCTCTCGCCGCGATGCTGGCCATCGCGCCCTTCTTCCTCGCTGCCGGGCTGATGGCCCCTGGCTGGGCAGTCGGAATCTTCATCGCTGTCTGGGTCGTACTATTCGGGCTCGGCTGCTTCTGGATCAGACGCAAGCCACTGTGGGTGGTGCCGCTGCCGTTCATTGCGGCGGCAATTTGGCTGGGCGGCATGAGTGCCGGCGGGGCGTGGCTCGGCTGGACTGCTTGACATTCGATGGTCATGTTGGCTGCGATCCACTGGTTGACGCGCCGTTCGTTGCGAGTTGGACTGGAACGAGAAAAAAGTTTCTGACCCAACGAGGAGGTTGCCGTGCCGAAGGTGTTGTTGCTGACAGGAGATGCTGCGGAGTCGCTCGAGGTGATGTATCCATATCAACGCCTCATCGAGGAGGGGTACCAAGTTGACATCGCCGCACCGTCGGCCAAGAAACTGCAGTTTGTCATCCACGACTTCGTCGACGAGTTCGACACCTACACCGAGAAACTTGGCTACACGTGGCCCGCGGATGTGGCGTTCGCCGATGTTGACCCGTCGGAGTATGTCGCTCTGGTGATACCTGGCGGGCGGGCGCCTGAATACATCCGCAACGACCCGGACGTGCAGCGCATCGTGCGGCACTTCATGGAGGGCGACCTGCCTGTGGCGCAGCTGTGTCACGCGCCGCTGGTGCTCGCCGCGGCCGGCACCTTGCAGGGCCGCCGTACCGCTGCATATCCGGCACTTGAGGTCGATGTGAAGGCCGCCGGTGCGGAGTTCGTGGACGATGCTGGCGTCGTGGACGGGCAGATGGTGTCCGCACGCGCGTGGCCGGACAATCCGGCGTGGATGCGCGAGTTCATCGAAGTGCTCAGGGCGAAGGCCCCGGTCAACGAATAGCCAAGATCGAGGTCTGCAAAAGAGCCTTGACTAGGTGCGACGCTGGATTTCCGATAAGTGCGCGAGGGGGGATTTGAACCCCCACGTCCTTGCGGACACTGGCACCTGAAGCCAGCGCGTCTGCCGTTCCGCCACTCGCGCGGGTCGCAACTGGTGCGAACCAGCCGGCAAAGGCTAGCACGACCAAACCGTTACTTATGCGTCAGTTTTGCACCCTTGCCAACTGTTCAAGCTCAATTCTCTGCGTAGCAGGCCGTCCCAGTTTCTCCGGATACGATCTAGGTTGACCTCGGGGAAGGAGGGACATGGGCATTTTTGCGCGCTTTGAGAAGAAAGTAGAGGGCGCCGTCAGCGGCGTCTTCGCGCGCGCTTTCAAGGGCGACGTGCAGCCGGTCGAGATTGCCGCGCGCCTGCAGCGCGAGCTTGATGCCGAGGCCAAGCTGATGTCCCGCAACAAGCGCATCGTGCCCAACGAGTTCACCGTCTACCTCTCCCAGCACGACCACGACAAGCTCGCACCGTACAGCAACACCCTGAACGCCGAACTGGCAACCGAGCTACGCAACCAGGCCCGCGAAATGGGCTATGTGTTCAATGGCCCGATCAAGATCGGCTTCGAGCTGGACTCCCACCTGCCGACCGGTCGGTTCACCGTGACGTCCCAGGCGGTCGCTGGAATCACCCCACGAGGTGGCCGGCCCAGCGAAACCTCCATCAGCCGGGCGCCATTGGTACTCGAGGTCAATGGCACGCGGCATCCGCTACAGCCGCCGGGACTGGTGATCGGTCGCGGCAGCGAGGCTGACCTTCGGATCAACGATCCGGGGATTTCCCGCCGACATGCCCAGATCCGGGTGAACCCGGCAGCTCAAGGCTTGCAGATCGACATCGTCGATCTGGGTTCGACCAACGGCATCGTGGTGAACGGACAGAAGGTGCAACAGGCCGCTCTGCGGGAGGGATCACGGATCGAGATCGGGTCCACCCGAATGCTGGTCCACGCACCCAGTGGACGATGAGAAGCAATGTCGGAAATCGCCCTCACGATCATCAAGGTGGCCTTTCTGGCCCTTCTGTGGCTGTTCATCCTCTCCGCAGTCTCGGTCATCCGAAGTGACCTGTTCGGCAAGCCGGTTCGGGCCTCGGACCAGCCGCAACCCCAGGAGTTGGAGACGCCGCCGCCGCCGCCATCTAGGAGGGGAAAGCGGCAACGCGGAGAACCTCGGGTGTTCACGATCTTCCAGGGCAGTCAGGCGGGTCTCTCGGCCGAGCTGGCCGGTGGAGTGATCATGATTGGCCGGGGTGCGGATTGCCAGCTGATCTTGGATGACGACTACGTTTCCACTCGGCACGCCCGCGTGGTTTCTACTCCGAGTGGCATCTACGTCGAGGATCTCGGCTCCACGAATGGCACCTACGTCAACGGCCAGCGGATCACGGCGCCAACTACGATCACGCTTGCTGATACGGTCCGCATCGGCAAGACCATGCTGAGGCTGGAGCCGTGATCAGATGACACTCCAGCTCAGATACGTCACCCACTCCGAAATCGGCCTGGTCCGGAAGAACAATCAGGACTCCGGCTATGCGAGCCCCCACCTGCTTGTAGTGGCCGACGGTATGGGAGGTGCAGCCGCGGGTGATCTTGCTTCCGCTGTGGCGATCGACACCATACGGAAGATCGATGACCCCTCCACAGGTGAACAAATGCTCGAGGTGCTGGCCCGCGCCATTCACCAAGCCAATGACAAGATCGCGGAACTGGTCGAATCCGACCTCTCACTCGAGGGCATGGGCACAACCGTCACCGGGGCGATGTTCGACGGCGCCCAGCTCGGATTGGCGCACATCGGAGACAGCCGCGCCTACCTGCTCCGCGACGGTCGCCTGGAGCGGCTGACGCATGATCACACTTGGGTGCAGTCGCTGGTCGATGACGGGAAGATCAGTGAATCCGAAGCCGCGATGCATCCTCACCGCTCGCTGCTGCTCAAAGTACTCAATGGGCAGCCCACCAACGACCCCGACCTTGCCATGGTGCCGGTCGTGGCCGGTGATCGGCTGATGTTCTGTAGCGACGGCGTCTGTGGGTTGATCGACGACGACGTGATCGAGGCTGCCCTGCAGCTACCCGATCTGAACGATGCCGCCGAGCGCCTTGTTGTCGAATCTCTTCATGAGGGCGGGATCGACAACATCACGGTGATCGTTGCTGATGTCGTGGAATCGGGAGGCAGCAACGACATCATCGTGCTCGGTGCGGCCTCAGAGCAGCCCATCCCGACCGACGGCGTACTGCGCGGTCAGCCTGCCGAAGACGACGGCATCGAGGACACCCTGGTAACAAAGCTGGCCGACTTCGAGCCGCCTGCAACTGACGACGAGGAGCGATACAGCCCTCAAGCACCGCATCAGCGACGCTTCCGCAAGCCGCTCATCGGTCTGCTCGCGCTGGTACTCGTTGCGGTTGCCGGACTCGGGATTGCTTACGGGTGGACCCGCACCCAATACTTCGTGGGCGCCGACCAGGACAAGGTTGCGATCTTCCAGGGGCTGTCGGACAGCCTCCCTGGCCTGTCCTTGTCGCGGGTCTACGAGGTACAGCAGCTGACGGTGAGCGAGCTGCCGCCGTTCTATCAGGACCAGGTCAAAGCCAACATCGATGTCTCTAGCCTGGACTCGGCCCGTGCCACGGTCGCAGAGTTGAGCGACGCTGCCGAGAGGTGTGCCAGCCCACAGCCGACCGCGTCACCGCAGCCAAAGCCGACAACAGGTTCGAGACCTGCACCCACCCCGAGCAAGAAGCCCAACAGCAAGCCAGCCCCAACACCATCGGCGCCCGCAACAGGGCAGGCGGAGCCGAGCTGCTGACTATGCGTGCTATGGCGCCGGTCACCGTCGTCCCGCGAAAGCGGCGCGGGGTTGAGTTGACCTTGATCATCTTTGCACTGGTCCTGACCCTCGGTGCGTACGCACTAGTCGACATCAATGTCATCGGTGAGCTGTCACCGAGCTTTCCCTACGTGGTTGGCATTTCTACCCTGCTCGCCGCAGTGGCGCACATTGCAGTCCGATGGCGGCTCCCATACGCGGATCCCGTGATCCTGCCTTGTGTGATCTTGCTCAACGGCCTCGGCCTGGTCATGATTCACCGCATTGACTTGATCAACGACCCGCCGCTCAACGGCGCTCGCCAGCAGCTGATCTGGACTGCGATCGGCGTGCTGATGTTCATCCTGGTCGTCACCTGGCTCAATGATCACCGACCGCTGCAGCGGTTCACCTACACGATCGGCCTCGCAGGCATTGTGCTGCTGTTGCTGCCGCTGGTGCCCGGCCTCGGCACAGAGAAGTTCGGCGCGCAGATTTGGATCCATGTCGGTTCCTACAGCTTCCAACCCGCGGAGGCCGCCAAGGTCTTACTCGCGATCGCCTTTGCCTCCTATCTGGTCGAGAAGCGCGATGTGCTAGCGCTCGCCGGCTATCGCATCCTCGGCATCGACCTGCCGCGGGCCCGCGACCTCGGCCCGATTCTGGTGATGTGGCTCATCAGCCTGGCCATCTTGGTATGGCAGCGCGATCTGGGGACCTCATTGCTGTTCTTCGGACTGTTCGTGATGATGCTTTACGTCGCCACGGAGCGGGCCGGCTGGGCGGTACTCGGCACGCTCCTCTTCGCAGCTGGGGCGTACTTCGGCTACCTCAACTTCAGCCACGTGCGGCAGCGGGTCGGCGCCTGGCTGGATCCCTTCTCCGACTTCGACGCTTACTACCAAGTGATCAACGCGCAGTTTGGCATGGCCTGGGGCGGCTTGCTCGGCACCGGTCTAGGGCTGGGCCGGCCGGGCCTGACACCACTAGCCCGCAGCGACTTCATTGCCGCCGCGATTGGTGAGGAGCTCGGCATGACCGGGCTTATGGCAGTGATCGTGATCTACGGGCTGATTGTGGTTCGAGGCCTGCGGATTGCACTGCAGTGCCGCGAGCCCTTTGGCAAGCTGCTGGCCGCCGGCTTATCCTTCGCCTTCGCGCTGCAGGTGTTCACGATCATCGGCGGGGTCACCCGACTGCTCCCGTTGACTGGCCTCACGACTCCATTCATGTCCCAGGGCGGTTCCTCGCTGGTCTGCAACTGGATCATCGCAGGGCTGTTGCTGGTGATCTCCCATCAGGTACGCAAGCCGGCTGCGACCGTCGCGGCGATCAATCCGGATGTGGAGCAAACCCAGCTTGTCAAGGCGGCCGCATGAACAAGCCCATCCGGCGAGTTGCATTCATCGCCCTCCTGATGTTCGGACTGCTGCTGGCCAACGGCACGTACATGATGATCTTCCGCCAGGACTCGCTCGCGGCCCAGCCGCAGAACCGGCGGGTACGGGACGCCGAATTCGCCCAGAACCGCGGCGCAATCTTGGCCGCCGGAAAGACGGAGATCGCCAAGACTGTGCCTTCGAAAGACCGCTTCAAGTACCAGCGGGTCTATCCGGATGGCGAGCTGTACGCAACGATCACAGGCTTCTACTCCTACGACCGCGCCAGCTCAGGCTTGGAGCGCACGTACAACGCTCAGCTCGCAGGCACCGATGATGCGCTCTTCGTACGCCGGCTTGTCGACATGGCGACCAACAAGACGCCGGAAGGTGCGAGCGTCCAGACCACGATCGTGCCGAAGATTCAGAAGGCGGCGGCCGACGCGCTCGGCAACCAGAAAGGTGCCGTCGTCGCGCTCGATCCAAAAACAGGCGCAGTGCTCGCCCTGGTGACCAGCCCGACTTTCGACCCGAATGACATCGCCAGCCACGACATCGAAGCCGCCGGCAAGGCGTACGACCGTCTCGCATCGAACTCACAACACCCGCTGTCCAACCGGGCCGCGCGCGAGATCTACCCCCCGGGCTCCACCTTCAAGCTGGTGACCGCGGCTGCGGCGCTCGCTGACGGTAAAACCCCAAACTCCATGGTGGAGTCCCCTGACAGGCTCAGGCTCCCCGGTACTCGTGTTTTCCTGCCCAACTCCACCAACTGTGGCGGCACCAAGATCACGATCACCCAGGCACTCAAGGTCTCCTGCAACACGGCGTTCGCCAACCTGGGTCTTGATGTTGGTGAACAAAAGCTCCGCGAACAAGCTCAGCTCTTCGGGTTCGACAGGCGGCACCTGGCTGATCTTGGAGGAGTGGCCAGTCAGTTTCCGGACAAGATGAACGAGGCCCAGCTGGCGCTCAGCTCAATAGGCCAATACGACGTGGCGGCGAGTCCCCTGCAGATGGCCATGGTGTCCGCGGCGATTGCCAATGACGGGGTGCTGATGGACCCGTTCGTGGTCAGCACGGTGCGATCTCAGGATCTAAAGCCCATCGAGACCCACAAGCCCGCTGAGCTTTCAACTGCCATGACTCCTGAGAACGCCAAGGACCTGCAGCAAATGATGGGCATCGTGGTCAGCGAAGGCACTGGCAACAATGCGCAGATTCCCGGCGTCGGGGTGGGTGGCAAGACCGGTACAGCGCAGTCGGATCCAAAGCGGAAGCCGTTCGCGTGGTTCACATCATTTGCGCCGCTGGATGATCCCAAGATCGCGGTCGCCGTGATCGTCGAGGATGCCGACATTCCGCGGAATGACATTGCAGGTGGGCGGCTGGCAGCACCCATCGCCAAAGCTGTTATGGAGGCGGCACTATGACAAGCGGCTCGCTCCGACGACTGCAGGAGCTTGCGTTGCAACTACCTGAACACCTCGGCCCTTCGAGGCAAGCGACGAAGGAGTCGGATCTCGCGAACAGCTTGTCAGAGTGCCAATCCAACACAGCGGCACTATGACGAGCTGCTCGCTCCGACGACTGCAGGAGCTTGCGTTGCAGCTACATGAACACCTCGGCCCTTCGAGGCAAGCGACGAAGGAGTCGGATCTCGCGAACAGCTTGTCAGAGTGCCAATCCAACACAGCGGCACTATGACGACCTGCTCGCTCCGACGACTCCAGGACCATGCAGGACGATGCGTTTGCGCCGGTTTGGTAGGAAACGTATGTTCCCAGAGTCCGTGCCTGTGTTCGCCCAGCGGACGGCAGACGGGCCCATTTCACGCTCCGGGGTTCTATGGCCGAGAATGGCACCCGGGGTTGAGGGAGGATCATGGGGATGACTAGCAGCCCAACGACGGTCGGGGGCCGATACGAACTGGGCGAGTTGCTCGGTCGGGGCGGCATGGCGGAGGTCCGTCGTGCTGTCGACCAGCGGCTTGGTCGGTCCGTTGCGGTCAAGCAGCTGCGTACGGACCTAGCTACCGACCCGACGTTTCAGGCGCGGTTCCGCCGCGAAGCCCAGTCGGCAGCCGGCCTGAACCATCCAACGATCGTCGCCGTCTATGACACCGGCGAAGAGATCGATCCGCTGACTGGCGTCGCGATCCCCTACATCGTGATGGAGCTGGTCGAGGGTCCGACGTTGCGGGATCTGCTCCGCGAGGGCCGCAAGATCCTGCCCGAGCGGGCAATGGAACTGACCCAAGGCATCCTCGACGCCTTGAGCTACAGCCACAAGGCCGGGATCGTGCACCGCGACATCAAGCCGGCCAATGTGATGCTGACCCCCAGCGGCGGGGTGAAGGTGACGGACTTCGGCATCGCACGAGCCGTCGCAGACACCAGCGCCACCATGACCCAGACCGCAGCCGTGATCGGCACAGCTCAGTACCTGTCACCCGAGCAGGCCCGGGGCGAGACCGTCGACGCGCGCAGTGATCTCTACTCAGCGGGTTGCGTGCTTTATGAGCTGCTGCTCAGCCGGCCGCCATTTGTGGGCGATTCCCCCGTCAGCGTGGCCTATCAGCACGTACGCGAGGCTCCAACGCCACCCAGCCAGTTAGACCCGGAAATCACTCCCGAGATCGATGCGGTTGTCCTGAAGGCGCTGGCCAAGGATCCGGCTGACCGCTACCAATCGGCCAGCGAGATGAAGGCCGACATCACTCGCTTGCTCTCCGGCCAACAGACCACCGCTCAGCAGACAACCGCGGTGGTGGCTATGGCAGCCGGAGCGATGGCTGCCAATGCGTACGACACCCCCACCCACGTGGCTGGGCCGGGAACGGTCGTCCCGCCCGAGGAACTGGGGCAGGAGGAGTACGAGGAAGAGGAACCGGGTAAGAGCCGAGTCGGCCTGGCGATCCTCATTGGGACGCTGATCGTCTTGGCGTTGGGCCTCGGCGGGTGGGCGCTCTACCGGGTCTTCAACCCGGCGACACCCGCAGTCGAGAAGGTTGAGGTGCC
>Ga0307278_10001580_pt1 | contig 11286 bp, 8 predicted proteins | sample ER_DNA_117_FD_194482 | JGI IMG/M metagenome (GOLD analysis project Ga0307278, IMG submission 194482) | Bulk soil microbial communities from the East River watershed near Crested Butte, Colorado, United States - ER_DNA_117 | ecosystem: Environmental > Terrestrial > Soil > Floodplain | place: USA...
TTGGGAAGGAGGTGGCCTTGGCGTAACCGGCTTCGCTCCGTCAACGACGTTCCGCCTGGAGGGCCATGACATGAAGCAACGTGCTCTGTTGGTACTTGGCGCGCTCCTCGCCATGCTCATACTGGGGGTCGCTCCGGCCCATGCCGCCACCTTGGTCGTCGACGACGACGGCCAGGCATCCGTCACCGACTGCAACGCCGCCTCGCCCGCGTCGTCGACGACGATCCAGGCCGCCATCGGGATGGCCAGCGCCGGCGACACCATCAAGGTCTGCCCGGGCACCTACGCCGAGAACGTCTCCGTGGACAAGGCGAACCTGACCATCGACGGCGCCAAGGCCGGCAAGGACGCCCGCACCAGGAGCCAGACCAACGAATCGATCGTCACGGGAACCGACCCGACCGGTGCGGTCCAGTTGAAGGAGAACGGCATCGAGTGGGACGGGTTCACCGTGAGCGGCAACACGGCTGGTCCCGGCATCTACACGAGCCCGTCCTTCTCCGGGCACGATGTCTCGAACAACGTCATCAAGGGCAACGTGTTCGGGCTCTACCTGAATTCGAGCGGCGTGAACCAGAATCTGGTGCGGCGCAACCGGTTCACCAGCAACAACCAGCCCGGGGCGGCCGCCGGTAACGGCATCTACTCCGACCAGGGTGTGCAGCGCGCGCTCATCACCTCCAACAAGTTCGAGCTCAACCAGAACGCGGGGATCGTCTTCGCGAACGCCGCTACCACACAGAACCAGCTCACGGTCGAGCGCAACCAGAGCATCGACGACACCACGTTCGTGGCGTTGTTCAACACCTCCAACACCACCGTGGCCTCGAACACGATCCGCAACGACCTCGACGACACCGGGTCGGCCATCTTCGTCGGCGGCGACAACGACGGCGTCACCGTCGAGCGCAACAAGATCACCTCGGCCGGCTTCAGCGGCATCGCGGTTCGCGACAGCCTGGGCGCCGCGCCGAAGAACGTCGACATTATCGGCAACAGCATCCAGAAGGCCTACAACCACGGCATCGACGTGACCGCCAGTGGCGTCGGCGAGGTCGAGGTTCGCTCCAACGCGGTGCGGAACAGTCGCAGGAGCGGGCTGTTCTTCGACCCCAACACCAAGGCCAGCCTCGTCCTCAACAATACGTCGTTCGGGAATGGCAGCCTCGACTGCGAGGACGACTCGCTCGCCACACCGACCGTCGTTGGAACCGCCGGAACCGCCAACACCTGGATGGACAACAGGGGCCGGACCGACGCACCGGACGGTCTCTGCCGACCCTAGCGAAGGGCTCAGAGGTCGCCCAGCACTGGGCAGGGAGGCCGGCCATGCGCCGGCCTCCCTGCTTTGCAGATCACTGCCAGACCTGCATGTAGCCGTCCACGTCGTCGACTGACAGGCCCCGGAACTGCGGGAAACGCCCGAACGCCCTGCCGATCTGTCCCGCCGCCCTCATGAAGTCGCGACGGTCGCGACCATGGAAGGTGACCTTCGGTGGTTGGACGTCGCCGAACTGCTGGCCGACCACGAGCCCGCACCTCGCGCGGACCGAGCGCGCATAGCGGAGCTCGTCTCGGGCGTGGTCGATGGACCCGTCGGCACCCTTCGCGAAGTTGCGGTAGCTCATCACCACCAGGTAGGCGCGACGAAGGTCCTTGACCAGGTCGATGAGATGGTGGAAAGCGGGCTTGGTCGCTCCCGCGAAGGGCACCGGACGCGGGGACCCACCGCGCCCGTCGAACCAGAACGGGACGGCGAAGCCGAGTTGGAGGCGGCGATTGGCGGATCGGACCGCCACGCGCCGGTAGGTTCGCACGATGCTCCGGAGGGTCTCGAGGTAGGCGACGAGCGCGGCCTCCTCGTCGTCGAAAAAGCTCGGGACCGCATACGGCTCGACGTCGAGCTGGACTCCGCCGAGGCGCTCGCTGGCGGCGACGTCGGCGTTGTAGCCGGCGACGAGCCGTACGAGCTTCGGCCCGAGGTAGCGCAACGGCGGGTCGGTCCAGGTGGGGCCGCCGCCGACCGCATGCACGGCCAGCCCCAACCGCGAGGCGTCCGCCACATAGCGCCTGAGATGACGCCGGAGCTTGCGGATGCTTCGCTGCTGTTGCCAGCTCTCCGGCCGGTCGGCGACGTCGAGGTAGTCACCGAGGTCGAGGTAGACGATCTTGAAGCCCCGCCGGTGGAGGAAGCGCAGGCGCCGCCGGGCCTCGCGCGTGGTGAGCCGACTGGCGCCGTGCCACTCGTAGGCGGCCAAGGCGTCATGGTGCGGGGGCTTGGCGGCGGCCCGGGGGCGCCCGCCGGCCCATTGGCTCCCACCGATGAGCACGACGAGCGCGGTGGCGCAGACGAGGATCCTCGTCGCCACCCGCATCAGTTGCGCCAGGGGTAGCACTGCCTCGGCTTTGGCTTCCACGGCTTCGGCTTCGAGGGCTTGGGCCTGGGCCGGTGCGCGTGGCAGATGCCGTCGGGGTCATCGTTGATGCCGATGTTGCGACGCCAGCTGTTGTCGGTTCCGGCTGTGCCGTCTCCCTCCGACTCGTCCTGGCAGTCGACGCCGTTGGCACGCGCAGTGTTGAAGCGGAAGACGGCGTCATCGGTCTTTGGGCCGGCATGGACACCCACCCCGACGTTGCCGACCGCGAGGTTGCCATGCACCAGGTACTCCCCGACCCCCGAGGCGGCCACGTCGATGCCGTTCAGCTTCGCCTGGCGGATCTTGTTCCTCCAGATGTCGACGTCTTGCGGTGGGGCCGGGGGGCGGCCGGGCCCGCCGGTGTCCCGGACGTCGATGCCGTTGCCGTCGGTCGACCTGATGTGGTTGCCCTTCACGACCACGGCCTTGTTGCGGGCGCCGATGAAGATCGCCGAGCCGGGCGTGCCCTCGCGTTGGCTCTGGACGGTGTTGGAGATGAGCCGTACGTGGGAGCTGGCGAAGAAGGCGGCGAAGGTGCGGTCGTCGATGCTCTCGTTCCGCTCGACATCCACGCAGTGCTGTGGCTTGCCGCTGTCGGCGAACAGGATCCCGGCGCCGTTGTGGCGCTCGAAGAGGTTGTCCGCGATCAGGACGCAGCTCGCCCCCTGGTCGGAGTAGATCCCGTTGCCGGCGATCGGGTTCTCGAACTCGTTGTTGGCGGTGAAGCGGTTGTGCCGCACCCTGGTCAGGACCTCGCCGTTGGCGTTCAGGTACAGCCCGAGCCCATTGTCGTTGAAGACGGTGTTGCGGATCACGTACCCGGAGGCCTCCGGGCTGGTGTACATGCCGGGGCCCCGGACGTTGTCGGCGATCAGGAACCCGTCCCAGACGACGTCGTCGGCCAGCAGCCGGACGACGCCGCCGGCGCCGTTGCTGGTGATGATCGACTCGCCGGTCTGGCTGCGCGAGCGGGCGTCGATCCCCGCCTTGGCGCCCTCGAAGATCAGGCCGTGCTTGTCGACCGGCACCGTGACGGTCTCGTCGTAGGTGCCGGGGCAGACCCGGACGAGGTCGCCGGGGTCGGCCGCGTCAACCGCTTCCTGGATCGTGCCGAACGGGGCGGCGCCGGCGTCGCAGCCGTCCAGGACCGTGTCGTTGTCGACCAGCAGCACGGTCGCCGCTCGGGTCGGCCCCATGGACAGGCCGACGGCGGCGAGGACCGCGCCGAGCATCACCGCTACGCGTCGCTTCATGGACCAGTGCCTCCACCAAGAGACCCTAACCGGACAAGCGGCGCGAGCTTAATCTAAAACTCGATCAACACCAAGCACCCAAGGAGCCGGCGGTCAGGACCCGGCCGGAACCGAGATGCCGACGCCGCCGCGGGTGTCGGCGCCGTAGCGGCGCTTCTCCCGGTCGATGTCCAGCGGCCCGATCCGCTTGCGGGCCGCGCGGGCCTGGTCGTCGAGCAGGTCGGCCGGCACCACCCAGGCGACCTCGAACTCCAGGCCGTCGGGATCCCTGGCGTACAGGCTCTTGGTGGTGCCGTGGTCGGACGCGCCGACCAGCGCGCCGGCCTCGCCGAGCCGGGCCGCCAGCCGCTCCAGCTCCGCGAGGGTGTCGACCTCCCACGCCAGGTGGTACAGCCCGACGGTCTCCCGGCCCGCGGCCGACGGGCCGGCGCCGGCGCCGATCTCGAACAGGCCGAGGTCGTGGTCGTTGCTCGACCCGGGTGCCTGGATGAAGGCGGCCCCGCGGAACCCCTCCGGGGTCATGTCGATGCGCCGGAAGCCCAGCACGTCGGTGTAGAAGGCGACGCTGCGCTCGAGGTCGCCGACGTACAGCACCGCATGGTTGAGGCGGTGGATCGGCATGCGGCGAGTGTACCCCTCAGTAGGACCTGGGCAGCCTTAGCGAGTGCTCGGCGACGTAGTTCAGGATCATCTCGCGGCTGACCGGGGCGGTGCGGAGCAACCTGGCCATCCACCAGAGCCCGGCGATGCCGTACTCGGCGGCGAAGCCGTTGCCGCCGTGCACCTGGATGGCCGCGTCGACCGCCTTGAGCGCGGCCTCGGCGGCGGCGTATTTGGCCATGTTGGCGGCCTCGCCGGCGCCGGGGACGCCGGCGTCGGTGGCCCACGCGGCCTTCTGGGTCATCAGCCGCGCCAGCTCGACCTCGATCTTGGCCTCGGCGAGCGGGTGGGCCAGGCCCTGGTGGGCGCCGATCGGCACGTCCCAGACCTGGCGCTGGTTGGCGTAGGCGGCCGCCTTGGCCAGCGCGTAGCGGGCGGTGCCGTTGCCGGAGGCGGCGCCGATGATCCGCTCGGGGTTGAGGCCGTGGAAGACCTGGCGCAGCCCGTCGCCCTCGGTGCCGAGCAGGCGGTCGCCGTCCACCCGCACGTCGTCGAAGAACAGGAAGAACTGCCGCTCGGGCGCGGAGACGAGCAGCTCGATGGGCGTGCGCTCCAGGCCGGGCGCGTCGGTGTCGACGATGAACAGCGACAGGCGGCCGCGGCCGCTGCCCTCGTCGACGCCGGTGCGGGTGACGACCAGGATCGCGTCGGCCTCGTCGACCCCGGAGATGTAGTACTTGCGGCCGGCGATCCGCCAGCCGTCGCCGTCGCGGACGGCGGTGGTGTCGAGCTTGTGGGTGTTGGACCCGGCGTCCGGCTCGGTGATGGCGAAGGCCATCTTCAGCTCGCCGCTGGCGAGCCCCGGCAGCCAGCGCTCGCGCTGCTCGTCGGTGCCGAAGCGGGCCAGCAGCGTGCCGCAGATCGCCGGCGAGACCATCAGCAGCAGCAGCGGGCAGCCGTGGGCGGCCAGCTCCTCGGTGACGATCGCCAGCTCGCTGATGCCCATGCCCCCGCCGCCGTAGCGCTCGGGGAGGTTCACGCCGATGTAGCCGGCGCGGCCGACCGCCTGCCACAGCTCGGTCGTCTTCTCGCCGCTCTTGGCCTTGGCCGCGAAGTACGCGTAGCCGAAGTCGGCGGCGATCTTGCCGACCGCCTCGCGCAGCATCGTCTGCTCGGCCGTCTCCCTGAAGTCCATGGTCAACCTCCTTGCTGTTCGACCAGCGCCACCGGCAGGTCGACGATCCTGGCCCGCAGCCACTCGCCGAGGCCCTTGGCCTGCGGGTCGATCCGGGTCGACGAGGACACGCCCTCGCCGAGCAGCCCCACCACCACGAAGTTGAGGGCGAGCAGGTTGGGCAGCTCGTAGCGGCGCACCTGCAGCCCGCGCGCCTCGGGCAGCAGCGCCCGGAAGCGCTCGACGGTGAGGAAGGCCGCCAGGAAGGCGTAGCCCTCCGGGCCGCGCGCCCACACCCCGACGTTGGCGTTGCCGCCCTTGTCCCCCGACCGCGCCCCGAACGCCCGCCCCAGCGGCGCCCGCACGGTGGGCCCGGCCGGAGCGGCGGGAAGGGGCGGCGCCGGGGGTGGCGGCGGGGGGGCCTGCCCGGGTGCCCTGGCCGCCGCCGTGGGCGGCTTCACCATCAGGCGCTCGCCGTCCAGCACCACCGCCTGCTCGACCGCGTCGGCGCGGACCAGGGCCGGCCAGTACACGCCGTAGGGGGTGGCCTCGCCTGGCGGGGTGGTGGTGTAGCAGCCCGGGTAGCTGGCAAGGGCGAGCTCGATCGCCGCGTTCGAGAAGGCACGGCCGACCTTGGCCGGGTCGGGGTCCTTGACGGTCACCCGCAGCTCCGCCACCGCCTCCTCGGCCGTGGCCGGGTCCAGGGCCGGCCGGCCCACCAGCCGGACCTCGGCGGCCTGGAAGCGCTCGCGGCCGCCCAGCCGCTCGAACAGCGCCGCGGTGACCATCGCCGCCTTGGCCTCCATGTCCAGCCCGGTGAGCACGAAGCTCATCGTGTTGCGGAAGCCGCCCAGGTAGTTGATGGCCACCTTGAGCCGCTCTGGGGCCGGCTCCCCGCGGGTGCCGTGCAGCCGCACCCGGTCCGGCCCGGCCGGCTCGACCCGGATGGTGTCGAAGCGGGCGACCACGTCGGGGTTGGCGTAGGCGGGGCCGTCGATCTCGTAGAGGAGCTGGGCGGTGACCGTGCCCACCGAGACGAGCCCGCCGGTGCCCGGGTGCTTGCCGACCACGGCGGTGCCGTCGGCGTGGACCTCGGCGACGGGGAAGCCGGGCTGCCTCCGGTCGGGCAGCTCGTCGACGAAGGCGTAGTTGCCGCCGGTCGCCTGGGCGCCGCATTCCAGCACGTGCCCGGCGACCACCGCGCCGGCGAGCCGGTCCCAGTCGTCGGCGGCCCAGCCGAAGTGCCACGCGGCCGGCCCGACGACCAGGGAGGCGTCGGTGACCCGGCCGCAGACGACCACGTCGGCGCCGGCGTCCAGCGCGGTCACGATCCCCCAGGCGCCGAGGTAGGCGTTGGCGGTGACGGGTGCGACCCCGGCCGTGGCCAGCGGCGCGCCGGTGTCCAGGTGGGCGAGCGCCTCCCCGGCCGCCTGCAGCTCGGGGAGGCGGCCCAGCAGGTCGTCGCCCTCGACGTGGGCGACCCGGATCGGCACCCCGAGCCGCCCGGCCAGCGCCCGCAGCTCGGCCGCCAGGCCGGCGGGGTTGAGCCCGCCGGCGTTGGCGACCACCTTGACGCCCCGCTCCACGGCGAGCCCGAGGCACTCCTCCATCTGCCGGAGGAAGCTGGTCGCGTACCCTTTGGCCGGGTCGCGGCCGCGCGACCGCCACAGGATCAGCATGGTCAGCTCGGCGAGGTAGTCGCCGGTGAGCACGTCGATCGGCCCGCCGTCCAGCAGCTCCCTCGGGGCGCTGTGCCGGTCGCCGTAGAACCCGGAGCAGTTGGCGACCCGCAGCGTGTCCATGCCGGCTCACCGGCCCTTCCACACCGGGGGGCGCTTCTCCAGGAACGCCCGCGGGCCCTCCTGTGCGTCCTCGCTCAGGTACACCGGCTCGAACAGCCGCCAGCCCTCGTCGAGCGCCTCGTCCAGGTCGCGGCCGGCGGCGGCGTGGACCATCGCCTTGGCCGCCCGCACCGACAGCGGCGCGTTGGCGGCCACGGTGGCGGCGAGCCGCCCGGCCTCCTCCCGCAGCTCCGCGTCGGGCACGACGCGGTTGACCAGGCCGACCTCGTAGGCGCGGCGGGCGTCGATCGGCTCGGCGGTCAGCAGCAGCTCCAGCGCCACCCGCGGCGGGACCAGCCACGGCAGCGGCGCCGCCCACGGCGCGCCGCGCCCCCAGCGCGCCTCGGTGATGCCGAAGCGGGCCGAGGAGGCGGCCACGCACAGGTCGCACATCTGCGCGAGCAGGAAGCCGCCGCCGAGGGCGACCCCGTTGACTGCCGCGATCACCGGCTTGGTCACCTGGAGGTTGCGGCCGAGCTGCGGGGCCATGTCCTTGGGCGGGACGGTCATGCCGAGCGCGGCCATCTCCTTGAGGTCGGCGCCGGCGCAGAAGGCGGCGTCGCCGGCGCCGGTGAGGACCAGCACCGCGGCGGCCGGGTCGGCCTCGAAGCGGCGGAAGCCGTCCCACAGCCCAGAGCCGACCGCGCGGTTGATGGCGTTGCGGGCCTCCGGCCGGTCGATCACCAGCCAGGCGACGCCCCCCTCGACGTGGTAGCGGACCGGCTCAGCCACCGTCGGCCTCCTCCAGCACCGCCACCGGCGCGCCGGCGTCGACCTCCTGCCCCTCGGCGACCAGCACGTCGCGCACGCGGCCCGCCGTGGGGGCGCTGATGCGGTGCTCCAGCTTCATGGCCTCCACGACCACCAGCAGCGCGCCGGCCGCGACCAGCTCGCCGGGCCGGACCGCCACCCGGCGGATGATCCCCGGCAGCGGCGAGGCGAGCGACCCCGCCGCCGCGGCCGCGGCGGCCCGATCCGGGAAGCGGGGGCGCTCCCGCAGCTCGGCGTGCCCGAGCGGACCGTCGAGGTAGTGGACGTCGCCGACCCGGTGGACCTCGAACCTCCTCCGCACCCCACCAACCTCCAGGTCGACCAGGTCTGGGCCACACGTCCACAACCTCGCGCCGGGGAGGGGCTCGCCGTCGACCTCGAGCGCCTCCAGGCCGCCGGCGCGGCCGAAGCGGTAGCCGACCGCGAGCGCCCCATCCTCGCCCTCGAAGTCGACCCGCTGGAGCTGGGACGGGTTGTTGCGCCAGCCGGACGGGATCGTCGGCTGGACCGGGGCGGCGGCTCGCCGCGCCGCCTGCGCCGCCAGGGCCGCGGCGGCGGCGTGCAGCCGTCCGGCCTGGGGGTCGCGCTGGCCGGCGGCCAGCTCGGCGGGCGGGTGGCGCTCCAGGAAGGCGGTGTCGATGTCGCCGGCCAGGAACGCCGGATGGCGCAGCACCCCGACCAGCAGGTCGCGGTTGGTCGTGACCCCGTGCAGGCGGGCGCCGGCGAGGGCGGCGGCGAGCAGCCCGGCAGCCTCGGCCCGGCTGGGGGCGTGGGCGATCACCTTGGCGAGCAGCGGGTCGTAGTGCACGCCGACCACCGAGCCGTCGCCCACGCCGGCGTCCACCCGGACCCCGGGGGGCTCGCTGACGCGGAAGCGGTGCAGGGTGCCCGCCTGCGGCAGGAAGCCGCGGCCGGGGTCCTCGGCGTACAGCCGGGCCTCCACGGCGTGGCCGCGGAGGGTCGCGCGGACCGCCTCGTCGGGCAGGGGCTCGCCGGCGGCGACCAGGAGCTGCAGCCGGACCAGGTCCAGCCCGGTGACGGCCTCGGTGACCGGGTGCTCGACCTGGATGCGGGCGTTCGCCTCCAGGAAGAAGAAGCCGCCCCCCCGATCCTCCGGGGGACCCCCTCGGGGTCCCCCGGACCCCCCCGGCTCCAGCAGGAACTCGACCGTGCCGGCGCCGACGTAGCCGACGGCCTCGGCCGCGGCCACCGCGGCGTCGCCGAGGCGCCGGCGCAGGTCCGCGTCTACTGCCAATGACGGCGCCTCCTCGACCAGCTTCTGGTGCCGCCGCTGGACCGAGCACTCCCGCTCGAACAGGTGCACCACGCGGCCGTGCGCGTCGGCGAGGACCTGGACCTCGACGTGCCGCGGCGCCGGGAGGAAGCGCTCCAGGAACACGGCGTCGTCGCCGAACGCGGCGCCGGCCTGGCGGCGGGCGGCGTCCACGGCGGCCTGGAGCTCCGCCGGCTCGCGGACCACCCGCATGCCGATGCCGCCGCCGCCGAAGGTGGCCTTGACCATCACCGGCAGGCCGACCCGCTCGGCGGCGGCGGCCAGCTCGTCGCCGTCCAGGCCGGTCACCTCGGCGCCGGGCAGCACCGGCACGCCGGCGGCGGCCATGACCCGCTTGGCCTCCACCTTGTCGCCGAGGACGGCCAGCACCTCCGGCGGCGGCCCCACGAAGGTGATGCCGCGCTTGCGGCAGCCGGCGGCGAGCTCGGGGTTCTCGGCCAGGAACCCGTAGCCGGGGTGGACCGCGTCGGCCCCGGTCCGCTCGGCCGCCTCCAGCACCGCGTCGAGGCGCAGGTACGACTCGGCCGGGGTGACGCCGCCGAGCGGCACCGCCTCGTCGGCCTCGGCCACGAACAGGGCGTCGCGGTCCGGGTCGGAGAAGACGGCCACGGTGGCGATGCCCATGCCGCGGGCGGCGCGCAGCACCCGGCGGGCGATCTCGCCCCGGTTGGCGACCAGCAGCTTGGCGATCACATCCGGAACACGCCGAAGGAGCCCGTGCCCTTCACCTCCCCGGAGTGGCAGGCCGACAGGGCGATGCCGAGCGCCGTGCGGGTGTCGCGGGGGTCGAGGATGCCGTCGTCGTACAGCAGGCCGGTGTTGAACAGCGCCTTGGACTCGGCCTCGATGTGGTCGCGGACGGCCTCGCGCATCGAGCGGTCGGCGTCCTCGTCGAACGGCCGGCCGGCGGCCTCCGCCGACGTGCGGTTCAGGATCGACATGACCCCGGCGAGCTGCTCGGGCCCCATCACGGCCGTCTTGGAGGCCGGCCAGGTGAACAGGAAGCGGGGGTCGTAGGCCCGCCCCGCCATGCCGTAGCCGCCGGCGCCGTAGGAGGCGCCGACGATGAGCGTCAGGTGGGGCACGGTCGAGTTCGACACCGCGTTGATCATCTTCGCCCCGTCCTTGATGATCCCGCGCTGCTCGTAGGCCTTGCCGACCATGTAGCCGGTGGTGTTCTGCAGGAACAGGAGCGGCACGTCGGCCCGGTTGGCGAGCTGGATGAAATGCGCCGCCTTGTTGGACTCCTCGGAGAACAGCACCCCCTGGGCGTTGGCCAGGACGCCGACCGGGTAGCCGTGGACCGACGCCCAGCCGCAGACCAGGTTCTGGCCGTACAGCGGCTTCCATTCCTCGAACCGGGAGCCGTCGACCACCCTCGCCAGGATCTCGCGGACGTCGGCGGGGACCCGCAGGTCGACCGGGGCGAGGCCGAGCAGCTCGTCGGGGTCGTAGCGGGGCTCGTCGGCCTGCTCGGTCGGGCCGGGACCGAGCTTGCGCCAGTGCAGGCCCGCGACGATCCGCCGGCCGATGCGGATGCAGTCGTGCTCGTCGTCGGCGAGGTGGTCGGCCAGCCCGGAGGTGCGGGCGTGCATCTCGGCACCACCGAGCTCCTCGTCGCCGGCCTCCTCGCCGGTGGCCATCTTGACCAGCGGCGGGCCGCCGAGGAACACCTTGGCCCGCTCCCGCACCATGACCGTGTGGTCGGACATGCCCGGCACGTAGGCGCCACCGGCGGTGCTGTTGCCGAACACCAGCGCCAGGGTCGGGACGCCGGCCCGCGACAGCCGGGTCAAGTTGCGGAACACCGCGCCGCCGGGGATGAAGATCTGCGACTGGGTGGGCAGGTCGGCGCCGCCCGACTCGATGAGCTGGACCAGGGGCAGCCGGTTGCGCTCGGCGATCTCCATCGCCCGCAGCGTCTTCTTCAGGCCGA
>Ga0307278_10001581_pt1 | contig 11284 bp, 10 predicted proteins | sample ER_DNA_117_FD_194482 | JGI IMG/M metagenome (GOLD analysis project Ga0307278, IMG submission 194482) | Bulk soil microbial communities from the East River watershed near Crested Butte, Colorado, United States - ER_DNA_117 | ecosystem: Environmental > Terrestrial > Soil > Floodplain | place...
CGCCAGGCGCTCCTCTCCGCGGCCGCGCTGCGATGCCTCGGGGGTGAGCTTCAAGCACAGCTCTGGCCGACGACGCGCGGCGAGATCGAGGCCGCGCGGGAGCACGGGATCGACGACGTGAACAAGGTCTTCACGACGGACGAGCTCGCGCCCGGCGAGGTGATCGTGGCCGCGACCGGCGTGACCAACGGAGACGTCCTCCGGGGCGTTCGCTTCCTCACAGACAGCGCTCGCACACACTCGATCGTCATGTGCACCCGCCACAACTGGGTTCGGTTCGTGGACGGGATCCACTTCTTCGCCCGCGAGCGACGCGAGGAGGTCCGTCTGCTCGGCTGAGGCGGGGCTAGACGATCCGCGCGACTTCGTCCGTATGGACGAGCCGGGCCGCCTCGTCGCGCGAGTGGACCCCGAGCCGCCGAAACGCGTTCTTGACATGGGTGCGGACCGTGTGCGGCGAGATGAAGAGCATGCGGCCGATCGCCTCGGCCGACAATCCCTCGGCGTAGAGAGCGAGGATCGTGCGCTCGCGTGGCCGGAGCGACTCGAGCGCCGGGTTGGGCCGAGCCGGGGGTTCGGTTGCGTCGCGCGCGAGGAGCGCAGAGGCTCGCTCGAGCGTCTTCGTCGAGCGGTCGACCGAGCGAATCGCCGGGCCGAGCTCGGTGGCGACCTCGGTGAAAAGCTGCTCCTGCTCGTGGGTCGGCTTGCGATCCGTCCGTGTCCCCGCCGTGAGCACGCCGAGCGCCTCCTTCCCGTTGAAGATCCAGCGGCCTCCCACCCAGCGATGCCCCAGCCCGCGGGACAGCGAGTGCTCGGGGCCGAGCACGAAGAGGCTCCGAATGAGGGCGAGCGAGAAGGGCTCCAGGGCGCGACGGCTGATCTCTCGTGGGCTGGCGCCGTCCATCGCGAGTAGGTGGAACAGCTTCTCACCGTCCTGCGCGCGGAGGCGGATTCCAATCGTCTCCACGCCAAGCGGGATCGGAATCGCTCGGGCAACTTCACCGAGCGTGACAAAGGGGTGGTCTCCCGGGACCGCGGCGATCGCGTCTCGCAGGCGCTTCTCGGGCGACGGAGGGGACGATCGCGCCGTCACTTCCAAAAAGTGTACTCCGTCTCAGCGGTAGCGAGGCGCCGTGCCGGCCGCGGCTACACTGGCACGGTGCCTTCCAAAGACGAGGTCATCGATGCCCTCCGTGCGGTCGAGGACCCGGAGCTCGGCATGGACATCGTCGAGCTGGGGCTTCTCTACGACGTCGAGGTCGAAGGACCGAAGGTGCACGTGACGTTCTCGCTCACGTCGATGGGCTGCCCCGTCGGCCCGATGATCCAGCAGCAGATCGAGGAGACGGTCGCCGGGATGGAGGGCGTCGGCGAGGTCGAGCCCGAGCTCACCTGGGACCCACCGTGGTCGCCCGAACGGATGTCGGACGACGCCAAGTTTGTCCTCGGCTTCGGCTAGCGCCTTTGGGCGGCTGGGCCAGCCGGGCAAATACGCGTCCGCGTTCAGTTTCACGCTGACGCCGCCGCGTCATTCTCAACGCGAATGCGTGCTCGCCGCCTCTCCCCGTACCTCGACGTACTGTGTCGGGCCGGCTCGCTTGCATCCCTTGCGAGCGATGCCCAAAAGCCGCTAGCGCTGGCTAAGAGCTCGTTCCAAAATGAGAGCTGTGCCGCCGGAGCGCGCTGTGCGGCGCGCGGCGGCGTCCTCGGTCGCACGCTAACGCGTCGATCAATGACGTTTACGAGCGCTCCCTGCGTCCTGGCCTCGCATCCGCCCATCGCACCCCGGCGACGAGCCCCATTCTGAAACGAGCTCTAAGCGGGAATCTGGAGGACGACCTTCCCGAACTGACGGCCGCCTTCGAGGTACTCGTGGGCCGCAGCCGCCTGCTCGAGCGGGAAGACGCGGTCGACGATCGGCTGAGCGGCGCCGCGGGCGACCAGTTCGTACGCACCCTCGAAGTCCGCCCTCGTCCCCATGGTGGAGCCGTATACGGTCAGCTGCTTCCACCAGATGCGATGGAGCTGCGCCGGGGGGTTCGGACCGCTCGTCGCTCCGCAGACCACCACGCGTGCGTTCGGCGCGGCTGACTGGAGAGACGTCTTCCACGTCGCTTCACCGACGTGCTCGATGACGATGTCGACCCCTCTCCCGCCCGTCGCCTCCTTGGCCGCCGCGGCGACGTCGTCCTCTGCGTGGTTGACCGTCGCGTCCGCGCCGAGCTCGGCAGCCCGCGCAAGCTTCTCCGCGCTCGACGACGTGACGAGGGTTCGCGCTCCCAGGGCCTTGGCGATGACGAAAGCGGCCGAGGCGACGCCGCTCCCGATTCCCCAGAGGAGAACCCACTCGCCCTCCTCGATCCTCGCCTTGGTCACGAGCATCCGGTATGCCGTCTCGAAGACGAGCGGGAAGGCCGCCGCCTCCTCGAAGGACAAGCCGTCGGGGATCGGGTGGACGTAATCCGCGGGCACGGCGACGAGTTCGGCGTGCGTCCCGTCCAAGTGCTCGCCGAGGATGTGGGCGCCGTCGTCCAGGCCGGGGTTTAAAAGGACGCGGTCGCCTTCGGAGAACGTGTCGGCACCTTCGCCCAGCGCGGCCACGACGCCCGCGCCGTCCGCGCCGAGGATCCGCGGCTTCGGGACCGAGGGAAGCCCTTGCCGGACCCAGAGGTCGAGATGGTTGAGCGAGGCCGCCCGGAGGCGGACGAGCACCTCTCCAGGGCCGGGAGACGGGTCCTCGACGTCCTCGTAGCGGAGCACCTCGGGGCCACCGTCCTCGTGGATGCGCACCGCCTTCACGCGCCCATCCTAACCGGGCCGTTTTTCGCTGCTAACTTCCATTTCGTGACCCAGCGTGAGCTCGAACGCGCAGCCCGGGAGCTCGGGATCGACGTCGCGGGCGCCGCGCCGGTGAAGCCCTATGAAGAGACCGAGCGCCACATCCGCGACCGTCGCGAGCGCGGGCTCTTCGCGCGCATGAGCTTCACGATGGCCCAGCCCGAGGTGTCGTGCCATCCGGAGACTCTCCTTCCGGAGGCGCGCACGGTCGTCTCGGCTGCGCTCAGCTACTACGCCCCCGGACCCGAGGTGGAGCCCGGGGAAGGGCGGCTCCCGCGCTACACGTGGCGGGACGCCTACGCGGAGCTGCGAGAGAAGCTCGACGAGCTGGGCAGGCGCATCGGCGGGAACTACCGCGTGCTCGTGGACGAGAACCAGCATGTCGACCGGGAAGGTGCCGCTCGGGCGGGCGTCGGCTTCTACGGGAAGAACACGCTCCTCATCACCCGCAAGTTCGGCTCGTGGGTGGTGTTGGGGACGGTGATCACGGATGTCGAGATCGAGGCCAGCGCCCCGCTCGCGCTCGACTGCGGGTCGTGCACGCGCTGCATCGACGCCTGCCCGACCGGCGCGCTCGACGAGCCAGGCGTGCTCGATTCGACGCGCTGTCTCTCCTACTGGACGCAGGCGCCGGGCTCGATTCCCGAGGAATACCGGGCCGAGCTCGGAGCTCAGGTCTACGGGTGCGACATCTGCCAGGACGTCTGCCCCTGGAACCGGGGCGTCGAGAAGCGCCGGGCCGGCGAGCCGCTGCCGGACGAGGCAGAGCCGGTGGTGTCCCTCCTCGAGTGGCTCGAGGCGCCCGAGGAGGAGCTGCGAACGCGCTACGACCGCCTCTACTTTCCCCGCAACGACGCGCGGTACCTGCGCCGAAACGCCCTCGTCGCCGCGGGCAACTCTGGAGATCCCTCCCTTGCCGAGGCGGTCGACTGCTATCGCGACGACCCGGACGAGATGCTGCGCGAGCACGCGCGCTGGGCGGCCGGGCGCCTTTCGCCATGACGGCAGAGCTCGGGCGCCTCCGGGAGATCGAGCGCTGGATCGCGTGGGTGCGGCTGTTCGCCGTCCCGTTCGCCGTCGTCGAGGTCGGCGTTCTCTCCAGCGGGTATCCCCCCGGCTACGAGGGATGGGCGTGGATCATCACGGCCGTGTTGGGAGTCGGGGCCGTCGCCTTCTGGTTTCTCGCGCGTGCGGATCTCGGTATGAGGGCGCAAAAGATCCTGGGGTTCTCGGCGCTCGGCCTGGACGCCGGCGTCGTAGCAGCCTTTGTCGTCCTCTACTACTCCTACGAGCCGGACTCTCCGGTCCGGCAGATTCTCTTCATGCCCGTCGCCGAAGCCGCTGTTCGCTACGGCGTCCTCGGCGGCGCAGTGCTGCCGTTCGTACTGGTTCCGTTCCTCGCGTGGGGCGAGGCTCTCCGCGCTGACCGCTACGAGCGCGGATTCAGCGCCGACGCCGTTACGCTTCCCCTCGGCATCGAGATCATGGTGGGAGTCCTTGTCGGCTGGCTTGCGAGCCGGCTGCGGACTGAAGCCGTCACAGCTGAGGCCCGAGCGGCCGAGGCCGAGGATCTGCGTGACCGACTCGGCCGGCGTGGCGACCAACTCGAGGCGGTGAACCGGGTGGCCCGGGCGCTCGGGTCCTCTCTCGAGCAGGAAGAGGCCCTCGAGCGGTTCCTCGGCGAGGTGAGGAGCGTCTTCGAGTTCGACCGGCTCGCGGTCGTCCTGGTCGAGGGCGACGACGCCCTGGTGATGGCGAACTCCGGCCGCGCCGAGAAGGGGCTGTTTCCGACCGGGACCTCGAGGCCGATCGCCGGCTCGGTCCTCCAGGACGTGCTCGCCGGTGGGCAGACGATCGTCCGTGGAGACATGGCCGACAACCCGCGCTACCCGGAGGAACACGAGCTCTCCAAGCTCGGTCTCCAGTCGCGCGTCGTGGCCCCGCTGACGCTCGGCGGTCAGCCGCTCGGGGTCCTCTCGGTCTCCCGGGAGGAGGCGGACGGATTCACCGAGGACGAGGTCGAGCTCACGAGCCTGCTCGCCCGGCAACTCGCGGCTGCGGTACAGAACATCCGCACGTACACGGCCGAACGAAACGCCGCGGAGGAGCTACGACGCCTGTCGGCTCTACGCGCCGACTTCGTCTCGCTCGTCTCACACGAGCTGCGGGCGCCGATGGCTTCGGTGATCGGCTGCGCAGCAACCTTGCGCGCGCGCTGGCGGGAGCTGTCCGCAGATCAGCGCGAATCGTTCCTCGCGCTCATCGAGCAGGAGACCGGACGCCTGTCGACCCTGGTCGGCGACGTTCTCGACACGTCGCGAATCGAGGCCGGAACGTTCACATACGTCTTTGGCGACGTCGACGTGGGCGACCTCGTCCGCGAGGCCGCGTCCATGGTCTCGCTCGGGACCGACGAGGTGACGATGACGGCCAGTGTGGTCGAGCCGCTGCCGGCAGTGCGCGGCGACCGCGACCGGCTCCGACAGCTCCTCCTCAATCTTCTCTCGAACGCTGCCAAGTACACGGTCTCAGGAGACGAGATCGAGGTGCGCGCCGCCGCGGAGAACGGCGCGGTCGTCGTGAGCATCGAGGATCACGGGCCCGGCATCCCGGCGGAGCAGCAGCGCCTCGTGTTCGAGAAGTTCGGGCGAGTCAACTCCGGCGGGCGCTCGAAGCCCGGGGCGGGGCTGGGCCTGTTCATTGCCCGCTCGATCGCCGAGGCGCACGGAGGCACGCTCGACGTCCGCTCCGACCCAGGGAACGGCGCCACTTTCACGATTCGCCTCCCGCTCGGCTCGCTGAGCTAGGCGTCGATCGGGACGTGCCCGGGCTCGGCGCCCACCCGGTCGAGCCACGCGCCGATAGCCGGGTACGACTCGAGCTCGAAGCCGCCCTCGTGAGCCACGTGTGTGTACGCGTAGAGGGCGATGTCGGCGAGCGACAGCCGGTTTCCCACGAAGACCTCCTTGCCGTCGAGGTGGCGCTCCATTGCGTCGAGAGCGCGGTAGCCGGCGGCCATGCGCTCTTCGAGGCGGTCCGCGAACGCCTCGGGTCGCCCCGAATAGGCCACCCAGAAGCGGACGACGGCCAGCGCGGGCTCGTGGTCGTACTGCTCGAAGAACATCCACTGCAGCATCTGCGCCCGCTCGTAGCGGTCCTCGGGGACGAACTCGGTTCCCTCGGCGAAGTACCAGAGGATGGCCCCCGACTCGCCGAGTGCCCTGCCATCGTCCAGCACCAGCGTGGGGACGCGCTGGGCCGGGTTCAAGTCGCCGAGCACCTCGGAGCGGTTCGAGCGGTCGACGACGGAGAGCTCGCGCCGCTCGTACCGGATCCCGAGGTGCGCGAGCAGGAGGCGAACCTTGTAGCAGTTCCCGGAGATCGGGCTGTCGTAGAGGAGCAAGTGCCGAGCTAGCCGGGCGCCCGCGCCGGTTTCTTGCCGAGCAACGACTTTAGTCGTTTGGCGCGCTCCAGGACTTCCCGTCGCAGCTCCAAAGGCTCGAGCACCTCCGCCTCGCCGCGATAGGAGAGGACCTCTCCGACCAGCCAATCGAGGCTGCCGAAGCGGACATCCTCGATCGCGTAACCCCTGGCGAGCGGCTGCGCGCCCCGCTCGACCCGCCAGCGCCCGACCGTGGGGGAGAACAGCACGCGCGCGGTGCTCACGTCCCGGAGCTTTTGGGGCACGACCTCGACCCGAGGCTCGAAGCTGTCCTCGAGCAGGTCGGCGCGGCGCATGCGGTCGAGGCGGAAGCTTCGCTGCGCGTCCCTGGTGCGATCCCAGCTGTGCACGTACCACCACGGGAGCTCGCGCTCGAGCGCGTGGGGCTCGATCACGCGGACGCTGGTCTCCTCGCCGACGGCCGTGTACTCGATTTCGACCACGCGATGCTCGGCGATTGCCCGCGAGAGGGTTGCGATCAGGCGCTCCTCCTCGCTTAGCGCGATGCGGTCGGGGGGCTCCTCGACGTCGAACTCGCCGAACGTGTCGGCGAGCTTCTGGCGGACCCGGTCGAGCTGGGTGTTCGCCTGGGCCGCTATGGACGGCCCGACGAACTCGAGCGCGAGCTGGATCGCGCGCGCCTCGAGTGGAGTCAGGCGGGGCGGTTTGCGGAACGTGTCGCCGAACAGCTCCTTGTCCACCTGGACGACGCCATCCTCGAGCGACGCGTAAATCGCGTAGCAGCCCCCTCCGAAGTTGACCAGGTTGAGCAGCTGAAGATGATCGTCGAGCTGGTCCGGAGGAATGTGGAATCGCTCGACGAGTTCGTCCGCGGGAACGGTGCCGGAGGACTTCTCGCCGCAACTGTCGAGGAGGTAGGCGAGCAGTGCCTGGAGGACGCCGAAGCGCTCGGCGGTAACCGGCCCGGCCGGTCGCTCCGGCTCCGCGCCGGGCTTCTTGGCGGCTGCGGCCCGCGGCGGCTTGGACGGCTCGCCCTCGTGCGCCTCGACGACGCTACCGAGGCCGCGCTCGACCTCCTTGACGAGAGCCGGCGGGGAAAGGGGGCGCGCGCGTCCTTCCTGGCGCAGGACCCAGCCCGCCAGCGCATCCAGGCCCGCGTACGGCGTCGTGAAGACGTCCTCCTCCACGTCGCCGCGTTCGATCATCCGCTCGGCCCACCACGCGGTGTTCGGATCGAGCTCGATCGCGGCCTCGCCGACGATCTCGCCGAACTGCCAGTCCTGGCGGCCCCGAAACTCCGCGGGCTCGAAGTCCTTGGGCGGCCGAAAGTCGCGCTCCCGCCGCGTCGCGAAGCGGATGTCCCCGCGAACGCGTGAGACACGGAAGGTGCGGATGTCCTGGGCGTCGTGGTCCAGACCGATCACGTACCAGGACTCGCGGTCGTGGAGCAGGGCGTACGGGTTGACCGTGCGGTCGGACTCGACGTTCCGCGCGATCGAGTAGTACGGGAACTTGACCGTTCGTTGCTTGGCGATCGCGTTCTCGAGCTTGGTGAGGCGGCCCGACATCTCGGGGGAGTAGTCCGGATCGCGGACGGCGATTCGCACTGCGGTCTCAGTCCGCTCCTCGTCGAGCCCCGGCCGGCCGAGCGCGAGATTCTGGAGCGCCAGGCGCAAGGGCTCGGAATAGGCGAACTCGCCCTCGAGGCGGTAGAGCGCGGTCTGGAGCGCCGCCAGCTCGTCCTCTTCGAGCCTGAGCTCGGGAAGGAAGTAGTTCTCGGAGCGCAGCGTGTAGAGCTCTTCGCCGGTGAACTCGTCCCGTTGGGAGTGGAGGGGCACACCGAGGTTGATCAGCTCCGTGCGGTCGGAGTAGAAACGGCGTGCGAACGCCTCGTCCGACATCTCGGAATAGCCCTCGACCGTCGACTTGATGTCCCGGGCGGTCAGCGGCCGGCGCTCGGCCATGAGGAAGGCGACGAGCGATAGCTGCCGGATCAGCTTGTCAGTGTCGTGCGACACCGGTCCTATTCTTTCAGTCGTGGCAAGTCCTTCCCCGATCGTCGCGCATCTCGATCTCGACGCCTTCTTCGCGGCCGTCGAGGAGCTCGAGCAGCCGGAGCTCGTCGCCAGGCCACTCGTGGTCGGTGGCGACCCGCATGGACGCGGCGTGGTCGCCACCGCCAACTACGAGGCGCGAAAATACGGAATCCGCTCGGCGATGAGCTGTGCGGAGGCCCTGCGGCGGTGTCCGCAGGCGGTGTTCCTTCGTCCGCGCCACCGGACGTACGGTGAGTACTCACGCTCCGTCTGGACGGCCGTGCGCGAAGTCGTCCCGACGGTGGAGCGCACGGGGATCGACGAGGGCTACCTCGATCTTGCGGAAGTTGTGGCGGACTTCCGCAAGGCGCGGGCCTTGGCCGAGGCCGTCCAGGTTGCCGTCAAGGGCGCGACGAACCTCTCTTGCTCCCTTGGCGTGGCGACGAGCAAGGTCGTGGCCAAGGTGGCCAGCGATCGGCGCAAGCCGGGTGGGATCACGGTCGTGCCACCGGGCCGCGAGGCCGCGTTTCTGGCGCCGTTCGCCGTGCGGCTCCTGCCGGGCGTAGGCCCGCGGGCGGAGCAACGCCTTCGGGTGGCCGGCATCAAGCAGATCGGGGATCTGGCGGCTCTCGAGGACGGTGACCTGGCACGCGTGCTCCCCGGGAAGGTGGGGCGGTTGCTTCGTGACCGCGCGCGGGGAATCGACCCGCGCAAGCTCGAGCGCGTGGCGCCGGCGAATGTATCCATCAGCCAGGAGGAGACCTTCCCGCGCGATGTCGCCGACCGGAAGCGGCTCCACGCCGAGCTCCGCCGGATGGCTCTCAGCCTGGCGGAGCATCTTGCCAAGAACGATCGCGTGGCTCGCACCGTGACGACGAAGCTCCGCTATCCGGACTTCTCCATTCGCAGCCGCTCGAGCACGACACCGGTCGGCTTCGCCGACGCGGAGAGGATCGGGGAGCTCGCGTGCGCTCTCCTCGACCGCGCGCTTGCGGATAGGCCCGGCGCTCTCCGGCTCGTCGGCGTAAGCGTGTCGAATCTCGAGCCCCACGAGCAGCTCGTCCTGGGCTAGATGAACGATCTGGCGGTCAAGCCGTTCCGGTCTCGGCGCGACTGGGAAGCTTGGCTCGACGCCCATCACGAGTCCTCGCCCGGCGTCTGGCTGAAAATTGCTAAGAAGGCGAGCGGAATCGAGAGCGTCAATCACGCCGAGGCACTCGACGTAGCCATCTGCTACGGCTGGATCGACGGCCAGCGGCGCACGCTCGACGAGCGGTTCTTCCTCCAGAAGTTCACCCCTCGAGGGCCGAGGAGCACCTGGTCGCGCGTCAACCGCGAAAAGGCGCTCGATCTGATCGCGCGGGGCCGAATGCAGCCGGCCGGGCTCAGGGAGGTGGACCGGGCCAAGGCCGACGGCCGTTGGGAGGCTGCCTACGAGCCGCAGTCGACGGCAACGGTGCCGGACGACCTACAGCAGGAGCTGGACGCGAACCCGGGGGCGGCGGCGTTCTTCGCGTCGCTCGACAGCAGGAACCGCTACGCGATCCTCTACCGGCTCCAGGATGCAAAGAAGCCGGAGACCCGCGCCCGGCGCCTCGCCCAGTTTGTTGCGATGCTCGTCGAGCAGCGCAAGCTCCATCCCTGACCGCCAAGCGGTCTAGCCCTGGGTCGTCGCTGGCAAGCGAGCCAAGCAAGCGGGGACGAGGCAGTACAAATCGTACGGCGAGGTCTCCGCGAGCGCAGGATCCCGCCGCCAGCGGCGTCAGCGGATGGCAGCCGGGCTTCGCCCGGTCGAAGCCATCCGCGGCCAGGGCGCTAGGCGGCCGCGGGCGTTGCTTCGAGATGCTGATGCGACGGGCAGTACTCGCGCTCGGGGAGCGGCGTGCGCTGGCACGGCTTGCCCTTGCGGGTGGTCGCACGGCAGCGGGCGACCCCGCCGTCGAACGCGCCCGCCTCGATCTGCGCCTCGATGAACTCCACCGCGGCGTTGATCCCCTCGGTCACCGCCCAAGAGACCTGGGCCTGGCAGGTGATGGGGAAGTAGCGCCGGATGTCCTGGAAGAGCGTTCGGTCCGGGTTTGCGAAGTAGCGCGGATCCTTGGCTAGGCGCTCCACGGTGTCCTCGCACGCGGCCAGCACCTCGCGCCGGTATTCGAGCTGCTTCTCGAGGTCGGCGTACGGGTCGATCAGGTCTTTGATGGAGCGATAAATGGCTCTCGAGTACTGATACATGCGGGCGACCTTCCCGTCCTGGCTCGGCGGAATCGAGCTTATCGTGCCGCCCGATGAAACACCTGCAAATTGCGTTAAGCGAAGGTTAAGGAGATCGGGCGAGGGGCCTCCTGGAGAGGCATCCTACACCCAAAGCGTGCTGTCACAAAGTACGCGGGCGCGCCTGTTACAAACTCGCGCCCGCTAGTCGCGAACTTCGCGGGCGTACGCGAGCGGGAACCCGCGGGACCGGGCGTTTGGAAGCGCCGCATTCGCCTGCTGCTGCGTGTCGTAGATCCCTGTGAAGGTGACCCAGTAGCCGGGCCGCAGGCTCGAGTAGTCCGAGGAGTTCAGGACGCCGACCTGCGACAGCCCGTTGTCGCGGGCCCGCTGGGCCGCTGCGTCGGCCTTGGCGCGGCCCTCGCTCGTGGGCACCGACTTGAGAAAGATGGAAAAGCCGTCCTTCCCGGCGGGCCACGAGACGTTCCCGGTTGTCGTCGTGGTCGTGCTCAGCGTCGTCGTCGGGAGCGTGGTGGTCGACCCGAAGGTCGTCGTCGGCGGATTGATGGTGACCGTGGGAGGCTGGGTGATGATCCCGACCGTGTCGGTCGTGCTCTGCGAGGTCGACACAACCGGTATCGCCGACCTCGGCCGACCTTCCTTGTCGCCCCGAGTGGCGGCGATCGCCACGATCGCGCCGGCTACGAGCGCCACGAGGAGAAGGGCGAGCAGCGCGGCCCAGAGCCAGAGCGGAGAGTCGCGCGACCAGATCTCTCGGGTGCGCATGCCGTACGGC